>Ga0307296_10001044_pt1 | contig 13640 bp, 11 predicted proteins | sample ER_DNA_153_FD_194467 | JGI IMG/M metagenome (GOLD analysis project Ga0307296, IMG submission 194467) | Bulk soil microbial communities from the East River watershed near Crested Butte, Colorado, United States - ER_DNA_153 | ecosystem: Environmental > Terrestrial > Soil > Floodplain | place... | reverse complement strand
GGTGACCTCGGCGACTGCGCTCGCCGAGGTCATCGGCGTCAGGCGGGGCCACACGAAGTTGCCCAGGCTGTAGAAGATCGGCCGGCCTCGGTACGTCTCCATCGGTTGGATCCGATGCGGGTGTGATCCGAAGATCACGTCCGCGCCGGCGTCGATCATCCGATGGGCTTGGTGAACCTGGTACCGCCTCGGCCCTGCGTCGAGCTCAACACCCCAATGGATCATGACGACGACGAGGTCCGAGACCGACGCCGCGTTCCGAACGGCACGCAGCGCAAGCGCGAAGTCGTGGCCAGCGGCCGTTCCCGGTTTGTCCGGACCCGCGACTTCGTCCACCGGATCGAGCACCTCGTCGATCCCGAGGACGGCGATCGTCCACCCGTTGACCTGGACGCTGGCCGCTCGCAGCGCGTCCGCCTGGTCGCTCCCGGCGCCGACCGGGGTGAGGCCGGCGGCCCGGATGTTGCTCAGGGAATCCACGAGTCCGGCCGGTCCATCGTCGTAGGAATGGTTGTTCGCCTGGCTCAGGACGTCGACCCCTGCGCCGCGGGCCGCCGGGAGGGCTCCGGGGGCGCAGCGGAACGCGAACGGCTTGGGCTCGGGATCCACCACATCGGTCGCTGGACATTCCAGGTTCACGACGGTGAGGTCGTCGCGGTGGAACAACCCGCCGAGCCCGCTCCAGGCCCAGCCATATCCGTTGGTTCGGAACGCCGGGATCTGCGAGGGATCGAGGCTCACGTCACCGGTGCCGTGGATCACGAGGGTCCCCTTCTCCTGCGCGTGCGGGGTTGCCGTCGAGGTGACCCCACAGGACGGGAGGATGAGCGCAAGGCTCACCCCCGCCGCCCAGAGCAGGCCGCGCGATCGACCGTCGCTGGCTCGCACCGTTCTCATCCCCGTCCGGCTCAACAGGCCGCCACGGCGATCTTCTGCGTGATACCCACGACACTCCCGCCGACGACCGTGACGTCGTAGTAGAAGGTGTCGGTGAACGGCGTGGTTTCGTTGCGCAGTTCCTTCAGACCGATCGACCGGCTCGGGGCCTCGCACATACCGAGGAGTTTGATGTGGGCGTGCTGGGCAACCGGAAGCGTCCGGAGCAGCGGGTTCTCGTTCCGGATGTAGACCGGGTTGAAGCGAACATCGTTCCAGGACACGCCGTCCTCGATCGCCGCCTGGTGCGCCTCGGCCCCAACGAAGACCTGGAGAACGTCGACCTCGACCGTGGCGCCGTCGAGATCGACGGCGCGGACGAACGTCGGGTAGGTGCCGTCGGCCAGTGCCGTCGGGTCCGGCGTGGGCGAAGCCGTCGTCGAAGGCGGCGGAGTCGCGGGGGGTGTGGAGGAGGTCGGGGTAGCCGTCGGCGATGTCGGAACCGACGTGATGACAGGATCGGGTCCCGCCCCGGACGAGGACCCTCCGCCTGCGAGCGCATAGACGCCGGTGATACCGAGCCCCAACGCGAGCGCCGCGGCGATGAAAACGACCAGTTTCCTCATGATGTTCCTCCTTCTTCTGGTCTCGACGACCGTCCCGGTGGACGCCGCTCGATCCCATCGCGTCGATCATGCCTGGCTGCCGGTCTAGATCCCATCGTCGTTCGGCGACGTTTCGCCTCGCGCGGGGGTAGGTTTCCGTCACCATGAGTGACACCCGCGGAGCGGAGCCGGCAGCCGAGGGAGGGAACGGGAACGACCACCTCGAGATGTGGGTCGGGAGCACACGCGACCTGATCCCGTTGGAGCGTGGCGGGATCACGATCGGGCTCTCACCCACGAACGACGTTCCGCTGGCCTTCGATCGAACGGTGTCGCGCGTTCATTGCGCTGTCGAGCTGGTCGCATCGCGATGGTGCGTTCGCGATCTCGCTTCGCGGAACGGGACCTTCGTCAACGGCGAGCGGGTGTGGGGGGCCGTTCCCCTCCGAGCGGGCGACGAGATCAGGGTCGGAACGGTCCGATTCGTCGTTCGGATCGACGAGGGCGTTGCTCCCGGCGAGGAGACGGTCGGCGCGGAGACGGCCCCGGCCCTCACCAGGCGAGAGCACGAGGTACTCGTCGCGCTCTGCGGTCCCATGTTCTCGGGAGACGTCTTCCGCGAGCCTGCCTCCACCCGACAGATCGCGAGCGAGCTCGTGGTCACCGAGGCGGCCGTCAAACAACACCTCTCGCGCCTCTACGACAAGTTCGGGATCTTCGATCAGGAGGGCCGCCGGGCTCGCCTCGCCAACGAGGCGATCCGGCGCGGGGCGGTCAGCACGGCCGAGATCCTCGGAAGGAAGCCCTCCGGCACGTAGCGGAACGCCCTCAGGAACGCGGGTTCCTCCGTCGAGGATGATGGTGTCGTGGACGCAGACCCGATCATCGGAACGAACGTCGCCGGCTACGCGATCGAGTCGGTGCTCGGGCGCGGGGCGATGGGTGTGGTGTACGTCGCGCGCCAGGACTCGCCGGAGCGGAGGGTGGCACTGAAGCTGATCACACCTGCCTTCGCCGGTGATGAGGTGTTCCGGCGTCGGTTCCTGCGCGAGGCGACGGCCGCCGCCGCGATCGAGCACCCACATATCCTTCCGGTGTACGCGGCCGGCGAGTCGAACGGCATCCTGTTCCTGGCGATGCGGCTCGTCGACGGCCAGGATCTGGGGGAGATCCTTCGGGGAGCGAACGAGCTCCCCCTCGAACGGGTCGCCCGGATCATCCGCCAGATCGGTGAAGCGCTCGACGCCGCGCACGCTCGCGGCCTCGTCCACCGGGACGTGAAACCCGGGAACGTTCTCGTGACGCATCAACCAAACGCTGAGGATGCCGACTTCTGCTACCTGGCCGACTTCGGTGTCAGCACGTGGACCGCGTCGTCGGCGGCGACGATCACGATGACGGGCCAGATGGTGGGGACGGCGAGCTACGTGGCGCCCGAACAGATCGAAGGGGGAAGCGTCGACGGCAGGGCCGACCTGTACTCGCTCGGGTGCGTGTTGTACGAGTGCCTCACCGGACGGCCGCCGTTCAGCGGTCGGCAGGCGGCGGCGATCCTCTACGCCCACCTCCATGAAGAGCCGCCGCCTCCGAGCTCGATCCGCCCGGATCTTCCAGTAGGTGTCGACGACGTCACGACCCGCGCACTCAGGAAAGCGCCCGGGGAGCGCTACGCGTCCTGCCGCGAGTTGACGCACGACCTTGGCCAGGCGCTGGCCGGCACGAACTCGCCTCGAGCGAAGGTTCCGCTCGCGACAGCACCGAGGACGGCACCGAGGACGGCATCGACCCGTGGATCCGTTGGGCGGTCGACATGGGCCGTGGTGGCCGTCGTTGCGACGGTCATCATCGTTGCCGTCGCTGGAGCCGCGTTCCTCGCCATGCGCGATCGGGGACCCGCGCAGAGCGCCTCGTCGTCGGTCGCGGCTCCCCCGCTGATCCGGAAGGGGGTGCAGGTAACCGCGAGCAGCACGGCGCCGTCCTCGACGGACGCTGCGGGGAACCCGGTCACGTACGTTCCGGCGAACGTGATCGACGGGAACGTGCAGACCGCGTGGCGGACGCCGGGCGACGGGCACGGTCAATCGGTCACGCTGATCTTCGACAACCCGATCGACGTCGTCCGGATCGGCTTGATCCCCGGCTACGCGAAGACCGACCCCCAAACGGGTGCGAACCGATTCCTCCAGGATCGGATCATCAAGGCGGTCGTCTATCAGGTCCCCGGTCTCCCGAACACGCCGCAGACGTTCGAACCGCTCCCTGTTCCCCAGTTCGTCCCACTTCGCGCCACGACGTCGCAGATCACCGTGAAGATCCTCGCCACGACGGCGGCGGGAGGCCTCGACTACACGGCGATCTCAGAGATCTACGTGTATGGATATCCGCAGTAGCCATCAGCGAACCCGTTCCGTGGTGCCGTCGCCGGATCGTGCTTCAGGTGAGCGGGAACGGCGGCTGCCACCACCACGGCTCGTCGGAGACGTCGATCGCCGTCACCCACTTGACCCACCAGAACCCGCGGCGGCCGGGCGCGACCAGGCGCGCGGGAGCACCGTGGCCGGCGGACAGCGGCGTGCCGCCGACGTGGGTCGCCAGGAGTAACGCCGACGCGTCGGAGCGCGGGAACCGCCGGCTGTAGCCGGTCACCGACCGGACGACGATCGACCCACCCTCCGAGCCGTCTAGCAGGCGATCCAGGCGCGCACCTCCCCACTCCTGCTCCGAGAACCACCCGCCGGTACAGTCCAGCGTCGCGCGAAGGGTGTCCCCGAACCCGAGGAGCTCGTCGACGGGATAGCTCCGAGCGCCGTCCAGCACGTGCAGGCGCCACGATGCCGGATCGAGCTCCTGGACGGAGTCGTTGAACCATTGCGTGACCGGCATGCTCGTCGGAATGCCGGACCCCGTTTCGAACGACCCCGTCGCCCGTCGGTCGGCGCCTCGTGCGCCGGTCGCGCGGAGCACGCCCGCGAGCGCCAGCCAGCCGGCCGCTCCGGCACCGAGGACCGCGCCGCTCCGGAGCAGGTTCCGACGCGACAGGTCGGTCATCCGAGGGCGAACGGGTCGTTGCACGACGTGCGCAACACCGACCACGATCGCGGCGACCGCCGTCGCGACGTGCACCCCGAGTGGCGAGAACGTCCCGACGGACCGAATGACCCCGGTGACGTGGATCAGGGCCGCCACGATCGAGGTCACGATCAACGCGGCGAACGCGATCGCGGTTCCGCGCCCGGCACGCCGGCGCGCCAGACCTCGGCTCGCGATCGTTCGCTTCCAGGGTGCGAGCACGACGATGCCCAGTCCGACGATGCCGTGCGCGATCACGATCCACCGGACCGATGCCGAGCCGACCGCCCAGGAGGCCACCCCCGTCACGAACGCGAGTACCAACAGCGCGAGCAGTGCGAGGTTCGTCCGTCGGCCGGCCACGGCTCGATCGTGCCACCGAACGGGTGGAAGATCTGCCGATCCGATGCCGGTGGCGCGCGAGATGGTGCCCCGGGACCCAGCCGGATAGATTCAGCCCCTCGACCTCGAACATCTCAGGGAGGGGACCGATGTCGTCCACCGCCACCGAAGCCGCGCCGCCGATGCCGCCGCCCGATCAACCGCGGGACGATCTGGGACCGCTGCCGCGCATCGCGCGACCCTTCGTGGACTGGGTCGCCAGGGTCCGGGCGACCGTCCACACGAAGCTGCTGGCGGGGTTCCTCGTGATCGCCGTGCTCCTTCTATCCATGGGCGTGCTGTGCATCGTCGTGCTCGACCGCGTGAACCGGCAGGTGGTGACGCTGACCGCCCTCAACCGACAGACCGACCAGGCCAGGGAGATGATCTATGAGGTGACGGCGCAGAGTCACTACCGCGCGATGGCGCTGCTCACGGGTGACCAGGCGTACACCGGGAAGATCTATGCGGCGAAGGACCTCTTCGCCCAGAACCTCGCGGAGCTGCGCACGTACGCCATACCGGACAGGACCGCCTTCTTCGACCAGCTGCAGGCAGCGAACGATCGCTTCACGGAGATGAGCAACCAGGTAACGGCCCTGGACGAGGCGGGTGAGCGAGCGAAGGCGATCGACATGCATATCGACTTCGAGCACACGCAGTCGCACGTGCTCGAGGACTCGCTGAACGCGCTCATCGCCGACTCGCAGTCGCGTGTGATCGCGGAAACCGCAGCCTTCGCGAGCCATCGCCGCTTCCTGACCCTCGCGGTCGCGACGTTCTCCGGGATCACGCTGCTGGGTGCCCTCCTGCTGGGGGCAATCCTGTCATGGTCGCTGATCCGCCCGGTCCGGAGGGTCGATTGGGGACTCGACCGGATCGCGAACGGCGATTTCCTGACGCGCGTCTCGGTGCCCAATCGCGATGAGTTCGGGAACCTCACGAGCAACCTCAACCGCACGGCCGAGCAGTTGGCGACGCTGTACACCGAACTGGAGACCCTCAACACCGGTCTGCAGACCACGGTCGATACGAAGGTCGCCGAGCTCGAGCGCACGTCGCGCCTCAAGCGCTACCTCTCGCCAGGACTCGCCGAGTCGATCCTCTCGGGCGAGCGCGACGTCTCCCTGACGACCAGCCGGAAGCTCCTGACGATCTTCTTCTCCGACGTCCGGGGCTTCACCGCGGCAGCGGAACGGATGGAGCCCGAACAGCTCGTCGACGAACTGAACGACTATCTGACCGAGATGACCGAGATCGTCTTCAAGCACGGCGGAACGCTGGACAAATACGTGGGCGACGCGGTGATGGTGTTCTTCGGCGATCCGCTGCCTCAGGAGGATCACGCGAGGCGCGCCGTCCTGATGGGGTTCGAGATGCAGGAGCGCATGGCGGAGCTGCAGCAACGCTGGATGGGTCGGTATCAGCACTCCTTCGAGATCGGGATCGGCATCGCGACCGGCTGGGTTACGGTCGGGGATATCGGCTCGCCGGCACGCAGTGACTACACGGTGCTGGGCAACGAAGTGAACCTGGCAGCGCGGTTGGCCGACCGGGCCGCGTCGGGTCAGATGCTGGTGACCGAGCGAACGCTGGCGGACGTGACGGACATCGCCTCTGCCCAGTCCATCGACGAGATCCTCCTGAAGGGGATCAGCCGGCCGATCAAGATCTTCGAGCTGCAGCCGCGCCCTGCGTGAACGTGCTCAGCCGACGTGCACGTTGTACGTGACGCTGAACTCCCCGTCGCCCACGAAGCTCACCGCAGCCTCGATCACGTGATCACCCGGCGTGAGCGGGTGGAGGAAGACCACGTTGGCCCGGAGGGCCGTCCGGATCGGACCGGTGCCGACGCCAACAGCCGTGTCGTAGAAGCTTCCCGGCTCCGAGAGGACGTCGTAGGCCCCGGTGTCGATCGGTTGCAACGGCAGGGCCTTCCCGTCGAGGGTCAGCGAGTTCGCCGACGTCACGAAGCCGGCGACCGCGGCAGCCTCGAGCTCCGCGTCGGTCTCGCCGTCGATCCCCTCCGTGGAGAACCATCCGGCGTGGGAGAGCACGATCGGCGTGCCCGTGGGAACGTCGCAGTCCAGCTCGACGCCGACGTCGATCGGGGCCGCCATGAAGAAGACGCCGTTCATCACCTCGCCGCAGTCGCCCCCGAGGGCCCCGAAGAGCGGGTTCGACGCGTCGCCCAGGAACCATTGGCCCACCATCCGCGTCCAGCTTGCGTACGAATGGCCGTGCGGATGAGCGTTGTACGGCAGCACCGGGCCCGCGGCAACGGGTGAAGCACCAGCGACCAAGCCGAGGGCCAAGACCAAGGTCAGGACGATGACGTTCCGCCTCATGCTCGTTCTCCTTCTCTCGGTCGGCCCCCCTATGGGAGCGTCAGCGTTCCACTCAGCGACGCGTGTCCCGCGTCACCAGCAGGCATGTCGCTGTCCGTCCCGGACCCCGTCGCGCCGTCGAAGACGCCCGTTCCTCCGCTCACGGCGAACGTCGTTTCGATCTTCCCTGGGTTCCCGAACGACTTCTGCGCGCCCGGCGCGAAGGTCGAGTTCCCGGGGAAGCACACGGTCCCGACCTCGTCCAGTTCGAGCGTGCTGCCGTCGGACACGAGAGTGATCGTCCGAACCGCGCTCAGGTCGGCGCAGTTCGTGTCCCCGATCGGAGCGAAGTCCGTGATATCGAACGTGCTCGTCGCCGCACCGTAGCCGGCGACCGTGCCCGTTCCGCACAGGAAATGCTCGCAGGGCTGCTTCGAGTGTGCCCTCCCGAACGTCTCCTTGAACGAAGCCTTGAACGCGGATGTCGTCGCGGCCTCCGCGGAAGCTGAGATCAAGACCGAAACGAGTATGCCTGCCGTGAACAGGAGCGCCCCTCTGCGCATCTTCCCCTCCCCCGTGTTGAGTCAACGAAGGTATGCCATCCAACGCAACCGAACCTATGGGTCGTTCGACCCATGTGGATCGGCGAACTGCAGCGTGCCGACCGCTTGATCGACGATCCGTCGATGTTCGTCGTAGTCGTCGGGACGCCCTGGTGGGTCGAAGGTCAGGATGGTCAACGTACGTTTGGGCTGGAGCTCAACGACGTACGCGTAGAGGCGGGAACCTGCATCCACCGATGGCGAGTCGCGGAACTCGATCTCGAGGCGCACCGCCTGATGTCCTTCGACGTCGACCGCCTCGGACGAGATGACATTGACGCCTTCGGCCGTCATCTCCGACACCACAGCGTCCAGGCGCGCGTCGCGGACGCTCACCTCCAAGGGGTAGCCGTAACCGTCGAGGACCTCGTTCCCCGCTGCACCGAAGGGTTCGGTCGCGAACCACCGGCAGGCGTACGCGGGCGAACGCTCGCCGTTGAGGACGTCCGTCGTGAACCAATCGCCCGGATACCCGATCGAGTAGCCGACGGCGTCGTTCGTGCACCGCTCCCATCCTTGGGGCAAGGCCGCAGGCACCGGTTCGATCGGTGCCGCCGGTCGAAGAGCTCGCCAAAGTGGGATCGTCGCGAGCGCGAACACCGCTGCAGCCAGGGTCACGGTCGCAGCCCGGCGACGCCATCCCGGCCCGGGCGCGAAGGCCGACACACCGTCATCGAGGGGTCGGTCGGGCCCCTCTTCGACGGCTCTCGCGATGATCTCCGGCCAGAGATCGGGCGGTGGGGCCGACTCGATCGCGCGGACCCGTTCGTGGAGGTCAGTCATCGTCATCCCCCAGCAGCTCTCGGAGCTTGTTCCGACCGCGATGGAGGTGCACCGCGACGGTCGCCGAGGAGATCCCCAGCGTCGTCGCGATCTCGCGGATCGGCCGGTCGGCGTAGTAATGCAGGACGATCGCTGCCCGTTGCTGCGCCGGCAGCCGCCGCAGGGCGTCGGCGAGCTCGGCCGCGGGCTCGGGCATCTCGTAGCTCGGCTCGGTGACGATCGGCTCGGATCTGCCGCGCTCGTGGAGCTGACCGGCGGCGATCCGGAACGCCGCCGTCCAGATCCATGCCTGCGGGTTGCGGATCGCGTCGCCTCGTCGCAACGCCTGCGCGAACGCCTCCGCTTCGGCGTCGCTCGCGATATCCCGATCTCCGGTGAACGCGAGCAGTGCCCACCACAGACGATCGCCCTGCTCGTGGTAGAGCTCCTCGAGGCCCTGCCGGGCTCGCACCATGACTCCGCCCATATCGTCCCTCAAGGGACGATCGCGTGCCGAAAGCTTTACACGACTCGTCAAGGAGGCCGCTCGTTCCCCCTGGGGCTATCGTGGGTCGATGGAGGGTGAGCGGCGCATCGTGACGATGCTGTTCTGCGACGTCGTCGGTTCGACGGCCATGGCGGAGCGCCTCGATCCCGAAGCATGGACCGACATCATGAACGAGGTCTTCGAGCAGCTGATCGCGCCGATCGACCGCTACGAGGGCACGACGGCCCGGCTGATGGGTGATGCGATCTTCGCGCTCTTCGGCGCACCGATCGCACACGAGGACGACCCGCAGCGCGCCGTCTCGGCGGGCCTCGAGATCGTTGCGGCGATGGGCGCGTACCGCGAGAAGCACGGCGCGGATCCCGACCGGGACCTCGACGTCCGCGTCGGTATCAACACGGGCCCGGTCGTGGTGGGCGAGGTCGGCTCGGACCTGCGTGTCGAGTACACGGCGATGGGCGACGCCGTGAACGTCGCGGCACGCATGGAACAGACGGCCGAACCGGGCACGGTGCAGATCACGGCCGACACCGCTCGTCTCGTGGGCGCGGCCTTCGACCTCGGACCGCCGCGGGACGTCGAGGTCAAGGGCAAGGCGCAACCGGTCGCCGCGCACCTCGTGCTGGGTCGGAAGGCACGCTCCGTGGCCGAGTGGGGTGCGGATGCGCACGCCGCTCCCCTGGTGGGGCGCGACGGTGAGATGGAGACACTCCGGCGCGCCGTGGACGAGACGATCGACGGGCGTGGACAGATGGTCGCGCTGATCGGCGAGGCCGGTCTGGGGAAGAGCCGGCTGATCGAGGAGACCCGCGCCTATTGGTCCTCGCGCCAACCCGGCGTCGCCCTCGGCGACGCGGACATCCGCCGCATCTGGGAGGTCTGGCAGTGTGTCTCCTACGACACGACGCGCCCGTACGCGCAGTACCGGCGGATGGTCTCGGGGATCGCCGGGATCGCTGATACGGACCCGCCGGACGTCGTGCGCGAGAAGCTCGCCCGGACGGTGGAACCGGAGGCGCCCGAATGGCTCGAGCCGCACATGCGCGTGTGGCGTTCGTTGTTCGGCGTGGCCGAGCCCGGAGAAGAGCGGCTCGAGGGCGAGGCCTTCCGCGCCGCGATCATGGATCTGGTCCCCCGATCGACCCGGCACTTCGGCGGCGACCCGCGTCTCCTCGTGTTCGAAGACCTCCACTGGTGCGACGACGCATCGATGGATCTCCTGATCGAGACCGCGAGGGTGGTCGACGACCTGCCATCGCTGCTGCTGTTCGCGTTCCGTCCGGACCGCCAGGCGCCGTCCTGGCGGCTGAAGCAGTGGCTCGAGACCGACTACCCCCATCGATCGACGGAGATCCGGCTGTCCCCGTTGTCGAAGGAGGACAGCGGCGCGTTGATCGACGACCTCCTTCCCGGGGGCTCGCGATCAGACGCGTTCCGCGCGAGGATCCTCGAGCGGACCGAGGGCAACCCGTTGTTCCTGGAGGAGTTGGCCGCGGGGATCCAGCTGGAGGGCTCGCCCGACGCGATCCCGGCCACCCTGCAGGCCGTGATCACGGCCCGCCTTGACACCCTGGATGAGGACGCGCGACGCACGTTGCAGCTCGCCTCCGTGATCGGTCGGTCCTTCGACGAGCCGGTCCTGGGAACGGTCGCCGGCGACGGTGCGGAGCTGCGTGGGCGACTGGACAGGCTGGAGCGAGCCGGTCTCATCCGTGAGATCGCTCGGATCCCCGAACGGGAGTACGCGTTCCATCACAGCCTCACGCAGGAGGCGGCGTACGGGACGATCCTCCTGCGCGATCGCCGCGCGCTCCATCTTCGAGTCGGAGCCGCGCTGGAGGGGCTGTACGCCAACCGGCTCGAGGAGTTCGCGCCCGTGCTCGCTCACCACTTCGGTGAGGCGAACGACGACGAGCGGACACTCCGCTACGCGCGCCTGGCCGGCGACCACGCGGCCAGGCTCTACGCCAACGCCGACGCGGTCACGCATTACGGCGCTGCGATCGAAGCAGCGCGACAGCTCGCCGACGACAACGAACTCCTCGAACACCTGTACCCGAGCAGGGGCCGGGCCCTCGAGCTCTCCGGGCGGTACGACGAAGCGGAGGAGAACTACGAAGAGATGCAGGCGCACGCAGAGGCTTCGAGCGACCGGGCCGCCGAGCTCCAGGCGATCATGTCCTTGACGACCCTGCTCACGACGCCCACCCCCAAGTTCGACGTCACCGAAGGCCGTCGCGCCTCGCACCAGACCGTAGCGTTGGCGCGTGAGCTGGGCGACCGCGATGCCGAGTCCAAAGCGCTCTGGAACCTGATGAACCTGAACGTCTACGGAGGCGGTGACAACGCGGAGGCGGTGGAGGCCGGCGAGCGATCACTCGAGCTCGCGCGCGAGCTGGACGCGCGTGAACAGGTCGCGTTCACCCTGACCGACATCTGGAGGCCGTACACGGCGGTCGGCGATCTCGCGGCTGCTCGGGAGAGCCTGGACGAGGCTCGCTCGATCTGGCAGGAGGTCGGCAACCTCCCGATGCTCGGCGAGACCCTCGCGAGCTCAGCGACGCTCAGCCGTTTGACCGGGAACGACGAGGACGCGCTCGCGTTCGGCCGCGAGGGTCGATCGGTCGCCGAGTCGATCGGGAACCTGTGGGGTCAGTCGCACGCGTCGATGAGCTTCTTCGAGGTCTACTTGGGTCGCGGTGAGCTCGGGACCGCCATCGACATGATGCGGGACGCTATCGACCTGGGCGAGCGTGCCGGGCTCCTAGCCCCGCAGGTAAGGACGCGTTCGACGCTCGCCGTTACGTACGCGTATCTAGGTGACCGGGAACGCGCTCGAGAGACATCGCTCGTCTCGCTGGATGTCGCGACCGAACGTCTGCCGAGTGCGCGAGCCTGGGCGTTGGCATCGATCGCCGAGATCCATCTCCTCGCGAGCGAGCTCGACGAGGCCGACGCAGCGCTCGCGGACAGCAACGTGGAGCTGTCGTCGGAACCCCTCCGCTCGGAGGCGTCGGTGCTGGTGCCGCTCGTGCGGGGACGGGTCGCGAATGCGAAGGGGGATCACGAACGCGCGATCGAGATCGCGGACGACGTCCTCGATCGGCTGGACCGTGCCGGCATCCGGCCATTCACCGAGGAAGCGATGCTGCTGAAAGGGACGGCGCTCGCGGCGGCCGGCAGGACACCGGAGGCAGAGCGAGCGCTCCGGGAGGCTCGCTCGGCTGCCGAAGGCTCCGGGCACCGTCGGATCCTGTGGGAGATCCTGGCGAACTTGAGTGGGATCGTCGGCGACGAGGAACACGCCGAACTCCGAGAAGAGGCGCGGGGCATCGTCGAAACGATCGCCGACACGCTGGAGGGCGATCTCAGGGCGAGCTTCCTCGCGCGCTCCGACGTGCAGGAGCTGCTCTCTGAGCCCTAGCGCTTCGCGTCCTCTACGGGCACCTTCCTCGACCCGATCCGGAGGGCGAGCGAGCCGACGAGCAGCAGCACGAACATGCCGACCGCGAGCCAGGGGATGTTGTCCGAACCCGTGAACGCGGTGCCGCCCGGGTCCGTGCCGGACTCACCCTTCACCGTTGGACCCCGCGAAGAGCTTCCCCCACCCCCGCCAACCGACGAGCTCGACGACGTAGACGAGCTTCCACCGGAGCTCGATGATGACGTGGGCGGTGGTGTCGTCGACGTGGGCGGTGGTGTCGTCGATGACGAGCTCGGACTCGGGCAGTTGGTTCGGTCCGTGGCCGCCTCATCCGAGAAGTAGACGTGGTCGACCGGGAGGCCGAGCCTGATCCGGTAGAAATGCGACTCTCCGAGCGGCACCTCGTACGTCCGCTGGACCCGCTCGCCGGGGTCGAGCCGTCCCTGCTCCACGAGCCGTCCGTCGATCCTGATCAGGTACCCCAGCGACTTGTCCTGGGTGTTGTGGGCGCTGACGATAGTCGTTCCGTCAGCGCAATCGCCGGCGATCACCACCACCTCATCCGACGGCCAGGATCAGCCTTCGCCGGGACTGCGAAAACGATGACAGCACCCATACACAGCAACAACAGTCGTTTCACGACCTCATCCCCTCCTGATGATCTGGCATCCAACATAGGGGGCCGACGACCGGGCGCCATCCCCTCTTTCGGACGAAAGATCTCCTGGCGCGTCAGCAGGCGACGGACCCGGACCGCAAGGAGACGCCGTTCACGTTCTGGAACTGCCAGCCGATGCTGGTCGCCGCGTTCCCACCTGCCGCCCCGTTGAGCGTCAGCGCGAGGTACCCGGCGGTCTTGCCTTTCGACCATGCGATCCGGCTTCCCGGCGGTGTCCCCGATACGCCGGCGAGCTGGTGCCCACCGGACCCGGCCACCAGTTGCACGAGGTGCGCCTGAGGGGTCCCGGCGGTGAAGTTCGCGTCCAACGGCTTGTCCTCGACCATGTGGTGCTGGTTGCCCGCGAGGAGGAGATCCACGCCGTTGTTCGCGAGCAACGCCCACGCCTGGCTCAGCGACGCGATCAC
>Ga0307296_10001040_pt1 | contig 13654 bp, 11 predicted proteins | sample ER_DNA_153_FD_194467 | JGI IMG/M metagenome (GOLD analysis project Ga0307296, IMG submission 194467) | Bulk soil microbial communities from the East River watershed near Crested Butte, Colorado, United States - ER_DNA_153 | ecosystem: Environmental > Terrestrial > Soil > Floodplain | place... | reverse complement strand
AGGTGCGCCGGCTCTCCTCGCCTAGGATGAGCCGGTGGATGCGACAACTCTCTGGTTGATCGTTGGCGTGATTCTGCTGTTGGTTGTCGGTCTCGTCGGTTTCCTCGCCGTCGGCCGGCGTCGAGCGCTGCGTACCGGTGAACAGCCGCCGAGCATTGAGGCCCCGCCACGAGGCAGGGAGGCGCCCGCCACGGACTCGGGTGATGAACCATCTGCAACCCGGGTCGATATGCCAGCTGTCCCATCTGAGGTCGAGCTTCCTGAGGTAGAGATCGTTCCGGAAGCGCCTGCTCTGGACCGTCCAGAGGCTCCCGAAAGCCGGCTGGTACGCCTGCGACGCCGCCTGGCCGGGTCCAATAGTGCGCTCAGTCGCGGTTTGCTGCTGCTGATTACCCGCGATCGGATCGATGAAGATACCTGGGAGGAGTTCGAAGAGACCCTGATTACCTCCGATCTTGGTGTCGCACCGGCGACTGAGCTGGTGGACTCGCTGCGGAACAAGCTTCGGGTGGAGGGGATCTCCGAGCCGGGAAGGGCGCGAGCGATCCTGCGGGCCGAGCTGATCAAGCTCGTCGACCCGACCCTGGACCGCAGCATCAATGCTGACCGAACCGATCAGCCTGCGGTGGTCATGGTCGTGGGAGTGAACGGGACGGGGAAAACCACCACCGTCGGCAAACTGGCCCGGGTTTTGGTGGCTGAGGACAAGGACGTGCTGCTCGGCGCTGCCGACACCTTCCGAGCGGCCGCCGCAGACCAGCTCGAGACGTGGGGTAGCCGGGTCGGAGTGCCGACCGTGCGAGGTGCCGAAGGCGCCGACCCTGCAAGCGTCGCCTTTGAGGCCGTGAAGGCTGGCATCGAGCTGGAGGTCGACGTGGTGTTGATCGACACTGCGGGCCGGCTGCATACCAAGGTCGGTCTGATGGATGAGCTGGGCAAGGTCAAGAGGGTGATCGAGCGTCAGGCTCCGGTCGGTGAGGTGTTGTTGGTGCTGGACGCAACCACCGGCCAGAATGGGCTCATTCAGGCTCGGATCTTCGCGGAGGTTGTGGACGTGACCGGCATCGTGTTGACCAAGCTGGACGGCTCAGCCAAGGGCGGCATCGTCGTTCAAGTGCAACGGGAGCTGGGCGTACCGGTCAAGCTGGTCGGTCTTGGCGAAGGTGCTGATGATCTTGCTCCATTCGATGCAGAAATGTTCGTCGATGCTCTGCTGGAGCAGGCAGCATGACGAGCATCCTGTACCCACCTGTCGAGGGCGCTGCCTTCGATGCGTTCATGAAAGCCGCCGCGCCGGCCAGCCGTGATCATCACCGGTGGCAGCCGGAGGACGGCAACATGCCTGCGCTCTACCTCAGCCACGGTGCTCCGCCGGTCTTTAATGACGCGCACTGGATGGAACAGCTGTTCAGCTGGTCGCGATCACTGCCGAAGCCAACGGCGATTGTGATCGTCAGCGCCCACTGGGAGGCCGCGCCGCTCGCACTCTCCTCACCAGCAACCGGTGCCCGACTGGTTTATGACTTCAGTGGATTCGGTCGGCGGTACTTCGACATGACCTATCCCACACCGGATGCATCGGCGCTCGCGGCCCAGATCAGGTCGCTGATGTCAGACCTCGAGCCGGTCCATGAGCATCCCAGCCGCGGTCTTGATCATGGCGCTTGGGTGCCGCTAAAGGTGATGTACCCCTACGCGGACGTACCGGTGGTGCAACTGAGCATGCCGACGCACGATCCGGACCGGCTGATGCGGATCGGACAGCAGCTGCGCCCACTGCGAGAGCAGGGAGTGTTGATCATCGGTTCCGGTTACATGACACACGGCCTGCCGTTCCTCGGCAGGGACAGCTGGGAGCACAATGTGATCCCCGGCTGGTCGCGGGAGTTTGATGCCTGGGCGGCCGAGGCATTGGCGGCGGGGCGGATCGATCTGTTGGAGGACTTCCGGCACGCGCCCGGAATGCCGTACGCGCACCCGACCGTCGAGCACTACACGCCGATCTTCGTCACGTTCGGGGCTGCCACTGATCCCACAGCGCCGCCGACCGTGGTCATCGACGACTTTCAGATGGGTTTGGCAAAGCGGTCGTTCCAGGTCGCATAGAGCAGGAGACCAGCGCAACTGCAGTGGTCGGCATCTGTTTCTACGCTTGCTGTCACAGAGCTCCAGGCCTAAGCCGGGGTCCCTGACCCGACGTTTTCGCGTCTGTGCTGGCTAACGGATCCGTACCCGGCTGATTTGGCGATCGTTTTCACGGATGTGATGGACAACGTACGCACCCCGACCGCAATGAGCGACCGAATCGGAAGTCAGCGCAGTGGGCGGCCCAGGTTCAGTGCCGTCTCAGAGTCGGCGTAATGGCCGAAGCGCTCGACATCGACGTAGCCGCTCGACCGGTAGAGGGCAACAGCTGCGACCTGCGGTTGGCCGGTCTCGAGCACCATCCAGTCGGCGCCGGCCGCCGCGGCGCTCGCTTCCAAGGCTGCCAACACACTGCGGGCGAAGCCGTGTCCGCGTACGCGTTCCTCCACGAACATGCGCTTGATCTCCGCCGGCCGCTGCGCCACGTGTGGCACTCCAGGCGGTCGAAAGCGCCAGCCACCCATGGCGACGGCCTCTTCGGCGAGGTAGCCGACGAGAAACGCTCCGTTCGGAGGACTGAAGTCGGCCGTGGTGAAGGGCGTCTCGTCAGGTCCTCCGTAGATCGTGACGTAGAACGCTTGTGCTGCAGAGGTCAACGCCGTGACGTCTGGGTGCTCATACGGCACCTGCAACAGCCGAAACCTTGCGGGCATCAGCACAGCGTAGGCAGCTAGTCGACGTGTCTTCGCCGACCCGGGCCGTACGGCAGGTTAGTAGGCTGAGTCAGTCCAGAAACCCGACGTAAGGACGCTCGTGTTCGACACCCTGCAAGACCGCCTCGCGGCGACGTTCAAGAACCTGCGCGGCAAGGGCCGGCTGTCCGAGGCCGATATCGACGCGACGGCCCGCGAAATTCGCATTGCGCTTCTTGAGGCCGACGTCAATCTGGCAGTAGTCAGGGAGTTCATTGCCGCGCTCAAGGAGCGGGCGCGCGCCACCGAGCTCTCGGGTGCCCTCAATCCAGCCCAGCAAGTGATCAAGATCGTCAACGACGAGTTGATCGGCATTCTCGGCGGCGAGACCAGGGTGCTGCGTTACGCGAAGCGGCCACCGACCATGATCATGCTCGCTGGTCTGCAGGGGTCCGGTAAGACGACGCTGGCCGCCAAGCTCGGTTTGTGGCTGAAGGAGCAGGGTCATTCGCCGCTGCTCGTGGCAGCGGACTTACAGCGGCCCAACGCGGTGAACCAGTTGCAGGTGGTCGGCCAGCGAGCCGGGGTCCACGTCTTTGCGCCTGAGCCCGGCAACACCTCGACGCGGAGCGACATCGATCAACCAAGCGGCGACCCGGTCGCAGTAGCCCGCTCCTCGATCGCCGAAGCCGAGCGTCGCCTGTACGACGTCGTGATCGTTGACACCGCTGGCCGGTTGGGCGTCGACACCGAGCTGATGCAGCAGGCCGCCGACATTCGCGATGCCGTGCATCCGGATGAAGTGCTCTTCGTCGTAGACGCCATGATCGGCCAGGATGCGGTCAATACGGCAAATGCTTTTGCCGAGGGAGTGGGCTTCGACGGGGTCGTGCTGACCAAGCTCGATGGTGACGCCCGCGGCGGTGCAGCCCTCTCGATTGCGCGTGTGACGGGCAAGCCGATCATGTTCGCCTCCAATGGCGAGGCGCTCAAGGACTTCGACGTCTTCCATCCCGACCGGATGGCCAGCCGGATCCTCGGTATGGGCGACATGCTGACGCTGATCGAGCAGGCCGAGAAGACCTTCGACACTGAACAGTCGGCCAAAGCGGCTGCGAAGCTAGCCGGACACGGGGGCGAGTTTGGGCTGGCGGACTTCCTTCAGCAGATGCAGATGGTCCGCAAGATGGGTCCGCTGTCGAAGGTTTTCGGCATGCTGCCAGGGATGGGTGAGCTCAAGGACCGGATTGCCGGCATCGACGAGCGAGACGTCGACCGGATTGAGGCAGTCATCCATTCCATGACACCGGGTGAGCGCGACAATCCGAAGATCATTGACGGGTCGCGGCGGGCACGCATCGCCAAGGGAGCAGGCGTTGAGGTGTCTGAAGTCAATGCCTTGATCAACCGCTTCTTCGAGGCACGCAAGATGATGAGCTCACTGGCGACCGGTGCGATGCCTGGGATGCCTGGGATGGCTGGCATACCAGGTGGTCGCCGGCAACCGACACGATCCAAGAAGAAGGGTGGCCGCGGGGTCTCCGGCAACCCGGCCAAACGCAATGCTGCCCAGCAGCCAGCTGCGCCTGCCGAACCCGCTGCCGCGGTTGGCGCGGGGGAGTTCGATCAAGCCGCGCTCGAGAAGGCGATGGCAGAGTTCGAACTGCCGCCTGAGCTGCGCAGCCGCTTCACCAAGTAACGAGTCATGGGGCCCGGGCCAGTCGAAGGGCGCGATCGCCTCCACCTCGCCGGCGTGGTGCTGCCAGAGGGAGAGCATCGCGATCTCTGGGTAGTGGATGGCGTGATCCGCACCGAGCCGGTCTCCGACGCGCAAACAATCGCTAGCGGGGCCTGGATCATGCCCGGCCTCGTTGACGCGCACTGCCACGTCGGGCTCGAGAGGCAAGGCGCGGTCTCGGATGAGCGGGCGGAACAGCACGCCATTGCCGATCGGGATTCGGGGGCGTTGCTGCTCCGGGACGCCGGCAGCCCGGCCGACACACGGTGGATGGACCGACGCGCCGATCTTCCGAAGATCATCCGCGCCGGGCGGCACATCGCGCGGCCCAAGCGCTATCTGCGCAATTACGGCGCGGAGGTGGAACCGGATGAGTTGATCACTGAGGTGGAGCGCCAGGCTGCCCGCGGGGATGGCTGGGTGAAAATCGTCGGGGACTGGATCGACCGAGACATTGGTGATCTTGCCCCGCTGTGGCCGGCAGATCTTGCGAAGGCAGCCATTGCCCGTGCCCACGAACTCGGCTGCCGGGTGACCGCACACGTCTTTGGCGAGCAAGCCGTCGCCGAACTCGTGGCCGGCGGGATCGACGGCATCGAGCACGGGACGGGAATCGATGAGGCGACGACTCGGCTGATGGCAGAGCGCCAGGTCGCGCTGGTTCCGACCATGATCCAGCTCGATCAATTCGAGACGTACGCCCAGTCCGGTGAGGAACGGTATCCGGCGTACGCCCGCCATATGCGTGCCCTCTACGCCGGCCGCCTTGACTGCTTCGCAAAGGCTCTGGACGCAGGCGTTCCGATCTACGCCGGTACTGACGCCGGCGGCTTTATCGCGCACGGCCTGGTCGGCAAGGAAATCGCGGCACTGGCGCAGTTCAGTTCGGCTGAGTACGCCCTAGGCGCGGGCTCATGGCGAGCTCGCGACTGGCTCGGCCACCCCGCGACGCTCAGCGACGGGGCACCGGCCGACCTCGTGGTCTTTGCCACCGACCCACGTGTCGACCTCGGCGTGCTGAGTGCCCCACGCCAGGTGATCTTGCGTGGGGCACTCGTCGGCTGACCTAGCACGTACCTCAGGGGGCGATGGTGATCACCAGTGTCGCCGTACGCTGCCCTGGCTTGGCCTTGGTGACAGCCTCCAGCCCACGTGTGGTCTTGACCAGCTTCAGCGCCGCCGGCGCCCCGTTCAGGGTCGCCGAGGCGACCGTCGCCCCATCCGGCAGGACGGCGCCGATCCGTAGGTCGATCCGGCCGTGCCGGGTGACCTTCGTGGTGAACGTCGAACCCTGGTGCTCCGCGGACACATCGATTGCGAGCGCGCCCAGTTTGACGGTATCCGCCGACGCCTTGGACTGGCCGGCCGGCAGTTGCGGCACCACCGCGACCCGACCGCGGCCGGCTTCCGGCGAGACGCCGAGCCACTGGTGAATGACCGGCCAGAGCACGCCGTACGCGCCCCAGGCCTGCATGACCATCGATCGCTCGGTGAACAGCCGGTCGATGTTGGCCCCGAAGTCACCACCCGGAACGATCTCCGGCATGGCGCCCGGCATCTCCCACAAACTCGGGTCGAGCTGGCTGCGGGCATTACCGTTCAGGTAGACACCCTGCTGATTGTCGCCGAGCCGGCCGTAGTTGCCCTCGCTCACCCCGGCAATGGCGCTGTTGAGGGTGAAGATGTTCCGCTCGCTGGGCACCTCGGAGACCACCGAGTCACAACTCTCACCAGGGTTGCCACCGGCAGCCGAGGTCGGTCCTGTTCCGGTGTGGAAGAGGCCCAGCTCGTCAGTGAAGCAGGGCCGCTCATGCTGTTTCAGCGTGGTGTTCCCGTGCTCGTCGGAGGCTAGCGGCGCCGAACGGCGGCCAGGCAGGTCGGGCAGCACAGCGTCGGTCGGCGTGAGCCCGATCCAGTGTCGCTGGAAGACCTTCTTGTTACCCGGGTCGTCGAGCGAGTCGGCGTAGGAGAGGGCGCCGTCGGCGGCGTACCACCAGTCGTCTTCGAACTTGTCGAGCAGCGCCTTCGCCTTCTTGGTGGCCCAGCGCTTCGTCTGGTTATCGCCGACCGCTTTAGCAAGATCAGCAAGGTCGGCGTAGCCGCGGATGGTGTAGACGGCGTTGTCCAGCTTCTCCTCGCCCATGCCAGCGCGTTCGACATTGCCCAATCCCTCGGGCCAACCGTCGCCGTCCTCATCGAGCGTTGCGACGTATTTCATGGCCTTGACGCTCGCCGGGTAGAGATCGGAAAGGAACCTCTTGTCTCCGGTCCAGCGCCAGATCAACGCGACCGCCGAGGGATACTTCGACGATTCATCGGTGTTGCCAGGGTCCGCATTTGCCCCGAAGAACACCGCACCATCCGGTGTCACCTCATGCACGATCTTCCCGCTGCCCTTGTTGATGATCTCCGACACGTTACGCAAGGCCCTCAGATGGTCCTTGATCGGCCCGAACTGCCCGGCGGCAACCGACGCGAATGCGGTGTATTCACCGTCGGTGCCGAACAACCACGTGTAGTCCGGCCAACCGGCGCCGAGCCAACGCATGGACTTCAGCGTGCCCGCCGGCGGCGGGTACGCCTGACCGGCATTGACAGCCCGGAGCCGCAAATCGTCAACCCGCTGCTCCGAAGCGGCCAGCATCTGCTTGGACCAGGCCACACTCTGCGTGAGCAGCGGGTTGCCAGGCAGCGAGACCTCGCTCAGGGTGTCCACGCGCTGGCGATATCCCACTACGGCCCGGATGGCAGCCTCCGGGTTGCCGAGTGCCTTGCGTAGCTCAGCGCGGGCCTGAGTCGGGCCGGAGGTCGAGCCGCCGACGCCGAACCATACAGTCTTGACCTTGCCGGCTCGCAGCTTGATCTTGTAGCCGAGCTGGCCGCCCGCGCCCTTTCCGTACTTGGTGTCATCGCAGCGTTCCGGCTGCGGCGGTGCGCTGGGCCCCGAGGCTGGGCAGATCACTGCCGGGTCCTGCGGGCCGCGGAAGTCCTTGCCTGTCTTGGTCGCGAACGGGGACAGGTCGCTTCCGAAGGCGGCAGCCCAATCGTGGGACTCGAAGTTCGGCGACTTCGGCGTGCCCCTGTCCCGGAACAGCAGGTGCTTGCCACGGACGGACACCGAATCAGCAAGGTTCACCAGTGTCTGACTGGGCTTGGTCTCTCCCCACGGGTAAGACGACAGCAGCTCGGAGTGTGCGTCCGCACGCAATGTGATGGTCCGGGTGCGCTCGGAGCGCAGCGTGAGCCCGACGAGGGCGCCGGAAACGCCGCGCGGCACGAAGTCGGTGCGGCTCGCCGATACGCCGTGTGTGGTCGGCAGGTCGGCTCGTACGTAGCCCCATCCCGAGGTGGTCTTGGTGGCCTTGCCGATCCAGTCGCCGTTGATGTTGAACCACATGCCGTCGAGCAGCTTGAGGTTGGGTAGCCAGTAGCCGCCCATTTCGCCACGGGTATGGAACCCAGCGGCGGGATAGCTGCCGTCGGCCGCGCCGAGAGCCCAGGCCCGATCGCCAGTCACGACAAATCGACGATCCGAGAGACGACTCGTCTCGGACAATTCGGGTGATCGGGCGATGGAGGGATCGACGACCGGGCCGGGAGCGGCCTGGGCGGGCACCGTGAGAGGTGCCGTGATGAGTAAAAGGGAACAGGCTGCGGTAGCGCAGACAGCGAGGCTCCCCCGAGAAGTGCGATGCACAGTTTGCCTCTCCGTTGAACTAGCTCTTCGTTGAACTGCATGCGCGCAACGCGTCGCTCGAGAGGGAAGTAAGTGCGCTCAGCGCACAAATCGAGACCGTAGAGCGCGTCTCGCGCACAGGACCTTGATCTTCCTATCGGCTTGGCGACAGGCGGCGCAAGGGTGCAACAGAATTATTGAGTCGGAACAAATTTGAGGGCGTGAGATGCGAGTGTCGGAAACACGAACTAAGCGGCAGCCAGGCGCGAAACGCAGCGAGCGGAGCGAGCAATCAAACACTGCGCAAGCAACAAGCCCGAACAAATTGCGCGATCGAGCAAGATGGGCCCATGCGTGGCGCTCGGGCAGCAGCATCAGGGCTGATCGTCGCGCTCTTGTGTGTGATCGTGCCCGTTCCGACGTACGCCCAAGAGCAGGTGATCGAAACTGCGCTGCGGGTTCGGGGTACGCCTGAGCCGGATGGCAAGCCGGTTGAGCTCGACGCGACGATCCTGACCGCCGACCCAGGTACGCCGCACCCGGCGATCGTGCTGGCGCACGGGTTCGGCGGTACCAAAGCCGACAGCGAGCCGACCGCTCGCACACTTGCGCTGGCCGGCTACACCGTGATCATCTACACCGCCCGCGGCTTTGGTGCCTCCGGCGGCCTGATCCACCTGGACAATCCCGCGTACGAGGGAGCCGATGCCCGGAAGCTGGTCGATCTTGCCGCCAGCCGTCCCGAGGTTGCCAAGAACGGCAACGATCCAGTGATCGGCTTCGCCGGGGCGTCGTATGGCGGAGCGCTCGCCTTTCTTGCCGCCGGACTTGACCCTCGCGTCGACGCGATCGTGCCCGCGTTCACCTGGCACAGCCTGCGACAGGCGCTTTTCCCGCAGTACCAGGTGGCCGGTGCAGCCCAATCGCCGGCCGATGTCGCTCCAGTCAACCGGCAAGGTGTCTTCAAGCAACGCTGGGCCTCTTTGTTGTTCTCCAATGCTGCTGGCCGACCGGATGGGAGTAATGATCAGGCGCAGAATCAAGATCAGCTATGCGGTCGATTCGACCCGGCGCTGTGTCAGGGCTATCTCGAGGCAGCCGAGACCGGCAAGGCCGATGCACAGCTGAGTGCGTTGCTAGACAAATCCGGCTTGGAAAAGATCGTGCCCGCAATCCAGGCGCCGACGCTGATCATTCAGGGTGAGGACGACACCCTGTTTCCCCTCGACCAGGCCGACGCGAACTTCCGGGCTTTGCCTGCCACGACGCCGACCGCGATGAAGTGGGTGGCCGGCGGCCATGATGGCGAGATCTCCGTCGACCCGCTGATCAATGATCTGGAGGAATGGTTCGGCCGCTACCTGAAGCGGGACGGCAGCGCTCCCGACGCCTCGTTCTCCCTGCTCATGCCTGAGACATCGCTGCTTGGACAAGATCGTGGCACTCGCGAACCTCAGACCCTCCTTGCGCAGTCCTATCCGGGCCGCGGATCCGATCTCGCGGTCCAGCGGGTACGACTCGCCGGCCAGCAGCAGAGCATCGTGGCCCCACCGGGTGGGGCGCCGGCCGCACTGACCAACCTTCCGGGCACCGCCGGTGCTTTCGGCCGAGCCTCCAGCGTTGCCGGCTACGCCCTCGGTGTACTTCCTGGTCAGTCAGTCCGCTTCACCAGCGAGCCGCTAACCTCGCCATTGACCTTGATCGGAAGCAGTCGATTCGACCTCGAGGTGACCGGAACTACCCCAACGGCAACCATCTTCGCGTCGCTGTGGGATCTCGGACCCGACATCGAACGCACAGAGAGCAACCGAACGAGCGTCGCGCCGAGCTCGGCGGTGCTTCCGCAACTGCAGGTCGCCCCGGTGAACCTGACAGGGCTCGATCCCAATAGACCGCTTCGCGTGACGGTCGCGCTGCCGGCGATCACGCACCAGGTTCCTGTAGGCCACCGCCTTCAGCTGATCGTCGCCACGACCGACCAGGCGTACGCGAACCCGGTGCGGGCGGCCAACTATGACCTGAGGCTGGCGGGCGAACCGGACGTCACGATCCCCGTACTGGCAACGACGGCACTGAATGGCACCACTCTGAACGTGCCAATTCCGTTGATCATCGTCGTTGCCGCGCTCCTGCTCGCCTCCCTGATCGCTGCGCTATGGCTTCGGCGCCGTCGCCGAGAGATTTCCGACGCCCCAGAACTCGCCGGCATCCCGCTAGTCGTGAACGATGTGAGGAAGACCTACGGCGACGGGTTCCGCGCGGTGGACGGTGTGTCTTTCCGCGCTGAGCCAGGTCAAGTGGTTGGGCTGCTGGGACCCAACGGCGCGGGCAAGACGACTGTGATCCGCATGTTGGTTGGTCTGATTCGGCCGGACTCAGGCTCGATCTACATCCACGGTATGCCGGTGCACGCAGGTGCCGATGTCCTCAGTTCGGTTGGCGCGTTCATCGAGGGTCCCGGTTTCCTGCCGCATCTGAGCGGCATGGCTAACCTCATGGCGTACTGGCAGGCCACCGGACGGCCGCTCGAGGAGGCTCATCTCGACGAAGCCTTGGAGATCGCGGGCCTGGGTGCGGCCATCAACCGGAAGGTGCGCGGCTACAGCCATGGGATGCGCCAGCGGCTCGGCATCGCCCAAGCAATGCTGGGATTGCCTGCACTGCTGGTGCTGGACGAGCCAACCAACGGTCTCGACCCACCTCAGATCAAGGCGATGCGCGCCGTGTTGGCCGACTACACGGCGGCGGGGCGAACCGTCGTCGTTTCCTCACACCTGCTGTCCGAGGTCGAGCACACCTGCAGCCATGTCGTCCTGATGGACAAGGGCAAGGTCGTCCTCACCGGGGCAGTCCAAGAGCTCACGGCCAGCGACACAGTGACCTTGATCGGACTGAGCAATGGCGCCGATATCCGCGCCGCTGGTCGAAGCCTGCAGGCCCGCGGTCTGCGTGCAGAGCCTGAGGGTAGGCAGCTTCGGGTCACCGGCGACCTGCCACGTCAGGAAATCGTGGCAGAGCTCGTTGCAGCCGGGTACGGCGTCGAGTCGGTCGACGGCCATCGGCAGCTCGAGGAAGTTTTCATGACCTTGGTGGGCACGGCGAGTCAGGGGCCGGAAGACAGCGACGAAGGCGTGGTATGAGCGCCACGACGAGGTCACAGAACACGGGCAGCACGACGATCACCAGATCGGCGCTGCCCTTGCGCGCTGAGATCGGACGCCAACTGCGCCGTCGGCGCACTATCGGCATTTTCATCGTGCTCACCATCTTGCCGCTGGTGCTGCTTCTGGCGTTTTGGCTCGGCAATGACGGCGCCGACTCAGGCGAACGCGGTTTCGTCGATCTGGCCCAGGAGAGTGGAGCCAATTTGGTGATCTTCACTCTCTTCGCCTCCACCAGCTTCCTGCTGATCGTGATCGTCGCCTTGTTCGCCGGCGATACGGTTCCCTCGGAGGCGAGCTGGGCCAGCCTGCGCTACTTGTTGGCTGCTCCGGTACGCCGCGAGCGTCTCTTGCGGCAAAAGCTGGTCGTCGCGGCTCTTTCCTCGGTGGTCGCCTTCGTGTTCCTGCCCGCCTGGACTGTCGTGGTCGGCGGCATCGCGTACGGCTGGGGTCCCTACGTCGGCCCCACTGGGAGCCAGATCGGCTGGCCGGACTTCAGCGGGAGGCTGCTGATCATCGTCGGCTATCTGCTGCTCGAGCTCTCCGTGGTCGGCGCGTTTGCATTCATGCTTGGAGTTCTCACCGATGCGCCCCTCGCTGCAGTCGGTGGTGCGGTGCTGCTGATGATCTTGTGTGCGATCCTTGACTCGATCACCGCCTTGGGCAGTATCAGAGAGGGTCTACCCGGGCATTATGCCTATGCCTGGGCCGACGCCCTAGCACCGATCATCGACTATTCGGACATGATCACCGGCGCACTCTGGTCGATCGGATACGCGATTATCGCTGTGTGGTTCGCGGCGTGGCACTTCCTCCGTAAGGACATCACGAGCTGAACCGGGCAGCACGGCCCCGATGCCGGGTGCGAAACTCGCCCCATGGACGTCTTGCAGATCGCGCAGCACGCCGATGACCTTGCTCGTGCGAGGGCCTTCTACGAGCGCTTGCTCAACGCACCACCCGTCGCCTTCTTCGATCCGCCTGGCTTGCTGTTCTTCCAATCAGGTCAAGTACGGCTGCTTCTCGAGCAGGGTGCGGCGAGTGCCCTCGTCTACTTCAAGGTCGACGACGTACGCGTGACGATCGAATCGCTGCGTAGTGACGGCGTAGAAGTCGTCGCGGAGCCGGCGCTCATCTTCAGCCACACCGATGACAGCCTTGGACCCGCCGGCGCGGATGAATGGATGGCGTTCGTCAAGGACTCCGAAGGCAACACCGTTGGTCTGGTGAGTCACCACAGACCGGAGCATGCTTGAGGCCCTGCCTCAGGCATTTGGGCGCGGCTACCCGTTTGTCAGTTCGCATCTTGTTGGGAGCTTCTGGCAGAATGCATGGCGCATTCGTTGTCGTTCGGTCCCTCTCAATCCGTACGACTCGGATCCATTGAAATCATCGCGTGCGCGCCCCACCGCGTGGGATGGGATCACCCCAGAGCGCGGCCGGTCTACGAACCGGTCGCCACATCATCACAGGAGTAACCACACACGTGGCTGTCAAGATACGTCTCAAGCGATTCGGCAAGATCCGTTCGCCGCACTACCGCATTGTCGTTGCTGACTCACGGACCAAGCGGGATGGTCGCGCCATTGAGGAGATCGGCAAATACCACCCGAAGAACGACCCGTCCCTCATCGAGGTCGACTCCGAGCGCGCGCAGTACTGGCTCTCGGTCGGAGCCCAGCCAACCGAGGCTGTGATCGCGCTGCTGAAGCGCACCGGTGACTGGCAGAGACATTCAGGTGACGCGTCGCCGTCAGGTGTCCTGCCGCAACCGGTGAAGCCGAACAAGACCGACACGTTCAACGCCGCACTTGCCGACGCGGGCCAGGAACCCAAGGCGGCCGCCGGCGGGACGGCGAAGAAGTCCGCGTCGAAGCCCGCGCGCACTAAGACCGCCGAGGCCGCGGTGGAAGGCACTCCGGAGGAGGCCCAGCAGGCGGCCAAAGCCGGCGTCGCCGACGCTGAGGCCAGCGAGTCCTAAATGCTCGCCGATGCACTCGAACATCTGATCCGGGGGATCGTCTCCCATCCTGACGATGTCACGGTCAAGGACAAGGAACTGCGCCGCGGTCGGATGCTCGAGGTGCGAGTCAGTCCGGACGATGTTGGCAAGGTCATCGGTCGCTCAGGCCGCACGGCCACCGCCTTGCGCACTGTGATCAGTGCGCTGGCGGGAAGCCAGGACGTACGCATCGATTTCGTCGATGTTGACAAGGTCGCTCGTCGCGGTGCCGCTGGCCGTCGCCGCTGAGTCGGACACGCCGGACGCGCGGAGCGAGCATTTGAACCCCGGATCGTGCGC
>Ga0307296_10001039_pt1 | contig 13656 bp, 12 predicted proteins | sample ER_DNA_153_FD_194467 | JGI IMG/M metagenome (GOLD analysis project Ga0307296, IMG submission 194467) | Bulk soil microbial communities from the East River watershed near Crested Butte, Colorado, United States - ER_DNA_153 | ecosystem: Environmental > Terrestrial > Soil > Floodplain | place... | reverse complement strand
TTCGTCTATCTCACGGCGCTCGAGCACGGCCTGACGCCCGACACCGTTCGCGAGGACAAGCCGATCAACGTCAAAGGCTGGCAGCCGGAAAACTACAACCACGAATATTTCGGCCCGGTGACGCTGAGCCGGGCGCTGGCGCAATCACTGAACACGGTATCGGTGCGGCTGACGCTCGAGCTCACGCCGATGGCCGTGGTCCGCACCGCCTACCGGCTCGGCATCGGCAGCAAGCTCGAACCAAATGCCTCGATCGCGCTCGGCACGTCCGAAGTCTCGATGCTCGAGCTTGTCGGCGCTTATGCCTCCTTCGCGAATGGTGGCTACGCGTTGATGCCGCGCGTGATCGACAAGATCATCGCGGGCAACGGCGAGGTGATCTACGCACGCAGCACTCCGCAGCTCGGCCGCATCGTCGAAGCGCGTTATGTCGCGATGATGAACGCCATGATGGCCGAGACGCTGACAATCGGCACCGCGCAACGGGCGACGTTGCCCGGTTGGCCGGCCGCGGGAAAGACCGGCACCAGCCAGGATTTCCGCGATGCCTGGTTCATCGGCTACACCGCGCACCTCGTGACCGGCGTGTGGCTCGGCAACGACGATGGAACGTCGACCAAACATGTGACCGGCGGAAGCCTGCCCGTGGAAATCTGGAGCCGGGTGATGCGCAGCGCGCACCAGGGCGTGCCGGTCGCAAGCCTGCCCGGCACGGCGGGCGGCAACCTGTTCTCCGGATTCTTCGGCGGCGGAGGATCGCGGCCGACACCACCGGCGGCGGTCCAGCCGGTCGCTGCGAACGGCGCATCGACCACGGGCAGCGGCGGCGGCCTCGACAACTGGTTCCTCAACACGCTTTTCGGGCGGCGCTGATCTCAATGTTTGGCGGCCGTGCGGCGAACGCGCTGCGTCGCGAGCCAGAGCAACAGCGTGGCGCAGCCCATCGTGACGACGGCCGCCGCGAGCGGCCAAGCGCTTCGCCCGAGCGACAACCCCACCACCGCGCCGCATAGCGCGGCAATGCTTTGCTGCACGAAGCCGAACAGCGACGACGCGGCGCCGGCGCGTTCGGGAAACGGCGTCAGCGCGCCGGCAATCCCCTGCGGCAGCACCATGCCAAGCCCGGCGAGATAGACGCCCATCGGTAGAACGAGTGACAGAAACGACGGCAAGCCGAACGCAAGCGCCGCCAGCATCCCGAGTCCACCGGCGGCGCAGGCGCAGCCGCCGAGCCCGAGCACGCCATCGAGCCCGAGCCTGACGACCATGCGCGCGGCCAGCGCCGAGCCCGTCATGTAACCGATCGAACCGAGCGCGAAGGCAACGCCGAAATCGAAAGGTGGAAGTCCGTAGAGATCCTGCAGCACGAAGGCCGAGCCGGAGATCCAGGCAAACAGCCCGGCATAGCTCGCCGACGTGATGCCGAGATAGGCGAGATAGGCCGGATTGCGCGCGACGATGCGATACGAGCGCAGCATCGAAGATATCGACACGGGTTCGGCCGCGCGCATGTTCAATGTTTCGGGCAGCGCCGCCCACACGACTGCGACGCCAGCGATCCCGACCGCGACCAGCGTGAAGAACACCGACCGCCAGCCGAACCCGGTCTGCAATACGCCGCCGGCAATCGGCGCCAGCACCGGTGCCAGCGCCATCACCGCGGCGATCATCGACAATTCGCGGCCGGCGTGCGAGCCGGAGTAGATGTCGCGCACGATGGCGCGGGTCAGCACGATCCCGCCGCAACCGCCAAGCGCCTGAAAGGCGCGCGCAACGATCAGCATTTCGATCGAGGTGGAGAGTGCGCAGGCCAGACTGGCGACGCAATAAAGCGCGATAGCCGCCATCAGGACGGGTTTGCGGCCGTGACGGTCGGACACGGGACCGTAGAAAATTTGTCCCACGGCAAAGCCGATGAGATAGGCGGAAATGGTGAATTGCACCTGCGCGGTCGAGGCATTCAACTGACGGGCGATGTCCGGCAGCGACGGCAGATACATGTCGGTGGTGAGCGGACCGGTTGCGCTCAACGCTGCAAGCAGAGCCGTGAGCGCGAACGTGCCGGGGCGCAGCATGGATGTCCTCGTCGTGCCCGGCTTTGCACGGGCGGGCCGAGGCTTAGCACGAGGTGTGACCGTCATGCCCGGCCTTGTCCGCCGTAGCTCGCGTGCGAGCGTAGGCGGATGCCGGGCATCCACGTTTTCACCGGCTCGCAATGGCCGGGTCAAGCCCGGCCATGACCACATCTGAGAGCGGCTGCTTGTTTCTGGATTCCGGGTTCACGCCTTAGGCGCGCCCCCTTCGGACGGCTGCGCGCGGGCATGATGGTGTGGATGCTTGCTCAATCTTTCCGCTCATTCCCGAGCAAGCGGGAATGCGGTGTCAATCAGCGCGGCTGGGCGCCGTAGCGGTGCAGGTCGGCGCCGTGTGCGTCGAGCCACGCCTTGGCGCTTCCGGGATCGGGATTAATGCCCGCGACCAGGCGCCAGAACCGGCGCGAATGATTCATCTCGACGAGATGAGCAACCTCGTGCGCGGCGAGATAATCGAGCACGAAAGGTGGAGCCAGAATCAACCGCCATGAGAAAGACAGGACGCCGTTCGAGGAGCATGAGCCCCAGCGGCTGCGCTGGTCGCGCACCGATACGCGCCTGAACGTGATGCCGAGCGATTGCGCTGCACGCCGGCTCGCCACCTCAAGATCGCGCTTCGCCTCACGCTTGAGATAGTCGTGCACGCGGCGCGACACATGTGGCGCTTCGCCGGCAACGCACAGGAGACTCTCGCTGCCCTGCGTCTCGACCCAGACGGCGCCGCGCTCGCCGGGGCGATGCTCAATACGGTGCAGACGGCCGCGCAGCGGCAACACCGCCCCGTGCACAAAAGGCTCGGCACCGGGCAGGCGTCGCAGCCGCGATGCGATCCAGGCGCCGTGTCTTTCCGCAAAATCCCTCGCATGCTTGACGCTGCCGCGCGGCGGCATTGTCAGCACGACTTCGCGGCTCACCGCATGGATGCGCAGCGTGTAGCGGCGCGCCTGCCGATGCCGGCGCACGCGAACGGGATGGATCTCACCATCGAAATCGACGGAAATCGCCGACGGTTCTCGGTTGCGGCGATAGAGCAAGGCGCGGAAGGGCAAGGACAGCATCAGTTTGCGGGTCCGCGGTGTGTCATCACGCGTGAGAACACGGGATCAACGCTGACCGACGACTTTCAGCACGGCCGTGCGCACGGTGCGCGCGCCGTTGCGCGACAGGACAAAATCGGCAATGCGCGGCGCGATCTCGGCACGGAAGCGTGAGCCGTTGAAAACGCCGTAGTGTCCGACAGCAGGCTGCACATAGTGCACTTTGTGCTCCTGAGGAATGTTCACACACAACGCGTGCGCGGCCTCGGTCTGCCCGACGCTCGATATATCGTCGTTCTCGCCTTCGACCGTCATCAATGCAACGCGCCTGATTGCCGTTGGATCCACCCGACGGCCACGATGCGTCATCTCGCCTTTCGGCAATGCATGACGGATGAACACCGTATCCACGGTCTGCAGATAGAATTCGGCCGCGAGATCCATCACCGCCAGATATTCGTCGTAGAATTCGCGGTGTTTTTGCGCCGAATCGCCGTCGCCTTTGACGAGGTGCAGAAACAGATTGTGATGCGCCTCGATATGGCGATCGAGGTTCATGCTCATGAAGCCGTGCAACTGCAAAAAGCCGGGATAGACATCGCGCATCACGCCGGGTTGCGGGAACGGCACCTTGGTGATCACGTGGTTGCGGAACCAGTGGAGCCCCCGCCGCTCGGCCAGATTGTTGACGTCATTGGGATTGATCCGCGTGTCGATTGGACCGCCCATCAAGATCATGGAATGCGGCACGTTGGGATCGCCGTTCGCTTCCATCAAAGCGACCGCGGCGAGCACCGGCACCGAAGGCTGGCAGACGGCGATCACGTGCACGTCGCCGCCCAGCAGATGCAGAATGGAAATGATGTAGTCGATGTAGTCGTCGAGATCGAAACGCCCTTCGGCCAGCGGCACCATGCGCGCATCGACCCATTCGGTGATGTAGACATCGTGATTGGGAAGGAAGGTTTCCACCGTGCCGCGCAGAAGCGTCGGGTAGTGGCCCGACATCGGCGCGACGATCAGCAACTTTGGCTGCGGGCGGCGCGGTGCGCGGTCCAAGGCCCGCTCGAAGTGTAGCAGCCGGCAGAAAGGACGCTCCCAGATGCTTTTGATGTTTACGGAGACCTTTTCGCCGCCGACGGTGGTCGAATCGATGCCCCATTCCGGCTTGCGGTAGCGGCGCGTCGAGCGCTCGAACAATTCCATCGTCGCCGCGACTGATTTGCCGTACGCGGTATGCGACAGCGGATTGGCCGGATTCCTGAAGAAAAGCCGCGTGGCGTCTGCGAAAGCCCGCGCCGGATTGAGCGCGGCATGCCCCATCTCGTAGAACCAGTACATGGGCGTTGACAGCAACGCCCCACTCTCGTCGGGAAGCGTTGCCGCCCCGCCGAATTCACCTATTGCCATTGAGTCCCCCGACCCTCGCTGCAGTGCGGCAGACTGTCGTTTTTCTGTCATAGCGTCAACATAGACCTAAGACGTTCGTGCCCGGTTTACAACGCGCACCGGGGCGATAAGTCCCATTAAACACAGGCTTTTCTGACTACTCGCTGGTCTGCAAAAGCGAGCCTTGGACCCGCGCGCTCTGCAGCAGCTTGAAAAAGGCGAATGATGCAGCCGCGAACAGCACAACGTTAAACGCGAAAGCCTGGGCCATCAGATCGGCCCGAAACACATGGTCGGTCACCAGTGCACGCATGCCTTCGAAAACGTAGGTCGGCGGCAAGGCCCAGGCGAAGTACTGCAGCCAGACCGGCAGAATCGCCACCGGATAATAGACGCAGGTCAGCGGCAGGAACAGGAACATGATGGTCCAGGCCATGCTCTCGGCGCCGAGACCGTTCCGCAACAGCAGCCCGGCAACGAAAATCCCGACCGACCAGCTGGTCAGAATGAGATTGGCGAAGAAGGCGGCGAGCGCCAGACCGAGCGCCCAGAGATTGAACCCGAAGAAGGCAATCGCGAGCAGTGACACCGGGATCATGCCGATCGAAAGGCGCACGATGCTCATAACCATCAACGCGAGCAGAAATTCGGCCGGACGCAGCGGCGACATCATGATGTTGCCGAGGTTGCGCGCGTACATTTCCTCGAGAAACGAAATGGAAAACCCGAGCTGACCGCGGAACAGGATATCCCACAGCAGCACCGAACCGATGAACACGCCGCCCGCCTGCGCGAAGAACCCGGCGTTCTGCGAAACGTAGACCTGCAGAAATCCCCACATCAGCATCTGCACGGCCGGCCAATAGATCAGGTCGAGGATGCGCGGCCACGACGTGCGCAAGAGATACCAGTAACGCCGCACCATGGCGGCAACGCGGTTGAACGAGAAGTCCATGCCGGTATCTGCAATGCTGCTCATGCGATTGCGGGATTTCGTTCTGGTTCTCATTGCGCCGCCTCGCTCTGCCGCCGTCCGCGCGCGACGTCGAGAAACACCTCTTCCAACGTCTCGCGTCCGTAACGCGCGAGCAGGCGGGCCGGCTTGTCGTCGTCCTCGATGCGGCCTTTCTTCATGATGATGACGCGCTCGCACAGGCGCTCGACTTCACCCATGTTGTGCGACGCGAGCAGCAGCGTCGCGCCCTCCTCGGCGCGATAGCGCTCGAGCCGCGAGCGCACCCAGTCGGCCGTGTCGGGATCGAGCGATGCCGTCGGCTCGTCGAGCAACAACACTTCCGGTTTATTGAGCAACGCCTTGGCCAGCGACACGCGCGTCTTCTGTCCGGCCGACAGCTTGCCGGTCGGTCGGTCGAGAAATTCGGTGAGGTCGAGATCGGCTGCGAGCCGCTCGATGCGTTGATCGATGTCCGGCACGGCATAAAGCTGCGCGAAGACGGACAGATTCTGCCGTACCGTCAGGCGCATCGGCATGTCGACGTAAGGGCTCTCGAAATTCATCCGGTGCAGCACGCGATAACGCTGACGCGGCATTTCGGCGCCGAGCACGGTGACCGTGCCGGAGGTCGGCGTCACCAGCCCCATGATCATCGCAATCGTCGTGGTTTTGCCGGCCCCATTGCCGCCGAGAAGGCCCGTGACCGAGCCGGGCGCCAGACGGAACGTAATGCCATCGACCGCGGCCAGGCCTTTGTAGCGTTTGACCAGCTGATCGACCGCGATGGCGGGAGTGTTCTGCGCGTCCATAGGACGAAAGATGTGACGCCGTGCCGCGGGAAGTGCAAGCCCCGCGACGCCGGCCGTTCGTACACGCTACACTGCGGGCATGGCCAATGCGCTTGCCCAACACCACCCCCACCGCAATGTGCGCCTCGACACATTGGTGCGCCTGCGCTGGCTCGCCATCATCGGCCAGTCGACCGCGGTGCTGGTGGTCTACTACGGGCTCGATTTCGACCTGCCGATCTATGCGTGCATTGCCGCGATCATCCTCGCGGCCTGGCTGAACGTCGCCCTGCGCCTGCGCTTCCACATGACGCAGCGCCTAGAACCCGACCGCGCGGCCTGGCTTCTCGCCTTCGATATTGCGGAACTCGCCGTGCTGCTGTTTCTCACCGGCGGGTTGCAGAATCCTTTTGCATTCCTGTTTCTCGGACCGGTGCTGTTGTCGGCGACCGCGCTGCCGCCGCGCTTCACTCTGATGCTTGGCGGATTTGCCGTCGCCTGCGCGACGGTGCTGGTGTTCGTGCATTATCCGCTGCCGTGGGACAGCGAGGACCCACTGCAATTGCCGCCGATCTACATGATGGGCGTCTGGATGTGCATTCTGCTGGCGATCGGGTTCATCGGCGTCTATGCATGGCAGATCACCGAGGAGTCGCGCCAGCTCTCCGACGCGCTCGCCGCGACCGAGCTCGTGCTCGCGCGCGAACAGCATCTGTCGCAGCTCGATGGATTGGCGGCGGCGGCCGCGCATGAGCTCGGCACGCCGCTGTCCACGATCTCGGTCATCGCCCGGGAGCTCGAGCGCGCGATTGCGGCGGATGCGCCGCATGGGGATGACGTGCGGCTCTTGCGCGAGCAGGCCAAGCGCTGCCGCGATATCCTCGCGAAGCTCACAGAGCTGTCGGCGGGCGGCGAGCCGTTTGATCGCATGCGGTTGACCGCCCTCATCGAAGAGGTGGTGGCGCCTCATCGCAATTTCGGCGTCACGATCGACGTGATCACACCCAGCGATCGCGCCGCAGAACCGGTCGGCGCGCGAAATCCGGCCATTCTCTACGGGCTTGGAAATCTGTTGGAAAATGCGATCGATTTCGCGCACGACCGGGTTTTGGTTGATGCGAAGTGGGACGAGGACTCTGTTGCGGTTACGATCAGCGACGATGGTCCGGGATTCGCACCGGAAATACTGACCCGAATTGGTGAACCTTATGTCACCAGCCGCCGGCACCACCTGAACGATACCGGCGAAGAACCTAAGGGGCTGGGTCTCGGCTTCTTTATCGCCAAGACGCTGCTCGAGCGCTCGGGTGCCACGTTATCGTTTGAAAATCGGGCAATTCCGGAGCGTGGCGCCGTTGTCGGGTTGCATTGGAGCCGCAGTGATTTCGAGCGACCGTTAACATTTGCGGCCGCTTGAGGCCTGGGCGCGCGATCACTATTTATTGCGTGCGATGCTCCGCGCAGGCTAATATGCGGTAAGATCAGCGCAGATGATGGTGACACCGTGGACGCTTTGACGAGCGAGGCCGCAACCCCGGCGACAAAAGAGAAAATCTCCGGCGAACGATCGCTGTTGATCGTCGAGGACGACTTTTCCTTCCTGCAGCGGCTCGCCAAGGCGCTCGAGCAACGCGGATTTTCCGTAATCACCGCCGAGTCGGTTTCCGACGGCCTGATGCAAGTGGAAAAATCCGCGCCGGCTTACGCAGTCGTCGACATGCGGCTCGGCGACGGCAACGGCCTCGATGTAATTTCTGCGCTCAAGCGCCGCCGCCCGGACGCGCGCGGAATCATTCTGACCGGCTATGGCAATATCGCAACTGCGGTGAATGCCGTGAAGCTGGGCGCCGTCGACTATCTCGCCAAACCCGTCGACGCCGACGACGTCGTCGCTGCGCTGCTCGCATTGGACAACGTCAAGATCGAGCCACCGGAAAATCCGATGTCGGCCGACCGCGTCCGGTGGGAGCACATCCAGCGCATCTACGAACTCTGCGGGCGTAACGTTTCCGAAACCGCGCGCCGGCTCAACATGCACCGTCGGACCCTGCAGCGGATTCTCGCCAAGCGCGCGCCGCGGTAGCCGGCTCACTCCGCGTCCCAGTAAGGCCCGGTGGGATCGGCAAGCGATTGCAAACGCATCGCAGCCGCCCTGGCGAACAGCAACATCATTGACTTTCGTGTCGCCGCCGGCAACTTGTGCTCGGGTGCCTCGCATTTGAATTCCGCACCGAAAGCGTCGGCCACGATCAGTCCGGTATCTGGCGGGAAAATTTCGCACGGCACGTCGATCGTCGTCGCGAAAAACAGACGATCGCAATGCGCGCGATAATCTTGCCACTTCTGGTCAGCACGAAAATCGGCGATCGAGGATTTGACCTCGACAATCCACAACTCGCCTCCCGGATCGAGCGCCACAAGATCGGCGCGGCGACCTGAAGGCAGTGGCAATTCGCTCACCACGCATCGTCCATGCGCATGCAGGAGTCGCGCCGTGCCACGCGCGATCGCCAGCGCGGTCTGCGACTGACGGCCGTCGACGGGCAACTTGAGAGAGTCCGATACGAAGGCCATCAGCCGACCATGTGATTAGATTTTGGCCGGACTTCGGCGCGTTCGGGAAAAGCCTGCGCGAGCGCGGCACGGTTTGCGGTAATCACGCCGCGCTCGGTGATCAAGCCGGTAACGAGACGCGCGGGCGTGACGTCGAAAGCAAAGTTTGCGACCGGAGAGCCATCGGGCACGATCTGCACCGTCTCGATACGACCGTCACTCGTTTTGCCGGTAATAGTCGCGACTTCCTGCGCGGCGCGCTGCTCGATGGGAATGTCCGCACCGTCCGCAATTTCGAAATCGATCGACGGTGACGGTGCGGCGACATAGAATGGCACCGCGTTGTCGTAGGCTGCAAGCGCCTTCAGATAAGTGCCGATCTTGTTGCAGACGTCGCCTTGCGCAGTCACGCGGTCGGCGCCGACGATCACTAAGTCGACCATCTTGTGTTGCATCAGATGTCCGCCGGTATTGTCCGGGATAACGGTGTGCGGCACGCCGTGATGGCCCAACTCCCAAGCCGTCAGCGCCGCCCCCTGATTGCGCGGCCGCGTCTCGTCGGCGAAGACATGGATTTGCAGCCCTTTATCGTGGGCCGCATAGATCGGCGCGGTCGCCGTTCCCAAATCGACGGTCGCCAGCCAGCCGGCATTGCAATGGGTGAGCACATTGACGGGCTCGCCCTTTTTCTTCTGCGCGGCAATGTCCTCGATGATTTGCAGCCCGTGCGCGCCGATGGCCCGGTTGATGGTGACATCCTCATCGGCGATTTCACCGGCACGCAGGAATGCAGCGTCCGGGCGCTCGTTGCGTGGCCGGTTGCGTACGGCCGCCACCATTTCGTCGAGGGCCCATTTGAGATTGATCGCGGTGGGGCGCGTGGCGGCAAGCGTTGAACAGGCCTTTTCCAGCGCTTCGTCCGATGCATCGGCACGCGAGGCGAGCCAGACGCCATATGCCGCGGTGGTGCCGATCAGCGGCGCACCACGCACCTGCATGGTCCTGATCGCCCGGGCGGCATCTTCGAGAGTGGCAAGCCGCACGGTGACAAAGCGGTGGGGCAATTGCGTTTGGTCGATAATGCCGGCGCTCACGCCGTCTCGCTCGATCCAGATAGTACGCATTTGCCTGCCATCGATTTTCATGGCTAAGAGATAACCTTGTTTCCAACTCCACGCAAAGCCGGACCCGGGGGTGAGCATGCACGTCGACTATGAGGTTGAATACAACAACCGGGCCCGGGTGCCCGAGCATGCGGAGATCTTCGCGCGCTGGCAGCGCGAGGGCGCTGCGTACCGCGCGACGGCGTCTAATCCCAAACTTGGGCTCACATACGGCCCGTCGATAAGGCAGACTATCGATCTCTTCCCAGCCAAAGATGACGACAAGGCGCCGCTGGCGCTGTTCATCCACGGCGGCTACTGGCGCTCGCTTGAGCCTTCGATGTTTTCTCAAATGGCGGCGGGCCCGAATGCGCGCGGCGTGACCGTCGCGGTTGCCGGCTATGATCTGTGCCCGCGCGTGTCGATTGCCGACATCATCGAGCAGATGCGCGCGGCGTGTCTGATGCTCTGGCGCAAACGGCGGCAGCGCGTTTTCGTTTACGGACATTCGGCCGGTGGCCATCTCGCCGCCTGCATGGCGGCGACCGATTGGAAAGCGTTCGCTTCCGACGCGCCGGCCGATCTTGTCCCTGCCACGTACGCGATCTCGGGCGTGTTTGAACTCATGCCGCTGGTGCATGTGTCGATGAATCAAGACCTGCGGCTCGACGAAGCTGATGCGCGTCGCGTGTCTCCGCTGCACTGGAACGTTCCGGCCGGGCGGAGCCTTGATGCGGTCGTCGGCGCACTGGAGTCCGACGAGTTTCTGCGCCAGAGCAAGTCGATCGCTGAAGCCTGGCGCCGCGGACCTACCCTCACCCGCTACGAGGAAATCGCCGAAACGAACCACTTCACGGTTGTTGACCCGCTCACCGATCCGAACAGTGCGATGACCGCGCGCGTCGCGGCGTTGGCACAGAGCACCAATAATCTTGCGCTTTAACCGCCAAACCAGTAGCGCTGCGCAAAGGCGATAGTCAGCACCGCTCCGACCGCGACGATCAGCACACGGATGACATTTCGCGGGATGATGCGCGCCACATAGGCTCCAACCAGTCCGCCTCCGATCGTTCCGGCGGCAAGCGCCAGCGTTTGCGGCCACAACACCGCGCCGTGCGTAGCAAAGACCAGAGTGGCAGCCAGTCCATTGAGGCTGGACACGAAATTTTTTGCCACGTTGGCCGACCGATAGTCGCCACCGGTCGCCAGCGAGAACACGCCAAGCATCAGGATACCAACCCCGGCGCCGAAATAACCGCCGTAGAACGAAACCGGCAGCACGACTTTTAGGCTGGCGACGTTGAACGCGATGGGGTGTCCGCGACCCTCCGCGCGCGTACGCAGCCACCGGCTGATCCGCTCGGAATAGGCGAACAACAGCGTGGCAAAGCCGAGCAGCAGCGGCACGATTTGCGCGAACATCCGCTCCGGCGTCAGCAGCAGACACACCGCACCGATGCCGGCGCCGACAATCGATGCAGCGATCAGGCCGAGGAAAGATCGATCGAACGGAGGCAACTGCGAGCGATCGGACAATGCGGCGAGCATCGTGGCTGGCATGATCGAAGCAAGATTGGAAACGGCCGCGAGATGCGGCGGCACGCCGGTCGCGATCAGCGCCGGATAGATAACGACCGCGGCCCCTCCGACCATTGCGGCGATGATTCCAGCAATTACGCCGGCGCCGGCCAGAAAGGCGATCGTAAGAATGTCCATGTGGATGGAAGAATTTGGATTTTCAGTTGCCTTGGCCGGTTTGCGCCGGCCATTCCGCCTTTTGGGCGCAGACTTCAGCTGATCAGAAAAAGGCCTGGATTCCGGTCTGCGCGCGACCCAGGATCAACGCGTGAATATCGTGCGTGCCTTCGTAGGTATTCACGGTCTCAAGGTTCGATAGCACGCGCATCACATGGTATTCCTCGGAGATGCCGTTGCCGCCGTGCATATCGCGCGCAAGTCGCGCGACATCGAGCGCCTTGCCGCAATTGTTGCGCTTCATCAGCGATATCGACGGCGGCGCCGCCTTGCCCGCCTCGAGCATGCGCCCAAGTCGCAACGCGCCGTGCAGGCCAATCGCAATTTCGGTCTGCATATCGGCAAGTTTTTTCTGCACCAGTTGATTGGCCGCGAGCGGACGACCGAACTGCTTGCGCTCGAGTACATATTGGCGTGCCCGGTGCCAGCAGAATTCGGCCGCGCCCATGGCGCCCCAGGAAATGCCGTAGCGTGCGTTGTTGAGGCAACCGAACGGTCCGGCCAGACCTTTCACGTTCGGCATCAGATTTTCTTCCGGTACTACGCAGTCTTCCAGCACGATCTCGCCGGTGATGGATGCGCGTAAAGACAATTTGCCTTCGATCTTCGGCGTGGAAAATCCTTTGGCGCCACGCTCGACGAGGAAGCCGCGAATGACATTGTCGAGCTTGGCCCAAACGATCGCGACATCGGCAACCGGTGCGTTGGAGATCCAGGTCTTTGCACCATTGAGCTTGTAGCCGCCAGAAACTTTCTCGGCGCGCGTGACCATCGAACCGGGATCGGATCCGTGATCGGGCTCCGTCAGTCCGAAACAGCCGACGAGCTCTCCGGTCGCAAGCTTCGGCAGATATTTCCGTCGCTGCGCCTCGGTGCCATAGGCATAGATCGGATACATCACCAGCGACGACTGCACCGACATCGAAGAGCGGTATCCGGAATCGACGCGTTCGAGCTCGCGTGTGATCAGTCCATACGACACGTAACCAAGACCTGCGCCGCCATACTCTTCCGGAATGGTGGGCCCAAGCAGACCGAGCTTGCCCATCTCGGGCAGCAGGCTGGCATCGTATTTTTCGTCGCGAAACGCTTGGACCACGCGCGGCATCAGGTAGCTTTGCGCAAACCCGCGCGCGGTGCTGCGCACCATGCGCTCTTCTTCGGAAAGCTCGCCTTCAAGATCGAGCGGGTCTTCCCACACGAACGCTGCGTCTTTCTGCATCGCGGGCATACCACCGCGTTTCTCGGCGGCTTGCGACATGAAGCCTCCCTGGAATTCTTGGCCCCATTATAGACCGTCTGACGGTGGGGGCGCCAACGCCCAGCCGGCTGCCCTTCTCGGTCGGCCTTATTTCAATCCCGTTCCCCAGCGGCGATGCAGGAATTTTTCCCACGGCGAGAAGAGGATCTTGTCCGCAATCAAGCCAATCACGACGATCACGACCATCACGCCGATGACCTGATCCATCGCGCTCAGTTCGCGCCCGTATTGCAGCAAATGGCCAAGACCAAACCCGGTAAGAATGGTGACAAATATCTCCGCCGCCATAAGCGAACGCCAGGCAAATGCCCAGCCTTGTTTCATGCCGCTGACCACGAACGGCAACGATGCGGGCAGGATAACCCGCGTCCATTTGTCGAAACCCTCCGACCCCATCGTGCGCGCGGCCCGCGCATAGATCGGAGGAATTGTGCGGGCGCCCGCATCGGTGGCAAGCACGACCGACCAGACCGTCCCCATCACGACCACGAACAGCATGGCCGTCTCGGTCTGGCCGAACCAGAGCAGCGCAAGCGGGACCCAACACACGCTCGGTAAGGTCTGCAGTCCGAGGGCCAGCGCGCCGATCGTATCTTCAAAGAAATCGGATGTACTCGTCAGCAGGCCGAGCGGGAGGCCGATGGCAACCCCGATCGCGTAGCCGATCAACAGCCGTCGCAACGTCACTTCAATTGCTTCGACAAGGGAGCCGTCGCGCCATG
>Ga0307296_10001038_pt1 | contig 13661 bp, 13 predicted proteins | sample ER_DNA_153_FD_194467 | JGI IMG/M metagenome (GOLD analysis project Ga0307296, IMG submission 194467) | Bulk soil microbial communities from the East River watershed near Crested Butte, Colorado, United States - ER_DNA_153 | ecosystem: Environmental > Terrestrial > Soil > Floodplain | place... | reverse complement strand
GAGGGCTCGAGGGCGCGAAGTTTATCCGCGCCCGAAAAGAGAGTCAAGAAACGCTGACGTGACTCTCCATGGGTCTGACATCTGTCCCCATTGAGCGGATGCTGCTCACTTCGTCGACCGCAATTCGCTGAAGGGAGCTCCACAGCGCATCGACATCGCGCTCGAGGTCATCGAGTGACCCGCTGTTGTCGATGCAATGGTCCGCGCGCGCGCGTTTGAGCTCGGCGGGCATCTGGGCGGCGATCATGTTCATCGCCTCGGTCTCCTCCAGACCGCGGGTAGTCACCAGCCGCTCGAGCCTGACGGGCCGTGGAGCGTCCACGAGCACGATCGCGTCGAACTCATCGACCAGGTTGCGCTCGAAGAGCAACGGAATCACGCAGACAACGATCGGATCACCGCGCTCTTTGGCGCGCGCGACCTCGCGATCGCGCATTCGCGTGACGCCGGGGTGGACGATTCGGTTCAGCGCGTCCAGCTCGTTCTGATCCGCGAAAACGATCCGGCGAAGGGCCTCCCGGTCGAGACTTCCGTCGTCCTTGACGACGTCCTTGCCCCAGCGCTTCACGATATCTCTCAGCGCCTGGGTCTCGGGGCGCACGGCTTCGCGCGCCAGCTCGTCGGCATCGATGATGGTGGCGCCGCGGTCGGCGAGCATCTTCGCGACCTCCGATTTCCCGCTGGCGATATTTCCTGTCAGTCCGATGAGGATCATCTGGTGATGGATTGAGGTGGAATTCCCAGCGGGGCGGGCGTCGCCAAGATAGGAAGTTCTTCCAGACCTGTCACGAATAAACTGCTGCTTGGAGCGGACCGGCTCCCCTGGAGGCTAGAGAAGTGGGACCTGAGCTGCGTCGCCCGCTGGCACCGTGTGACACATTCTGCAGCGCGCCTCGTACGATTCCGTGCCCCCAACCATGATCTGTGGAGAGTTGTACGGGGCAGGGCGACCGCCAATCAGTCTCTGGTTTCGACTGGCCGGCCCCCCGCACAGCACGCAAATCGCGTGCAGCTTGTCAACAACCTCGGCAATAGCCATTAGTTCCGGCATCGCCCCAAAGGGCTCACCGCGGAAGTCAGTGTCGGTGCCGGCGACGATAACCCGGCGTCCCCGGCTGGCGAGGGAGGTCACGAGCGGGATGATTCCATCATCCAGGAATTGGGCCTCGTCGATCGCTACTACATGGGCCATCGGGTCGATTTGCTGCCCTATCTGGGCGGCCGAATCGGCGGGAATTGCCTCGACGGTCCGGCCGTCGTGGCTGGAGATCGAGTAGATCCCGGCGTAGCGGGCGTCGAGGTGGGACTTGAAAACCTGCACCCGCTTCCGAGCGATGATCGATCGGCGCACCCGCCGGATGAGCTCCTCACTTTTCCCGCTAAACATCACACCGGCAATGACTTCCACCCATCCACCGGCCTGGTGGAAGGGTCCGCTCGGTCCGCTCACGAGCGGTCGCGATCTCTGCGGGGCCCTCCGCGAGATGACCTGTCGGCCGGTCCACTCCTGCGCGGAGCACCGGGCCGTCCGCGAGGCGGACCGCTTCTCTCTCCGCGCCCGCCGCGGTCGGGACGATCGCCCCTCGGTCCGGCAGATTTCTCACGCTCCTCTTTGTCACGCTCGCCCCGAACGACTACACGCCGACCCCGGACCATCGCGCCATTCACCCGCGCGATGACGCTCGCGGCGTCGGCCTCGGCCACCTCCACGAGCGCGTGACTCTCGCGCAGGTCGATCTTGCCGACGTGATCACCAGGAATGCCGCCTTCGCCGGCGATCATCCCCATCAGGTCCCCAGTCTTCACGCCATCGCGGGTGCCAACCGTCATGAAAAGTCGCGTCATTCCACCGGAAGCACCGGGCGATGTGCGGGGACGGTCTCCGTCTGCGGGCCTTGCACGCGCGACCGCAACCTGGTTGGCCTCAGCTTTCCGACGCTGTGCTCTCTCGCGCTCCAACAAATGGAGCGCCGAGGCAGCCAGCTCGGCGGCGTCAAATTCCTCGAGCAGCGGCTCGAGGGAAATGATCTCGCGCGCGGGAACTCCCTGTGCGAGCACGGTCCGCAACTCCTGCCGCACGGCCTCCTCGCGGTCGTGGGCACGCCGTTCGGGGCCATGAAGAGTCAGCGGGGACAATCTCCCGCTCGCCAGCTCTCTCAACCATGCGAGCTCGCCCGGCTGGGCGAGAACCACGATTTCCACCGGCTTCGCCTGCGCGATTCGCTGGAGCTCGGCCGGGCTCACTGGTGGCTGGAAGAAGATCACCGTGTGCGCGGCGTCCTTGAAGTCGCCTTGCGTGACGCGGATTGTTTTGTCATCCGCGCGGTAGCCGAGCGTTCTGATCGTTCGCGCCGCGTCAGCGGCTGCACCCGGGTCGCGAGCGACGATGATCACGGAGGGAGGATCGAGATCGTCGAGCAGTCTCCGTAGCGCGCTCGTCCGCGCGCTGGCGGCAACGGTGACGTGTCGGATGATCGGAAGCTCGTAATTCTCCGGGAGCTGAGGGACTTCTGTCTCGGCGACTCCCACCTGTCGAGCGCGCCGGGCGTACCGCTCGACCAGGTCCTGGACCGTTGGCGTCAACTTTCGCGAGACAATGACGCGCACCGCGTCACCGAGCTCTCCGAGGAGGGCCTCCAGTGCGGCGACGGACTCCGGCCCGTCGTCGAGGATGTCATCGACCCAGGCAAGCGCGACTGTGCGAACGGTGTCCAGCTTGAGCTGGGAAGCGCGGACGAGGGCGCCAAGCTCCGAGGCGGTGCCGGCAACGGCCAGAACGGGCCGGCTCTTGAAGATTCTTCCCGCGCGTGCGGCGCTAGTGACGGGGACGACTTCGATTCCAGCCGGTCCGGACAGCTTGAGAACGGTCTCCGAGATCGTGAGCGCGGTCTCCGCATCGCGGGTGACCACCACCACCTGAGTGCCGCCCGCGGACGGATCGATGCGAGCCAGGGCCGGAGTCAGGAATTCCGCAATCGATTCGGTCGCGTGCGGAAGCGTGTAGACCAGGTTCTGACCGCGAGACACCTGTCCGGTCGCGCGCTCGCTGACTTCCTCCAATTCCGGCATCCCAATCCTCTATTTTGCAACGTGGCGTAGCATCCGCCCCGCCGGTATCGTTATATGTCCTGCCGCCTCGCGGCCGCGCGGCAACGCCGCTCACCAAAGATAGCAGCATTGAGGCACCCATGATTACCGCCATCGTACTGATAAAGGCCGAGCCGCAGCGAATCGCCGAATGCGCGACCAGGCTGGCGGGCATCGAGGGTGTGTCGCAGGTCTATTCCGTGTCCGGCGAGTGGGATCTCGTGGCGATGGTGGAAGTCGCCGAGCATGAGGCAATCGCGCGCATAGTGACCGAAGGAGTGAGCGTCGTCCCTGGAATCAAGTCCACCCACACCTTGACCGCATTCCGCGCCTACTCGAAAAAGGATCTCGAGCAGGCCTGGGACATCGGGCTGGAGTAGGACTCGATGCTGGTGAGCAACTCCAGTCCGGATGCGGCAAGCCGGGCCGCTCTTCGCTCGCTCATGGAGCGGCTGCCGGGAATGAGCGCGGTGGAGGGTGGCGGCTACCTCGAGCCGGTGGCGTCCAACGACCCGCCCGTTCTCAGATCAGCGCAGATCGCTGAGGGAAGTACGCTGCGCGCGATCAGGGTTCCGACGCTGTCGCGGCCGTCAAGCTCCGAGTTCGAGGCGTTTCTCGACGGTTCTCAGAAGGTGCAAGTTGTGGGACACCGCTACGGCATGCCGATTGTCTTCGGAACCGCTTCCGCCGTGGTACGTGTCCGCGTCAATCGGCGCATGATCACCTGGGGACATCAGCCGCCACGCGTCGAGCGCAGGATATTCGTGCCGCTCAGGTATCTGCCGGAGCTGGCGGACTGGCGCGCATCGAGCTTGGGCGTGGAAGGGGCGCAGTGGCAGATCATCGATACGTCCACCGCTGACAGGAACGGCGATTATCCAAGCCAGCATCCAGCAGTTCTCCTCGAGCGCGCGATCCGCGCCGTCGATCAGGAGCGCGAGACGCTCGAAGACCTGTTGGCTGAAGCGTGGTGCGCGCGCGGCGAAGGGTCACTGTACATCGACGGCGGCATCAGCCGGAGCGCCCGGGTCGCTTCGTCAACATGCGCAGTCGGCGTGATCAAGAGCCACCGCACGCTGTACGTCGAGGGAGACGCTCTTCGAATCGTGCTAGGGCTCGAGAAAGGAGAGCGGTCCTCGGTGTTTCGGGTTTCGCCGCGCTCCCGCAGCTCGGTGATGAGCTGGTATTTGCGACTCCGCGACGCCAAAGGGCGGGATGCGATGTGGGGGCTCGTGAGGGTCGAAATCGCAGAGTGCGACCGGCCAACGGAGAGAGCGGACGAGATCTCGAGATGGGTATTGGCGGAGACGACCCCTTTGTCCCTGCCCGATGGAAGGTGGGACAAGATGGCCTACGGTGTACGCGACTGTGAGGAATTTCTGAGAGCGATTTCATGAGCGAAGCTCTGGGCCGCGTCGTTGCGACGGAAAGGCGCCCAAACACTCCACACGAGTTCCACTTCTGGACCGCGATTGATTCGCCCGTAGGCATTGGGACGATCGTACGCGTTGACGGCGCTCATCCAATTGATGGTCAGATCCCTCACATCTACGGAATCGTGGTCGAGGGTTTCAGCTACACGGATCTTCAGTCGCCGATGCACGACGTGATGGGGCACGATGGATCACCGACCGCGGCTGGCTTCGCAGCGACGGAACGCGCTGAAATCCGCCTCTACACAGCGGCGGTGCTGAGACAGATTCCCGAGGAGCCGCTGCAGCCGGTTCCAATGGGACAGGTATTCCTCGCCGATGAAGCCGATGTGCAGGTCGCGCTCCGCATGGACGGGTACCTCCGCGAAGGCGCAAACACGGGAATTCCAGTTGGTGTCTATCGCGCGGGCGGCACCGACGCGGTGGTCTACCTCGACGCGGACTTTCTGCTCGGCCCCGAGGCGGCTCACCTCAACATCACCGGCGTATCCGGGCTCGCCACCAAAACGAGCGCGGTCGAGTGGCTGCTCGCGTCGCTGTTCAAGCATTTCCCCGACGACAAAGGATCGATCGCCGCGGTCTGCTTCAACGTCAAGGGACCCGACCTCTGCTATCTCGATCAGCCTGGAAAGATCGAAGAATCCGATTAGGTTCTGTACGAGAAGCTTGGCGTCGAGCCCAAGCCGTTCGAGAGCGTCCGGTATTTCGCCCCGTACAATGCGAAGGGGCTCGCTCTCAACACCTTTCGCAACAACGAGGCGCTGCTCGACAACGTCACCCCGCTGACGTGGGGGCTGCGCGAGGTGCTCCAGTTCGCTGAGGTTCTGCTCAACAAGGACGACGTCGATGCCAAAGCCGATGCGCTGATCGACTTCATCACGCAGAACGTGGTCGACAAGGAATTCCCATCCGACGGCACTCTGTCAAAAAACCATCGGGTCCAATCTTTCGCTGACCTCGATGCATGGTTCAAAGACGTTCTTCAGGGGATGGAAAGGAAGGACGGCGAGAGCTGGCGGACGCATCACGTCGCGACCATCCGCAAGGTTCGCAACCGGCTGTCCAACATCTCCACGCGCTGCGCGGGTCTGGTGACGGATTCGGGGCACGTGAGTGACCTGCCCTTCGGGAGCTTTGAGGACAGGACGGTGTACGTAGTCGATGTCGCCAACCTCGAGGAAGATGCCCAGGATCTCATCTTCGCTCGCATCGTCTCGAAGCTCCGTGAGCACCTGGAGAGACGGGATCTGGGCGTCAAGCATCTCGTCGTCTTCGTCGACGAGCTGAACAAGTACGCGCCCGGCGATGGACCCGAGACCTATGTCCGGAAGATGCTGCTCGACATCGCGGAGCGTGGCCGCTACCTGGGCCTCGTTCTCTTCGGCGCCCAGCAGTTCCGCTCCCAGGTGCACCGCCGGGTGGTGGGAAATTCGGGAACCGGACTGTTCGGCAGGATGGACCCCGATGAGCTCTCGACTCCCGGGTACGCGGTGTTGAGCCCGGCGACGAGAACCAAGCTTGCGACGCTGGAGAAGGGGCAGTTGATGATTCGACATCCACATTTTACGCAGCCGATCTTCGTGCGCTTCCCGCGTCCCTCGGTGATGCAGGGACGCGAAGGATCGGAGCGTTACCCGCAAGCGAGCGAGGTCTCGCTCGAGGCCGCGATTCTGCGCGCCCTCCGGCCGCTCGATTCCACGATCACATTGCCGTGGGTGCAGGACATCACCGCGCTCTATCCCGAGGAAGAGGTGATCCGGGCGCGCAACGCGACGCTCCTCGCCCGGCCCGACAATGTGAAAGCGTACTTCATGTCGCAATTCCGGAGAGTCCTGCCCGCGCAAGCCGCCCCGCGTCCAATGGCGGGGAGCATCAAGTCCGCGCCGGAAAACGATCCCTACGGGTTCTAAATCCCAGTGCGACTAGCTCTTCTAGCAGTTGTTCTCCTCGCCCGCGTCGCAGCCAGCCAGCCGGTTCAGCTGCAGATCCGCCCGCACATTGGCGACACGCTGCGCATGCATTTGTCGCAAACGGTCGAGATGATCGGCACCACCGCTGGCGCCAACGATCCGATCAGATCGATGACCACATCGATCGAGGTGTTCACGCGCGCCATTCCACAGCGGTGGACATCGAACGGTACCGTGATGCAGACGATCACTGATTCGGTGGCGGTGAGTCCTTCCTCTCCCGCGGCTCTCGCGGATCTCAGGCGGAGGGCGATGCAGGCGAAGAAAGTATTGCTTCGGGTGTCCACGGATGGAGCGATGGAGCTCGTCGACGACGGCGACCCAAACAGCGAGCTCCGCCATCTATTTGGCGAGATGCCGGCTGTGCTGTCGCGGAATACGGTCTCCGTCGGGGAGAAGTGGACGCGCGAGATGCAGATTCCGTTGAGCAGCGAGCCGGGTGCAGTGGGAGCGGTCCGCGCGACGTTCCAGCTCGACTCGCTGGGTAAACATGGCGATATCGCCTATATCTCAATGCGCGGAACGATGTATCGGATAAACACCCCGAATGCGGCTCCGGCCGGACCGGGTTATGGTACGACGGGTCAGTTGGCCGGCACGATTCAGATAGATCGACGGCTCGGCTGGATTACCGACTCGAAGAGCAGCATCATCGTGCGGTCGACAGTGGCTCCGCCTCCGTCCCGGCAGGGCGAAGCGGAGCGCCCGCCGATGCAGGTACGCACGAAAATCACACAGTGGATAAGGGCGATGCGGGCACGATGAGACTCGTTCACCTGGCGGACATACACCTCGGCTTCAAGCAGTACCAGCGACAGACTCCCACGGGCATCAACCAGCGTGAGGCGGATGTGGCTATGTCGCTGCGCCGGGTGATTGACAAGGTGATCGAGCTGCGGCCGGAACTGGTGCTCATCGCCGGCGACGTCTTCCACACCGTTCGCCCAACGAACCCCGCCATACTGCACGCCTTTCTCGAGTTCAGGCGTCTGATGGAGATGCTGCCCGACAGCAAAGTGCTGATGATCGCGGGGAATCACGATACTCCGCGCACGACAGAGACCGGGTGCATTCTGGGTTTGTTCAGGTCGCTCGGGATCAGAGTCGTGCACGGGGACGCCGAGCGCATACCGTACGACGAATACGACCTTTCGATTCTGGCTGTTCCGGATATGCCCGGGCAACATCTCGTGCTCGAGCCGGACCCTGCTGCGAAGTACAACATTCTGCTCCTGCACGGCGAGATCGAAGGTGTGCTCCCGAAGTATGGCCGCGAGCTCGATCGCTCTCCGATGGAGATCACCCGCAAGGAGCTCGGCGCGGAAAGGTGGGACTACGTCGCGCTGGGGCACTATCACGTCTATCGATCGGTTGCGCCCAATGCCTTCTACTCCGGATCGCTCGACTACACGAGCACGAATCCGTGGGGGGAGCTGGCTGAAGAGCGGGAGCTTGGGATACAGGGAAAGGGAATCATCGAGCACGATCTGGTGAAGAAAACGCACCGATTCCACTCGTTGCCGCCAACGCGTCCCTGGGTTGACCTGACGCCGCTATCGGGGGCCGGTCTCTCGCCGGCTTCGCTCGACGAAGCAATTCGGGATGCACTCGACAACTGCGAGGGCGGCATCGAGGAGAAAATCGTCCGGCTCGTGGTCCGCGATGTCCCGCGCCACATCCTCCGCGATCTCGACCACAAGGCGTTGCGCGATTATAAGCGGAAAGCGCTCCACTTCCATCTGGATACGCGGCGCCCCGAGATCGTCCGGCCGGAGATAGGTCAGGCAGCGCCGGGACGCCGCGCATCTCTGGCTGACACGGTGCGCGACAAGCTGCGCTCCCGCCAACTCACCGAAAACATAGACCGCGAAGCTCTCGTCGAGCTCGGGCTTCACTACCTCCGCGAAGCGGATCTGGTTGCGGGACCGACTGGCGAGGAAGTGATCGCGTGAGGCTACACAGTCTCAGGCTAACCAACTTCCGTCAGCACGCGCGGACGGAGATGAAATTTGAGAGTGGGCTCACCGGCATCATCGGACCGAACGGCGCCGGGAAGACCACGATCCTCGAAGCGATCGCGTGGGCCCTCTACGGGATGCCGGCGATTCGAGGAAACCGCGAATCCATACGGTTCATTGGCGCGGGAGCGCGTGCTCCCGTAGAAGTCGAGCTCGACTTCGAGCTGGGCTCCCACCGCTATCGAGTCCTCCGCGGTCTCACCAGCGCCGAGGTCTTTTTGGACGGCGCTGATACCGCTATCGCCAATTCGATCTCCGGCGTCACCGAGCTTCTGCAGCGGCGGCTCGGGATGTCGCTCTCGGAGTTCTTCCACACCTACTTCACCGGGCAGAAAGAGCTGAGCGTCATGTCGGCGATGACGCCGGCAAGGCGCGGGCAGTTCCTGTCGCGCGTGCTTGGTTATGAGAAGCTGCGAATTGCGCAGGAGCTGACCCGCGAGAAACGGAACCGGGTGCGGGCCTCGATTGACGGCATGCAGCGCGGGATGGCGGATCCTGAAGCGGTTCTGCGATCGCTGGCGGAAGCGGCGTCGCGCAAGGAGGAAGCCGAAGCGCGGGCGCATCAGGCGGCGCATCGCGGAGCGGTCAGGCAGCGGGAGATGATGGCGGTCGAGCCGCGGTGGGAGATGGTGCAGCGCCAGCGCGAGCAATCGGCGCAGCTGCTCACCCAGATCACCGTTGCCGAAGAAAAGGAAGCGGCACTCCATCGCGACGCCGAGCGGATCATCCGCGAGCTGGAGAGCGTGCAGGCCGCGCGGTCGCAGCTCGACAGCCTGCGTCAGAGCGTCGAGCCGCTGTTCGCGCTCAACGTCGAGCTCCAGGCCCTGAACACGCTCTATCGCGAGGAGGGCCGCCGCAAGACTCTGCTCGAGGCGGAGACGGCCCTGCGCGAGGAGATCACGCGCCTCGAAGAGCGCCACTCGAAGATCGAGCGTGCGCCAGCGATCGAAGAAGAGGCCACCCTCGAGCTGGAGAAAAAGCGGTCCGAGCTCGAGGACGCGCAAGGATTCCTCGAAGCGCGCCGCACCGAATGGGTGCGCGATCGTCAGGAAGCGCAGACGAAGCGCGAGGCGCTCAGGCAGCAGTACGCCGAGCTCAAGCAGCAGCGGGACCGCGTGGTCTCACTCGGAGAGGATGGTGCGTGCCCGACATGCAGCCGCCCACTCGGAGGAAGCCTTCACACGGTCGTCGAGCACCTCGATGAGCTGATGGAGACGGTAAACGTAGACGGCAACTACTACAAGGCGCGCGTCGAGCAGCTCGAGCACATGCCCGAGGACGTTCAGCACCTCGACGAGAAGAGACGGCTATTGATGCAGGAGGTCGGCACCCTCGAGCGCAAGCTCGCGAAGGTGCAGCTGGCGGTGCAGGAGTTGGGAACCATCGTGCGCGACATAGCGGCCAAGCAGCAGCGGCTGGTGCAAATGCTCCGCGACATCTCCAGGATTCCTCCCGGCTACGATCCGCTGCGGCACAATGAAGTCATCCTCGAGGTCGAACGCTTGACGCCGATCGAGGCCGAGGCCGCGCGCTTTCAGGCGATGCTCGAGCGCGAGCCGCAGCTTAGGCTCGAGCAGACGCGCATCGCGCAGGATGTTATGCGCGTCCAATCAACCTTGGGAACGCTTCGCACGCGGCGCGCGCAGATCTCCTTCACCGAAAAGGACTTCAATGAGCTGAAGGCGGAGTACGACCGCGTCCGCCTGGAGCTGCAGGAGTCGAAGGTTGCGGCTGCCCGCGCCCAGGAGCAGGTGTCGAGCGCGACCGCCGCCCTGGCCGCGGCGCAGGAGGCGGCCGAAGATCTGAAGAAGAAAGTGGCGGAGCTGGACGTGCTGCAGTCCGACCGGCGCCTCCATGAGGAGCTCGATCGCGCTTTCTCAGATCTTCGGACCGATCTCAATTTCCAGCTGCGGCCCGAGCTGTCGGAGCTGGCGAGCGCATTCCTGAGCGAGCTGACGGACGCTCGGTACACCGAGCTCGAGCTCGACGACCAATACAACATCGTCATTCTCGAGGACGGGATTCCGAAGCCGGTGCTCTCTGGCGGAGAGGAGGACCTGGCCAACCTCGTGCTGCGCCTCGCAATTTCACAGATGATCGCGGAGCGGGCGGGGCAGAGCTTCTCGCTGCTCATTCTCGATGAAGTGTTCGGCTCACTCGACGAAGCGCGACGCCTGAACGTCGTCGAGTTGTTGCGCGGACTCCAGGATCGGTTCGAGCAGGTGATTCTCATTACACATATCGAGCCCGTGCGCGAGGGATTGGATCGCGTGATAAACGTGACCTACGATCCTGATCAGGGCTGTTCGGTCGTCACGCAGAGTGAGAACGACGATGCGTTCGGCGAGGAGAGGGAGGGGGAGCCACCCGCCGCAGACGGGTCTCCGAGGTCGCGGCGAATATTCAGAGAGGAATACGTCGAAAGCACCGGCGCTGGAGCGGGGGCCTGATGGCGTTCGTCCGCAACTGGAGGCACGCGTGGGTGGCCGAGACGCCGGAGCGAGTCAGCATCCGCGAGATCATCGCGCTCAACGCCGTGTTCAGCGAGGCGTTCACCGAGCGTTATCGGAAGGACGGAATGGTCGGCGTTCGGGTGCCGCACCTGAATCCAGCGGTATGGAAGTTCGCGATCACCGATGCGGAAGACGGCGCGATGATCTGGCGCAATGCGCGCGACGGAATCGCTGCATTCAACATGGTGCACCGCTCGGGCGTTGAGGGCTGGATGGGTCCGCTTGCGGTGCATCCCGACTACCAGGGACAGGGAATCGGAAAGCTGATCGTGTCCACGGGCGTTGAATGGCTGAAAAAGGCCGGTGCCGGGGTGATCGGGCTGGAGACGATGCCGCGGACGATGGACAACGTCGGGTTCTACTCGACCCTCGGCTTCACGCCGGGGAATCTCACCGTCACGGTGACTCTGGAGGCGGCGCGCGCCGGGCTCCAGGCGACGGCGATGTCCGCTCTCAACCCGCACGAGCGCGAGCTCGCGCTCAGGCAGTGCCGGCAGCTGCTGGAGAAGCTGGCGCCGGGCTACGACTACACCCGCGAGATCATACTCACGGCGCAGCACCAGCTCGGCGACACGCTCTTCATGCGGCAGGGCAACGAAATACTGTCCTTCGCGGTTTGTCATTCAGTCCCGCTGGTCGAAGGACGCGCGACGGAAGAGATGCGCGTGCTCAAGATGGTTGCCGCCACGGAAGGCGACTTCGATCATCTTGTGACGCAGCTCTGCGCGCACGCACGGGTGAAAGGGTCGAAGCGCGTTGCGATCAGAGTGCAGGGGCAATACAGCGACGTCTACCGCCGCCTGGTGGCGCGCGGCGCAAGGGTGAGGTGGACCGATTTGCGCATGTCGCTCCACGACTACGCCGAGTCGCGCCCGGGCGGTGGTGGAATCGTGCTGTCCAACTGGGAGATCTGAGAATGGCGAAACAGGCTCGCGGCAAAACCACCAAAAGAACCCACGGCGGCGCCACGAAAAAGACTCAGGGCACAGCGGCGAAAAAATCTCGCAAGGGTTCTTCCGGCAAAGAGGAGGCGCTCCTCCTCGTCGGCACCATGAAAGGCGCCTTCGTGCTGCGCTCCGACAAATCACGCCGGAAGTGGAAGATCGAAGGACCGCATTTCCGCGGTGAGGCAGTCTACGCACTCCTCCACGACACGCGCACTGGACGAGGGCGGACCTTTGCCGCGACCAACAGCATGCACTGGGGTCCGACGCTCCGCACCAGCGACGACAAGGGAGCCACGTGGAGCGCGCCCGGCCCGCAGACCGTGCGTTTTCCGGCGGAGTCCGGCCGCGCGCTCGCGCAGATCTGGCAGATCGCTCCTGGGCGGACAACAGAGCCTAACGTTTTTTATTGCGGGGTTGAGCCCGCAGCGCTCTTCGAATCGCGCGATGGTGGAGCTACCTGGGAACCCAACAAGGGATTGCTCAACCATGAGCACCAGCCGAAGTGGCAACCTGGCGGGGGCGGACTCTGCCTCCACACGATCGTGCTGGATCCCAAAAACCCACGTCGGATGGCTGTCGCGATGTCGACGGGTGGAGTCTACCGCTCGGACGACGGCGGCAAGAGCTGGCGCGCGCGCAACGTCGGTGTCCGGGCGCAGTTTCTTCCCGAGGAGCATCGGTATCCCGAGTTCGGGCAATGCGTCCACAAAGTCGTGCACCACCCTTCGCGACCGGAGCGACTCTTTCTTCAGAACCACTGGGGTTTGTATAGGAGCGATGACTGGGGCGACAGCTGGCAGGACATCGCCAACGGCGTGCCCTCGGATTTCGGGTTCGCGATGCAGATGCATCCCCACGACCCCGACACCGTATACATAGTGCCGATCGAAGCAGACGTGTTTCGGGCGACACCAGAAGCCAAGCTGCGGGTGTATCGAACGAAGAACGCGGGTGCAAGCTGGCACGCTCTCACTAAGGGGTTGCCACAAAGCGATGCGTACGAAAACGTGCTGCGTGACGCGCTCACGGCGGATTCGTTCGACTCCGCCGGGATTTATTTCGGGACGAGAAGCGGAAAGCTGTTTGCATCGCGCGACGAAGGCGAAAGCTGGGAAGAGCTGGCGGACGGGCTTCCTCCGATCGTGTGCGTGAAGGCCGCCGTCGCGGGGGCTGCTTGATCAGGCTCGAGCTCCCGAAGGCGCTTTGCTCGTACGCCGACGAGAATTCGTCGCTCGTCCTCGAGGGTCCCGTCGGGACTGTCGGCGATGCGCTCGTAGCGCTGCGCCGTAAAGCGCCGGCGGCGCTCGACCGCATCATGGACGAGCAGGGAGCGGTGAGGCGGCACGTCAACGTGTTCGTCAACGGGGAGAATATCCGGTTTCTCGACGGGTTGAGCACCCCGGCCAGCGATGGCGCCACGATTCTGGTGATCGCCGCCGTCAGCGGCGGGTAGTGGAGCACGTCGTGAAATCCCTCGACACCGATCTCGAGCTTCTCAAAACCGAGCTGGAACGGCTCGACTACGTCGTGGTGCAGCACGGCGACCACATCTGCGTGCGGCTGCCCCTCATCTCGAGCGTGCGCATCCGCCACACGGACGATCGGTTTCGATTCGTGCCGCAGTTCGGTCCGTTTCGTCGGAGCGGCGGATTACTAGTCACTTCCGGCGTCTCGGTCGCGGCGGTCGCCGCTG
>Ga0307296_10001037_pt1 | contig 13663 bp, 10 predicted proteins | sample ER_DNA_153_FD_194467 | JGI IMG/M metagenome (GOLD analysis project Ga0307296, IMG submission 194467) | Bulk soil microbial communities from the East River watershed near Crested Butte, Colorado, United States - ER_DNA_153 | ecosystem: Environmental > Terrestrial > Soil > Floodplain | place... | reverse complement strand
CCCCCCCCCGAAGGCAGCCGGGTCGAGCCCGAGCTCGGCACGGGCCTCCTCACGGGGCAGCGCCGCATCGAGCCGAACGCCGTTGGGGATCACCTCGACGAGCCCGGGCGGAACGCCCTCGGCATAGAGCGACCGGGCCAGACTGGTGGAAGGGCAGATGATGCAGCGCGCTACCGGAGCGATCCACCAGCGGTACCCATACGTCCGCACCCGGCTCGGGGTTCCACTGAAGGTCGGGTCGCGGACAACGAGCGGTACACCGGTGGTGCGTGAGAGCAGGGCGCCCCAGAGGTTGCTGCCGAGCTTGTGGGAGTGGATCAGATCGACGTTGCGAAGTAGGCGATGGGCTCGTCGGTACTTTCGCGGCGAGAAGCCGTGGCGACGTCCGAGAACGACGTATTCAACATCGGCGCGGCGGAGGACGTCCTCGAGAGGACCGCCGTGCCGCGTCGCCACCACGATCGGCGAAAACCGCTCGCGGTCAAGACCAGAAGCAACCTCGACGGCGATTCGCTCGGCACCGCCGGCTTCGAATGAGTCGATCAACATCGCGACCCGCCAGGGCTTCACCGCGTGGCCTGCTTTCATCAGGGATCCGCTGCCCACCGGCGCTCAGTTGTATCGAAACGGTCCCGTCCTCGCGCGACAGGCCCCTACGGGCCTGGGCGCGGGACGGAAAGCAATGACGGTCTAACTGAAGGCGCCGAGGGCGGGGGCAGCAGGCCTTGCGTTGCCGTCCCTATCCCGCGACGGCGTGTAGGCCGGATCGGACTTGCCGAGAGCGGGACTATCGGGCTGAAGGTGATAGTCCTTTGTGCTCAGGTCCCCGTAGCTGCCGAGCCGATCGACGTACTTCGGATCCGCATTCGGAAAGTTCGTCCCGGCGGTGAAGCCGGTGTAACTGCCGTACGTGGGGTCGTACGCCGTCCCGTTTACGCCGTAGGCGAGGTTGTTGCGGACAACGTTGCCCGTGAGGTTCCTACCAAGGCTCGTGCAAACTGCGTTGCTTCCGGTCCCGGCGACGTTCGAGATGAGGTTGTTGGCGATCAGAATGTTGCTGTCGGCCCAGGCTCCGGTGCCCCAGAGGACGATTGCGCAGAACTGCGATGGCGTGGTCGTGTTGTCGAGCGTGTTGTTGACGACGTAGCCGTTGCGGGCCGCCTGCCCGATCTGGATCGGGTAGCCGTCCGGCGAGTCGAAGAAGAGGTTGTTGGCGATCACGAAACCGCGACAGCCGCCCTCGACGGTCCCGGTGTTCGCCAGGCTGCACATGTAGATCGAGTGATCGTGATTCTGCGCCTGGGTGCCCGTGCCCCCGTTGTTCGAGAAGATGCTGTTGTAGACCTGGATGTCCTCGTTGTAGGTAGGCGTGAAGCCGTCGTTTGAGCCGACGAGCAGCCCCATCCCGCTGCACGAAGGGAAGTCAGCGGCGCAGGAGCGCCCGCTGTCCCTCGAGACGATGTGATCCAGCTCGACGTGCTGGCTGGTGTCGATCTTGAGGTTGATGTTGGTACGGGCAGCGAAGGTCAAGTCGCGGAAGCGGATCCCCGAGACGCCCGCGAAGGTGACGGCGTTGGTGTAGGCGCTCTGCCCGGTGAAAGTGGCCGTCTCGCCGGGGAAGCTCTGGACTGTGACCGGGTTCAGCTCGGAGAAGTCGCGGTTACTGACCATCTGCACGCCGTAGCTTCCGCCGCGGACGTAGATGATTGCGCCATCCTGGGCGAGCGAGAACGCCTTGCCGAGGGTGGCGACCGGAGCGGCGAGCGTACCGGCGTTCGAGTCAGATCCCCCCGTGGAGACGTAGATCGAACGCGAACCACTTGACTCCGGCATGCGAGCGGGAAGGCTCGAGCCGAGTCCAGTGGTTGGCCCGGATGGCGCCTGGTAGACGACAGCGGTTGCCGCCGAGGTCGCGGTCGCCGAACCAGCGCCGTTAGTGGCGGTCACCGTGACGCGGATCGTCGAGCCGGCGTCGGCGGAAGTCTGCGTGTACGTCGCCGAGACAGCACCTGAGATCGGGCTGCAGTTCCCGCCGGAGCTGGCGCAGCGGGCCCAGCCGTACGAGTGGGTCATCGGCGTCGAGCCCGACCACGTTCCGGTCGACGCGGCGAGCGTCTGCCCAACCGTCGCCGTGCCCGAAATTGACGGAAGTGTCGTCGACGTCGGCGGCGTCGGGTTCGGCGGCGGGGGCGGCGGGGGCGGCGGTGGCGGTGGCGGCGCGGCGGCGTTCGCAACCTTTATCGCGATCGCCGAGGAGCCGGTCGCCTTGCCGTTCCTCGAAAAGGCCTTTGCTGTCAGCTGATGCGTGCCGTCCGAAAGCTGGGTCGTGTCCAGGCCTCCGGCGACGCCGTTGAATTGCCAGGGCGCGACGTTTTCGCTCCACTTGACGACTCCATCGACCGCGAAGTCGACGTGGTCGACGTTCCCGGACGAGACCGTCACCTCCCAGGTGACGCTCCCAGAAACCGTTTCGCCGTTAACGGGGGACGTGGTTTTGACGTTGAGGCCAGTACCGGCGCTTGCGGGAAGCGCAACGATGAGCAGAACGGCGATAAAGAGGAGATGGAGCGTAAGGCGCTCCGTGCGGCGGACGAATGAGGTGGCGGCTGATTTCATGTCAGTCGTATCGACGCGGCTCCTACGGCCCGCATCCCCCGCACGGGTTGCTTGCAGCACCCGAATGGGGCTTCTCTCCATCACCTACGGGATAGCGGGCCTCGGGCGCAGGTGTGGCCATGCCGAGCGTTCCGGCACAGATTCGACTCGAAGGTTCCACGAACACGCACCTGGCGTTGGCTCGCGAAGCCTGGGCAGCTTCACACCGAGCACGCCACAAGGTTCTCGTCCCGGTCGGACAACCCTCCTGCCGATTGTTGGAACGCGCTCAAGTCCCCCTCACCGACTGCCGATCCCGGTTGCATGTCGAGAAAAGCCGCCTACGTGGCCGTAATCGCCGTCGCTCTCCTTGCGTCCGGGCAAGCCGTGGCTCTCGGCGGAACCAGCGTCCCTCGTGGGCAGGCCGAGCGCAACGTCCTTCGATTCCTGGCACGAGGCTTGAGCCACCACCGCCTACCAGCGAGGCTCGTAGACCCGCGAACGCACCTTCTGCGTAACAACACCCAGGCGATCTGCCGCCGGGCTCGCGGCCAGCGTGCGGGTAGCTTCGTCTGCGTCGTCCGCCCCGCTCGACACCGCCGTCGTGAAGGTCTGCATGTCAGCTACCGCAGCCTGGCGCACGGGCGCTTCAGGGTTCAGTGGCTGTACTACCGGAGAGGCTAGGCGTGGGCGAGGAGTGCAGGCCCAACTCCCTGCGTGCATCTCTTGAAGTGCCCGAGCGTTTTCGGCTCGACCGATCGGATCGGAACCGAGGAGGGGATCAAGCTGGCGACTGAAAGACAGCGGGAGACTCCTGAACAGCGCCCGACGGCTGAGCCGGCGGCGGTTGTTCCTCCCCGCCGGCGGCTGCTGCGCGGTGAAGGCGCCGCGGGCAGCAGGAGCCTCATCTTCTTGCTCGTGGTGCTAACGGTCGAGCTCGTGTGGCTCGTGGGCCTCGGCTACGCCCTCTATCGCTACCTCCTCTAGCGCTACTCCGAGCCGAGAGGGCCTCGGCGACCCAAGCGGACGTGCTAGACAGCGCGCGATGATCGATCTCCACACCCACGTGCTGCCGGGGATCGATGATGGTCCCGCGACGATCTCCGAGAGCCTGGAAATACTGGCGAGCTCTGTCGAGTCGGGAGTCCGAGCAGTGGCCGCCACCCCGCACGTCCGAGACGACTACCCGACGACGGGGGCCGTGATGGAAGAGCTTGTCGCGACTCTCCGGATGGAGGCAGCGGCGAACGCGATCCCGCTCGAGATCATGACCGGGGGCGAGATCGCGCTCGACCGTCTTGCGGTCACGCCGACGGCCGAGCTCCGTCGCTTCGGCCTCGCGGGAAATTCCCGCTACCTCCTGATCGAGTTCCCCTACTACGGCTGGCCGCCGAACCTTGCAGAGCAGCTAGCTGGTTTGCGTTCGGCCGGCTTCAGTGCAGTCCTTGCTCACCCGGAACGGAACGCGGAGGTGCAAGCCGGGCCAAGTCGATTGGAACCGCTTGTCAACAGTGGCGCCCTTGTTCAGCTTACATCCGCGTCGCTCTCCGGGAGTCTCGGCCGCCGGTGCCGGACAGCCGCATTCCGCCTTCTCGAACTCCGACTTGCGCATATGGTTGCAAGTGACGTCCACGCACTCGGCGGGCGGGCCGGCCTCGCCGCGGTTGTCGAGGAGATTTCAGACGAGCCACTGGCGCGGTGGCTGACGACCGAGGTCCCACAGGCGATCGTCTCCGACGAAGCGGTCCCCCCGCGTCCATCCAGCCGCCGGCACCGGTTCTGGAAAAGACAATGAACGCATAGCTGGGGGCTGCCAGCGCAGGAAGAAGGGCCCCAGAGCTGAAACTGCTCTGACTCCCAGAATCGACAGTTCCCGTTTCGTCGTTATCCTGAGGAAGCCGAGCCTGCCGTGGATATCCGAGACCTCGATCAATCACTGAGTCAGCACGAGGATCGCCAGGGGGCGATCCGTTACCTGCGGGCGTTCCGTCAGCAGTGGTCGCTGATCGCGTTGTCGGTGGTCGCGACGGTAGGCGTGACCGCAGTGCTGACCTTCACGGCTCCGAAGAAGTATCAGGCCACGGCCGACGTCCAGGTGACGGCGGTCTCGTCGACGGACGCGAACTTTCAAGGCTTCAACGTTTTCCGCCAGCCTCTCGATGGCTCCTCTGCCGTTGTGACTGCAGCTCGCGTGATGGATACGCCAAGCGTGCGCCACCAGACCTTCGACGAACTGGGAACGACGAAGGACATTTCTCTCAGCGCCACTCCGCTCTCGCAGGCGGACATCATCGCGGCAACAGCGACAGCGCGCTCGCCGAAGCAGGCGGCCGACGCGGCGAACACCTTCGCGCGAGTCTTCGTCGCGCAGCGTACAGCGTTGTTCCAGAGCGATCTCAAGGACCGGATCGACAACCTCAACAATCAAATCGCCACGATCCCACCCAATCAACGGCTGGGGAATTTCCAGTACTCCACCCTCCAGGGAAACGTGGCGACGCTTCGCGGGTACCTCAACGCGCAGGACCCCTCTATCAACCTGTTGACGACCGCCACGCCCCCGGTATCAGCCTCCTCACCCCGCCCGAAGCTGAGCCTGGGCGTCGCGTTCCTCACTGGGCTGCTGCTCGGCTGCGGCGTCGCGATCGCGCGCGAGTTCTTCAACCCGCGTCTGAGCAACGAGGACGAGCTACGCCTGGCTCACCGTCTGCCGATCCTCACACGGATCCCACGCGTACGCGAGCGCGTTGCGCGCGCATATCTGACCGGGCGCGGCGTGTTGCCGGGAGACACCTGGAAGGGCTACCGCACGTTGCGGGCCGTGCTCGCCAACGCCGGGGAAGGAGGCGGGTTTCCGCGCTCCATCCTGATCACAAGCGCAACGCCGGGCGACGGCAAGACGATGACGGCCGTGAACCTCGCGATCACCCTGGCCGCCGCTGACTTACGCGTGATTCTCGTCGACGGAGATTTTCACCGGCCGATGGTCGGCAGCATCTTCAACGTGACCACGAAGCGCGACGGCCTGACGAGGCTCCTGGCAGAAAACGAGTCTGCCAAGGACGTGCTGGTCCCTGCGCCGAGCCACTCCGGGCTACGGCTCCTGCTCGGGACTCGAGAACATGCGCATCATCTCCACCTGCTCGACACCGAGCGCTTCCGGGCCATGCTCAACAACCTCGAGCGCGAAGCCGACGTTGTCGTCGTGGACTCGCCGCCTCTCCCTGAGGTCGCCGAGGCGTTGTCGATGGCAGAAGCAGTCGAAGCGGTGTTGATCAGCGTTCGGCTGGGCCACACGCGGCGTGACAAGCTCGAGCAGCTTCGCGAGTTGCTCATGCGGCGCGGAGTCGCGCCGGTCGGGTTCGTGGTCGCGGCGCGCATTCGTGCCGAGAGCACCGGCGCCTACTACGACTACACCGGTGAGATTCCCGCCCCGCCCGCGCGGCGAGCCGCACGGGTCGCGAAGACCGCGCGATCGAAGGTGATCCGAGCGGTCGATCAATGAGCGGGCGCTCGCTCTCGCTTCCGAGCGCGGAGCGAGGCGTGTCGCTCCTCGTGCTTCTCCCTGCTCTCGCGCTCGCTCCGCTAGCTGCGGCTTCGCCGGGTCGGCTGACCTACCTGTTGATCGCCGGGGTGGCCGTCTTCGTCGTGCTCAGAAGCCTGATCGCCGGCTTGGCGCTCTTCGTCGTGCTTACCTTCCCGGATCAGCTCCCCGGCGCGCTCGGCGTTGGTTCGACCCTCGCCAAGCCGCTTGGAGTAGTCATCCTGCTCTCCTGGCTCCTCACGATCGTCGCCGATCGGGAGCGGGCAATTCCCTTCTTGCCACGCGAGGCGCCGGTCCTGACCTACACGCTGCTTGCCCTCGTGGTGTGGTCTTTGGCGTCGCTCGTCTGGGCCTCCGACCGAAGCTTGACACTCCAGAGCGCGAGTCGGTTGGTTCAACTCGTCGGGCTCATCTTCGTGACGTATTCCGCAGTCCGTAAACCCAGGGATCTCTTGATTCTCGTTTGGGCGTTCCTGATCGGAGCGCTGGTGACGTGCGTGTATGCCCTCGCGAATGGAACCCTGCGCTACGGCCGCCTGACGGGCGGGATCTTCAACCCGAACACGCTCGCCGCGGAGATCGTCGTTGCGATCGTGATGGCGATCTTTCTGCTCGTGGCGACTCGGCGCTTGTCCCTTCGGCTTATCTGTCTTGCGCTCGTCTCGGTCTTCGCCGTCGTCTTCGTCCAAACTCAGTCGCGGTCGGGGATTCTCGCGCTGGGGGCCGCGTTCGCGTTCGCTCTGGTCGTTGCCGGGCCCTTGCGAGGACGCATCACAGCGGTGATCCTCATCGTCGCCGCTCTGGGCCTTACGTACTACGTGTACGCCGCATCGCCGCAGCTCCGCGAGCGCGTGACCAGCATCGTGACTGGCACAAGCCAGGCGAGCCCGCTCCGCGAAGATACCTGGCAGATCGCGTTACGGATGACAGGCGCACATCCTGTTCGCGGAGTCGGACTTGGCAATTTTCCCGCCCTCGAGTCGCAGTACTTCACCACGAATGTGAACATCGTCCAGGTCGGCTCGCTACGACGATTCCAACTCGTCGTTCACAACACGTATCTCGAGCTCCTCGCCGAGCTCGGCATCGTGGGCCTCATCCTGTTCCTCTCCGTACTGGCGATGACGGTCGGACGTGCCGCCGCGATGCTCACCCAGCCCGGGCCAGAAGACAGCACACGCTTGCTTGCGCGCGCGATCACGGCTGGCACGGTCGGTGTGCTGACGTCCCAGGTCTTCAATTCGGGTGAGTATTCGAAGCAGCTGTGGGTGCTGCTCGGGATGTCCGTGGCCGCGGCCGCGCTCGTCAGTAAGGCGAGGCTGGAGCGCGCGCCTGCGCGCGGCAGAGAAACCACGCGGCTCGCACACGTTCCGGCCGTTTGAGCTCGCCTCGCTTCACGATCGTAATCCCGGCGTTCAACGCTGCTAGAACCATCGGCAGCTCGATCCGGTCCGTGCTTCAGCAGACGGAGCAGGACTTCGAGGTAGTCGTCGTCGACGACGGTTCGACGGACGATACGGTCGAATGCGCTCGATCGTTCGCCACCGATCCCCGGGTGCGCGTGATCTCCCAGCACAACAAAGGCCCTTCCGCTGCACGAAATGCCGGCGTCGCAGCGGCGCGAGGTCTCTACGTCAGCATGCTCGACGCCGACGACCTTTGGCTACCGGAGTATCTCGAGGTCATGGGGGGAGCGCTCGACGCGAATCCGGACGCCCCCTTCGCCTATACCGATGCGTGGGTCCTCGACGACGGCACGGGGAGGATTCGTCGGGCATCGGCGATGTTCTATCAGCGACCGCCGAGAACGCTGCCGGATGCACGAGCGTTCTTCCTGCTGTTGGTCGAGCGCAATTTCGTCTACACCTCGGTGACGGTACGTCGATCCATCCTCGACGAAGTGGGCACCTACGACGAGGACCTCTCTACGGGTGAAGACTGGGATCTCTGGCTGCGTATCGTCGGACGCGGGCTGCGACCGGTGCGACCTCCCGGCCTGCTTGCGATCCACCGGAATCATCCTTCCTCACTGGTGAACGACACGAGCAAGATGACTCGCAACATCTGCGAGGTGTATCGGCGGATTGCAGACGATCCGGCTGTCGACGCGGAGGCCAGGACGCTCGCACGTCGACAGCTCGACGTGTGGACTCGAAATCTGCGGGGCCTGGAGGATCCGACCGTCCTGGTGCGCTTACGTCGACTCGCTGGTGCAACGAAGCGTCGAGCCTTGAGCCGCTGGCTCTGGCTCGGGAAACGACCGGAGGCGGTGGAACGGACCCTGCGGTCGGTTGGCGAAGTCGAGTAGCCGACGCAAAGGCTCGGTACCCGTCCGAGACTTCCCTTACAGTCGTGTGGTTAGGCAGGATGGTCGTATCGTCTTGGATAACCGTGGGGGTTTTCGCGTGGTTCTGCGCGAGTCTCGTCGCCGGCGTTCTTGCGAGCCGGGTCGGCGCCCTCGCCACACCTGACGGAACCCTTTTCATCAAGTATTTGGCGGATGCTGCGGGGCTGGCGGGCGGAGCAGAGCCGAGCCGCTGAGCGCTTCGAAGGGCGTCCTGCACGCTCGGCCGTCTGGGCCGAGGAACGAGAGAATCGCTGGACTCGGCTTCGAGCCTTCCGCGCTCATCCTTTGGTGGTCTGCCCAGAACGACTGGGGGGCCGCGCCTGGAAATCGCGGCGGCATCGGGCTCGCAGCTGCGAGTGGGCAGAGCGCCGTTGCCTGGGCATCGGACGACGGCGCCGAGTCGATTCGCGCCTCGCGCTGGCTCGAGGACGTCGCAATTCTCGGCTTCGACGCCGCCGGCGCGGACGGCCCAGACGTTCGCGCTCAGATTGCCGCATTTGACGACGACGGGTTCGTCCTCACCTGGCTCACCCGCCCTAAGACGCCGTGGCTCGTCCACTACCTCGCTCTCGGAGGCGACCTGAAGGAGGCCGTGGTCTCCAGCTTCGCTGCCGACCAGGAGGGCCGGCAGCGCGTAAGCGGCCTGACCTTTCAGCCGGACTTCGTCCTGCTGGTTCCCAGCGGCGTCGAGAGACCGGGTGAACGAGCCGCCGGGAGTCTGCTGTCCATTGGCGTCGCGGCTGATCAAGCCTCCCAGGCTGCGAGCGCCTTCCTGTCGACCGCTGCGGCGAGTGGAGGGCAGTCACGAAGTCACCAACGAACGGGCTTGATCGCGGCCCTACCCGGTCCCGGACCCGCCGAGAGTTCCGCGTTCGGGAGGCTCGTCTCCGTCGATCCCGATGGCTTCACGGTTGAGTGGTCCGGCAACGTCGAGAAGCTGGGCTCCGTCATGTGCCTCGCCGTGCAGGGCGGTCGCTACAAGATCGGAGCCGACGTCTCGTCCCAGGCGCCTGGCGAGAGGCGGACCGCCAGGGTTGGCTTCCGCCCGGACGCTCTCCTTGCGTTCAGCTGGGGCCTCCCACCCTCGACGGAGGCAAAAGAAGTCGGGAGGCTCAGCCTCGGCGCGGCGGATTCGTCCGCATGCGGATGCGCTAGCTGGGACGAGGAGCACCGCACCGCGCCACCGACGAAGACACACGTCCACTCGGATGAGGCGCTGATCCTCGTGCCCGACACTCGAACCGGCGGCGTTCATTCCCGCGCTGGAGTCAGCAAGCTTGATTCCGACGGCTTCACGCTCGACTGGGACCAGTCGGATGGCCCTCGCCAGTTCGTGTATGTCGCTTTCGGCTCCTCGGCCGCTGACCGCCCGCCTCGAGTCAGACTGAAGGAAGCTCTGATTCGTGTGCTTCGACGCTAGTGGCGCGGGTATCAGCGAGCAGCGCCCGGAGAATCGCCACCAGGACAGGGATCGCAGTTGATGCATCTCCGAGGTTGTGGAGAGCGGGAGCAGGCCCGACGTCGAGGATCGCCCCGGCGCTCGATTTGAGTGAGCGGCTCGGGTCCGATGTGATCAGGTCGACGCCGGCCAGCCGGACGCCGAGCACGTCGGCAGCCCGCACGACTTCGGCTTCGAGTGTCGCGGAGAACGGGCTAGCGATTACCTCCGAATCTTGAGCGCCGCCGAAGTTCGTCGCAGTCATCACGGTCACTGGAGTATCCGCCGGCGGTACAGAGCGAAGGCTGAGGCCTTGCTCCTCGAGCGTCTGCACGCAATCGAGACCGATCCTGAACGGCTTCAGTCCAGCAGCGCCCTCGAGCTTCAGCCGAGACTCGTACTCTCGCCGCATGAGCTCGGCCACCGATGCCTCGCCGTCACCGAGCACCCGCGGGCGGACTCGTCGCAAGACCAGGAGAATCTCTCCCTGCAGCACGACCACTCTGAACTGATCGCCGTCGAGTTGCCGTTCGACCAGCAGCATTGATGACTCCGCGGACGCATGGAGAAGCGCGCGCCTGAGCTGAGCAGGGGTTCGAATCGACCCGATCACGCCCTCACCGCCGCGGCCGGTGGCCGGCTTCACGAGACAGGGAAACGGGCCGCGCTCGAGAAACGCGCGCGCCGCCTCGAAATCACTTGCATCGATCACGACGTGTTCCGGAACGGGTATCCCAGCCTCCGTCAGGAGCCGGTACGACAGGGGCTTGTCGGATGCGACCGCCGTCGAGGGCCGCTCGACGAAGGGTGTCTGCTGTCCGAAGACACGCGTCAAGGCGCCCTCCAGCCGAAACTCGAAGATCGGTGGCGCAAGCTCGTCGCTCAGCGAGAGCTCCCGAAGGTCGGCGCCGAGCTCTTGTGCCGCATCACGCCAGAGGGCCTGGGTCACGCCTAGCTGGCGCTCGCCCCAGCTTCGCGCGTGCCTGCGATTGCTGCGCCAACGCTGGAACCCATTCCTGAGGCCGAGCGACCGGAGGAGATCGAGTCGTCTTCGGACTACATGCAGCCTCTGGCGACCCATCCGCGAGCGAGTGTACCCCTGCTCCCGATCCCCGCCACCGGCGGCCACAGTGGCTAGGCTCTGAACGAAGATGCCGACCGAGGTCATGCGGGCGCCGGGCGTTGCCAACTCGACGTCGCGGCCGAGTCGGGGGGTGCAGTTCGCGTTCGCCATCCCATTCAAACCGAGAAGCGCCTGCACCGACTGGGAACAAGCCCAGGCCAACCTGCGGCGGACGATTGGCTCTGTGCGCGGCGCGGCCGTCACCGAACCCGCCATCGTGGCTGTCGCCTGTCACGAGGAGCCTGAGCTGGACCTCGTCAGTAGGGACGACGTTCACGTGCTTCCAGTTCCGTTCGCCGAGCCCACCGACCAATGGGGGGGTGGCCGTGACAAGGCGAACAAGCGGCGGTTCATCGGTGCCTGGCTACGCCAGGCGCTCATCGGCGACGAGGCCTATGTGATGTTCCTCGACGCGGACGACCTCGTCCACAAGACCATCCTCGAGCATGTCCTGGCCAACGGGCACGGCAGTTACGTTGTCGACCACGGATACGTCTTCGACGTGGCTTCAGGATTGCTCTGGCACCGGAGGCAAGGATTCCACCGGACCTGCGGCAGCTCGTTCGTCGTTCGCTTCAGGCGCGAGGAGCTGCCGTCGTCCTGGGAAGACACCGCTTCCCCGTTCGCCCAGTTCGGCTCGTCGCCGGATCAGCGCGGGCATCCGGACTACGACCAGGTAGCGTCCGAGCTCGGCCGCCCTCCGGCCGCCGTTCCGTTCCCCGCCGTCGTCTACACCGTCAATCACAGCGAGAGCCTGTGGGGCGCGAAGTCGGGTGGGCGCCGTAGTAGCAGCGCCCCCCGCGACTTCGTGTGGCCCGCGGCCGCCCGGCGGATCCTCGGCGGGGAGTTCAGCTCGCCCGACCTGGCCCGACGGGTAGCCGGGGCAGGCCAGGTGACGAGAGCATTCGCCAGAGCGTCGGGTGCGCGTTTGCGGGCGAGGGTTCAAGCTGGGTAGCAGGAGAGGACTGCCGATGCGATATCGCCAGTTCCGGGCGAGGCGTCCTCAGGCATGACGGCGGGCACGCCCGCGGCGAGTGCCCTACGCCAGAAGGTCGTCGGCGGGCTCGGCTGGAAGCTGCTCAGCCAGATCATCGCGCAAGGCTCTCGGACGATCGTCGGGATCCTGCTCGCTCATCTCCTGACGCCACAGGAGTTCGGACTGGCCGCGATGGCCCTCGTCTTCACCAGTCTTGCCTACATCTTCACCGACCTCTCGCTCGGGTCGGCGCTGATCCAGAGGCCGAACCTCACCGAGGCCGATCGCTCGACCGTCTTCTGGACGACGCTGGCCACCGGGGCCGTGATGACGTTGGTCGGAGTGGCTCTTGCCCCGCTTGCCGGCGCCTTCTTCTCGATGCCGTCTGTGACGCCGCTCTTCGCCGTCGCGTCGTTGTCGACGTTCCTGTCCGCGCTCGGCGGCACCCAGATGGCGCTTCTCACGCGCGAGATGAATTTCCGCAGTCTGGAGATTCGCGAGATCGCGTCGACGCTCTTCGGGACTGCTGTCGCGATCACGATGGCCGTGGCCGGGTTCGGCGCCTGGACGATCATCGGCCAGACGCTCTTCACATCCGTAGCCTCGGTGTTCCTCGTCTGGCGTCTCTCCACCTGGCGTCCGAAATGGATCTATTCGCGCGAGAGCCTGCGCACGCTTGGTTCTTTTGGGATCAAGACGCTTCTCTCCAAGGTTCTGGGCTACATCATCGTGAACACCGACAACCTGCTCATCGGCCGCTACCTGGGCTCGTTCGCGCTCGGTGTATACACGATTGCGTACAACCTGATGGTCCTGCCCGCGGCTCGAATCGCGCTGCCGGTCCAGACGGTCTTCTATGCGGCATTCGCGCGACTTCAGGACGACACCGCCCGACTCGGACGGGCGTGGCTGCGAGGCACCCAGTTGGTCGCCGCGATCAACGTGCCGGCCTTCCTGGGGCTGGCGATCATCGCGCCGGATTTCGTTCCGGTCGTCCTCGGCTCGCGCTGGGAAAGCGCTGTGCCGGTTCTCCAGTTTCTGTGCCTTGCCGGGGTCGCTCACAGCTTCCAGACGTTGGATTGGAGCGTCATCCAGGCCGTTGGTCGGCCAGGACGCGTCCTGCGCTTCATGACGTTCTCGGCCGTGATCACCGTGGTGGCATTCGTGCTCGGGCTGCATTGGGGCATCGTTGGGGTGGCGGCGCTTTTCGCCGTGTCCCGCACGATCGCGATGGTCGTCTTCACATGGCTGACTTGCAGGACGATCGCGATGCCCGTCAGGCAATTCGTGCGCAGCACCGGCTGGGTCGCCGCGCTCTCCCTCCCGATGGGCGTCGCGGTCTACCTGGCGCGGGTTGGGCTGATCGACGCCGGCGTTCCGGCCGCGGCGCGCTTGCCGGTGCTCGTTTTGCTGGGCGCCGGCGTGTACGGCGGCCTGCTGGTCTGGCGCGCGCCTGAGTTGCTCGCGGAAGTCCGGGGGCTCTTCCGCCGAAGCAATTACGCTTCCTGAACGCCCGGATCGTGGGTCTGGCTGCCACTGGTCAGGGACTGACGAGGGCGCGGGACCGTGCTGGGGCGAGAAGGAAAGACGGCTTGTCACCGGACCATGATCTTCCACACAGGGTGGAGCTCGTTCCAGTT
>Ga0307296_10001034_pt1 | contig 13678 bp, 9 predicted proteins | sample ER_DNA_153_FD_194467 | JGI IMG/M metagenome (GOLD analysis project Ga0307296, IMG submission 194467) | Bulk soil microbial communities from the East River watershed near Crested Butte, Colorado, United States - ER_DNA_153 | ecosystem: Environmental > Terrestrial > Soil > Floodplain | place: USA... | reverse complement strand
GAAGCGGTCGCCGACGGGACCGACGATGAGTTGTACCGAGCCGTGCGCTAGGGCATAGGCGGTGACCACGATCGAGGCGGCACCGACGCTGACCCCGAAGTCGGCGGCGATCTGCGGCAAAAGCGAATCCGAAACCCGAACCATCGACTGGCTGGCGAAGGAGGCCAGTGCCAGCAGCGTGATGGCGGACGTGGCGCTGCCGCGCGAAACGGGTGTGTCGGGGGACAAAGTTGACTCTCGGTGGTGCGGTAGGCTTTCTAGCGCGCCGACGGTGCTCCACGCAAAACGATGACGATCGACAAAACCTACCAGCCCTCGGAGGTCGAGGGCCGCATCTACCGGACCTGGGAACAGGCGGGCGCCTTCCGCGCCGGCCGCCCCGAGCGTGCCGGTGCGAAGCCTTACTCTATCGTCATTCCGCCGCCGAACGTGACCGGCTCATTGCATATGGGCCATGCGCTGAACAATACGCTGCAGGACATCCTGTGCCGGTTCGAGCGCATGCGCGGCAAGGATGTGCTCTGGCAGCCCGGCACCGATCACGCGGGTATCGCGACGCAAATGGTGGTCGAGCGCCAGCTGATGGAGCGTCAGGAGAAGGGCCGACGCGAGATGGGCCGCGAAGCATTCCTCAAGCGGGTCTGGGAATGGAAGGCCGAGAGCGGCGGTACCATCGTCAATCAGCTCAAGCGGCTTGGCGCGTCATGCGACTGGTCGCGCGAGCGCTTCACCATGGACGAGGGGCTGTCGCGCGCCGTTCTTAAAGTTTTTGTGGAACTTCATCGCGCCGGCCTCATCTACAAGGACAAGAGGCTGGTCAACTGGGATCCGAAGCTGCTGACCGCGATTTCCGATCTGGAGGTAATCCAGGTCGAGACCAAAGGCCACCTCTGGCATCTGCGCTATCCGATCGAAGGCAAGAGCTTCAATCCCGACGACCGCTCGACGTTCATTGTGGTGGCGACGACGCGACCGGAGACCATGCTTGGGGACGCGGCGGTGGCCGTGCATCCGGACGACGAGCGATACAAGATCCTGGTCGGCAAGAACGCGATCCTCCCGCTGGTCGGGCGGAAGATTCCGATCATCGCCGACGAGTATTCAGATCCCAAAAAAGGCTCGGGCGCGGTGAAGATCACGCCGGCGCACGACTTCAACGATTTCGAGGTCGGCAAACGGCATAACCTGCTGCAAGTCAATATCTTCACCGTCGAAGCCAAGCTTCAACTGAAAGATAATGCGGACTTCGTGGCGGGCATACCGAACTCTGCGGATCTCGATGCCACACTCGCTATGAATGGCACGGACCGGTTTGCGGCACGCAAGGCGATCCTTGCGCGGTTGGAAGAAAAAGGCCTCGTCGAAAAAATCGAGCCGCAGTCACACGTCGTGCCGCACGGCGATCGCTCGAACGTTGTGATCGAGCCATTCCTGACCGACCAGTGGTACGTCAACGCGAAAGAGCTGGCGAAACCAGCAATCGCGGCGGTGCGTGCGGGCAAGACCAAATTCATTCCCAAGAATTGGGAGAAAACCTATTTCGACTGGATGGAAAACATTCAGCCGTGGTGCATTTCGCGCCAGCTCTGGTGGGGCCATCAGATTCCCGCCTGGTACGGGCTCGACAACAAAGTATTTGTCGCTCTGACAGAGGCCGAGGCGCAGACGGACGCCGACAAGCACTACGGAAAAAAGACGAAGCTCACCCGCGACGAGGATGTGCTCGACACATGGTTCTCGTCCGCGCTGTGGCCGTTCTCGACGCTCGGCTGGCCGGACAATACGCCCGAGCTCAAGCGCTACTATCCGACCTCAGCGCTGGTGACGGGCTTCGACATCATCTTCTTCTGGGTCGCGCGCATGATGATGATGGGTCTCCATTTTATGAAGGAGATCCCGTTCCACGACGTTTACATCCATGCGCTCGTTCGCGATGCTTCCGGCGCCAAGATGTCGAAGTCGAAAGGTAACGTCATCGATCCGCTGGCGCTGATCGATGAATATGGCGCGGATGCATTGCGCTTCACGCTCGCCGCCATGGCGGCGCAGGGACGCGACATCAAGCTCTCGACCCAGCGCGTCGAGGGCTACCGTAATTTCGCGACCAAGCTGTGGAACGCCGCGCGCTTTGCCGAAATGAACGGTTGCGCAAGCGTCGCCAATTTTGATCCGAAATCGGCCAAGGAAACGCTCAACCGCTGGATTGCGCACGAAACGGCAAAAGCTGCGACCGAAATTACCGAGGCGATCGAGGCCTATCGCTTCAATGACGCCGCCGCTGCGGTCTACCGGTTCGTCTGGAACATCTACTGTGACTGGTATCTTGAGCTGGCCAAACCGCTGCTCACCGGCGCAGATGGCGCCGCCAAGGGCGAGACACAGGCCATGGTGGCCTGGGGGCGCGATGAAATCCTCAAGTTGCTGCAGCCGTTCATGCCTTTCATCACCGAAGAATTGTGGACGGTGACGGGGAAGCACGACGCTTTGCTGGCGCTAGATAAATGGCCGCAGCTTGCCGGTCTTTCCGACGACAAAGCCGAAGCGGAAATCGGCTGGGTCATCGATCTCGTTACCGCCATCCGTTCCGTGCGCGCCGAAATGAACATTACTGCGGCGATCCCGCTGGTGCTTGCGGGCGCTTCGGCGGAGACGAAAGCGCGTGCCGAGCGCTGGGCCGAGTTCATCAAGCGGCTGGCGCGCGTGTCTGACATCTCATCCGCGGCCACACCGCCGCAAGGCTCGGTGCAACTCGTGGTTCGCGGCGAGACGGCGGCGCTGCCGCTCAAAGGCGTGATCGATGTCGCGGCCGAACGTGCGCGGCTCGGCAAGGAGATGCAGAAGGCGGACGCAGATATCGGTCGCGTCGACGCAAAGTTGAACAATCCCAACTTCATGGCGCGGGCGGCGGAAGAGGTGGTCGAAGAAGAAAAACAGAAGCGCGAGGAGGCGGTGGCGCGCAAAGCCAAGATTGCGGAGGCGTTGGAGCGGCTCAAGGGCGCCACGTGAGCAATGACGACCGAGAGGTGCGTACTAGCGAAACGGCTTGCTGAGAAATTTTGACCCTTTCAACCCGTAGCGCCAGGGCTTCGCCGCCGCCTTCGTGATTCCGATACGTACGCCCGTCGCGATCGCCGGCTTTTCGTTGCGCGCGCGCAATTCAAAAGGTGCGCGGTCGAGAGGCAGACCGTTGTGTTTGTGCGTCACGGCCAGCGCCTCGCATAGTTTTCCCGGACCCGAACATAGTGCCCGCTCTTCGGATACGCTGCGGCGGCGGCGCATTGTCGGCACGCCGTGGGCCGGTTCGAGCGCGCGGATCAGGACGGCGCTGGCGCTACCTTCCTCTTCGCATACGAAATTGAGGCACCAGTGAATGCCGTAGGAGCGGTAAATGTAGGCGTAGCCCGCGGGACCGAACATCACGGCATTTCGTTCGGTGCGTCCATTGAATGAATGGGCCGCGGGATCGGTGTGGTGATAAGCCTCGACCTCGACGATGATGCCGCCGACGCCGTCAACGAGCAGCGTCGCGCCGATCAGATCGGGCGCGACCTTGAGCACCGGACGGTCGAAAAAAGAACGGCGGAGGCGAGGGGGAGGCATCGGCGCAAGCTACACATTCCTTATGGATTGTCATTCTCGGGCGCGCTGAGGGCGCGAACCCGGATCTGTCGCACCGTCATGCGCGGGCATGACTGGGTCGCTGTGTGAAACGCCGTCTGGATTCCGGTCCTGCAGCGCCGTCCCGGAATGACTTGTTGTCGAAATACTCTCCCACGTCATGCGCGGGCTTGACCCGCGCATCTATGATGCTTTTGCAGCGATCGATGGCCTTAACTAATGCTGCCGGCGCTGCACGTCATCATGGATTGCCGGGTCAAGCCCGGCAATGACAGTCGAGAGGGTGTGCGACTTTCAAGTCTTGACTTTAATCCTATATGTTCGGTCCGCCAGAGGGCGCTCTCATGAGGCGTCATGCGGGTGGGATCGGATGCGCCGCCCGCGGCCGGGAGAGGACGCTCCTCCCGCACTCGGGCGGCGCCGGGGCTCCGCCCGGCGGCCACTACGAGCCGCCCGCCAGGAGCATGGCCACCGGGGCCGGACCGCCCGCCGCAAGCTTCGCCATAGCGGCGAACACGGCGGGGACAACGGACGGCAACCGCCAAGCGCGGCCGGCGCTGTAAGGAAGACGCCCGCGATGGCGCGCCATGAGGCGCCCGCGTTCTCGAGAGGGAGCGCGGCACTAAACGAATAATGGTTGCGCCACCTGGCGCGCCATCTCCCTCGCCTTAGTCTTGGCGGAAATTGTCGAAAACGGCGACAGGCTGCCCAGGGCCTCGACAAACAACATGGGCGATAACACTTGTCTTGCAGCGACATAACCGGTGTTGCCGCTTACCTACACCTGTGACCGCTTTGCAACAGTGTCAGAACATTTAACCGAGAGAGGAGGTTAGCCCAAGCCGCGCCGCGATTCGGCCATACCATTCAACCACATCGATGCCCGCCAAGCCGGCTGCCTTTTAAGTGCCGGCTGGCCGACCCGGCAGCGATAACCGGGGCTGGGCGACAGGACCGATGGACGCCAAATCTAGTTTGAAGTCGAAACTTCCAAGCCGGCACGCCACCGAGGGGCCGGATCGGGCACCGCATCGCTCATTCTACTACGCGATGGGGCTCACCACGGAGCAGATCCACCAGCCTTTCGTCGGCGTGGCGACGTGCTGGAACGAGGCAGCTCCTTGCAACATCGCCCTGATGCGCCAGGCGCAGGTTGTGAAGAAGGGCGTGGCTTCGGTCGGCGCGACCCCGCGCGAATTTTGCACCATCACGGTTACCGACGGTATTGCGATGGGCCACGCCGGCATGAAGGCGTCGCTGCCCTCGCGCGAGGTCATCGCCGACAGCGTCGAACTGACCGTGCGTGGTCATGCCTACGATGCGCTGATCGGCATCGCCGGCTGCGACAAGTCACAGCCCGGCATGATGATGGCGATGTGCCGTCTGAATGTGCCGGCGATCTACATCTATGGCGGCTCGATCTTGCCCGGCACGTTCAAGGGCAAGCCGGTCACCATCCAGGACGTTTACGAGGCGGTCGGCAAGCATTCCGTCGGGCAGATGTCGGATGAAGATCTCGACATTCTCGAACAGAACGCCTGTCCATCCGCCGGCGCCTGCGGCGCGCAATTCACCGCGAACACAATGGCGACGGTATCGGAAGCCATCGGCCTCGCGCTGCCATACTCGGCGGGCGCGCCGGCGCCTTACGAAATTCGCGACAAGTTCTGCATGCTTGCGGGCGAGATGATCATGGACCTGATCGTCAAGAATATTCGGCCGCGCGACATAGTAACCCGCAAGGCGCTCGAGAATGCCGCGGCGGTTGTCGCCGCAACGGGCGGCTCGACCAATGCTGCGCTGCATTTGCCAGCGATCGCCCATGAGTGCGGTATCGAATTCACGCTGTTCGACGTGGCCGAAGTCTTCAAAAAGACTCCTTATGTCGCAGATTTGAAACCAGGTGGCCGTTATGTCGCCAAGGATATGTTCGAAGCTGGTGGCGTGCCGCTTTTGATGAAAACGCTTCTGGATCACGGCTACCTGCACGGCGATTGCCTGACGGTAACGGGACGTTCCATCGCCGAAAATCTGAAAAACGTGAAGTGGAATCCGGATCAGGATGTCGTCTATTCGGCCGATAAGCCATTGATGCCGACCGGCGGCGTTGTCGGGCTCAAAGGCAATCTCGCGCCGGAAGGTGCGATCGTGAAGATCGCCGGCATGAAGAGGCTCAAGTTCAGCGGTCCGGCGCGGTGCTTTGACGGCGAGGAAGCCTGCTTCGATGCGGTGAAGAACCGCAAATACAAGGACGGCGAAGTTCTGGTGATCCGCTACGAGGGGCCACGCGGTGGCCCCGGCATGCGCGAAATGCTCTCGACCACGGCCGCGCTGTATGGCCAGGGCGCCGGTGAAAAAGTCGCGCTGATCACGGACGGGCGTTTCTCAGGCGCCACGCGCGGTTTCTGCGTCGGCCATGTCGGGCCGGAGGCAGCGATCGGCGGTCCGATCGGGCTGATCCGCGACGGCGACATCATCGAGATCGACGCGGTGAAGGGTTCGCTCGACGTGAAGCTTTCTGCCGAGGAACTCGCCAAGCGCAAGGCGCAATGGAAGCCGCGCGAGAACGATTACGGGTCTGGTTATTTGTGGAAGTACGCCCAGCAGGTGGGTCCCGCCGTCAACGGCGCTGTGACGCATCCCGGCGGGGCGGGCGAGAAAGAGTGCTATGCGGACGTTTGAGAGCACGCTGCGCGCGCTGTTGATCGGCGGGCTTTTGGCCGCAGCGCCCGCGCACGCGCTCGATGGCAGCAAGACCGATGCGAGCGTCGGCCCCCCGCCGATGTCGCCGATGGAAGCATTTCGTTCCGGCGCGAACTGGCTCAAGGCCGGCGAAACCGTCAAGGCGGTGAACTCGCTTGAGTACGCGGCCGAAAAGGGTCACGCGCTCGCGCAGTGGAAGCTCGGCCGCATGTATGCGGAAGGCGACGGCGTCGCGCAGAATGACCTCAAGGCGTTCGAATATTTCCGCCGCATTGCCGACAGTCACGCCGACGACAATCCGGACACGCCGCAGGCGCGTTTCGTCGCCAATGCTTTCGTGGCACTTGGGCACTACTACCTCGACGGAATTCCGCAGACCGACGTCAAGCGTGATCCGCAGCGCGCGCGCGAGATGTTTGCCTACGCGGCGTCCTACTTCCGCGATCCAGACGCGCAATATTTTCTGGCGCGGCTTTACCTCAACGGCAACGGTGCGCCGCGCGATGCGCGCCAGGCAGCGCGATGGCTCGGTCTCTCCGCGCAAAAAGGCCAATGCGAGGCGCAGGCGATGCTCGGCGCCATGTTGTTCGAAGGCGACCATGTTCCGCGTCAGGCCGCGCGCGGGCTGATGTGGCTCGCGCTCGCCAAGGACAACGCGCGTTCCGATCAGGCCTGGATCACGAAGCTCTATGACAGCGCCATGCAGCAGGCGAACGAGGATGAGCGCGCGCTGGCCGCCGTCTATCTGCGCCAATGGCTGGAGACGCGGCGGGAGTAGGGCGCTCGCCGCTCGTCAGCGGCCATCGAGATCCAGATCGATATAGACCGGGACATGGTCGGATGGCTTGTCCCAGCCGCGCACGTGGCGGTCGATGCCGGCATCGGTCAGCCGGTCCGCAGCCTGCGGCGACAACAGCAGGTGATCGATGCGGATGCCATCATCCTTGGCCCAGGCGCCGGCCTGATAGTCCCAAAAGGTATAGAGGTCCGGTTCATCGCTCACCGCGCGTATCGCATCGGTAAGTCCGAGATTGACCAGGGCGCGAAACTTCTCTCGCGTCTGCGGCAGGAACAGGGCGTCATTCTTCCATGCCTCGGGACGACGCGCGTCAGCGGTGGTCGGGATGACATTGAAATCGCCGGCCAGCAGCATCGGTTCTTCCAGTTTAAGACGCTCATGCGAGAAATTAATGAGGCGAGACATCCAGTTGAGCTTGTACGCATATTTGTCAGTGTTCGGCGGATTGCCGTTGGGCAGGTAAAGGCTGATGACCCGTAGCGCGCCGGATTTGGTTGAGACGATCGCTTCGAGAAAGCGCGCCTGCACGTCGGCATCATCGCCGATCAATCCCGGCGCAACTTCGTCGAACGGCAGCTTGGACAGCAGCGCCACACCGTTGAAGGTCTTCTGGCCATGCACCGCGACATTGTACCCGAAGGCTTCCAGCGGCTCGCGCGGGAACGCCTCGTCCGTGCACTTGATCTCCTGCAGGCAGACAATGTCCGGTTGTCGTTCTCTGAGCCAAGCCTCCAGGTTGTCCATGCGCTGGCGGATGGAATTCACGTTCCAAGTGGCAATTCGCATGGATTTTCGGGGTTCCGGGCGGGGCGAATAACGCTGTATTTCCCGTGTTTATAGGAGACCGCAGGGATATGCACTCAGTAACGTTTATATGCTAGGTAAGGCACTAACGCGGCCCAAAATTTATGTGAAACAAGCCATTCCGCGGATTAGGGAGCGTCCGGGCAGGCCCAAATGATCCGGACCGAAAATTGCTGATGATCAAGCGAAAATGGCTCCTTGGCGGGGCGGTGGTCGCCCTGATTGGCGTTGTTGTGCTTGCCCGCGGGTTCTGGTCCACGGACGGCGCGGCGGCCCGCGCCCCCCAGGTCCGTGCGGTCCCGGTTGAGACTGCGGTTGCTGAACGCAAGACGATGCCGATCCGCCTCACCGCCCTCGGCAATGTCACCCCCATCGCCAGCGTTGCCATCAAAACGCAGGTCGATACCACAATCACAGATGTGCATTTCCGTGACGGCGCCAATGTGCAGAAAGGCGACCTGCTGTTCACGCTCGATTGCCGCCAGATCGAAGCCGACATGAAGCGCGTGCAGGCGGTCATCGACGGCGCGCAGTCCACGCTTGAGCAGGCACAACGCGACGTCGAGCGCTACACGGGTCTCGCCGCAAGGAACGCAACGCCGATCGTCACGCTCAACAACGCGCAAACCGCGGTCAATGTCTCGCGCGCCACTGCGGAATCAAATCGCGCTCAGCTCGAAAACCTGAAAGTTCAGCTCGGCTTCTGTGGAATCCGCGCGCCGATTTCTGGCCGCATCAGCATGGCCAACGTCAAGGTCGGAAATTTTGTGCGTCAGGCCGACACCTCGCCGATGGCGACCATCAACCAGATGGTGCCGGTCTATGTCAGTTTCACAGTGCCGCAGAAGAACCTGCCCGATATCCGCAAGGCTATTGCTGCTGAGACCGCCACCGTTGAGGCGATTGTGCCGGGAGAGCAAAAGCGTGCCAACGGCCAGGTCACGATGATCGAGAACACCGTCGATCCCTCGACCGGAATGGCGATGGTGCGCGCGACCATGCCGAACCAGGATGAATTGCTCTGGCCCGGCACTCTGGTCAACACAGAGATGACCCTGCGCAACGAGGATGGCGTTGTGGTGCCCGCAAACGCCGTGCAGATCAGCCAGACCGGCACCTTTGTGTTCGTGATCCAGGACGGCGTTGCCCAGCTGCAACCTGTGAAAGTGGAGCGTCAGATCGGCAACGAAAGTGTGATCGCGTCCGGTCTCAATGGCGGCGAAACCGTCGTGACCGAGGGACAGCTGCTGTTGTCGAAAGGCACGCGCGTGAACTTGCGCACGCCTAAGGTCGCGGGCAGCTGAACCATGAACATTTCCGAGACCTGTATCCGCCGGCCGGTGCTGACGACGCTGATGACAGCGTCGTTGATCGTTTTCGGCATCTTTGCCTATCGGCTGCTGCCTGTCGCAGCGCTGCCTGCGGTCGACTTTCCGACCATTCAGATTACGGCGCAATTTCCTGGTGCAAGCCCGGAGACCATGGCGTCATCGGTTGCATCGCCAATAGAGCGGCAGCTGTCGACGATTTCCGGCATCTCGTCGATGAACTCGTCGTCCTCTCTCGGCCTTGCGCAGATTACCATTCAGTTTGATCTTGGGCGCAATATCGACGGTGCCGCGCTTGACGTGCAGACGGCGCTGGCGACCTCGGCGCGCCTGCTGCCGATCGAAATGACGATACCGCCGTCGTTCCGCAAGGTGAATCCGGGGGACTTCCCGGTGCTCTATATCGCTCTACGGTCGGACACGCTTCCGCTGTCAACGGTTGACGACTATGCCGAGACGATTCTCGCACCACAGATATCGCAATTACCGGGCGTTGCTCAGGTTCTTGTCTATGGCGCGCAGAAATTCGCGGTCCGCGTCCAGGTCAATCCGACCGAAGCAGCCGCTCGCAATATCTCGCTTGAGGATGTGCGCAATGTCGTCGCCAAGGCCAATTCGAGCACGCCTGTCGGCGTTCTGACCGGCCCGAAGCAGAGCGTGACGTTGGCTGCGACCAGCGCGATGCCGCACGCTGAGGACTATCGCGATGTGGTTGTTGCCTATCGCAATGGCGCGCCGATAAAGCTCAATCAGATAGCGCGTGTCGTCGACAGCGTCGAAAATGAAAAGATCGCCACCTGGTTCAATGATGGGCGGGCCATCGTTCTGGCGATACAGCGCCAACCTGACGCCAACACCGTGCAAGTGGTCGACCTTGTGCGTCAGAACTTGCCAACCATGCGCGCGCAAGTGCCGCCTTCGATCCAGATGGAGCCCCTGTTTGATCGTTCGCTGTCGATCCGCGCCGCGGTCATCGACGTGCAGGAAACCTTGGCCATCGCGATTACTCTCGTGATCATGGTGATTTTTCTGTTCCTGCGCAAAGTGTCGGCGACCATTATTCCGGCGCTGGCAGTGCCGGTATCGCTGGTCGGCACATTCGCGGCGATGTATGCCTTTGGCTTCTCAATCAATAATATGACGTTGCTCGCACTCACACTGTCGGTCGGGTTCGTGGTCGACGATGCCATCGTGATGCTGGAGAACATCGTCCGCCACATTGAAGGCGGGATGCGTCCGTTCGAAGCGGCTCTAAAAGGCTCGCGCGAGATCGGCTTCACAATCGTATCGATCACCTTTTCGCTGATCGCCGTGTTCATTCCCGTGTTGTTGATGGGCGGAATGGTCGGCCGCGTATTTCGTGAATTCGCGGTGTCGATCGCGGTCGCGATCGTAGTTTCCGGATTCGTTTCGTTGACACTCACCCCAATGCTGTGCGCGCGCGTTCTCGGCCACCATAAGGAGGGTGAGAAACAGTTTTTCGTGTTGCGTTGGTTTGAGCGCTTCTTCGAGGGAATGCTGAACACCTACCAATGGACGCTCGATCGGGTGATCGCCTTCAAATCCATCATGTTGATGGTAACGATAGGCACGTTCTTCGCGACGATCGCGCTCTATGTCGTGGTCCCCAAGGGGTTCTTTCCGACGGAAGACACCGGCTATGTCATCGGCATAACGGAAGGCGCAACCGACATATCGTTTCCCGCGATCACGCAACTTCAGCGCAAGGCTGCCGAGATTGTACGGGCGGATCCTGCGGTTCAGTATGTGAACTCTACGGTCGGTACCGGCGGACCAAATTCCGTCGGCAACAGCGGACGCATGCTGATCGCGCTGAAGCCGCGCAAGGAGCGCGACAATCTGCAGACGATCCTCGCACGCCTGCGGCAGACCGCAAACGTGGTGCCGGGTCTGGCAATCTATTTCCAGCCGATCCAGAACATCAATCTGGGTGGCAAACTCGCCAAAAGCCAATATCAGTACACGCTGCAATCCAATGACACGACTTCGCTCTATCGCGCGACGCCGGAAATGCGCGAGAAGATTTCGCGCATTCCCGGCTTGCTCGACGTGACGACGGACCTTTACGTCACCAATCCGCAAATCTCGATCGAAGTCGATCGTGAAAAGGCTGCGGTTTACGGGTTGACCGTCGATCAGATTCGTCAGGAGCTATACAACGCTTTTGGTGTGCGGCAGGTCGCGACCATCTACAGTCCGGTGAACTACTATCAAGTTATTCTCGAGACGCAGCCGGAGTTTCAGGTCGGCCCCGATGATCTGGCGCGTGTCTATCTGAAGACGTCGACCGGCACGACAGTGCCGCTCTCTGCGGTCACCCGGTTCGAACGCACCGTGGGTCCTTTGCAGGTCAATCACCAGGGCCAACAGCCGGCAGTGACGATCTCGTTCAATCTTGCACCCGGGTTCTCGCTGGGTCAGGCCGTCGACGCCATCCAGAAGCTCGAGCGTGACGAAGGACTGCCCGCGACCATCACCACCGGATTCCAGGGCACTGCACAGGTATTCCAGGATTCACTGCGCGGGCAGGGCATCCTGATTTTGGCCGCGATTTTTGCAGCCTACGTGGTGCTCGGAATTTTGTACGAAAGCTTCATCCATCCGATCACGATCATTTCCGGTCTGCCGTCCGCGGGTATCGGCGCGATCCTGACGTTGATGCTGTTCGGTATGGATCTGTCCGTCATCGCCATGATCGGCATCGTGATGTTGGTCGGCATCGTCAAGAAGAACGCGATCATGATGATCGACTTTGCGATCGAGCGACGACGCGTTGGATTGTCGGCGGAAGCCGCGATCCGCGAGGCCGCGGTCCTGCGCTTCCGCCCGATCATGATGACGACTTTCGCCGCGATTTTCGGCACGCTGCCGATTGCGCTCGGTACCGGTGCGGGAGCTGAATTGCGTCAGCCGCTCGGCGTGGCAGTGGTCGGCGGTCTTGTGCTGTCGCAGCTCCTGACGTTGTACATTACGCCGGTAATTTACCTCTATCTCGACCGCGTCGACCGGATGCTGAAACGCCGGCTCGAGCCGCAGTTGAAGGAAGTCGAAGAAGCGCCGCCTGCGGTTGCGGCGGAATAGCGTCGGCATTGGCACAATATTATATTCGCGCAGTATATGGACGCGGACTGGGCCGCATGGTGTTTATGCCTTGGGTCTCAGCAGCCCTCATGTACAGGGGGAGCGCAGTATGGACAGTATCTCACGCCGAAATTTTGTACTCAGCGACCGCGGCCTCCGCCGCGTTCGGTCTTGATGGCCCGCTTGAGTTCATCGGCTCGGCGCAGGCACACGGCGCAAGATTATGGATCGCGCCATTGCCGACAAGCTAATAGTGACCGGTTATCACACAGCATGCCGGGCGCCGGTACGATCAAGCGGGATGGAAACGGCTACGTTTTTGCTCCGGTGAAAAACTTAATTTGCACGATGCAAATTGGGAGCGCCGGCGGATGTCGGCGCCTTCCTCGTTCCGGGTTAAAGCGCGAAACTGGTGCCGCAGCCGCACGAGGCTTTTGCCTGCGGATTTTTCACCTTGAACGAAGCACCGATCAGATCGTCAACAAAATCGATTTCCGATCCGGCCATGTAGTTGACTGAAATCGGGTCGATCAGAATGACAGCACCGTCGCGGTTGATCACAAGGTCGTCGCTAGCTTTGGAATGCTCCATGTCGAATTTGTATTGAAAGCCCGAACAGCCTCCGCCTTCGACGCTGACGCGCAGCATCGTTCCGCTCGGCTCGCCTTTGAGGATCTCGCCGATGCGTCGTGCCGCCCGTTCGCTAACCGTGATGCTCGCGTTCATTCGCTTACCTTTTCGGGCCTATCCTATTGGCAGATCGCCCAACGGATAGTTAAGTGCGCGGATCAATGAGGTCAATGCGCACAATGGCGGTCGATTCCAGGCGCGAGCGGGCCATTTATGCCAGCGATCCGCGGCAAAGCCGGGGCCGGCGCTACGATGAACCGGCAAGTCCGAGCCGCAATGCCTTCCGGCGGGACTGCGACCGAATCATTCATTCCGCAGCTTTTCGGCGCTTGGCGCACAAGACGCAGGTATTCGTCTATCACGAGGGCGATCACTATCGCACGCGACTGACACACACGCTCGAGGTCGCGCAGATTGCCCGCTCGCTCGCGCGCGCTCTCGGACTCGATGAGGATCTCGCTGAAGCGCTAGCACTCGCACATGATCTCGGTCACCCGCCGTTCGGCCATGCCGGCGAGCGAGCGCTTGACGAATGCCTTGCCGGGTACGGTGGCTTTGATCACAACGTCCAGGCATTGCGCATCGTTACGGATCTTGAGCGTCGATACGCGGGCTTCAACGGCCTGAACCTTAGCTGGGAAACGCTCGAAGGCCTCGTCAAGCATAATGGCCCTTTGGTTGATCGGTCGGGCGC
>Ga0307296_10001033_pt1 | contig 13680 bp, 13 predicted proteins | sample ER_DNA_153_FD_194467 | JGI IMG/M metagenome (GOLD analysis project Ga0307296, IMG submission 194467) | Bulk soil microbial communities from the East River watershed near Crested Butte, Colorado, United States - ER_DNA_153 | ecosystem: Environmental > Terrestrial > Soil > Floodplain | place... | reverse complement strand
GTGGGCACGGCGGGAGCATGCGGGCAAGCGCGTCCTCATCCTGACTGAGTCTGTCTTTTCCATGGACGGTGATTGCGCGCCGTTGCGTGAATTAGTCGAGTTAAAAAGACGATTCGGCGCGCTCTTACTGCTTGATGAAGCCCACGCTATCGGGGTCATTGGTCCAAATGGCCGTGGACTGGCCGCGGCGGAGAACTTGAATGAAGACGTCGATGTCCAGATGGGAACCTTGAGCAAGGCACTGGGCGCAAGTGGCGGGTACATCTGCGGTTCTCGCAGTCTCATCGAGTGGCTGATTAATCGAGCGCGTTCCTTCATTTATTCTACAGCGTCGCCACCCGGCATCGTGTCCGCAGCGCTGGCAGCAGTTAATTTCCTCGGATCGAGTGATGGAGAAGAGCGCAGGCGTTTGCTTTGGGAAAGAATCAGATTGATACACGAATTTCGCCCCAGCGGCGGATTAAATGAAAAAACGGCTAGTGCGGCCAGTGCGATTTTTCCCTGGATCGTTGGCGACGAGCAAGCCGCGATCGACCTGGCGTCTGCGCTGCAAACGGAAGGATTTTTCGTTCCAGCGATCCGTTACCCAACTGTTGCCAAAGGATCCGCACGATTGCGCATTACTGTGACTGCGTTACACGAAGAAAATCAAATCCGATCGCTCTGCCAGGCAATCACACGTTTAAGCGCCCTCTCCCTGTAGCCACCGGCCTGTGGCCGGTTTAAGTGAATGTTTAAAAATCGAATGTCAAACCGGACCGCCCGCAGGGCCGTGGCTACAGAAAACGCCCCAAAATCGGCTTCAATTTTTCGACCGTTGCGGCGGGCCACAGCTTGCGATCGGTGACCAGCGCTGTATCGAGCGCAAAATGTTCCGGCCAGTTCGGCTCCATCGGGATCCGCGGGATTACATCGACGATTAGTTTCTTCGCCGTCTCCGCATTCGCCATTACATGACCCAGGACCGTCTGCGCAGAGACCGGTTCCTCCTCCACTTTCCAGCAATCGTAATCGGTGATCATGGCCATGGTGGCGAGCGCGATCTCAGCCTCGCGGGCCAATTTCGCCTCTGGAAGATTGGTCATCCCGATTACGTCGAAACCGTACCGGCGATTCAGTTCCGATTCCGCGCGCGTGGAAAACGCCGGGCCATCCATGTTCACGTAAGTGCCGCCATTGTGAACTGTGACGCCAACAGACCTCGCTGATTCGACCAAAATGTTTCGCAGCTTTGTGCTGATCGGCTCAGCGAAGGCGATATGCGCGGCTATACCCTCACCGAAAAACGTGTGAGCGGCGCGCAGGCTCGTGTGATCATAAAATTGCGAAGGCAACAAGACATCTCGCGGCGCATATTTTTCCTGCAAACTACCCACCGCTCCCACTGAGATAATCCAGCGCACATTAAGAGAGCGCAGGGCGTAAATGTTGGCTCGGTGATTTAATTCATTTGGCAAAATTCGATGGCCGCGCCCATGCCTTGGCAAAAAATAAACCTGCCGGCCACTCAGCTTGCCGCCGATGAGCACGTCCGATGGCGATCCAAATGGAGTGCCGATCTTGTGTTCGGCCGCATCGCGCAGCTCTTCCATCTGATACAAACCGCTGCCACCAATGATCCCGATTGCTGGAGGCTCATTTTTCATTTGTGCCGCGATTAAATCCTAAAGATCGACAAGATGAAAAGTGGATAATGGCGCACCTCGCGCGGCCGTGTATTATTTTCGCCCGTCCATGCCGAAATTTTTTATCAAGACTTACGGCTGCCAGATGAATGAGCGCGACTCGGAACAAGTCGCGCACTCGCTCGTCCGTCGCGGCTACGAACACGTCGCAGAGGAAGCAGAGGCCGACGTCGTCCTCTTGAATACTTGCAGCGTGCGCGACATGGCCGACCAAAAGGCGCTCGGCAAAATGGGAATGCTGGGCCGCATCGCAAAAGAGCGGCCCCACGTTGTATTCGGTTTCCTTGGCTGTATGGCGCAGGCGCGCGGCGAGTCTCTGCTGAAGAATTTGCCGCATGTCGATCTGGTGGTCGGCACACAGAAATTTCATCGCGTCGCGGATTACGTAGAAGAACTTGTCGCGAGAAAGAATCGTAGGACGCGACAATGCCAGTCCGGCTCGGACCCGGGCGCGCCGTCGAATTGCGCCATGAACGATCCGCGTTTCTCGATCATCGATATCGCCGAAGAACCCGGCTCGCAGGAGACAATTCGCGAGCAGCAACTCGCACCACGGCAGGCGACCGCTTTCGTTTCAATCATGCAAGGATGCAACATGCATTGCACGTTTTGCATCGTTCCGCAGACGCGCGGGGCGGAGCGCAGCCGTTCGGTCGATGAGGTCGTGCGCGAAGTGCGCGATCTGGTGGCGCGCGGAGTGAAGGAAGTCACGCTGCTCGGACAAATTGTGAATTTGTACGGCCGGCACGGAATTCCAAAGATCGACAATAAAAGTCCATTTGTGCAATTGCTCGAAGCGGTGCACCAGGTCGACGGACTGGATCGGCTCCGCTTTACTTCGCCTCATCCGATCGGATTCCGGGATGATTTGATCAACGCAATCGCGCGCTTGCCAAAATTGGCCGAGCACGTTCACCTCCCACTGCAATCCGGTTCCAACAAAATCCTCAAAGCGATGCACCGCGCTTACACTGCGGAAAAATATGTCGATCTTGTTCACCGAATACGGCCGGCGCGCAAAGGCATCGCGATTACGACCGACATCATTGTCGGCTTCCCCGGCGAAACCGAGAGCGATTACAAACAGACGCGCGATCTGGTCGAACAAATCCAGTTCGATAATGCGTTCATTTTCCGGTATTCACCACGACGCGATACGCCCGCTGCCGAAATGCCGGAGCAAATTGAAGAGCGCGTCAAAGAAGAGCGCAATCAGGATTTGCTCAGGGTTGTGAATGAATCAGCACGGCTCGCCGGCGAGCGATTGGTTGGTCGTGATGTAGAAGTTCTTTGCGAGGGACGGAGCAAAACGAATCCGGCGCGCTTAATGGGCCGCACGCGCACGAACAAGATTGTCGTGTTTGAAGGCGATGAGAAACTCACCGGGGAGATTCTCGATGTCCGGGTTCAGCAGGCGAATGGATTCAGCTTGTATGGCACGCCGGTCCTGCCAACTTCATGCGCATCCAACGGCGATCACGTCCGCCACAGGACGGATTCGCCATGGCGAACATGATTTACCATCTGTCCTTGCAAACTGCAGGAATCATCGCGGGCGCGTTCCTCATTTTGATCAGTTTGCCCGGATTGTTCAAACCAGACCTCGCCAATGTCGCGCAACGCTTTCCGCGCTCTCATGTCGCCGGAGTTGTTCTGCTGACTATCTCTCTTCTCTGGACGTTTTGGTTGCTAGCGACGATCGAGATGGGAGAATTCCAAGCTTTTCGGCGGCCGCTCCTTATTGCATTACCGATCGGTTATGTCCTCGTCTTGCGTTTCGTCGACGAATTTCTCGCTGTGCGCGCGCTTGGAATTCTCTGCTTGCTTGCCACCGAGCCGTTGCTCGATGCGGCGTTTTTGCGCTACGAAACGAGCCGCTTGCTCGTGACCGTGTTTGCTTATTTGCTCGTCGCCGCCGGCCTGTTCTGGGTCACGATGCCGTATTTGCTTCGCGATCAAATTAATTGGACCGCGCGCAGCAGCTTCCGCTGGCGTTTCTTGCACGGCGTGGCATTGCTCTACGGCGTGGCCATTCTCGGTTTCGCGTTTACGCGATATTAAAATGTAGTGGCCGCCGTGTCGGCGGCTGGCTGGACTGAAAGCTTGCCGCTGGGGACAGCGGCCTCTACAGAACAACATGAAACGCATTCTGGTCATTCGCGGCGGGGCGATCGGCGATTTCATCCTCACTTTGCCAGCGCTCAAGGCACTGCGTGACGCCTATCCTGGCGCACACATTGAGATTCTCGGCTACAAGCATATCGCTGCGCTCGCGGAAAATCGGTTCTACGCACAAACCGTTCGTTCGATCGAATACGGGCCGCTCTCCAGCTTTTTTGCGAAGAGTTCCGAGTTGCCTCCAGAATTGGCAAATTATTTTGCGAGTTTTGATTTGGTCATCAGCTATCTCTACGATCCAGATGAAATCTTTGAAAATAATCTGCGCCAGTGCGGGGTTGAACGGCTGATTCGCGGACCGGCGACGATCGACGAGCGCGATCATGCCGCGCGCCAGCTCGCGCGGCCGCTGGAGGAATTGGGTCTACGAGTTGATGATCTCGCCGCAAGAATCTTTCCGTTGGAGACAGACCGGATCGCACTCGAAAAACTGCTCGATCGATCTTCCAAGCCGGTCGTCGTGCTTCATCCCGGCAGCGGAAGTGAAAAGAAAAATTGGCCGCTCGAAAATTGGATCGACATCGGCAATTGCCTGCTTGGCTCGGATAATTTTCGGGGATCGCTGGTCGTTGTTTCGGGCGAATCAGACGAAGATCGAACGAAACAGCTTCGAGCGATTTTGAAAAATGAGCGCGTTCAGTTTGCAAGAAATATTCCGTTGCCGGTGCTCGCCGCGCTATTCGGACAGGCGATTTTCCTTGGACACGACAGCGGAATTTCGCAGCTTGCCGCCGCCGCGGGCGCAAATTGCATTTTGCTTTTCGGTCCGACCAATCCAGAGATTTGGGCGCCTAGGAATGAAAAGGTGCAAGTAATTCAGGCGCCAACCGGGGACATGCCGTTGCTCAGATTCGAGGCCGTTCGCGATGCACTAATCAACAGGCTGGAAGCCTGTCTTTCCGGGAAAACAAATCAGGAGCTGATGCGCATCGGCATCAGCACGTAAAGAAACGGCGTCTGAATTTTCAGTACACCCGGGCTCATTTCGTCAATGAGATCGAGAAAAACTTCGTCCTCCGTGAGATTGCGCAACGGCGCCATAAGAAACTCGGGATTAAAAGCGATGGAAAAATCACGACCTTTGTAGACGACGGCAAGCGATTCCTTCGCTTCGCCGACCTCCGGCGTATTGGCCGTGATCTCAATGTTGTTCTTGCTGAAATTCAGTTTGATCGAGTTCGATTTGTCGCTCGCCAGCAACGAAACGCGCCGCAATGAATTCAGGAACGTCTCTCGCTCGAGCGTGACGCGCTCTTTTGCTTCCGATGGGATGACCTGCTTGTAATTTGGATAGTTGCCTTCGATCAACTTGGAGACGAGCAGCGTCTTATTAAGATCGAACGCGATTTGCCCGCTGCCCATGCTCACTTTCACTTCGCCGTCGTCGGTAAGTAGCCGCTGTAACTCCGTGACCGCTTTCGTCGGGACGATGATTTCGGCTTCATGGCTGCGCGGGAATTCCAGTTCGATGTCGAGCATAGCGAGCCGACGCCCATCCGTGGCCACAAGGGTGAGTTTGTTGTCCTTGAAACTGAAAAGGACGCCGTTGAGCACGTAACGGGTCTCGTCCGTCGAAATGGCATAGGAAGTTTTGCGCAAGCCATCGCGCAAGTCTTTTTGACGAATCGTCACAATCTTCGCGTCCTCAAATTTCGGCAGGGGCGGAAACTCTTCCTCGGGCAATCCAAGAATTTTGAAAAAGCTTTGCCCGCTTCGGATAGACGCGGCGTTCTTTCCATCGACATCGAACTGAATTCCGCTGGAAGGCAGCTCACGAATAATGTTGAAAAGGCGACGCGCCGGGAGCGTTGTCGCGCCCTCCTTTTCCACCTCGGCTTCGAAACTGCCCCGCACGCCCACATCGAGATCGGTTGTGGTGAGATGAACTTCGTTGCCGTTTGCCTGCAACAAAACATTGGAAAGGATTGGAAGAGTCGTGCGTGTGCTGACTACGTTTTGGACCTGTTGCAGGCCCTCAAGCAGCTTTTCTTTCGTGACATTGAATTTCATGATGGAAAGGAGCGCTTAAGATGTAAGGCTTTCAATTTTGTTCGGCAACCGTAAAGTCGTAAGCGCTAAGATCGACAAATCGGTAAGGGGCGGTTCACCCGAACCGCCCGGGCGATTGAGGTCAATCGCCGCTACCTCTGCAACGAGCTGTCGATGAAGGAAATCGCCTGGCGAAGATTGTCCTGCTCGCCCATGCGTTTCTTCACCAGTTTGCAGGCGTGCAGGACGGTGCCGTGATCACGTCCGCCGAATGCCTCCCCAATTTCATTGAGCGATGCCTTGGTAAGCTCGCGCGCCAGATACATCGCCACCTGGCGCGGAAACGCGATGCTGGCCGGGCGCCGTTTGCTCGTCATATCGGCGACTCGCACATCAAAGTGTTCGGCCACGCGCCGCTGGATTTGTTCGATCGTAATGGAATGCCGTCCCTCTTCCTGCAAAATATCCTTCAGCAGGTGCTCGACGACTTCCTGTGTGAGCTCTTTTCCGCTGAGCGAAGCAAAGGAGGCGGCGCGCATGAGCGCGCCCTCGAGGCGACGCACGTTCGAGCGAATGCGGTTGGCGATAAACTCGAAAACCTCATCCTGCAGCTTGATCTGCAACGTGCGCGCTTTTTTGCGCAAGATCGCCATGCGCGTCTCGATGTCCGGCGGCTGAAGCTCAGCGGTAAGCCCCCACTCGAAGCGGGAAACCAACCGGTGCTCCAGGTTCGCAATCTCCGAAGCGGGCCGGTCGCTGGAAAGCACGATCTGTTTATGTCCGTCGAAAAGCGTGTTGAACGTGTGAAAAAATTCTTCCTGGGAACGCTCCTTGCCCCCAAGAAATTGGATGTCATCGATTAAAAGGACGTCGGCCTGGCGATAACGCTTTCGGAATTTGACCAGATTACTGTGCTGGATGGCGTCGATGAACTCGTTGATGAACAGTTCGCTGGAGAGATACATTACCTTGGTATTCTTTTTCTTCGCCCAAACGTATTGGCCAATGGCCTGCATCAGGTGCGTCTTGCCGAGACCGACGCCGCCGTAAATGAACAGCGGGTTGTAAGTACGCGCCGGCGTCTGCGCGACCGCTAGACTGGCGGCGTGCGCAATCTCGTTGTTCGGCCCGACCACAAACGATTCGAACGTGTTTCGCGGATTGAGCCCGGCCACGCTCGCGGCCGTTTTCGTGTCGCGCCGTAACTCTGGTGAAATCTCTTTCAGCGCGGCTGCATCCTCGACCGGTATTTGCGCTGCAGGGCCGCCCGACGGAGAGGAAAAGTTTATGCCGCGCGGGCCGCCTAAGGTCATGATAATGGCGTTCTGCAAGGCGGCCATATAATTACTCTCGATCCAAAACTGATAGATGTTATTTGGAACGCAGAAGGTGAGCGATTTATCACTGGCCTCAACCAATTCAACGGCGGAAAACCAGCGCTTGAATGAATCGGCACTCACCTGCGACTTTAACGTGGCGGACAATCGCTGCCATAGTTGAGTACATTTCTTGTCCATAGCGACTTGTTAACAGTGTTACACAATCGCCACAAAGGCTGATACCGGGGAAAATCGACTGGCGAAGTGGAGGCAATGCTCGGTTATTGCCCCACCTGATTCGCACAGAAATTGCCGGGAAAATTTACCGAAAGTGCCGAAATACGAGGGGAAAATGCTTTCTTTGCCATTCAGTAGTCGCCGGATTCCGGCGAGATTGGCGTCTGAATTGAGTCGTTTGTCGGTGGAGGTTGGGGCGTCGCTCATTCTCACTGCTAGAGGTTTCTCAGAAATGTTCACATCTTATTCACATCGACTCCCTGTTCGCCCTGCCAGCGGGCTTGAGATTAGAAACGACCGCGAAAATCGACAAGAAAAAAACTGAAATTTATTTTTCGTCGCACAAAAAAAAATCTTGACTGAAAATCGAAACGAGCGTGCCCCAAACAGCAAAATTATTCTCCGCGCGCACATTTGACTCGGAAAACTTTCGCGAGTTGACCGGATTGACGCGCACGCGCATTCTTGCCGCCTTCAGAGTGCCTATAGGGAGGCTCCATAGGTCGAAAATGGATGCAACGCGAACTGAAATGATGAACTGGGGAGCGAAGTGCGTTGTCGATTTCAACCGGACCGAGTGACTATGCGCATTCTTACAGCTGCACTGGCCGCTTTCTTTCTCGCTGTGTCATCCACACGTGCTGCCGAAGAGCTGTTGCCGCCGTTCGGCTTCCGCTGGAGTTACTCTATGGCGCGTGTAGAAGCGGTGTTGCACGGCGCGAAAGCGAAAATCGTGTCGCGGGAAAAAAAGGACAACCGAGAGGTCTGGACAGTGGAAGGCCTCGTTCACCCCGGATTGAAGCGCACCCTCTTCAGTTTCAAGGAGAGGTCGCTCCTCGAAGTGGAACTGCAATACGAATATCCAGACTGGACGATCGAACGTTACAACCAGCGGATGGGTGAAATTCGCAAGTACTTCGACGAGAAGTACGGCACAGGAAAACTAGTTTCGCGTTCGCGGGATACCGATACGGACGTCATCCAAACCTTGGTCGGGTATCAATGGATGGTCGGCGGAACGATGCTCGAACTTTTTTATTTCTCAGCCCAACACGACGCACTCGTTTATCGCACAATCACGGTCGATTACAAAGCGCTTTGAGTCGTGTGTAATTGTCGGTTTGTGCGGCCCTGGCGCGTTTCCTTTTGCATCCGCTTCAGGCGGCTCGATAAGGCAGCTTTTGCCGCCGAATTCATACGATCAATAAAAAGAATTCCGTTCAGATGATCGACCTCATGTTGAATCGCGCGCCCGAGCAATCCGCTCGCTTCGATTTCTATCTCGCTCCCATCCAACGTTCGCGCGCGCGCGATTACTGATTTTGAGCGCTCGATTCCGCCGGTAATTTCCGGAAAACTCAAGCAGGCTTCCGTTGCAAGCTCTGTTTCCCCGGCCAACTTGATCTCCGGATTAATCAAGACGAGCGGCATGGCTGCCTTTGGATCGACATCTTCTGCGTTCAACTTCATCGTGCTCGGCCGATCCTCGACTTGCGAGACATCGAGGACGGTAAGTTGAAGCGCTTCGCCGACTTGTTGCGCGGCTAGTCCCACACCATTCGCGGCGTGCATCGTCTCGATCATGTTTTGCGTGAGCTCGCGAATTCGTTCATCGATTTTCTCGATGCGTTTGCCTTTCGCGCGCAGGATTGAGTCACCGTATTGTAAGATCGGCAATTTCATTTCTCTTCACGCGTAAAGGCAGGCAAATTTCTGACGCCCGCCAGCTTCAGCGCATCCATCACTTTAATGATCGCGCCGAAAGAAGCCTTTTTGTCCGCTTGGAGCGCGAGTGTGGACTTGCGCGCCTCTGGTAAGTCGTGTACCGCCCCTTCCAATTCATCCACGCCGATGGCTCGTCCGTCCAATTTGATCTCGTCGCTTTCATCGATACTTACGATTGCGTGCTCGAGTTCAGCCGGCAGCTTCTTCGCCGTTTTGGATTCCGGCAGATTAATCTGAACCTCTGGTTGGTCTTTTTTAAACGTCGTCGAAACGACAAAGAAAATGAGAAGGATGATCAGAATATCGACCAGAGAAACGATAATGATGGTGGGCGCTCTGCGCTTTCGGACGACGAAGTTCATAGCGTGAAATGCACCGCACGTTTCACACTACTGGCGTTGGCGTTGGCTCCGCTGTTAACGGTGGAGATTTCGTGGGCATCACGTCGCGGGAGGAGCGCCCATAGTAGCATTTGCTGATCAACTCGACGACAAGTGTTTCCATTTCCACCGACATCACTTCCACCTTCTTCGAGAAATAACTGAAGGCGATCAAAGTCGGCACCGCGATCGAAAGTCCGAAGACCGTTGCATTCAGCGCTTCGGCAATGCCGAGCGCGATCTGACGCGTATCCGATGCGCCCGAGCTCAAGCCAAGATTCGAAAAAACGTGCACCAAGCCGGAGACCGCGCCGATCAAACCGAGCAGTGGCGCGATCCCAGTGATCACTTCGAGGACGATGAGACCCTTCTCCAGCCGAACCATTTCGTGGCGCGCGCGCGTTTCCACCACTTCCACGTTCTCCGAACGCGGCCCGCGCAAATGCTGGAGCGCAACGCGCGCGATCCGCGCGAGCGATGAGGGGTCATGATGCACGAGCCGCGACAGCCGTTCCGGGCTCTCACCGGGCACGAGCCGTTCGATTTCGCTTTGGATCACGAGCGGCATCACATTTTTTTCTCGCAAAGCGATGCCGCGCAGAATGATCGTCGTCACCGAAACGATCGAGCATACGAGCAGAGGCCACATAAAGAGCCCGCCCTTGACGAAAAAGCTCATGATTGTCTGCACCGTTCCCGGCGCTTCGGCGATTATCCAGGACGCGATCATTAATTTGGATAAATGATGAAGTTCATTCCCTCGATTTCCAGGCCTTCTGTCGGTAAAGTGTTGGCGAGGTCGTCAGGAATCGGCGGAAGCTGTGCTTCCAGCACCGATTGCAGACAAACATTGGCAAAGGACTCGTTCGATGTGTTCTCGGTGATTTTGAGGTTCTTCACACGCCCGCTCCGGTCAACATAAAATCGAAGCTGCAGAGTGCCGATACTGATTAAGTCGCGCTTCTGATCCACGTAAGCATACCAGCGCGATCCGATTGAATCCTTCAGTATTTTTTCGTAGCGCCCAAGTGGTGTGCCCAGCGCGTTCACCGAAGAGATCCCTCGATTCGTGATGTTCCCAGAGATGCGCGTTTGATCCCTTAAAGAACGATACGCGGATCGCGCTCGCGCCGCGGTAGGCATAACGGACGGCTGGACCACCGGACTGGGTCGTGCGGTCAACATCGCAAATTGCTCGGTTGCAGTCATCGGAGCTGGCTGCGGTGTCTGTTGTGGCGCTTCCGAAGGCTTTGCCTTTTCTTGCGGCGCCGTACTGGGCTGCGGGATTGCCCCTTTCACTTCCGGCGTATACGGACGTGTTTCCAAATCAACAAACGGGCGATCCTTGCCTTGTTGGGATGGCAACGGCGCTTCCCCCGTAGCGGGAAGTCCGCTTGCCGCAATCGAATTGGCGTTTGATTCAAACGTTTTCTCCTTCGGCGGCTCGGCCGATTGCTTCGACTCGTCCGTCTCCATGAAGGCGGCATTCTTCGGGACCAGCGGCGCCGAGGGAAGATCGATAAGCGTCAGTTCGACCGGCTTTTCTTCGACTGGAAGTACTGGCGAGAAAGCCCCGCTCAACACAGCCAGCGTGTACGCGACCACCAAATGAATGAAAAGCGCCGCCAGCAGCGCCCACAAAACTTTTCGAGCTTCTTGCTTGCGATCGATCGTTCCGTCACCCGGCTGGGCGAACATGATCTCGGCCGTCGTCATGAAAAGCGGTCTTTAAATGATAGAAAATGGTTTGCGGCTCAGGCTTCCTCGCTGAGCGAACGGAACATTATCTCACCCGATGGCCGCTGACAAATTGCCCAGCCTGGGAGGAACACCCTCGCCGCGGCGACTCGTGGCTCACTTCTTGGCTGCGGCGGCGCAGGTCCGCGATTTCGCGTTTTTGTTCATTCGGGCATGATGAAACAAATACTGCTGTGCGTAGCCGCCATGTTCACCAAAATAGTTCTCAGAAAATGTGCGCAGTTGCTCCGTCGCGATCTTTTTGTTTCGCGGGAAATATTGTTGTCGCAAAACACGCTCGATCCAGACATCAATCGGAAAAGCACGCAGACGTTCGTAGGCAAAGAGCATCACACAATTGGCGACCTTCGCGCCGACACCCGGAAGGTCGCAGAGCTTTGCGCGAAGATCGGCATCAGAAAGTGACGACCACGCTTCCAAATCCGCTGCGCCCGAACTGACGAGCCGCGCCGTCGCCAGCAGGTTCCTGGCGCGGTACCCGAGCGCGCATTCGCGCAATTCTTTCTCGGAACATTGGGCAAGCCGCTGCGCGCGAGGAAATGTATAGAATACGTGCTTGACTGACTCGACTCCCGGCTCGTCAACCCTCGCGGGCTTGCTCGTCCATGTCGCTCGGCTCCCGCCAGCTTCATTGTCGATCTTGCGCGCATCGCCAAACCGTTTGCGTAGAGCTTGCGAGATCTGCCGGATGTGCGCGACCTGTTTCATCGACGAACAAATGAATGTCGCCAGACATTCCCACTTTGGCTGGCGAATGATGCGCAAGCCGCGGCAAAAATTTCGCGCCGCCTCCATGATCTGATCGTCCGGAAATGCTGCGCAAATTTCCGCGAGCGGATGATCGAGCGCGAAATAACTCGTAACCATTCTGGAGAGTGGTCGTCGTCGCGGCGACCTGGCCGGCGTCTCGCCGCCGCGAACTTTTAATACACTACCGCGCTGCTCTACATAAACCGCCATGTCCGCGATCGCGCCCACAAATCCCTCTCCACATTCTTCCCAGTGAAAGACCTGGCCGGAGTCGAGCGTCATCGCGAGATCGAAATCTGGAGCTGAAATTTCAACTAGCTTCATAGTGGATCGAGCAGTCCATTGCTCGACGCTAAATTAGGCGGCGAAGCCGCATTAGTCTTAACATCGCGCGATGGAGCGCGCGATCCACCTTGCGCGTTTGCGAAATTCTGTCACCTAAGATCGACATGGACGCCCGGCTCGGCATCGATAGCGCCGTTCTGCTTCTTTATTTTGTCCTCATCATTTCGATCGGCCTTTACATGGGCCGAAAGGAGCAAGACCTGAAAGATTTCGCCCTCGGCGGCCGCAGCATTCCCTGGTGGGCAGTGCTCGCTTCCATTATCGCAGCCGAGACAAGCGCCGGCACATTTTTCGGGACGCCTGGCGAAGGCTTCGCGCTCCGCAACTACACATACCTGCAACTGGCGATCGGGACGATCCTAGCGCGCATCCTCGTCAGCTATATCTTCATCAAGCCGTACTACGATTACAAAGTTTACTCGATCTACGAGTATCTCACTGCGCGATTCGGGGTGCCGACGAAGAACGCAGCGTCCGCGGTTTTCATGATCACGCGTCTGCTCGCGTCCGGCGCACGTTTGTATGTGGCGGCCATCGCGCTCGCACTCGCCTACGAGATGATCTCGGGCAGCCGCTCAGGGCAAACTGAGACACTGCTGATTTACATCGGATCAACGATTGCGATCGTGATCCTTACCGCGATTTACACGACACTCGGTGGAATCAAAGCGGTCATCTGGACCGATTTTATTCAAGCTTCAATCATGATGGGCAGCGCGCTCGTTGCGCTCGGCCTGCTTTACTCCGCGATTCCAGGCGGCTGGCATGAAATCGTTGCGCGCCACGGCGGATTCGGCGTTTCCGATTTTCTAAGCACGGGACTCGATCCGGCAAAAACTGGCTGGGAAAAATGGAAAGGGATGTTTGAGATTGAGTACACGATTTTTGCCGGACTGATTGGATCGACATTCATCACCATGGCGACGCACGGGACCGATCAGGACATGGTGCAGCGAATGTTGACCGCGCCCGATATCCGCCGGAGCCGGCGTTCCCTCATGCTGTCCGGGCTCGCTGACATCCCGATCGTACTCACGTTTCTGAGCATCGGTCTGCTGCTCTGGACCTATTACCAGGCCCATCCCGATCCCACTCTCCCCAAAACGCCTAACGAAACGTTCTGCCATTTCATCCTTTACGAAATGCCGGTCGGTTTGCGCGGACTATTGATCGCAGGAATTTTCGCAACGGCCATGGGCTCGCTAAGCACCGCGCTTAACGCTCTCGCCACCAGTTTCACGCGGGATTGGTATGAAACCTACATCAACCCAAGATCGACAACAGAACAAAGTCTGCGCGCCGTCCGGTGGGCCA
>Ga0307296_10001031_pt1 | contig 13688 bp, 10 predicted proteins | sample ER_DNA_153_FD_194467 | JGI IMG/M metagenome (GOLD analysis project Ga0307296, IMG submission 194467) | Bulk soil microbial communities from the East River watershed near Crested Butte, Colorado, United States - ER_DNA_153 | ecosystem: Environmental > Terrestrial > Soil > Floodplain | place... | reverse complement strand
CGAGGAGGTACTCGACATAGACTCGAACCCAGCAACCGCGCAGCTCTCCGGGCCGGTCTGGCGGCGCATTGTCATCGTGGCGGCCCTGGTATCCACCATGGTGGGAGGCGTGGTCGCCGCGGCCGGGCGCACGACGGCGTCCGAGCCGGGCACCGGTGAACTACGCCTTCAGGCACCCTGGGCAGATCCATCATGTCGCGAGCTCATCGCCCTCCCGAAGCAGGGATGGGTCTGCGAGCGCCACCGGCCCTAACCAGCCCAACCCTGACCATCCAGCCCCGCATCCGCCAGGTGCACGCCTGCTTCCGCGAAGCGCACCCCCGAGCAACTGCTGGCTACCGCCGCGCCGCACAGCTCCCCGTGGCTCGACGGTTACCTGCGAACCATGAGCAGGCCGCGTCAGCCTTGGTGGCGCCCGCCGAACTGCCAGTCGTGGATCTCCACACTCGCATACAGCCCGGCCTGCACGTAGGGCGCGCCGGCCAGCATGGCCTCCACAGCGGCGCGGTCACCTCGCTGCACCAGCAGCGCGCTGCCCAGCCACCCGGCACCGTCGTCAGACAGCAAGGGACCGCGCAGGATGAACCCGTCGCGGTGGCCGGGCTCGCCGAACCAGCGCCGCTGCGCCGCCTCCAAGGCCTGGCGAGCCGCCTCCACGCCCGGCTTGCCGCGACCGATGACCAGGAAGCGCCGATCATCGCCGGGCGTGCTGGGGTAGTCCCACATCGTGCGGCCCAGCGCGTTGCGCCAGCGGCGCACCAGCACCTCGCCGTACACGCCAGCCCGGTAGAAGGGCTCCTGGAAGGCGAACACCCGCGCTGCCCGAGCATCGGGCAGGTCCACCAGATGCATGCTGCCGGTCCAGGTGGTGCGGTCCGGGGTCAGCGTCGGCCCCCTGGCGATCATCGCCTCGGCATAGACGTCCATGAACGACCAGTGGGCCTCGGCCAACTCCTCCAACAGCGCCTCGGTCCCCGGCCGGCCACGACAGTAGAAGAAGTATTCCACGATCAGGCATGCTAGCTTCGGCGCCTTCAGCCCCGCCCAGATCCTGACGACCGCCGCGCCGGGCAGCTCAACGTGAGGCTGCCGGAGGATTACGTGCAGAACTTCAGCCAGGCCGTTTAGGGCACCCTGGAGCGAAGGAGTCAAGGGCTGTCTGGCGTGGTGTCCGTGTGCATGGCTTGCTTGAGCTCGCGGCGGAACGCGCGCAGCGCAGGGGATTCCGGACCGGGTCCCCAGACCATGATCAGGTCGACGGTCAGGCCGTCCAGAGGAAGAACCGGATGCCGGGCGGCCGCAGGATGGATTCCCTGCTCGTGCTCGGCGCCCTGCTGGCGGGCGGGCTGGTCGGCGAGGCGGTCGGGCTGGAAGGACGCCTGGAGCGGCTCGGCGATACCGTCAAGCGGCGGGTCGGTGGGCAGGCACGATTCGTGGAGGGCTTCGTGCTGGCCAGCCTTGTCGCCTGCGTCGGCCCGCTGGCCGTGCTCGGCGCCTTCGCCGACGGCCTACGTGGCGATTTCAGCCTGCTGATGGTCAAGTCACTCCTGGATGGCTTCGCGATGCCCGCCTTCGCCTCCTACCTCGGCTGGGGCGTAGCCGCCTCGGGCCTGGCCGTGCTCGTCTACCAGGGAGGCCTGACTGCCCTGGCCCAGGTCCTGCAGCAGGTCATGACCCCGGCCGTGGTGACGGCGATGACCGCCGTCGGCGGCCTGCTGGTGATCGCCATTGGGCTGCGGCTGCTGGGCCTGGCCCGGATCCGGGTCGCCAACCTGCTGCCCGCGGTCCTCCTGGCCCCGCTCGCCACTGGCGTGGTCGCGGCGGTCCGGCCATGACGCCGCCCAGACCGCGCCACGCGGGATGAGTCTCAGGTCGATGCACCGCCGGTAGTCGGCAGCCGTCCTCGGTGACATGAGCTTGACCGCCTCGCGCCACTCCAGCCAGTGGTCGACCAGCTCATCCCGACGCCCAGGACAGCAGGATCGTCCCCGCGATCTGAACCGCCTTCGAACCCCGACCTGCAGGCCAGCATCGACCCCCGGTGGTGACCGACCTCGGCCGACAGCTCCAGGCCAACGCCGGTGAACGGTCCCGGAGTTAGGTTGAAGCCTCGGGGGTCGAGCCAGGTTGCTCTGTGGGGATGCGCCGGGCGGCGAACAGTGCCAGCAGCGCGACCCCGGCGAGCACTACCAGCGCGGCCCGGAGCCCGTCGAGCCGTGCCTGCTGGTTGACCTCCAGGATCGCCGTGGCGGTCTCCTCGCTCACGCCGGCCTGGTCGAGCTCGGCTTGGAGGTCGGCGTCGGAGGTGTACGGCACGCCGTCGGCGAGCTCGACGTTGGCCTGGGCCTTGACCAAGTCGGGGACCGCTGGGTTTTGCTGGATCCCGGTCAGGAACGAGCTGGTCAGCCCGGCGATCAGCATCGAGCCGGCCAGGGCCGTGCCGATCGAGGCGCCCAGGTTGGTGCCGGTGTTCTGCAGCCCACCCACCTCGGGGCTGTCCTCGTCGGGCACCGCCGACACCGTCACGGCGCCCAACTGGGAGGCCAGCGCCCCGATGCCCAGCCCGGCCAGCAGCAGCGGAACGGTCACGATCTCGGCTCCGGCGGCCGGGTCGATGCTGGCGAACAGGGCCACGATGCCCACCAGCATGGCCAGCAGGCCCAGGCGGACCACCCGGCGGGGCGAGACGTTGGGCAAGAATCGGGGGATCCCGGCGGCGGCCAGCAACAGGGTGAGCGACAGGGGCAGGATCCTGATCCCGGTGTCGATGGCCGACAGACCCAGGGCGACCGACAGATACAGCGGGATGGTGAAGAACAGGCCGGCCTGGATCAGGAACTGGTAGAAGAACAGCATCAGCCCCCCGACTAGCTGGCGGTTCCGGAACAGTTCGGGTCGGACCAGCGGCTCGGCGCCCGTCTTCTCGCGGTGCCGCTCCCATTCCAGGAACAGCCAGACCACGAACAGGCCGCCCAGGATGAACCAGACCGTCGGCGACACCCCCAGCAGTTCGGGTCCGCCGGGCTTGGGCAGCAGCCAGCCCCACTCGCTGGACCGCAGCACCCCGAAGACCGCCAGGCCGAGCCCGGCCGCCGACAGCAGGGTGCCGACCAGGTCGAGCTTCGGCCGGCCCTCGGGTGGGGCGTCGTTGACCAGGCGGGCCAGCGCCAGGATCCCCAGCACGATCACGACCTCGCCGGCGAACACCCACCGCCAGGAGAAGTAGGTGGTGGCGAAGCCGCCGATCAGGGGGCCGACCGCGACCGCGATCGCGCCGGCGGCCATGACCAGCCCGTAGGCGCGGGGGCGGCCACGGGGTGGGAAGTTGCCGGCCACCAGGGCCACGATGGCGGGCATGATCAGGGCGGCGCCGACCCCTTCAAGGAACGACCAGCCCAGGATCAGGATGGGCAAGTTGGGGGCTAGGGCGGTGGTCAGGGAGCCGACGCCGTAAATCACGCAGCCGATGGCGAAGGCGCGCCGGCGGCCGAGGATCGAGCCGACCTTCCCGCCGGTGATCATGAGCATCGCCATCACCAGGGTGTAGAGGGTGATGGCGGTCTGGATGCCGGTCACGGTGGTGCCGACGTCCTTGGCCACGGTGGCGATGGACACGTTCATGACCGAGCTGTCCAGGGTCATCAGGAACTGCCCGGCCGCCAGGGTGAGCAGGACCAGCCCGGTCCCCTTGGCGGGGGCCTCGGGCGCGCGGGTGCTCACCGCTCTAGGCTCACCGCGGGCCAGCACTGGCTGCGACCACAGGTGCTACCTGCTCGTCCTCTTGGCCAGCGCGGCATGTCGGGACCTCCTCCGGCTGACACCTATGGCTCGTGGCTGGCCACGGGTATCTCACCCGACGGCGCGATTCATATCACTCGGAGCGGGTGAATCCCAGCGCCGCCTGGCCGAGTCTGAGGGCTGGCGGACGGCCACTGACCTGCCTAGCGCCTCCCAGCGCAGTCGCTGGCAGAAGCCGCTTGGCACGCAAGGCTGACGGAGCCGGACACGGCCAGGGGCCCTGCGTCTCCCGCGTGGCGGCCACGCCGGCATGGCAAGGTCGTCGCTCCGTTAGAAGGCTCCCCAGACGCCGGAGCGTCGATAGCCGGCCAGCATGGCCAGTCCGATGGCGAGCTGGGCCAGACCAATAAGACCCTGGAAGGCGACATACCAGATTGGAGCGTCTGCGGGCAGGGCACCGGTCAACTGCAAGATGGCCACTGGCACACGTAGCACCCCGGCCAGGAACGCGACCAGGATCAGCCAGAACGCCCAGCGCCACCGCCGCACGACACCGACCGCCAGCAACGTGATGAAAGCAGTCAGTGCCGCCAGGAAGGCGATCTCCGTCGCCCGGCCGGTGCCAGGGAGCCTAAGGGCCTGGTCGTAGACCTCCGGGGCAGCCAGCAGAATCACCAATAGGCTGGCCAAGGCCATCAGGAAGAAGCCAAGCACCAGCGCCTGGGTCTTGTTCACCATCGCGCAGCGAAGCTATCAAGCCCCAAGTGGAACGGTAGCTCCCGGATAGACCGCGAACCTGAATCCTGCCTTCAGGGATGATCCTGCCAGCGATCAGGTGCTCGTTGCTCGTCTTGCTCTACGTCCACGCAGTGCCCCTGAGTGCTGTTTGTGCAGCTCAGGTCAGGTGCGGGATCAGCGGCATGGTCAGCTTCGCATCGTTATGGTCGTGGGCCGACGCCCATCCCTGATTCAGCTGTGCCGTCGGACAACGCATTCAAATCGCCATGAGGCGGCCAGTCAGCAGCTCCGCCTCTCGGATATAGGCGCTGGCGTTGACGTCGCGATGGAAGGCCAGGGCGCCCTGCAGCTGCGCGCGCCCCTCGGCCTGGCGGCCGGTGCCGAGTAGGTGCCGGGCCGCGTGGAGGCGGGCGAACGCTTCGTCCGGCAAGGAGCCAATCTGCCCATAGAGGTCGGCCGCCCGTTGGGGATCGCCCGTCGCAAACGCCGTGGCCGCCTCCAGCCACAAGTTGGACAGCCTGCTGGTGGCAGCGAGCTCGGCCAGTTCGTTCCCGCGTCCGAGCGCGACAAGGACGACAGCGAGGTCGACCGGCCAGTCGGCACCCACCAGGGCGCCGTCGTGCTCGGCCAGGCTGGCCAGTAGCTCGTTGGCTAGCGCCTCGGCGGCCTTGGAGTTCCCGGTCCGGAGGGCGACGGCGGCTGCAAAGGCAAGGGCCGGGTTGAGCATCTGGGGATCCTCGATCAGCCGGGCGGATTCCAGCACCGTCTTGGCGTCCTCGGCGGCCGCGGAGAAGTGGCCACGGGCGAGCCGGATCCGTCCCTGCACGAGCCGGCACACCGGTTCCATGTAGTGTCGGGAGCCGGCTTCCGATTCGGCGACGAACTCGGCCGCAGCCTTTTCTGAGGCATCCCAGCGACCACCCCAGTAGTCCTCCAGGACCCGTTCGGCGCGCAGGTGGCGTTGCCAGGCCGTGAACCCGAACCGCTCGGCCGCCCGCCGACCCTCCGCCTGCAGCTCGAATCCACGCCGGAGCTCGCCGCACTCGACCAGCGTGCTCCCGAGGTTCACGTAGGCGATGACGCACAGCGGCGAGTTGGCCGCGACGGCGAGCGCGACGGCTTGCTCCATGTCGACGAAGCCGGCGGGGTCCCCCGTGCTCACCATGGCCGCGCCGACGTGGTTGAGCGCGTCCGCCCGGATGTCGTCGAGCCGGAGCCGCTCGGCGATGGCGAGGCCCTCTCGGCCGACCTCGATCGCTTCCTGGTTGCGACCCGCGACCATGAGCACTCCGGCGAGCTCGACGAGCACGGTGGCCTTCGCCCGAGACGGCGGTGCGCCCGCGAGTAACGCGGCCGCCCGCCGATCGTGCTCGATCGCCCGTGCACCCTCCCCGGCCAACCATGCCAACTTGCCGAGCATCGCCTCGGCCTCGGCTGCCGACTCCCGGTCTCCGGCGGCCAGCAGGCCATCCCGGGCCTCGGCAAGCTGCTCACCGCCGGCCTGCTCGGCGTAGAAGCGAGCCCGTCCCAGCCGGAACAGCAACCGCGGCCGTGCCGGGTCGTCGTGGTCCAGGTGATCGAGGGCTGCGGCATACCACCGTTTGGCCGCCGAGAACGCGTTCAGCTCCAGGGCCCGGTCACCCGCGTTGCCGCATGCCACCTTGGTCCGCTCGGCCAGCACAGCAGTGTCCTGACGAGCGGCACGAGCGTAGGCGACCGCAGCCAGGTAATGGTGAGCGAGCAGCTCTGCGCGATCCTCGGCCCGGTCGGGTGAAAGTGCCTCGATCCACTCTGCTGCCTTCTGGTGCTTGTCGGCACGCTGCCCGCGGGGGAGCTGCGCGTAGGCCACGTCACGTACCAGCACATGCCGAAACGAGAACTGGCGCTCCCCTGCCACCGACGAGTGGCGTTCTTCGCGGAGGAACTGCCGATCCTCCAGGACGCGAAGCCGAGACTGGAGGGAGAGAGGCTGGGTGCCGCCGAGCTTCGCGAGCGCACCCAGCCAGCTCAATGTGCCGAGGACGGCGGCGTCGGCCAGGAGCGCCTTCTCGCCTGGGTCGAGCGCGTCCAGCCGGGCGGCGATGATGCCCTGCACGGTCTCGGGTAACGGCACCTGGCCCGCGTCCCGGCGCCACGTCCTGCCGGTCCGGTGCAGGAAGCCCCGGTCGACCAGCATCCGAACATACTCTTCGGCGTACAGCGGGTTGCCTCCGGCCTTCTCGAGCAGATCGACCTGGAGCTCGGCCGGGATCAGCGCCTGGTCGAGCAGGGCGGACAGCAGCCGCGCGGTGGCCGACTCCGACAATGGCGAGAGCGATACCGCGACTGCCCTCGGGTTCCCTCCCTCCCAACCCGGCCGGCGGGAAAGGAACTCCGGTCGAGCGGTGGCGATGAGCAGCAACGGCATGGCGGCGTCGCCGTCGACCAAGTACTCGAGGAACTCCAGGAGGGCGTCATCGGCCCAGTGCAGGTCCTCGACCACGAGCACGGTGGGGCGCTGGCCGGCGAGAGCCTCCAGGAAGCGTCGCCAGGCGGCGAATGCCTCCGCTTGGCGGTCGCTGCTCGCCTCGCCCGCCGCACTCAAGCCGACCAGGGGCCGCAGGTGCGAAGTCACCCAGGCCGCCTCCGGCTTGTCGGCGATCAGGTCGACGACGGCCTTGTGAAGTTTGCCGGCGGCGACCTCGACCGGGTCGGTCTCCAGGATGTCTGCCTGACCCTTGATGATCTCTCCCAGCGCCCACAGGGCGACGCCCTCCCCATAGGGCAGGCACCGGCCCTGGCGCCAGGTGACCGGGTCAGGTGCGGCCGCGACCTGCTGGGCAAGCTCGGCGACGAGCCGGCTCTTGCCAATCCCCGGCACCCCGACCACCAGCGCCAATTCTAGGCGGCGCCCGGTGCGGGCCCGCGCCAGGGCCGCCTCCAGCAGGCCGAGTTCTGCCGCACGGCCGATCAATTCCGCCCGAGTTGTCCGGACCGACTCGACGTCGGATTCCGGGCCCGGCGGTAGCGCCTGCCACACCGGCACCGGCTCGGCCTTGCCCTTGGCTCGGACCGGCGCTGCGGCTCGGTACGCGATCCGCCGGTTGGTCGCCCAGTAGGTGGCCTGGTCGACCAGCACCCCGTCCACCGGGGCGGCGGCCTGCAACCGGGCCGCGGTATTGACCACGTCCCCCGAGGCCATCCCCTCGCCCTCGACCGGCCGGGCGTCCAGGGCGATCAGGGCTTCCCCGGTGGTCACCCCGATCCGCACGTGCAGATCCAACGTCGGGTCGGCCTGGTTGAACTCCGCGATCGCCTCCCGGATGGACAGCGCCGCCCGCACGGCCCGCTCGGGGTCGTCCTCGCGGGCGACTGGGGCGCCGAACAGGGCCATGACGGCGTCGCCGATGAACTTCTCCACCGTCCCGCCATAGTGCTCCAACGCGGCCCGCAGGCGGGTGTAGTAGGGGCGCAGGACCCCGCGGACATCCTCGACGTCTAGTTGCTCGGCTCGGCTGGTGAAGCCGACCAGGTCGCAGAACAGCACGCTCACGACCTTGCGCTCGTCCCCCCGGGGCAGGTCTGGAGCTAACGCCGCCCCACAGGCCAGACAGAACCTGGCCCGCGTCGGGTTGTCCTCGCCACAGCCCTGGCAGACCGGCATAGTGCGATCGTAGGTGCCGCACCGATCGCTGTCCATGCGCGGCGGGGTGTCAGGACATGCGGTTGCCGCGAGCTCCCGTGTCCCAGACCTGACCTCGCGCGCCGTCGCAGCATCGGCCCCGCAACCTGCCCGATTTCACGAGTCCTACTCGGCGCCTCTTGTCATGGCTACCAACAGCGCAGTCGGGCATCCCTCACACGCAAGTTGGCAACGAGGACTGACACTCCGACTACCGCCTATCAGAGCTTCTCTTGCTTGATAGGCTCTGACCTGTACGTTTGGCGCGCCGCGAGGGACTCGAACCCCCAACCGTCAGATCCGTAGCCTGGTGCTCTGCGTCGATCTGGTCGGGTCCAGACCGATCTGGGCTGCTCAGGTTGGATGGGTCGTCGATCTGGTCGGATCCAGACTGGTCCTGTCGGATCGTCTGGATGATCAAACGGATGATCAAGCAACCGCAGCGAACGTCTTGATCCTGGTGAGGACGCGAAGGTCGAGTAGGCCAGCGCACGCGTCGACCATCCTGCGCGACGCCGACGCGTCTCGCCGGTTGGCTATCGATCGGCCGCGATGGCCGTCTGGAGCCGATCGAGGAATGGAACCTGCGCCGCCTTCAGCTTGCGACGCGCCTTGTTGAGCCTGAACCACTCGACGCGGTCGATCTCGGGGAAGGTCTCCAAACGCCCCGACCGGGGCGGCCACTCCAGCTGGTAGGTATTGCTGACCGCGGTCGCGGCGTCCAGGTCGCCCCGGGCCGCCCACGCCAGGACGAGCTTGCCCGACTTCTGGCGGATCTCACCGAGCTCGATGAGCGGGGTATCGGGGAGCTCGTGGCCGGTTTCCTCGGCGAACTCCCGGCGAGCGACCGCGACCAGCTCCTCTCCCTCCTCGACTTCGCCTTTCGGGATCGTCCAGTGACCCAGGTCCTTGTTCACCCAATACGGACCGCCCTGGTGAGCGAGCAGCACCTCCAGGCGATGATTCCGGCTGCGCCAGAGCAGGATGCCGGCGCTGGTGCGTCCGGACTTGTCGGTCGTCACCGCCACCTCCCTGGCCGCTTGCGTCCCCGTGGCCGCGGCCTATGAGGCCCTAAAGGTCACGATACCTCCTAGCGATGGACCCGGAGCGATGGACGCTCAGGGTCGCGATCGCGTTGTGGAACAGTTGGCCGCCGAGCATTGTCGGTTTGGCTGGACGGGAAGGTCCGTCGCCGCCTATTCGGCGTTTCCGTCGCGGTCCGTGACTGCTGCGACAGGCGGCGGTGGTGCGAGTCCGGCGTTGGCGGCCTGCGCGAGCAAGCCATTCGCTCGCTCAGGCGTAACCCAGTGGTTCGCGCGCCAGTCCTCGACGATCGTGGTGACATCGATCGCCTCGGACGCGTCTTTGGGCCGCCATCGTCGCTGCGGGTCGAGGAACGCCAGTACGGCGATCAGCTTCCGGTCGATACGCGCTGTGCGGCACAGTTCCCCCTCCGGCTGCTCCAGCAGCGCAGTCACGCGTTTGCGGAGCACCGACAACCAGCGCGGCGGATGGTCCTGCTCGCACTGGTCGAGGAAGTCCGACAGCGACATGCAGGCCGCGTTGTCGTCGTCGAACGCGCTGATTAGTCGCTCGCCGATCTCCGTCTGCTCAAGGCGGAACACCTGGAAGCCGCGCCCCCCATGCGAGAACGCCTCGGTCAGCGACTCGAGCCGCGCATAGAGTTCCGCATAGTCGTAGCTCGCCATGCGCCGGCGCAGGATCTCCTGCCAAGCGAACGCACGCGCAACCAGGTATGCGGTGCTGTCGATGTAGTAGTCGCCCTGGCCCATCGCCTTCACGTAGTGGTGGTTTGCGGCCTTCGTGCGTGCGATCGCCCCAAGCCGGCCGTGCAGATCCGACAGCGCGAGGATCGCCGGTGCGCGGACGTAGGCCAGTTGACGCTCGCGCTCCACACGCTGTGTGCGTCGCCATGTGAGCCACTCCGGTAGCCACTTCTCCCACAGGAACTTTGTGAATCCGCCGAAGAACGTACCGATGAGGCCGCCCACCAGCGCCGCCGAGAAGATCTCGCTCATCGATGCCCTCCCGTTGGGGCGGGTGCGCCGCAGGGAGAATGATCGCGCCAGTGCGTGGCCGGCGCAACGGCGCGGCGCGAGTCCAGAAGCGGCCTCATCCTTACCAGGCCAAGGCCGAGGCACTGGACCGCGCGGCCATGGCCGCGTCGGCGGCCGACCACCACGCTGGGGTGGTGGGCGACTACATACGGATCACGGTGTTCCTGGCCGCGGTGCTTGGCGAACCCGGCCACACGCGCAGCCGGCCGAGCGACGCCTTGCACCCGTACAGCAGATCGATCGAATCGGCGACCTTCCGATTACGAGACGGATGCTCGGCGTCGATCTGGACGGCTACAGAAGGATCTAGCCTGCTCACGTTGGATGGCCCGTCGGTCTAGACGGCTCCAGACGGATACAGAAGGATCGTCTGGATGATCAAACGGATGATCAAGGGCTGCCCGACAGAATCGGATGCCAAGGCAAGCAAGAGAGAGTCCAGCGGCGGGTGGTCAACCCGCTGACCCGATCCGTCTCGTCGCCCGATGCCGACCATGGCTCTGGCTCAGGGACCTGCGCCATGGGCCGCTTTCAGGTGCTGGCTAGCAAGCGGCGGAGGTGGCCGGTGTCCGGCACGTCGTCTAGGCGGTTCATGACCTCGGACGCGAGCGCTCGCATCTCCGGGCGGGCGTGGCGAGCGTGAGCGGCGAAGCACCGCTCGCCCATCGGTGACCGCATCGTGCGCGACCAGTAGCGCACGGCGACGGGCCGCAACACGGGCAGGTGGAGGGTCCGCAGGTTCCGCGGGACACCCTGCACGCCAGCCCGACGGAGGGCTCGGAAGCCCTCCTCGATGGCCCGGCACATCAGTCGCACTGTAGACCGGTGCGCGGCCAGCTCGACGGCGCTCCCTTGGCAGCGGGACAGCGCCGCCGCGACCGAGGCGACGAAGACGGCATGATAGGCGAGCCAGCCGTCCATCTCTGGCGTCCGCGTGACAGCGAACCCCCGGCTGTGCAGGACCGCCTCGAACTGCGCGACCGAAAGACCGCCCCCGGTCTGGAGCGTGGTCGGCTGCTGGGGGAGGCGCAGGTATTCGGCCGCCCCGTCCGCCATCGAGCCGCCAATGCCCGGAAACCCCAGGTGCACGGTGCCAGGCAGGTCGCCTGGTAGCGCGGCCCGTCCGGTGGGGTTGTTGCCGAAGAACAGCAGGGCCGGGGCGCCAGACAGTCGACGGAGGTCGTCGATGACGGCGGGGAGCTGGGTTGCCCACACCGAGATCAGGACTAGGTCATAAGAGCCGGCACCGGCCTCGGGGACGAGTTCGACCGGTGCCGTCTGGGAGGTGTGGTCTACGACATCCCGGGCGACCAGGCCGAGGCGGGCTACCTCGTCGGTTCTCCGGCCGTGCCTGAGCACAGAGACTGGGTGCCCGGCAGCGGCCAGTTGGGCGCCGTACACGGTGCCGATCACGCCGGCACCGATCACCAACACGCGCATCTGCTACCTCCACCGATCGTCGGGTAGGTTGATCCCTTTCCGGGAGATGGACACCGGGTTGCGGCCAAGGGTCGATGATAGCGGGTGCTAAGGGCGTGCTTCCTGCTTGGTAGGCCCGTGACCTGCGGTTTTGGGTGGGGCTGGCAGGCCTCGAACCTGCGACCAAGCGATTATGAGACGGATGCTCGGCGTCGATCTGGTCGGCTCCAGACGGATCTGGCCTGCTCACGTTGGAGGCCTCGTCGATCCAGACCGGTCCAGACCCGTCCGTCGGATCGTCTGAATGATCAAACGGATGATCAAGTGCGGCACCGGCCGGGCCCCCCCAGGTGCTTGCCGCGCTCAGCGGCTGGGCGGGGTGCGGGAGGCGAGGGTCTTGATGTAGTTGGCCCGCTCGAAGGCGGCCGGGTCGGGGACCGAGCGCTGGCTCAGCTGGCCGCGGAGCTGGTCGATCGTCTCGTAGCGGTGGCGGTCCATCCAGTCCCGCAGGCGCAGCTCGACCAGGCGCAGGTGATCGGGGCCGTTGTGGAGCAGGGCCGAGGTCATCATGGCCACATCCGCCCCGGCCAGCAGCACCTTGACCACATCGGGGGCGGTATGGACACCAGTCGAGGCGGCCAGCGAGATCCCCCAGCGGCGGTGCAGGATGGCGATCCAGCGCAATGGCAGGCGCAGCTCGACCGAGCTGCTCAGCTCCAGCGCCGGCAGGACCTCCATGGCCTCGATGTCGATGTCGGGCTGGTAGAAGCGGTTGAACAGGACCAGCCCGTTGGCGCCGGCCTCGACCAGCTGACCGGCCAGGTTGGCCAGGGAGCTGAAGAAGGGGCTGAGCTTGACCGCCAGGGGGATCCCGATCGCTCGGCGTACCTCCCGGACTATGTCCAGGTAGTTTCCCTCGACCTCGCCGCCGCTCAGCCCGGGCCGCGACGACACGTAGTAGATGTTGAGCTCCAGGGCGTCGGCCCCGGCCTGCTCCAGTCTTGCCGCGTGGCGGACCCAGCCGCCGCGGGTGGTGCCGTTAAGGCTAGCAATCACGGGGATCGACAGGGACGCCTTGGCCTGTTCTAGCAGCGACAGGTAGGCGGCCGGACCGGCGCCGTAGCCGGCCTGGTCGCCGTAGCCAGCGCCGGGCCTCGGCGCCTCCTCGGCCAGCTCCTCCTCAAACAGCGAGGGCAGCACCACCGCCCCGGCCCCGGCGGCCTCCAATCGTCGCAGGCCATCCAGGCTGCCGGTGAGCGGCGATGCGGAGGCGACCAGCGGGCTTTGTAGCTCAAGCCCCAGGTAGCGGGTGCGCAGGTCGGCCATGATGGGCTCCTCCTTCAGCGGCTTGCGCCGCTCGTGCTACTCCGGGGCTCGGGGGTCGGCCCGGCAGACGAGGCCGTCACGAGACGGCCACGAACCAGAGGCTTGACCAAGCCCGACCTCATGGGTGCTGATCTCAGTGAGGTCTCAAGAACGACCAGGCCCGACGGGTAGGGGCCGGCAGACGCAGCAGCATGCTCATGTCGGTTGATCCTGCTCGCGATCAAACCATCACCGGCAAGGGTGGCGGCCCGTTCCTCGTCGGTCGCGCCCCACCGAAGCCGCCACGACCTAACCGCCAGGAGGGGAGCCGCCGCGGCTCCAACGGCGATGAAGCTCGTGACATCTCGACGTCTCATCGTTGCTTCTCCCCGCTGTGTCCACCGGCAGGCGGACGCCCTGACCCTGGGTGTTGCCTCGGCACTGTTAGGCGCGGGTGCTTGGGGTGCGGATTGGTTGGGCGGCCGCCATGGGTCCGCCATCCGCGGAGGGGCGCTTGGGTGGGAGGGTGGCGACGGCGGCGTCGACCAGCGTGTGCTGCTGGGCGGGGTCAGTGAGGTCGACCGGGGGGTCGGCAATCAGGGGACGCCAGATCGCCCCCAGGGCTGCTTCGGCTCGCAACCTGGCCGCCACGCTGGTGTCGGGGTCGACCAGCAGGGTCCGCAGCTGCTGGTTCTGGGCGCGCAGACGCGGACCGATGCTTGGATGGTTGAGCACGGCGACGTCGGTGG
>Ga0307296_10001029_pt1 | contig 13712 bp, 13 predicted proteins | sample ER_DNA_153_FD_194467 | JGI IMG/M metagenome (GOLD analysis project Ga0307296, IMG submission 194467) | Bulk soil microbial communities from the East River watershed near Crested Butte, Colorado, United States - ER_DNA_153 | ecosystem: Environmental > Terrestrial > Soil > Floodplain | place... | reverse complement strand
GACAAGCGCCGTTCCAAACCAGAGTGAGGGCCCGTGGGGATGGAGGCCCGAGGCGCGTTGCGTGATGTGGGGCTCGTCCGCGAACAACTCAAAGTGCGCTATCACCACGAGCCCAAATCCCATCAAAGCGATGCCCGTGCGAACCCATGCGAGAAAGGTTCTCTCCTCCGCGAGATAATCCCGCAAATCAGCCATGGGCTTTACCTTGATTGAGGTGTCCATTTCGACTTCACAGGATTGGCAGGCATGCACATCGCCGGCGCTCGGCCCCAAATTACCGGCCTCTCGATACAGCTTGGTCCGCTTCCGCGTAAGCAAAGACACGTCTGTCATGAGCATCTCCTGATCGCCTCAGTTTCCAATCAACTGCGAGTTATCGCCTGCCGCTGACTTAATTGGCGATGAGGCACACTTCCAATCGAATGTTCCGGCGGGAATGTTCGCGGAGGGAGATTGATTGTTTGGGAACGGCGTCAGGGATATTTCTCTTCTGTGTGCAGCAATCAATCAACGATGTAGATCATATCAATCGAAAATCTGCGTTGGAACGATCGCCGGGCAGAGCACACTTCAGAGGCATACACGATCAGCTGTGATCGCCGTGAAGCCAAAAAGGAGTTCTGCTATGACCAAGATGCGTCTCAAAACGGCAGCCAAATTGTTTGTGGTTTCGATCGTCATATTGACCGGGTCGCCTACGCTCGCGACCCAGATGGCGCGCCATGATATTCACTGTCGTTCCTGCGAGCAAAAAACCGGCGCGTATCGTCATCAGACATTCGGACCGGGCGTGTTGCGTCAAAGCGCTGCGCCGCGCTGGAATGGTGGGAATGCAACGCACGATGATTGGCCGGCCGGGATGATCCTGGGGTAACTCCCGGTCGCGCGCTACGCGCGCGACTGGAAGCGGATGAGAGAACGGAAACGCGTCGCCCCTTTGCGGGGGACGCTGCTGGGGCAACGATCTGAATGAAGGAAACCGCAGGCTTCTTTGAGCATGACTGGGCTCGGCGGCGTTATGTTGCGTAGTGAAAGCCGACCTGCTGCAACTCGGGCAGCGTGCCGCTGGCGCCGGGGATTAGAACGACGCCATCGACCAGATGGTTAGTCAATTCAGCCGCGAGCGCGGCGTGAGAGAGCATGTCAGGATTGACGTCGGCCTTGATGAGGGTCGCTGCTTGCTCCCAAATCGCATTGTGGCAGGCCATGAAAACGACGCCGCGCCGCATCAGCGCCGGAATCGAATTATCCGCGCCGGAGAAGGCCCCTGCCGGATCCTCATAGTTCGCGGGATCGGCAGCCGCCGCTTTCTGCTCGATGATCAGCGTATTGGTCTTGAACTTCTCTCCGGCCAGTCTGGTGAGCTGATGTCCCACATGGTCTGATCGTAGAGGGCAAGAAGCGCCGTACCATGCGTCACCGAAACCGTGAGGAACTCCGGATGTTTGAACGACCAGATCTGCGAATTGAGGGCATTGCGCATTAAATTCAACCAGGGACTTCCGATGTCGCTATTGTCCCAGACCTGCTTGGGCGCAGGCCTGTAGGAGAGCACTTCGGTCAATGCTTCGTGATCCCATTGCTCTTGATTGTTCAAGATCATCGGGACGGTCTTGAAATTGCGACGGCGGGGTGCCTGCGCGAGGCGCTTCTTCAATGCGTCAAGATGCGTGGCACCGGGGGGCGTCAACGCGGACTCGACGGCCGCTGTGGCCGGCTCGGCCGCTGCCGATGCCAGACCGATCGCGCCGGTGGCCATGGTCAACGCGAACGTTCTCAATACGCCCCGTCTTCCAGCAACAACCTTCATGCCGGCACCTCCTGTAGTTTAGGAGATAGGCACCGGGGCCTTTCGGGACCAATAAATCTTTTGATAAGATCAATCAGCCACAGGGATGATGGCCTCAAAACGATTCCGTTCTGAATGCTACTGCGCGGTGGCGCGGGCGAATTCTATGTAGATCTCACGCAACCGGTCGGTCATCGGACCGGGCTTGCCGTTGGCCACGGTCTTGCCGTCGATCGTCACCACCGCCTGCACGAACAGGCTCGCGCTGGTGATGAAGGCTTCCTTGGCCGCCAGCGCCTCTTCAACCGTGAACGGCCTTTCCTCGACGCGAAGCTGGCGTTCCTCGGCGAGCGCGACCACCGCCTTGCGGGTGCAGCCCGGCAGGATTGTGCTGGAATTCTGCCGCGTCACCAGCACATCGTTCTGGGTCAGGATGAAGGCCGAGGAAGATCCGCCTTCGGTCACCATGCCGTCCTCGATCAGCCAGGCCTCGCCGGCGCCGGCTTCAGCCGCGGCCTGTTTTGCCAACACCTGGGCGAGCAGCGCCACGCTTTTGATGTCGCGCCGCGCCCAGCGGATATCCGGCACGGTGATGACGCCGATTCCTGTTTTAGCCGACGGCGCGTTGACGATGTCCTTCTCCGAGGTGAACATGATCAGCGTCGGCTTGACGCCCTTCGGAAAGGCGAAATCGCGGCCGGTATCGGCGCCGCGGGTCACCTCCAGATAGACCATGCCGTTGACCAGGTTGTTGCGCGCGATCAGCTCTTTCTGGATATCCTGAATGCGGTCGATGGTTTCCGGCAAAGCCAGCGCGATCTCCCCGACTGAACGCTGGAGGCGCGCCAGGTGCGAGGTATTGTCGATCAGTTTGCCCTCCAGCACGGCGGCGACTTCGTAGATGCCGTCGGCGAACAGAAAGCCGCGGTCCAGTATCGAGACTTTTGCCTCTGCCATTGGCACGAACGACCCGTTGACGTAAGCGATCTGATCCAAGCGCTGTCTCCTGTCGGCGATGCGAAGCGAATCCGCGGCCACCATATACGCATATTGTTAATGCCGATAAACCCTCGTGCCGTCATTCCGGGATGGCGCGTGAGCACCAGACCCGGAATCTCGAGATTCCGGGTTCATGCTTCGCATGCCCCGGAATGACGAAGCCAACAACGAAAGCATGCGGCGGCCACACACCTCAATGCGACAAAATCTTCGACAAAAATTTTTGCGCGCGGTCGCTGCGGGGGCTGCCGAAGAAATCGGTCTTCAGCGCGTCCTCGACGATTTCTCCCATGTCCATGAAGATGACGCGATGCGCGACCTTGCTGGCAAAACCCATTTCATGGGTGACCACCATCATGGTCATACCCTCGCGGGCGAGGTCGACCATCACGTCGAGCACCTCGCTGATCATTTCGGGATCGAGCGCCGAGGTCGGCTCGTCGAACAGCATGGCGATCGGATCCATCGCCAGGGCACGGGCGATCGCGACGCGCTGCTGCTGTCCACCGGACAATTCAGCCGGGTATTTCCGCGCCTGCTCCTTCAACCCGACCCGATCGAGCAGTTTTGCGCCTTTTGCCATCGCCTGATCGTGTGAGCGGCCCAGCACCTTTTCCTGCGCCAGGCAGAGATTCTCGATGATCTTCAGATGCGGGAACAGCTCAAAATGCTGGAACACCATGCCGACGCGGGCGCGCAGTTTTGGCAGGTCGGTCTTGGGGTCGTTGACCTTGATGCCGTCGAGGATGATCTGCCCGCTCTGGAACGGCTCCAGTGCGTTGACGCATTTGATCAGGGTCGATTTCCCCGAGCCGGACGGACCGCACACCACCACCACCTCGCCCTTGGCGACGCTGGTGGTGCAATCCTTCAGCGCCTGAAACCCTCCGTACCATTTGTCGACATGGCTGATTTCGATCATGAAGCTCTCGCTAATGGACGTAGGCGATGCGCGTCTGCAGACGCCGGACGCCGAACGAGGCGACGCAGGAAATTGCAAAATAAACCACGGCCGCGAACAGATACATCTCGACCAGCCGGCCGTCGCGTTGCGCGACCTTGCTGGCCGCGCCCAAAAAATCCGGGATCGACAGCACGTAAACCAGCGAGGTGTCCTGGAACAGCACGATGGTCTGGGTCAGCAACACCGGCAGCATGTTCCGGAACGCCTGCGGCAGCACGACGTAACGCATGGTCTGGCTGTAGGTCAGACCCAGCGCCTGCGCCGCCGCCGGCTGGCCCTTGGAGATCGACTGGATGCCGGCGCGCATGATTTCGGAAAAATATGCCGCCTCGAACATGATGAAGGTCACGAGGGAAGAGGTGAACGCGCCGACACGGATCGGGCGCGACGATCCCGTGAGCCACTGCCCGATATAGGGCACCAGGAAATAGAACCAGAAAATCACCAGTACCAGCGGCAGCGACCGCATCAGGTCGACATAGAGCCCGGCGATCCATCCGAGTAGTTTCAGGCCCGACAGCCGCATCAATGCGAGCAACGTGCCGAAGATCAGGCCGCCCAATGCTGCCAAGCCCGTCAGCGTCAGCGTGAACGTCATGCCGTCGATAAACAGATATCCGAGCGAGCGGCCGATAACGTCGAAGTCGAAGCTGGCGAACATCGGCGCAGCTCACTTCCTGGTTATGTAGCCGGGGACCGCTATAGCGCGTTCGAGCAAGCGCATCGCGGTAACAACGACGATATTGACCATGAGGTACAGCACCGTCGTGGCGGTAAAGGCTTCGAACACCTGAAAGGAGAATTCCTGCATCGCCCGCGCCTCACCGGTCAGTTCGATCAGGCCGATGGTGATCGCCACCGAGGTGTTCTTGATGGTGCTGAGAAATTCTGACGTCAGCGGCGGCATGATGATACGGAACGCCATCGGCAGCAGCACGTAGCGATAGGCCTGCGCCGTCGTCAACCCGAGCGCGGTCGCAGCCAATTTCTGTCCGCGCGGCAGCGAGTTGATGCCTGCACGCGTTTGTTCGGCCACGCGCGCCGACATGAACAGCCCGATCCCGATCGCCGCGGTGTAGAACGGCGCGTTGGGCATCTGCTTGAGCCACAGCCCCCACGAGCGCGGCAGGATTTCCGGCAACACGAAGAACCAGATAAACAGCTGCACCAACAAGGGCAGGTTGCGGAAGAATTCGACATAAGCGAAGCCGACCCGGGACGCGGTCTTCGACGGCAGCGTTCGCAACACGCCGACCACCGATCCGAACACCAGCGCGATGACCCAAGCGCAGATCGCGGTCTCGATGGTCAGCACCAGCCCCGACAGCAGCATGTCGAGATAGGTGCCGGTCCCGTTCGGGGCCGGCTCCCAGAAGATGCGCCAGTTCCAGTGATAATTCACAAGACCTTCCGTGCGCCAGAGCTACGCCATCGATGCCAGTCCATGCAATGGCCAGGCCATCGCGCGAGCTGGGAATCCTCACATCGCCTTATAGGAATCCGGATCGGGGGAATCCGACGGCTTGGCGAACTCCGCCTTCAGCTCCGGGCTGATCGGCGCGTTGAGATTCAGTCCCTTGGGCGGGATTTTCTGCATGAACCACTTGTCGTACAGCTTCAGGCCGTCGGCGCTCTGGTAGAGCGCGGCGGTGGCGGCATCGACCACTTTCTTGAAGGCCGGATCGTCCTTGCGCAGCATGATGCCGTAAGGCTCGGGCTTGGAGAACGCGTCCCTGGAGATGACGTAGGCACCCGGATCTTTCGATCCGGCCACGAAGCTGGCGAGCAGGATATCGTCGAGCACGGCCGCCACCGCACGATCGGTCTCGACCATCAGGAAGGATTCGGCATGTTCCTTGGCCGGAATGATGTTGATGCCGAGGCTGCGGGCGGCGTTGGCTTCGGTGAGCTGCTTGATGTTGGTCGTGCCGGAGGTGGAAACGACCGACTTGCCCTTGAGATCGTCAATCGAGTTGAGGTTGCTGGATTTCTTGGAGACGAAACGGGTCGCGGTCAGAAAATGGGTATTGGTAAAGGCAACCTGCTTCAGACGGTCAGGGTTGTTGGTGGTCGATCCACATTCGAGGTCGATGGTACCGTTGGCCAGCAATGGAATTCGGGTCGACGACGTCACCGGATTGAATTCGACCGCGAGCTTGTCGAGCTTGAGCTCGTTCTTCACGGCATCAACGATTTTGTAACAGATATCGATCGCAAAGCCGATCGGCTTCTGGTTGTCATCGAGATAGGAAAATGGAATCGACGAGTCGCGGTAACCGATAGTGATGGCGCCGGTTTCCTTGATTTTTTTGAGCGTCCCCGAGAGCTCCTCGGCATTGACCTGCCCGGCACAGGCCGCAGCGGCGAGCGCAAGGCCGATCATACGCAGGCGTTTCATTCGTTCTCTCCTCAAGATGAGTGTGCAGTGTTTACATAATTTGGGCCGCAACAGAGTGATTCCGGCCGCGATATGACGGGTCCAGCCTTGCAACGGCTGGGCCAACGCACCAGCCGGCAACCCTCACATCGCCTTATAAGAGTCGGGATCTGGCGAATCGGAAGGCTTGGCGAACTCGGCCTTCAGCTCCGGGCTGATCGGCGCATTCAGGTTCAAGCCCTTGGGCGGGATTTTCTGCGTGAACCACTTGTCATAGAGCTTCTGTCCCTCGCCGCCCTGGTAGAGCGCAGCGGTAGCGCCATCGACCACCTTCTTGAACGCCGGATCGTCCTTGCGCAGCATGATGCCGTAAGGCTCGGGCTTGGAGAACGCGTCCTTGGAGATGACGTAGGCGTCCGGTTCCTTCGAGCCGGCGACGAGGCTCGCAAGCAGGATATCGTCCATCACGAACGCCACCGCCCGATCGGTCTCGACCATCAGGAACGCCTCGGCGTGATCCTTGGCCGGGATGATGTTGACGCCGAGGTTGCGGGCGGCGTTGGCTTCAGTCAGCTGCTTGATGTTGGTGGTGCCTGAGGTCGAGACCACCGGCTTGCCTTTGAGGTCGTCGATTGAGTTGATCTTGCTGGATTTCTTCGAAACGAAGCGGCTGGCGGTCAGAAAATGGGTGTTGGTGAAGGAAATCTGCTTCTGGCGTTCGGCGTTATTGGTGGTCGAACCGCATTCGAGGTCGATGGTGCCGTTGGCCAGCAAGGGAATCCGGGTCGATGAGGTCACCGGATTGAGCTTGACCTCGAGCTTGTCGAGCTTGAGCTCCTTTTTCACAGCGTCGACGATCTTGTAACAGATGTCCATGGCAAAGCCGATCGGCTTCTGATTGTCGTCGAGATAAGAGAATGGAATCGACGAGTCGCGATGGCCGAGCGTGATCGCGCCGGTCTCCTTGATGTTCTTCAATGTCCCCATGAGCTCCTGGGAACTCGCCTGCCCTGCGCAAAACGCGGCGGCGAGCCCAAGGCCAATCATACGAAAATATTTCATTCTTCTTCTCCCCCTTTTGGACGGCTGCGGCAATGCTTGCATAAAACGGGCCGGAATAGAATGTAACTTTCGGCCGCCATACGGCCCCGGACAGCGGGAATAGCTCTCGTCTCAAGGCCGCGGCCGGTGCATCTCGCCCAAATCCCAGAACAAACCGGCCATGATGCCGAGGGCTTCTTCGGTGACCGGCAAGAGGATGTGTTCGTCGGGCGCGTGTTGGGAGCAGCCCGGATAAGAATGTGGCACCCAGATCGTGGGCAGGCCAAGGGAATCGGAAAACACGTCGTTGGGCAGCGAGCCGCCGAAATTCGGGAGAACCGCGGGCGCTTTTCCCGTGGTCTGCCGGATCGACTCCGCCGCCCAGTTGATCCAGGGATTGTCGAAATCGGTTCGCGACGCGGCAAAACTTTGCGCCGCACGCACCTCGACCATCGGAAAGCCGTTCCGCTGCAGATGCGCCCGGACTGCATCAACGACCTTGTCGGCCCTGGTGCCGACGACAAAGCGCAACTGCAGAACCGCTTGCGCCCGCCCCGGAATCGCGTTGGCGGGCTTTTCGATATTGCCTGATGACACCGCCAGCACTTCGAGCGTGTTCCACGCATAAAGCCGCTCGGCCGCCGACAAGCCTTCCTCGCCCCAATTCTCCGACAATGCGGGCTCGCCGGCGGTCGGCTCTATCTTCACGTCGGCCAGCGTGGCGCGGATCTGGTTCGAGATACGCGGCGGCTTTAGTTGATCCAGCAACAGACGTCCCTTGCCATCGACCAGGGTTGCGATGGCGCCGGCCAGGATGGTTGCGGGATTGGCAAGCACGCCGCCCCAGTTGCCGGAATGATGCGAACCATCGCGCAAGTTCACGTCGAGATGAATCCTCACTCCCCCACGGCAGCCGAGAAATATGGTGGGACGATCGGCCGCAAGCCGCGGCCCGTCGGATGCAAGAAACAGATCAGCGGCCAGCTGATCGCGCAGGGATTCACAGACCTGGCGCAAGTCCAGCGAGCCGATCTCCTCGCCGGTTTCAATGATGAATTTGGCATTGAAGCCGAGCCGGCCGCCGCGCGCCTCGCGCACGGCCCGAAGCGCCGACAGATTGATGCTGTGCTGCCCCTTATTATCGGCGGTGCCGCGGCCGTAAACGCGATCGCCGACCGTCGTGGTCCGCCACGGGTCCAGATTATCGCGCCATTCTCCCGCCATGCCCTCGACGACATCGCCATGCCCGTACATCAGAACGGTGGGCGCCGGTGAACTCTCGCGATATTCGGCGAGAAGATAAGGATGCTTCCCGCTTGGAGATTCGATTAATTGTGTCGAGAAATCGAGTTGCGCGAATGCCGGCGTGAGTTCGTCCACGAGATAGGCGCGCAGCGCAGCGCGCCGCTCGGGGTTCTGGCTTTCGGTCCGATAGGCGACCCTGCGGTCGAGCTCGGCGAGAAATTCGCCGGAATGAAGTTGCTGGCGCGCCCGGGCGATAGCATCCGTTCTGGTCATGTCTTCCTTTCCGGTTGCGAACCTTCTTCGTTCAGCCATACGACATTTTCCGCGGTATGAAAAACGCCGGCACCGCATCAGGATCCACGCTGGCCTCAAGTCGGTATCGCCGCATGCCGCCGCAGACTTATTGTCGCACGCGCCGCTTTCGGTGGAATTGCCGCCAGCACCGCGAGCGCAACCTGATTTACCTCCTTTTCTTCCCAACCGTTTTCAGGGAAGATTGAGCTCATAAGTCATAACAAAGCCGGTTTCGACGTGAGCGGGACCGCAAGGGAGAAGGTGAATGTTTCCACGCAGTCGTTTGATGATCGCAATTGCCGCCGTCGGCGCGCTTGTTTCTGGCAGTGCCGGCGCGCAGGACTATCCTACCAAGCCCGTCACCTTGATCGTGCCCTGGCCCGCGGGAGGATCGACCGACATCGCGATGCGGGCGATCGCCGACAGCGCATCCAAACATCTGGGTCAGCCGGTCACCATCGACAACAAGGCCGGCGGCGGCGGTACCGTCGGCCCCGCCACGATGGCGGCTGCCGCCAGGCCCAATGGCTACACCATCTCGCAACTCCCCATTACGGTGTTTCGCCTGCCTTTGATGCAGGACGTATCCTGGGATCCCGCCAAGGACTTCAGCTACATCATTCACCTGACCGGATACACGTTCGGGGTCACCACCAGCGCCGAGTCGCCGTTCAAGACATGGAAAGACGTGATCGACTACGCCAAGCAGAATCCCGGCAAGGTCACCTACGCAACGCCGGGGACCGGAACATCGCTGCATATCGGCATGGAACAGATCGCGGCCATGGCGGGGATCAAGCTGACTCAGGTGCCGTTCAAGGGCGGCGCGGAAACCAATGCAGCGGTGCTTGGCCAGCACACCATGCTGCAGGCCGATTCCACCGGCTGGCGCCCGCTGGTCGATGCCGGCAAGTTGCGGCTGTTGATGGTGTGGACCTCGGCGCGGTCGCCGAATTTCCCCGACGTGCCGACGCTCAAGGAGCTCGGTTATCCCATGGTCTACGACTCGCCATTCGGCATTGGCGGCCCGAAGGGAATGGATCCGAAGATCGTCGCCAGGCTGCACGATGCCTTCAAGAAGGCGATCGAGGATCCCGCCGTGGTCGCGACGCTGGCCAAATACGACATGGTTCCGAACTACAAGGGCACCGAAGACTACAAGAAATTCGTCGTCGAGATCACCGATTCCGAACGCAAGGTGATCGATACGCTCGGCCTGGCGAAGAAAACGAATTAAGGTTGTGCTGCAAGACCGTCATCCCTCGCGTGAGCGCTATGGCGCTCATCGCCGGAGGTGCGAAGCCGCGTTGGCGGCGAGCCTCGAAGGATAGAACATGGGCACCGTCGCCCTTCGAGGGCTTCGCTGCGCTTCGCCACCTCAAGGTGACGGTGGCCTAGATCGAAAGCAGTGCCTGAAAGTGTGAAAGCATGAGCAACGACATCAAAGCGCAAAGCAAACTGAACAATTCCGAATTGTGGGGCGGGCTGATCGGGCTCGCGCTCGGTATCTTCGTCATCTGGTCGGGCATCAAGCTCAAGATCGGGAGCATCAACGATCCCGGATCCGGTTTCGTCCTGTTCTACACGGGGCTGCTGATGTGCGTGTTCGCCGCCACGATTATTGTCGCGGCCGTGACCGAGGGCGGCCCGACCTTCGGCTCGCGCTGGGAAGGCGCGCGCTGGAGCAAGCCGCTGCTGATCATCGGATGCCTCACCGCATTTTCGTTTGCGCTCGATACGCTCGGATTTCTTCTGTCGGCGATTCCCTTGATGGTGCTGCTGTTGCGCGCGATCGATCCGGTGCGCTGGTCGCTGACGATCCCGCTGGCCATCCTCGCCCCGCTCGGCGTGTGGTGGGTTCTCAAGCGCCTTCTCCTGATCCAGTTGCCCTCGGGCATCTTCGAAATCGGCTGACCGGACTGAACCATGGACGTGCTTCTCAATGTCGCGCAGGGTTTTGGTGTCGCCCTGCAACCGATCAACCTTCTTTACTGCTTTATCGGCGTCTTCATCGGCACGCTGGTCGGCGTGCTGCCGGGTATCGGCCCGATCTCGGCGATGTCGCTGTTGCTTCCGGTGACGCTGTCGGGAACGCCGGAGTCCGGCATCATCATGATGGCCGGCATCTATTACGGCTCGATGTATGGCGGATCGACCACCTCGATCCTGGTCAACATTCCGGGCGAAGCCGCCTCCGTGGTCACCTGCATCGACGGTCACCAAATGGCCAAGCAGGGTCGCGCGGGTCCGGCGCTCGGCATCTCGGCGCTGGGTTCCTTCATCGCGGGCACGTTTTCCCTGGTCGCGCTGATGCTGGTGGCGCCGTCGCTCGCCAGCGTCGCGATCGCGTTCGGGCCTGCCGAATATTTCAGCCTGATGGTTTTGGGACTGGTGGTCCTGACGTTCCTCACGCAGGGATCGATGGCGAAAGCCCTGCTGATGGCCTGCATCGGCATCGTGCTCGGCCTGATCGGGCTGGACAGCATCACCGCACAGCCACGCCTGACCTTCGGCCGCATGGAGCTGATCGACGGCATCGGGCTGGTACCTGTCGTGATGGGTCTGTTCGGCATCGCCGAGGTGCTGATCAACACCGAGCAGGTCATCAAGCGGGAGGTGATCAACGCCAAGATCACGCAGCTCCTGCCCAACAAGGCCGACTGGAAAGCCAGCGCCGGACCGGTCGCACGCGGGACGATTCTCGGATTTTTCCTGGGGATTCTGCCGGGCGGCGGCGCTGTGGTCGCCTCGTTTGCATCTTACGCGCTGGAGAAGCGGCTCTCCCCAACACCGGAGCGGTTCGGCAACGGCGCGATCGAGGGCGTCGCCGGCCCGGAGTCCGCCAATAACGCCGCAGCCGGCGGCGCATTCATTCCGCTGATGACGCTCGGCATTCCGCCGAACGTGGTGATGGCGCTGTTGCTCGGCGCGTTCGTCATCCACGGACTGCAGCCCGGTCCGCTATTGATCACGCAAAACCCCGGTCTGTTCTGGGGCATCGTCGCCAGCATGTATATCGGCAATTTGATGCTGCTGGTGCTCAATCTGCCGCTGATCGGCATGTGGGTGCAGCTTCTAAAACTGCCGTACAATATCCTTTTCCCGCTGATCATCCTGTTCACCATCATCGGCGTCTATTGCAGCAGCAACAACGTCTTTGACGTCTACGTCATGATCGGATTCGGCGTGATCGGCTATTTCATGCGCAAGCTTGGATACGAACCCGCACCGCTGGTGCTGGCATTTGTGCTGGGGCCGATGCTCGAAAATAACCTGCGCAAATCCCTGATCCTGTCGCAAGGCGATCTCCTCACCTTCGTGCAGCGCCCGATCTCGGCGACCTGTCTTGCGCTCGCAGTGGTGCTTCTGGTCGGCCCGCTGTTGCCGTCATTGCGCAAGAAGCGCGAACTGGTCGCACTGGATGAAGGCGCCTAGGTTGCCGAGGGCGTGATCATGAAAAGGAAATCCGGCTCAACGCCTTCGCCATGAACTGCGTCGCGCATCAATCGCCGGGGCTATGGACCCATCCGCGCGACCGCACGACCGAATACAACCGGCTGCCGTACTGGACGCACCTGGCACAAACGCTGGAGCGCGGGCGGTTCGACGGCCTCTTCCTGGCGGACGTCTTGGGCGTCTGCGACGTGTTCGGCGGCAGTCCGGAGGCGGCGCTGCGAAACGCCGCGCAGACGCCTGCCAACGATCCGCTGCTGCTGATCCCGGCGATGGCCACCGTGACGGAAAATCTCGGCTTCGGCGTGACATCCAATCTCTCGTACGAGCCGCCGTATACATTTGCCCGGCGGATGTCGACGCTCGACCATCTCACCGAAGGGCGGATCGGCTGGAACGTGGTGACGGGTTATCTCGACAGCGCCGCTCGCGGCGCCGGCAAGGACAAGCAGACCGCGCATGACGACCGTTACGACGTCGCCGACGAATACATGGAGGTGGTCTACAAGCTCTGGGAAGGAAGCTGGGAGGACGACGCCGCATTGCGCGATCGTATCAGGGGCATCTTCGCCGATCCCGCCAAAGTCCACCGCGTCACGCACAAGGGCAACAACTATCGGGTCGACGCCATTCACCTGAGCGAGCCGTCGCCGCAACGCACCCCCGTGCTTTATCAGGCCGGCACCTCGCCGCGCGGACGGCAGTTCGCAGCCCGGCACGCCGAATGCGTGTTCATGTCGGGGCCATCGGCCAAGATCATCGCGCCGCGCGTCGCGGCGATCCGTGAGCTCGCCGCGAAGGCCGGGCGCAACCCGGCCGAGATCCTGATGTTCAGCATGTTCACGATCATTCTGGGGCGAACCGAAGCGGAAGCCGCCGCCAAACATGCCGACTATATCAGGCACATCAGCCCCGAAGGCGCGCTGACCTTGATGTCGGGCTGGACCGGCGTCGATTTCTCGACCTACGATCTCGACCAGCAGGTTCGCCATGTCCAGAACGACGCCGGCCGCACCGCGATGGACAATATCACCCGCGCCGATCCGGAACGCGTATGGACCGTGCGCGAAGTCGCCGAGCATGTCGGCATCGGCGGCATCGGACCGGTGATAGTCGGCACGCCCGAAAAGGTCGCCGACGAGATCGAAGCTTGGTTCGAGCAGACCGACGTCGACGGATTGAACGTTCCGTTTGCGGTCTCGCCCGGGGATTTCGAGGACATCACCGACATGCTGGTGCCGGAGCTGACCCGGCGCGGGCGTTACAAGCACGTCTACCGCCCGGGCACGCTGCGCGAAAAACTGTTCGGCGCCGGCCGCGCCCGTCTCACCGCCCCGCATCCCGCCGTGCAGTATCGGCCGCATGTGGCGGCGAAGGCGGCGGAGTAGCCTCAGTGGTCACCTTCACCCTCCCCTGGAGGGGTCGAGACGAGCGAAGCTCGCTCTCTGGGTCGACGCGAATGAAATGAGCCGCGGGGTGGGGTGACGGTCTTTCGTTTCGAACGGTGCCCGAGTTGATGCATCACCCCACCCCGTCTCGCATCTTGCTTC
>Ga0307296_10001028_pt1 | contig 13720 bp, 15 predicted proteins | sample ER_DNA_153_FD_194467 | JGI IMG/M metagenome (GOLD analysis project Ga0307296, IMG submission 194467) | Bulk soil microbial communities from the East River watershed near Crested Butte, Colorado, United States - ER_DNA_153 | ecosystem: Environmental > Terrestrial > Soil > Floodplain | place... | reverse complement strand
CCGGGCAACATCGGCGGGCCGGACAAAGTCGCCGAGGTCGTGCGCGCCGCCCAGCGGGCCGGCATCCCGATGCGGATCGGCGCCAACTCGGGCTCGCTCCCGAAGCATCTTGCCGACCTCGCGCAGCGCGACCAGGCGGAGGCCCTTGTCGAGGCCGCGCTTGAGGAGGTGCGGCTGCTCGAGAGCCTCGGCTTCTACGACTTCAAGATCTCGGTCAAGTCGAGCCACGTGCCGACGATGATCCGTGCGTATCGGCTGCTCGCCTCGAAGGTGCCCTACCCGCTGCACCTCGGCGTCACCGAGGCCGGGACGCCCTACTCGGGCTCGATCAAGAGCGCTGTCGGCATGGGCGCCCTGCTCGCGGACGGGATCGGCGACACGATCCGGGTCTCGCTGACTGCCGACCCCGTCGAGGAGGTCAAGACGGCATTCGAGATCCTCAAGGCCCTGGGGCTGAGGGAGCGCGGGCCGGTGATGATCGCCTGCCCGTCGTGCGGACGCGACAACGTCGGCGTGCAGCAGCTCGCCGAGGTCGTCGAGGCTCGCTTGCATCAGTATCCGCAGCACTTCGAGGTGGCGGTGCTGGGCTGCGCGGTCAACGGGCCCGGAGAGGCCGGCGACGCCGACTTCGGAATCGCGGGCGGACGGGACGTCGGCTTCGTCTACGCGCACGGGCGCGTGCTGAAGAAGGTCTCCTCCGACATCCTCGTCGACGAGCTCTTCCACGCGATCGACGAGTGGATCGCCGACGGCATGCACCGTCCGAAGCGCCTCAAGATGGCCAAGCCGGCGGCGCTGGCAATGGCCGAGGCGAGCCTCATCCCGCTGGAGTAGCCTGGGGCGACAACGATGATCGCCCGAGCTTCAGAGCTCTTTCTGCCGACCCTGCGCGACGACCCGGCCGACGCCGAGGCGGCCAGTCATCGCCTGCTCGTGCGCGGCGGCTTCATCCGCCAGGTGAGCGCGGGGATCTGGACGTACCTGCCGCTCGGCTGGCGCGTGCACCGCAAGGTCGAGCAGATCATCCGCGAGGAGATGGACGCGATCGGCGGCCAGGAGATGCTGATGCCTCTCTTGACGCCCGCGGAGCTCTGGCAGAAATCCGGCCGCTACGTGATCCCGGAGCTGTTCAAGCTCCACGACCGCGCCGGCCGTGAGTTCGTCCTCCCGATGACCCACGAGGAGACGGTCACCTTCCACGCCCGCGAGATCCAGAGCTACCGCGAGCTGCCGAAGATCCTCTACCACCTCTCGGTCAAGGACCGCGACGAGCCCCGTCCGCGCGGTGGGCTGATCCGCGTGCGCGAGTTCATCATGAAAGACGCCTACTCGTTCGACCGTGACGCCGAGGGGCTCGAGGCGAGCTTCCAGAAGCACTCGGGCGCGTACAAGCGGATCTTCGGCCGCTGCGGGATCGAGGCGGTCGAGGTTGCCGCCGAGTCGGGGATCATGGGCGGAAGCGGCAGCCAGGACTTCCTCGCCCACGCCGGCTCGGGCGAGAACACGCTCGTCATGTGCGAGAACGGCGACTACGCCGCGGACATCGAGATCGCCAGCGGTGTCCCCTCGGCAGCGGACTTCCCGGAGGAACTAGCCGAACCGCAAGAGGTGGAGACTCCGGGGCAGAGGACGATCGAGGGCGTCTCCGAGTTCCTCGGCGTCGACCCGCGGGCGACCGCGAAGGCGATGCCCGTGGTCGTGGGCGAGAAACTCGTGCTCGCGCTCGTGCGCGGCGACGACCGGCTGAACGAGATGAAGCTCCTCGCCGAGCTCGGCGACAACTTCCGGCCGGCCGAGCCTGAGGAGATCCGCAAGGCCTTCGGCGCGGACGGAGGCTCGATCGGCCCGGTGGGTGTGTCGGTCGAGGTGATCGCGGACGAGACGTTGCGCGAAGGCCAGTACGTGGTGGGCGCCAACCGCGACGACGTGCACCTGCGAGGCGTGCAGGCCGGCCGCGACTTCGAGGCTCGCTTCGCCGACCTGCGAGAAGTTCGCGCAGGAGACGCATGTCCTCGCTGCGGCGGGCATCTACGTCTACAGGCGGCTATCGAAGTGGGACATATCTTCAAGCTCGAGACGCGGTTCTCGGAACCGCTGAACGCGACCTTCGTCGACGAGGACGACGTCGAGCGCCCGCTGATCATGGGCTGCTACGGCATCGGCCCGGGCCGCGTGATCGCTGCGGCCGTCGAGCAGAGCCACGACGAGCAGGGGATCGTGTGGCCGGCGACGATCGCCCCGTACGATGTCCACGTGGTCGCGTTGCCCGGCGTCGAGCAACAGGCAGAGGAAGCCGCGCGTGCGCTCGACGAGGCCGGGGCGCAGGTGCTCCTGGACGACCGCGACGCGCGGGCGGGCGAGAAGTTCGCCGACGCCGACCTGATCGGCATCCCTGTCCGCGTGACCGTGGGCAAGAAGACGACCGAGGACGGCGCCGTGGACGTGCGCGACCGCGCTACAGGCGAGGAGCGGCGCGTGCCGCTCGGCGAGCTCGGAGGCATCGTCTAGTGCCGCGGAGGAGAAAGTTCAGCGAGGAGCCGTTCGGGCCGACGATCGAACGGCTGATGGGGGAGAAGGGCGTCACGTATCGCGGCCTCGCCGACAAGACCAAGCTCTCGGCCGGCTACCTCAACCACCTCGTGCACGGCAACCGCCCGGTTCCCTCGGACAAGGTCGTCGGCCAGCTGGCGAAGGCATTGGGCGTCGAGCCCGAGCACTTCCGCGAGTACCGCTTGCGCGTGATCACCGAGAAGCTGGAGGCGATGCCCGACCTGATCGATCGCCTCTACAAGCGTCTGGGTTGAGGCGTCCGCCGCGGTGACCGTTTCCATACACACCGAGATAGACTGAGAAAGGACGGGGCGTGGCGCAGCCTGGTTAGCGCGCTAGTCTGGGGGACTAGAGGTCCCGAGTTCAAATCTCGGCGCCCCGATCACGAAAAAGCCCCGCCTGAGCGGGGCTTTTTGTTGCGCGCGACGCTGGCCCGGGTCAGTTGTCGCTGCCCGATCGCTGCCCAAACAGTCAGGAATCGCCTGGCTGGGTCTCGGCGGCCAACATCACTAGAAGCTCTCCCATCTCGCGACTGACCTCGCCGAGCTCATCGAACCACGTCGTCAGGACGCTCACAGCCGCGGCCGTCTGGTTGTCGGCGATGACAACGGTCGTATTGTCGTCGATCGCCAGTTGGATCTGCCGTTCGATGGGACGACCGCCGGGAGCCTGCGAGAGTCGCTCCTGAAACGCCTGGGCCTCTCTGAAACGAAGAGCGACGGAACCGCGCGAGGTCTCGAACTCAATCGTTCCTCGGTGCGCCACCGTCCGACCCTAATCCTTGGCTGGCTCCACCGCAGGTTTGGTTTTGCCACGCCTTAGGTGCCGTCTGACCGCGCGGCCGCATAGCCGTGGACTGCTTTCGTCAGGTCGAGGATCTGGTGTGAGAGGTCAAGTAGCTACCGGTTCTGCCTGTCCTCCTCCTGCACTGTCTGCCACTGCTGGTCGGCGACGACCTGACGCTTTGCGTCCGCTCGGTTCTGGCTGATCATCACGAAGGTCGAGAGGAAGATCGCCTCGAGCGAGACGATCATCGTCAAGAGTCCGTAAGGGTATTTCTCGACGCCGAACCCGATCCAGCACCCGAACCAGACGACATGGATGTAGACGAATGCCATCGAGCCCGAGAAGGCCGTGATCCTGTCGGCGATGCGGTTCTGCACGCTCTCGGCCCGCTTCCGGGCGTGCTCGACGAGAGCCGGGCTCTGCTCCTGCGATATGCGTTGCACGAGGTCAGCGTGAATCACCATAGAGAAGGCCTCCTATCGAAAACTCGCCCTTGAACGATCGTGCGATTCGTGGGGTGAACGCCACCTTCCAATGTCTCAGGAGCGCTCGAAGGGTCCGCGCGCGGCGCACGGGTTGGGGACCCGACGCGCCGCACGCGTCCGGCTTGCTTCTCCACCACGAGCAAGACGAGCAGCGTCACGAATGCCGCTCGCCCTTCGGGCGATGGTCGGTTTAGGTCCTTGTGCTTACTGACGCAGTGGCGAGTTCGTCAGCGTGCATTCTCGCGAGTGTCGCGTCGAGGACTGCGTACTCGGCCTCCTCGATCGCCCCGTACGCGTAGTCGACCGCGAACGCGGCATCGTATTCCGCGTTGTCGGCGTTCGTCTGCGCGCGCTCTAGATCGTGCTCTGCCCGCCTGCTGTCGATGTCAGTGCGAATTCTCTCGATGTGCTCGTCCCATGAACGTTGCACGTCGTACCACCAGACCGACAGCTTGCCCTTCTTCTCTTCGGCAGTGGCGCGGAGCTTGTCGGCCTGCGCCTGAGCAGATGTCCGCGCGGCCTCGACGTCCTTCTCAAGGTCTGCGCTGGCCTTGCCTTGTGCGGCTGCGGCGTGGTCTTCCGCCTGCTTGGCCCGGGCAGCCAGCTTCGTCAACTGATCCGATACGGCCATTTCAACCTCCCAGCTTGCGCTCTTGGGGTCATCGAATGGATAGAGCGGCTCCCGTTTGGGCTCGCAGAGGTGCCTCCTGAGATGGGCACCTCCCTTCTCCCGGATTCAATGGAAGCACCCGTGCGGCGCCGTCCGGAAGTGGCTCGCGGACATCATCGGGACTTCACCCGCATGAGTCAAGAGGTTGCCCGGAGGGGCCGGCCCATCGCCGTCGCCTCTGATCTAGACTCGGTCAGCCGTCCGGCCCCGAGGAAGGAGTCACGTCGACCTCGAGGGCCATCCGACAGCGATCTTCAAGCGGGCTCGTCTGTGGCGAAGAGTGCCGGCGTCGGCGCAAGATCGAGGAACGGGCGGTTCGCTCTGCCGACGCGGCCGACAACAAGAGCAACCTCAGCTGGGCATCGCTCATCATCGGCTGACACCCTGAGGTGAGAGTGGCCGCCGGTTCCGCGCAAGGCGCGGGAGGGGGAAGTAGTGGCGGCCACCTCGCCCCAGCACGTGAACTCTGCCACAGGACCGCGGCAGGCGGGAACCGTCTGAGAACGCCTGGGTTCTCGGTGGGCGGCGGCGAGTAAGACACCGGGTGGCCAGGCCGCCACCTGACCTCCCAGGTGTCTCTGATTAGACGGCATCGCAGCGAGCAGCGCGTTGCGGTGCCCTCGGAGAGCGCGAGCGAGGATCCAACTCCGAAACGACTGAGCCAGAGCATCGTCGCCTGGGCCAGCGTGCGGGAATGTCCCTAGATCCCCTGCGCGTGACATGCGCTCGCTCGGTGCCGGACCGAGAGGGTGCCCTGGTGAGATCCCCGCGCGCGCGGGTGTAGGCTGGAGAAGGCGCGGGCCGCACCTTCGACTCGTTAGACCTCGAAGACCAACGAAGGGATCTCGTGAGGCGCGATTCCCAGCTCGAGCTGCCGGCAAGCCAGCAGTCAGATGATGTTCTCGGTGCGACGGTCGAAATCGCCTGTGATTGCGGACGAAGCGGCTGCGGCGAAGTTATTGCCGTGCCGCGGAGCCTGTACAAACGCGCACAGAGGCAGCGGCGGTCTTTGCTTGTGCCCGGTCACGAGCTGCCCCGAATCAAGCTGGGCCGCTACGACGCCTTCGTGGTCGCAGTCGAAGAGAGGCCCGCGGCAGCCGCCGGGACGGACGACACGTAAGCGTTCGCCAATTGCTAGGTGCCAAGAAACAGCAGATCTCCGGCGCGCTGGACGAGTAGCCGACGGTAACCCGCGCTACCTTCTTGTGCCCGACGCGGCAAGCCCGAAGAAGACAGCGGCGAATACCAAGAAGACGACGCCAATACCCGAGGAGTCGCGGGTGAAATCAACCACCGCGATGACCAGGAACGCGACGCCTGCTAGAGCGTTACCTACTGCTTGCCTCGACATCCACAGACTGTAAACGCGATCGTGTCCGCGTCTGTGAGGTCGAGCGGGCCGCGCCCCATGCTGACCTCGTTGCTACGCACAACTCGCATTGTTGGGCGCAGACCAGGTACCACTCGCCGCCTGAACTACTCGGCGCGGCGCATCGCCCGGTACACCGAGTCCCAGTGCGATGAGACTTCTTCCAACGCGCGGGCTGTAGTCAGAGCGGCTGTTTCCAAGTCCCCGATTATCCGTTCGACGTCCGCCAAGCGTGTCTCAAGATCATTTACCTTGGCCCCTAGGCTTTCGAGTTCCTGCGCAATGACTTCGCTCTCGCTGCTCTCGGCGGCGGACATCGCTACGAATCGACTTTACGCCTCTTACTCCGTTTGTAGCTGCGGCCGAGCTCCCGGCAGCGTTTCCTCCCCTGAAGGGCCGGGCGGTTTCAGTGAAGGTCGAGGAGGCCCTTGGCGCCGGAAAATTCGGTGAGGCCGGAGCCAGTAACCGCATGCTCGACCTGGATCTCACACTCGCGACCATCCGCCAAGCGCAACCAGGCGGCACCCTCGACGAGAGTCATCGTAGGCGCTGGATCCTCCTGGAGGTTCCCCGACCATGCAGGATCGGGACCCGGGTCGGGGCCGCCGACCGACTCGATAATGCAGTCGCCCTCGACTACGGCTGCGCCCTGACTGATCGTCGCGCTGCCGTGGTATCGATTCACGACTCCGCACCCTAGCTAGGGAGAGGGTTCGCCTCGCCGCCCGGCCCTCACTAGCAGGCGGCGCAGCGGGCGAATGCAGTTCGCTCAGGGCGCCCTTAACAAGGTGCTGGCCCTGCCACTCGAACTCTGTTTGCCTAAGCTCGTGTCATCTCCCGTGCCCGCGGAGGGCTCGATCGACGGACTTCGGGCTTTCAGCCGGAATCCTGGCCGCAGGGCCAGTCCAACGAGTCTACTCCTCTGACCCGCCTCCCGCGCTTCGCCCAGCGTTCGGCCAAACCTCTTGGCCCGCCACCGAGCGAAGGGGCGTAGAGTTTTCCCATGGCCGGCCTCATGGCGAAGATCCGCAAGTGGCTCGGGCTCGAGAAGAAGTCCTAGCCACACGCACTGGGAGATAGAGGCGAGAGTCGCGCCCCTTCTGCCGAGTCGCTGATCGAATGAGCCTGTACGAGCGCGCGCTTAAGAGAATGGAAGCGCTGGCCGCCGCATCCGCGCAGGGCGACACGCCATGGGGGCCGGACCGAGATCTGGTGACTCGCGAGACAGCCGCGGATGCGGTGATGGATGTCTTCGCCACGCTCGACGCGCTTCGCCAAGGGGTCGAGTTGCCGCCGAACCGGATCGAGCACACGCTTGGCATGCTCATGCTGATCCGGGAGTACGTCGTCCCTCTTCCTTCACCTAGCGGCGAAGAAGATCTGCTCCTGCAAGACGATCTCGAACAGCTCGCGGCGGACCTTCGGCGAGCTCGGCGCGATTTCGGACTCCCGAGCTGAGTGCGCGCCAGTTGCGCGCCAGTGAGCGCCTGAACTCGCTGCCCATTCGCTGCCCAAACGTCCGGAGTGGGGGGCATGGAGGAAGAGACGTACGCGGCGTACGGACGGCCGATTTGCAGGGGAAACGTCCACTCCCGCCACTCCCCGCCACAGCCCGCCAGAGCGCTGGCTCAGTCTGGGGGACTACAGTCCCGAGTTCAAATCTCGGCGCCCCGATCAACGGAAAGCCCCGCTCAGGCGGGGTTTTTCTGTCGAAATGGGCGCATCCGTCACCCTCACTCGTTGCCCGATAGGGGCCTATACGCCGTCGGATTCCTCTAGCTCGACGTGAAGGCGGCCGCGACGCCGTTCCACCTGATTTGAAGGCAGAGCCGAGGTTTTGACGCCTCACAGGGACAGCTAGAGGCCCGTTATTGACGAGGCGCCGGAGATCTGCTTGCGACTGAATTGGGGTGACCCGCCATAGCGAAGCTGGGAGGCTCCGGATAGGTCGGCCGAGATCGTGTCGGTGACCGTGACGGCAGCCGACGAGGCACCCGATAGGTCGATCACCAGCGACGCGACCGTCAGGTCTTCCGCCTCCAGACCACTCGCGCCGCTTTCGGTCACGTCCAGGCTCCTCGCCGATCCGGTCAGCCGCGCACGAGATGTACCCGAGGCTTCCAGGCGTCCCTCGGATGTTTTGATCCGGCCGTCCAGTCGGCTCGCACCCGACAGCGTGACTGACAGCTTCCCAGCCTCGATCCCGTCGGCAAGCGAGATGCTCGACGCTCCGCTGGCGTCCATGTTCTCCAGCGCTCGGACCGTCACGTCCGCCTTCAGGGTTGCGTTGGAGATGGAGGTGCCCGACTTCAGGTCGACGTGGAGGGTGTCGCCGGAGACACCGACGTCCAGCTCGTCGACGAGGTTGTCGTCCACGTGCACGGTCACTGTCTCGGCGGCGCCGACCGACACCCGCACGTCGAACGCGCGCCCGACCTCCAGCCGCGAGAACGAGGAGACGGGGATATCCCGCGACACGACGCTGCCCGAGCCGGTGACGGAGGTCGTAGACGTCCCTCCGCACGCCGCGGTTCCGAGGCAGATCGCGACGGCGGCAACGCCGGCCCAGACCCGGAGTCCAGTCATGCGCCGACTGTTGCACTCTCCACTCGCCTTGCCAAGACCGAAGGAGCACGGCGACGTGCATAAACTCAGTTCTCGTTCCGAAAACCACCGGTTTGCAGGCGGAACTGCGTTTACGCACCCACACCTCCGTTGTGGCAGTACTTCTCGCCGCTGCTAAAAAGGCAGACGAGTCCATTGCTGCCCCCAAAGGGCACGGACCCCGGACCCTGCGGGCTGTTTCCCCTGCAAAACACCCGTTTTCAGCGGACCGCCGGAAGGGGCCATGATCGCCATCGTGGACCCCGAGCCAGCCGCGGCGGTGCTGGTGGGCGAGGGCCTTGCCCCCGTTGTGGCAGTACTTGTTGCGTCTGCTAAAGGCAGACTAGGGGATCGCGGCCCCCAAAGGGCGAGAATCATGGACCCCCTGGCAGTTCTTCCCTGCAAATCAGCCGTTTCTTGGGGGTCGCGAATGGGGGCCATGATGCCGTTCGTGGACCCTCCGGTCGCGCGTCACTTTTGTTGGCGATTTGGAACAATGTGCCCGAGCGATTCGTCTCGGCGTCCCGGTCACGATCCAGCATCCGCTCTTCTTCACGCTTGCAGCCGAGATGGTCGAGAACTGGGAGATCGATCGAGCGAGCGCGGTTCACCGGTCGCGGAGTGGATCGCGGAGGGAGCGCTCGTGAGCGCCGGCTCTGATTATCCCGTCGGTGCCTACGACGCCATGGCCTCAGTCTGGGGAATGGCCACGCGATCGACCGGTATGGTCGCGCAGTTCAGCGAGCCAGGAACCGCGAAGGGCCGCCCCGGGGGCGGCCCTTCGTCTCACGCGCCGAGTGCGAGTGTCTCAGCCGACGTCAGTCGTTTGGCCTCGCGAGGTAAATGTCCTCCTCGACCGTTCCACCCAGTCCGCGGGTATCCGCCCAGACGAGGGATGGCCGGCCCTTGAGGTCGGTCGAGACCCACATGTAGTCGCCGAGGAAGCCGGCCTGGATCGGGTTGTTCGCAACCACCAGGTTCGGCATCGACGAGGTCGTGATGCGCGTGTAAGCGATCTTGGGTGATGGCGAGGCCGGGTTCCTGATGGTCGCCATCGTGATGTCGTTGCACCCGGTCGTCTCGCAGTTGCCGTAAGAACGGTCGTAGTAGCCGACGAAGAGCTTCTTGCCGTCGGGTGAAACCGCGCCCCAAGGCTGCCACTGTGCGCTACCCGCCGGCGTGAGCCTGGTCTCCGGGCTCCACGTCGCTCCGCCGTCGGCGGAAGACGAATAGAACACGTCGGTATCGCAGGGCGGAGTGGCGGTCGCCGCAGGACCGAGCGGGTTGCAGTTCGCGCCGAGATTCCGCGCGTCGGAGAACACGTGGTACAGCCGGCCGGCCGAGTCGATCGAGATCGACCCGAACGTCTCGTCCTGCACCCGGTAGCCGTTCGGCGGAATGCATTGCCGGCCGGCCGGGCAACCGGTCGCCGCATCGGGGCCGACCGGCTGGAAGCCGAAGTCGGTGCTGATCTTCACCGGCGACGTCCAGCTGGCCGGATTCGAGCAGTCGGCCGACGCCGGGCACTTGACGATCATGTGCTGGTTCACGCCGAGCGTCGGCGTGTTGCCGTTGAGGAAGGACACGTAGATCGTGCCGTCACTGCCGACGATCGGATGCGAGCCCTGATCCTGGTCGCAAGCGTTGGGATTGGACTCTGCGCTGCCCGCGGTGCAGTTGGTCGCGTTCGAGCCGCTGATCTCGATCCCCGGTGACCAGGTGGCGCCGCCGTTGCTCGACTGGCTGAAGTAGATCGGGCTATGCGCGCCGACGCCCGCGCCCGTGTCGAAGTCGAAGCGGGTCCACGTCGCGTAGACGTTGTCCGCTTTGGGGCTCGACTTGCTCGAATCTGCGACGATGAACTCCTTGTCGTGGGCGATGTTCGGGTCGTTGTCGCTCGCCACGACGCCGAGCGGCGTGTCGCGGAAGGTCTGGAAGCCGCCAGCGGGATCCGGCGAGTGGTAGAACGCCCCGCCGATCCCGGCGTTGGACTTCGCCACCACGAACGCGCTGGCCGCCGAGCTGATGTCGAAGAGGACGCCGCCGACGTAGGCGTTGCCCTTCGAGTCGTACGTGGCCGTCGGATCGCTGCAGGCGTCCGCGGTATGCCCGTCTGCCATCACGAATTGGTAGAAGGGCGGGACCTGATCACCCCAGGTGTCCCCGCCGTCGAAGGACCAGTCGTAGCCGCAATGGTTGAAGCCGATCCGAGAGTCGTTCTGCCCGGCGATCATGTTCTTCTGGTTGGTGGGGTTGGTAACCACCACCTCCTCGGCCTGCCGCCGGAGAGAGCAGTCCTGGTTGACCCGGATGTTCTCGAGACCCTTGGCCTTGAAGGTGTTCTGACAGCCTTGCGTGCCGAGGCTCGAGAGCCCGCCGTCGTTGCCGTTCTCGTGAGCGCTCGCGGCACGCCGCGCGTAGAAGCCGGTTGCCTCAAGCGCGGATGTCACCACTCCACCCGACATCGGAGCCACGAACCGGTCCGGCTTCGCGAGGCCTTCCTCGATCTTGAGTTCGTGATCGAGGACGCGGTTGCCGGCGATCTGGCTCGTCGCTCCACCCGGGCGAAAGGCGGCGCCGGCAACCGCGACCGCGATCACCGCGCCGACCAATAGGAGACGCATCGTTGACTTCATGGTGCTCCTTCGTTCGCTGGATGACCCCTAGTTCGCACAGCGAAGCGCTCTGCGCGGTATCACCTCCCTCTCCCCAGGGCGACCGACACCGCGGCTCAACCGAAGGGCCACAGCCCTGTGCGCGATGGGTCTCTCCTCTCCCCTGGACACTGACCGTGGGCGGGGAAGATCACCGCCCTCTCGCTCGGCCGATCTTCCTCCCGTGGCGGCGGTTTTGCAAGCGGGAGTGGCATACTGAGGGTCGATGCGAAGGCTTGCAATCGGTACTGCGGCCGGCGCGATCGGCGCGGCCGTCCTCGCACTCGCCGCCTTCGGCGCCGGCTCAGCGCCCAAACCGTCTCTGCGCATCCAGCGGATGGCGCCGCTCGAGGTGAGCGGCGCTCACTTCCGCAGTCACGAGCACGTCCGGGTAACCGCGGTGATCGGGGAGACGAAGAAGGTGAATCGCCTCCGGGCATCCGGCTCCGGCGCCTTCCGGACGACCTTCCCGATCGGCGCCGGCCGCTGCAGCTCGGTTCGGGTCGTCGCAATCAGCGGCTCTGGAAGCAGGGCGACTGTGAAGCGCCTCCCTGCGCCGGCCTGCCTGCCGGTCTAAGGCGAAGAGCCGCCTGGCGGCGGTCCGCGTCGAGCGCTGAGTGTCAGGCGTCGTGCGGCTTGGCCATCGCGCGGTAGTCGAGCGCCTCGCCGAGCGTCTTCTCGTCGACTCCGGCGTCGCGTGCGACCTCGCGGAGCGAGCGGCCCGAGCTGGCGGCCTCCTTGACGATCTCGCTCGCCTTGTCGTAGCCGATGTACGGGTTGAGGGCGGTCGCCGCTGACCTTCTCCGGAGGCGGCGGCCAATATTCGACACGATCTTCCTGCGAGGCATTGACCAGGACAGAAGGCCTGTAGAGACTACGGTTCTCGGGCCGCGCGTCTTGCTTGGGCGAGCTTTACCTACTACTTCATCTCCCCGGGGCCGCCGTCAGTTCTCCCCTCGGTCGGCCCCGGGCCCCCGTCGCTCAGCGAGGCGTGCGACGGCCCGCCTGCAAGAAGTTCTCCCTGCTAATCAAACGGGGTTCTGGGGGCACCATGCGGGGCTCAGAAGGGGCCCCAATCGCGCCGATCGAGGTGCCCCGCGGGGAGACCACGCGCTCGGGGGCGATCTCCGCTGGCCCCCTAAGGAGTCGCGCGCGCGAGTGAAAAGAAGGCTAGGAAGAGCGCCAGGCGGACGGAGCCCAAAGGGCGCGCCCGACGGTGCCTTAGCGCAGTTTCCCCTGCTAATCACGGTTTCTCGGGGCTCCATAAAGGGACCGAAGGGCTCCATGGCGCCGATCATGGTGCCCCCGCCGGCGGTCAGCGAGTCTCAGCGAGTTACGACAAAGGCGCTTGAGCCGAGGAGCGGTCGATAAGCGCCCAGGCTACGCGAGCCGCGGCCTGGCCAGACGTACCACGTGTAACGGCCCGCGCGCAGATATCGAGTGAGGCCGGTGAAAACCCAGGGCACTACAAGGCGAGCGCGGGGGAACGAGGGCCACGCGCTAAAGACCCTCTCGCCGTCGAGCCACAGTTGGAAGTTGTAGTAGCTCGCCTCCGGCACCACTTCCCACGCGAAGAGGATCGACCGCGGCGAGCGCAGCCGTGCGCCAGAGGCAGGCGCGAACAGCGGCGGTCGAAGCGCGGCTCTCACCGTCTTGGCCGCGGAGTTTCCAGCTGGGTCGATAGCCCTGAGCGTGTACTGGTATTTGACGCCGTTCTTGACTGTGCGGTCGGTGAGCGGCGCCGGGCTCCTTGGTAGACGACGCTCAGGGGCACGCCGCCTTTTCCCGGCGAGCGAGCGATGAGGAAGTGCGCATCCCTCGAAGCGTTCCAGCGAAGGCTCACGAGCCGCTCGGAGCTCCGAACCAGGATCCCTCCGAGCTGGGGAGGATCGGCGTCGATCTTGATGAGCTTGGTCGTGTCGGAAGCCATGCCGTTGTCGCTCCAGGCGATGCACGTTCGAGTGCTACCGGGATCCGGCCCGTTGATGATCTCCTTGTTACAGCCCGAGGTGACGATCGCAAGGGCCCCGCGATCGCGCACGGTCCAACGGAGCACCACGTAGTTGCCGCCCCTGCTTCCTCGATACCAGCCGTTCGTACCGCGCATGCCACTAATCGTGTATTCGATGACCGGCAGCCGGTCATGGTTGAGCGCCGGCCCCGCCTTCGCGGGCGCATAGAGCACGAAGCTGCTGGAAGCGAGGACAACGACCAGCGAGGCAACGCTTCTCGCCCGTGCGCGCCGCAGCCAGGATCTTGGCCGTGAGGCCAAGTGGCTCACCCCCGCCTTCAGTGTTCCGAGGACCGAGGCTACTCCGCTATGGAAGGAGCGTCAACAGGGTTCCACGCGATGTCGCGCGGTGGCGACTCGTCTGGGTGGTGCGGGTGGGAGTTGTAGCGGCGTGTAATTCAGGGGGCGGGTTCGCATCGTGACGCGAGCTCGTTTGCTCCGCACTACGTCTTCGCGAGAAAATGGGCGAAGGCCATGCCCCGTTGTGGCAGTACTTTCTCGCGTCAGGCAGAGGCAGAAGGCAGACGAGTCCATCCCGGCCCCCAAAGAGCACGGACCCCGGACCCTGCGGCTTTCCCGCTGCAAACCGGC
>Ga0307296_10001026_pt1 | contig 13726 bp, 15 predicted proteins | sample ER_DNA_153_FD_194467 | JGI IMG/M metagenome (GOLD analysis project Ga0307296, IMG submission 194467) | Bulk soil microbial communities from the East River watershed near Crested Butte, Colorado, United States - ER_DNA_153 | ecosystem: Environmental > Terrestrial > Soil > Floodplain | place... | reverse complement strand
CCGCCTGGCTTCCGACTCCGGGCTCTTCCGTCCCGTATGTCGTTCCCGTGTCCTCCTCCGTGCCGGGCTTGCTCGCGTCGTAGACGACGTAGAACCAGTTCGGATGAGCCGTGTCGAACTGGTCGGCCGTCGCCCGCGGCTGCGTGTCACGGCGGAAGAACGTGTAGCCCGAGGTGCACGCGTCGGCGAAGTCGCCGCAGTCCCGCGCGGCGCCTGCGTCGGCCCCTTCCTCGCCGGCGGAATCGTCGGCCTGAGACTGCCTCGGGGCCGCCTCCGGGGAGGACTCGTCAACTGCGTCGTTCGGGATGAAGTTCTGGAGGACTCTAGGTCGCGTGAAGGTCGCCCCGCAGTCCGTCGACTTCACGTAGTAGAGGGAGTCCTGCTCTGGACCTCGCCCGGAGTTGAAGCTCCGGAACACGAGGTAGAGGTTGCTGTTGCCCGTCACCGCAATGTCGGGGAACTGCACGTCGGAGATCGTCTGCGAGACCTTGTACGGGTGCGTGAAAGTCGCACCGTGGTTGGTCGAGCGCGAGAAGTAGATCCCCACTCCCCCGCGGTTGCCGGTGAAGCGAGAGTAGGCGAAGTAGACGTTGTTGTCGCAACGGCCGTCCGTGTTGTGGTCTGCCTCGATCGCGGTCTTGTCGTTGAACTTGCCGAGCAGGGACGGCGCCGACGAGCCGCGTGCGACGATCGTCGTGCCTGCGTAACGCTTGCCGTCGTTGATCGTTCCGCCGCCTGAATTCACGTAGCGCGCGACGAAGACGTCTCCGAAGGTCTTGAGCGATCCCGCGGGATCGTCCGAGCTCTCCGAGCCGAAGAACGCTCGGCCTTGCGCGTCCCACGCGATCACCGGGTCACCTGCGCTGGCCGTTCGAGCCTGCGAGAGAGACCGGTAGGGGGACTGGTCGTCGGGATAGCCGGGAACGAGCGAGCTGACGAAGCTGTGGCCGCTGTCCTCCGAGCGGTAGTACCCCAGCCAGATCGGTCCGACGGCCCCAGCCGCGGCGCCGCGGTTGTAGACGCCGCAATAGTCGTTGGAGCTTCCGAGGATCACGTCGGTGTTGCGGGGATCGACCGCGATCGCCGGCTCGTTCTGACGCCCGCGCGAGATCGAGCATTCGTCCAGAGTGTCGTCCGTGTACGGATTCCCGGTCGCGAGCGTGTACGCGCTCACGTAGCCCCCATCGTTCGCGTCATGCGTGAGCTTGACGTCGGTTCCTGGTGTGGAGGCCGAGACCGCCCCGACGAAGAGCACCGTCAGGCATGCCGCAACCGCCCCTACGAGAAACAAGCGCATGAAACCCTCCCCTCCAATGTCTTAGTCCCGTGCAGTGCGCGGGACTATAGCCCTCTTTGCGCGGGGAGAAAGGTTCTAAAGAAGCAGTAAAGAGAGGCCTCCAGCTCTCTCTACACTAAGTGCCGTGAGCACGGCCACCCTCCAGGTCGGACGTCGTCCCCGAGCGTTCGTGCGCGTCGCGGGCCCGGGCGCCGAGGACTACCTGCAGCGGATGGTCTCGAACGACGTCGCCGCCCTTTCTTCCGGCGAGTCATGTGAAGCGCTCCTGCTGACACCGAGGGCGAGGGTGATCGCTCCGATGCGGGTCTTGCGGCGCCAACCCGAAGACTTTCTCCTCATGACGGAGCCTGAGCTGGGTGAGGCGCTGGGGGCAGAGCTCCTACGCATGCGCTTTGCGGCCAAGGCGGAGATCGAGCCCGAGACCCATAGCTCTTACCTGCTCCTTGGCGCTGAGGCCGCGCCCGAGGGTGTGTTGGCCCTTCCGAACGATGACTACGGCGTCCCGGCGTGGGAGATCCTCGACCAGGAGCCCCCGCGGGACCTTCCGGAGATCGGAGAGGAAGCGCTCGAGCTCCTCCGCATCGAGGCCGGGCGTCCTCGCTACGGCAAGGAGATCGACGACCGCGTCCTTCCAGCGGAAGCGGGCCTGGTCGAGCGGGCCGTCTCCCTGTCCAAGGGTTGCTTCCCAGGCCAGGAACCGATCGCACGACTTCATTACCGCGGCCACGCCAACCGGGGGCTGCGGGTGCTGCGGATCGACGGGGAACCTCCCCAGCTGGGGGCAGAGGTCGTGCACGAAGGCAAGGTGGTCGGACGCGTCACCAGCGCCGCCCCCGGAGCCGCCCTCGCCTACGTGCGCTCAGAGGTCCCCGACGACGCCTCCCTCAAGGTCGGGGACTCGGAAGCGCGGCTACACTAGCCCTCGCGAGGCGCCCGTAGCTCAGGGGATAGAGCGCTGCCCTGCGGAGGCAGAGGTCGCATGTTCGAATCATGCCGGGCGCACCTCCTCTCGAACGTCTGGACGGCGGGCTTTTGCCGGGCAAAAGCCCGGCTTCGCCCCGGCTAGACCCGCTGGCGGCAGGAGCCTCATCGAGAAGTCGGCTCGCTAGGCTGGGAGCGTGCGGATCTGCTCCCTCGTCCCGGGTGCCACCGAGATCCTGTTCGCCCTCGGACTCGGAGACCAAGTGGTGGGCGTGACGCACGAGTGCGACTGGCCGCCCGAAGCCGCGTCGCGCCCGCCGGTGACCGCGTCGCTGGTGGAGACGGGAGATCTGACGAGCGCCGAGATCGACCGCGCAGTCGCGGTGGCCGCGGCCGAGGCCAAGCCGCTCTATGCCATCGACGAGGAAATCTGGGCTCAGGTCCAGGCGGACGTGGTCATCGCCCAGGAGCTCTGCGAGGTCTGCGCGGTCTCGGCAGAGAGTGCCCGCGCGCTCGACGTCGAGGTCATCGACTTCTCTCCGACGACGCTCGACGACGTTCTCGCCTGCATTATCGGGCTCGGCGTGCGCTTCGGCGCCGAGGGGGCCGCCGACGAGCTCGCCGGGGGCATGCGAAGTCGGCTCGACCGGGTCCGGGCTGCGCTCGCCGAGGTCGAGACCTATCCACGCGTCTTCATCTCCGAATGGCTCGAGCCACCCTACGCGGCCGGCCACTGGGTTCCCGACATGGTCGAGATCGCCCGGGGCACGGAGGTCGCCGGCATGTCAGGCGAGCCGTCCTACCGCATGCGGTGGAGCGACGTCGCCGCACTCGAGCCCGATGTCGTCGTCCTAGCTCCGTGCGGGTTCGACCTCGACCGCACGCTTTCCGAGGTCGTGACGCTCGATCTATCCGCGAACCTGGTCGGGACGACCGCCCGGCAGGAGAGCCGCGTGTTCGCCGTGGATGCGAACGCGAACTTTTCCCGGCCCGGGCCCAGGCTCGTCGACGGAGTCGAGCTGCTCGCCTATCTCTTGCATCCCGAAGCCTTCTCGGATCCAGGGATACCCTGGAGCCGAGTCAGGCTGTGATCCCACGCATCTGAGCGGCACCGCTGATTGCGGGCGAAGCCCGGCTCCGCCGGCGCCTGACGCCACTGGCGGCACGATGCTGCGCTCGCAGTCCCTCGCCGTACCTCAGCCGTACTGTCTCGGGCCTGCTCGCTTGCCTCCTTTGCCAGCAGCGCCTCAGGATGCGAGGGAATCGATCTCGATCCAGATCTCGGCCTCGCCGACCTCGGCTGGATAGAGGCGCACGGCCTCCTCGCCGAAGAGGCAGGCGCCCGTTTCGAGGTCGAACTTCCAGCTGTGGTAGGCGCACGTCAGCGTGCGCCCGAGGAGGTCGCCTTCCACGAGCGGGTTGCCCTCGTGGGGGCAGGTATTCGAGACCGCGTGAGCGTGCCCGTCGACGAGGAACACGGCGATCTCGTCTTCACCGATGGTCACGACCGCCCGTCCCTCAGCGTCCAGGTCTGCGAGCGGAACGCGATGGCGGCCCACCGCCCTAGAGTATCCCGCCCATGCCGCTCTACCTTCGGGAGTCGGATGTCGTGGCCCTGCTCCCGCCGGAGGATGCCGTCGAGGCCGTGGAATGCTGCTTCGCGCGCCTGGCTCGAGGACAGGTGGAGAACAGACCGCGAATCCGCTTGGGGCTTGCGGATGGCCTCATGCACGTCTTGGCCGCCGCCGATCTGGAGCTTGGGCTCGCCGGGGTCAAGACGTACGCCGGATTTCGGGAGGGCGCTCGCTTCGTGGTCGTGCTGTTCGCCGCTGACCGCCCTGAGGTGCTCGCCCTGATTGAGGCCGACCGGATGGGGCAGCTTCGCACCGGCGCGGCGAGCGGCGTGGCAGCGCGCCATCTCGCAAAGAGCGACGCGCAGTCGCTCGGCCTCATCGGAACCGGCTGGCAGGCCGAATCGCAACTTGCGTGCATCCGAGCCGCGGTTCCCGGAATCGAAAAGGTCGTTGCGTACTCGAGGGACCCGAAGCGCCTGGCCAAATTCTGCAAGCGCTTCGGCGCCGAGCCCGGCGAGTACAACCGTGACGCCGCGGAGCAGGACATCGTGGTCACGGCGACCACGTCCAAAGATCCGGTTTTACGGGGGGAGTGGCTGAAGCCGGGAGCCCTCGTCTGCGCAGTCGGGGCCAATCGCATCGAGTCGCGGGAGATCGACAACGCGGTTGTCGAGCGCGCCGCCTTCGTTTGCTGCGATTCGGAGGAGCAGGCCCGCCTCGAGGCGGGCGACCTTGCCGAGCCAGTCGATCGGGGAGTCCTCGATTGGCTCGAGGTGCACGAACTCTCCGAGGTCGTCGGCGGTGAGATCTCAGGACGGGCAAGCGACGAGGACATTGTCCTTTTCAAAAGCATCGGGATTGCAGCCGAGGACGTCGCGGTTGCCGGGCTCGTGTACGACCGCGCCCGCGAGCGCGGCATCGGGCTCGAGCTCTAAGGCCTAGGTTTCCTGGCGGACGTGCTCGGCGGCCATCGCGGCCGTGTCCTCGCCTACCGCTCGAATGACGTCCGCGCGCTCGAGGAGCCGTAGTCGCTGCTCCTCCGTCGCCCGGTTCTTGAGGTAGGGGTCGTCCAGGATGTCCTCGAGCGAACGGCCGGAGCGATGCTCCCGCACGACGTAGGCCGCCAGCGAGTCTTCCTTGGACATGGAGCCGCGAGCGGCGTCCGTCTTGTCGCGCTTGCCGAAGAGACGGGAGAAGAAACCGCCCTGACGCTGACCGGGCTCGCCGAGGTTGGTCACGCCGGCGATTGTATCCTTGCCCCGTGGCGCCGCCGGAGACAGCGGGAACGCGTTTTGCGGAGCGGGTGCTCCACGGGGTCGGCGAGGACGGGAGCCGCGAAGAGATCGTCGTCTGGATCGAGCGTCGGCCGGGCGCGCTCTGGGCGGTTGGGCTTGCGATCAACCCGCGGAACCGATCCAATCCCGCACCGAAGTCCGACGACTACGTGTTCGAGGGCTACGAGATGGGAGACGCGCTGGCGGCGGCCAACAACGCGCTGTCCGACGACCTCGAGGTCTCTGCCGAGGAAGGCGTCAACGAAGACGTCAAGCCGTTCGGGGAAGACGAGCTGCTGAAGCCTCTAGAGCGCTGGTTCTTCGGGCACAGTCCGAGCGCTTAGTTCTTATCCGGAAACGCCGATCTGGCCCGCGAGCTCGCGCGAGATCGGGTGCTCGCTCCCGCCCACGTCGACCGTGACCGGGCCACCGAAGGGCTCGGAGCGCCGCATCGTTACCTTGCGGCCGGGGACGAGCGTCAGCTCGGCGAGGTAGCGGAGCAGGCCAGGGTCACCGTCCGGGATCCGCCGAACGGTCGCTTCCTCGCCGGGGGAAAGGGCCTCCAGGGAGCGGAGCGATGTCCGGTCGACGTTCAGGCCGGCGTCCGGGATGGGGTCGCCGTGCGGGTCATGGGTCGGGTAGCCGAGCTGCTCGTCGATGCGCGCCTCGAGCTCCTCCGAGATGACGTGCTCGAGCCGGTCTGCTTCGTCATGGACGGCATCGATTCCTAGCCCGAGCGTCTGCGCGAGGTACTGCTCGAGCAGCCGGTGGTGGCGGATGACCTCGAGCGCGATCTTCGCGCCGGCCTCCGAGAGCTCCACGCCACGGTAGGGCGCATGCTCGGCCAGCCCGAGTGCTGCGAGCTTCTTGAGCATCGAGGTCGCGGAGGAGGGGGCAACGCCCATGCGCTTCGCGATGGCCGTCGTGGTCGCCCGGTCGCCGGAGGCCTGGATCTTGTAGATCTCCTTGAGGTAGTCCTGAATCGCCACCGAGAGGCCAGGTTTAGACACATCTCAAATTCTAGACCGGCGGTTCCCAAAACAGGTTCGCCGGAGGGTTGCTAGCGTCAGCCGCCTGCAAATCCGACTGGGACATAGCCCGGATCCTGACGACGCGTTCATGTTCTGGGGGCTGGCGGCCGGGGTGGTCGACTCACGCGGCTTCGAGTTCGAGCACGTTCTCCGCGACATCCAGACTCTGAACGAGTGGGCTCTCGAGGGCCGCCTCGAAGTGAGCGCGATCTCGCTGCACTCGTACCCGTTCGTCCAGGACCGCTATTTGATCCTTCCGCACGGCGCCAGCATGGGCTCTGGGTACGGCCCCATCGTCGTCGCATCCGAGCCGCTGACTCCCGCGGACCTTCGCGACATCGAGATCGTCGTTCCCGGCCGGATGACGACCGCCTTTCTCGTTCTCCGGCTCTATCTGGGCGGCGAGTACCGGTTTCGCGAGGTGCCGTTCGACGAGATCATGGGCGAGGTCAAATCGGGGCGAGCCGAGGCAGGACTTCTCATTCACGAGGGCCAGCTCACCTACGGTTCGCACGGCCTCCACGCGATCGTCGACCTCGGAGAATGGTGGCTTCTGGAGACCGGCCTGCCGCTTCCGCTCGGGATCAACGTCGCGCGCCGAGATCTCGGCGAGGGCACGCTCCACGAGCTTTCGGAGGTCTTGCGGGAGTCGATCTCCGCCGGGCTCGAGTCCCGTGAGGAAGCGCTCTCGTACGCCCTTCAGTACGGCCGTGGCCTCGACGCCCGGCTCGCCGACCGCTTCGTCGGCATGTACGTCAACGGTCTGACGGAGGATTACGGCGACGAGGGTCGTGAGGCGGTGGCCGAGCTGCTCGGCCGCGGCGAGGAGATCGGCGCCTTCGAGCAGCCGGTCCGCGTCGAGTTCGTCCCGTAGCCCGAAAGTACACTGGCAGCATGGCCGAGGCGGTCATTCTTTCCGCTGTCCGGACGCCCGTTGGGCGCTACGGCGGCGCGCTTTCGGGCGTCCGTCCCGACGATCTCGCCGCACTCGCGATCGAGGCGGCGGTCGAACGCGCGGGAGTTCCCGCTGAGGAGATCGAGGACGTCTATTTCGGCTCCGCCAACCAGGCGGGGGAGGACAACCGCAATGTCGCGCGGATGGCCGCTCTTCTGGCCGGCCTACCCGAGGACGTCCCCGGCGTCACGGTCAACCGCTTGTGCGCCTCCGGGCTTTCCGCCCTGATCGGGGCCTGCCATGCGATCCGCGCAGGTGACGGGGACCTCTTCGTCGCGGGCGGTGTCGAGTCGATGAGCCGCGCCCCGCTCGTGATGGCGAAGCCGGAGAACGGGGACCAGACCGTCTGGGACACGACTCTGGGCTGGCGCTTCCCGAACCCCCGCATGGAGGCGATGTTCCCGCTCGAGTCGATGGGGGAGACGGGCGAGAACGTCGCCGAGCGCTTCAACGTCACCCGTGAGGAGCAGGACGAGTTCGCCCTGAAGAGCCACCGCCGCTGGGCCGCCGCTCAGGAGGCCGGCCGGTTCGCAGACGAGCTCGTGCCGGTGGGCGAGGTCGATCGCGACGAGCATCCACGCCCCGACACGAGCTTCGAGAAGCTCGCTGCGCTCAAACCGGCGTTCCGCGAGGGAGGCTCTCTGACCGCCGGAAACTCGAGCGGGATCAACGACGGCGCGGCTGCCCTCGTCGTCGCGAGCGAGGAGAAGGCGCGGGAGCTCGGGGTGGCCCCGTTTGGCAGGTTCGTCGCGAGCGCGGTTGCCGGGGTCGACCCACGGATCATGGGCGTCGGGCCGGTGCCGGCCGTCCGCAAGGTCCTCGAGCGAGCCGGTCTCGGCGTCGCGGATCTGGATCTCGTGGAGCTGAACGAAGCCTTTGCTTCCCAGAGCATCTACGTGATCCGCGAGCTTGGCCTGGACCCCGAGCGCGTGAACGTGAACGGCGGAGCGATCGCGATCGGGCATCCTCTAGGGATGAGCGGTGCGCGCCTCGTCGTGAGCTTGCTCCATGAGCTCAGACGCCGCGGGGGACGCTACGGGCTGGCAACACTGTGCGTAGGGGTAGGACAGGGGCAGGCGGCGATCTTCGAACGAGACGGAGGAAAGTGATGGCGATTGCGACCAGCGAGTACGGACTGTTCATCGGCGGCGAGCTCGTCGAGCCTGCCTCGGGGGAAGTCCGAGAGCTGACCGAGCCGGCGACAGGCGCACCATTGGCGAGGGCGGCCATGGCCGGAGAGGCCGACGTCGACCGCGCGGTCGACTCGGCCCGAGAGGCTCTCGACGGCCCCTGGGGGAAGACGCCGCCGAACGAGCGCTCCCGCCTACTGCACGCACTCGCCGATGCAGTCGTCGCCAACCGCAAGGAGCTGACCGAGCTCGAGACCCGAAACGTCGGCAAGGCGATCACGTCCGTGAAGGGCGAAGTCGCGGTGACGGCGGAGAACTTCCGCTGGTACGCGTCCGCGCTCGGCACCATCGCGGGACGCTCGACTCCGATCGGCGGCTCGATCCTCGCGTACACGCTCAAGGAGCCCATCGGCGTCTGCGCGCAGATCGTCCCCTGGAACTACCCAATCATGATGGCCGCCTGGAAGCTCGCGCCGGCGCTCGCGGCGGGCTGCGCGGTCGTGCTCAAGCCGGACCCGGCGACCCCTCTCACGGCGCTTCGGCTCGGCGAGTTGTCCGCTGAGGTTGGATTCCCGCCCGGGGCGATCAACATCGTCCCCGGGGACGGGCCGACCACCGGCGTCCACCTCGTCACGCACCCCGGTGTGGACAAGGTCGCATTCACTGGCTCGACCCGGACCGGCTCCGAGATCATGCGTCTCTGCGCCGAGCCGGTGAAGCGCGTCTCGCTCGAGCTGGGCGGCAAGAGCCCCAACCTCGTCTTTGCCGATGCCAACCTCGACGACGCGGTGCCTTCGTCCGTCTACGCGATCTACTACGCGGCGGGGCAGAGCTGCGACGCCCGCTCCCGGGTGCTCGTCGAGAAGCCGCTCTACGACGATTTCGTCAGCCGTTTCAGCGAGACCGCAGCGCGTATGCAGATGGGCGACCCTCTCGACGAGGAGACCCAGATGGGCTCGCTGATCTCACTGGCCCATCGCGAGAAGGTGCACGGCTTCGTCGAGACGGGACGCGGGGAGGGCGCCGAGGTCGTCACGGGTGGCGAGCCCTCCGCCGGCGACGGCGCCTTCTACCCACCGACAGTGCTCGCCGGCGTCCAGAACGGCATGGTGGTCGCCCAGGAGGAAATCTTCGGCCCCGTCGTGACCGTGATTCCGTTCGAGGACGAAGCCGAGGCACTCCGGATCGCAAACGACGTCAAGTACGGGCTGGCCGCAACCGTCTGGACGCGGGACCCCGCACGTGGTCATCGGCTGGCGCGCCAGATCAAGTCGGGCGTCATCGGCGTGAACCTCCCGAACACTGCCTTCCCAGGCCTTCCGTTCGGGGGCTACAAGCAGTCTGGCTTCGGCCGCGAAGGATCGCTCGAGACCCTCGAGATGTACATGGAGACGAAGGCCGTGCTGGTCTCGACCGGCGCCAGGCCCGTCAACCCGTGGGGCCTCTAGGCGGCGTCTACTCGGCACGAGCCGAGCGAGGGAACAATCGCGCGTTCGAGACTGTCAAACGCAGCAATGAGGCGTCTTGCGCTCGCTCTGCTCCCTCTCGTCCTCGCAGCCGGCTGCGGATCCGGCGCGGGGCCGTCGTCGACTCCTCGCTACGACGTCACGATCACGTATTGGCCAGAGGGGCGCGGAAGCGACCCTCGCTCCGCGACGCTGACCTGCGACCCTGACGGCGGCTCTCACCCGAATCCCGCGAAGGCCTGCGATGCCCTCCTCGCGCACGAAGATGCGCTGAAGGCGCTGGCCGGCGACGTCGCCTGTACGGAGATCTACGGAGGACCCCAGCTGGCCACGATCGCAGGCGCTGACGTCCACGCGACGCTCTCTCGGACGAACGGCTGCGAGATCTCCCGCTGGGACGCCCTCGCTCCTGTAGTCGAGCTCGCCCGTTAGCGACTCAGCGGATCCCGGTGTCGTACTCGACGGTCGCCTGCGCGAACGCGTGAGCCTTGACAACCACGTCGACCGGGCTCCCCTGGTCGGTCATGAGGACGTAGTGGCCGGGAGCCAGGCGGACGACGAAGAGCCCGTCGGCCCCGGAATGCGTCGTCGCGACCTGTCCGCCCGCGGCCGTGAGGATGCGGACGTCGGTGGCGTAAGGCTCGTCGGGACAGGGGTTGTCAGCGGTGACGACCGGGCACATGGGGCCGCGCAGAACCTGCCCGCGCACTCCGGAGTCCAGTCGGCCCGTCGTCGCGCCGCCTCCGCCTCCGCACGCTGCTAGCAGAAGCGCGGTTGCGGTCAGGGGAAGGATTCGCCTCATCGTCCCTTGGACGGCCGGTCGCGTCCCAGAGTTCCCTCAGCGCTTGAGAACGAGGAGGGCGCCGCCCGCGAGGAGCAGGAGACCCGTGACCCGCGCCGCGGAGAGCGGAATCCGCTCCAGTCCGAAGAGCCCCGCGGCATCGATGAGGACGCCCATGGCGAGCTGGCCTGCGATGAGAAGGCCGATCGTCGCGAACGTGCCGATTCGAGGCGCGGCGAACGTGATGCTCGTGACGACGATCGCCCCCATGACCCCGCCCAGCCACAGCCAAGGGGGTTGCCGAAACCCGCCGGCGACTCCGCCGATGCGTCCGGCCGCGACTACGAGAGTCACAACGATGATCGTCGCGAGAACAGACCCGTATGCGGTTGCCTCGAGCACACCGATCCGCTTGCCAAACGCTCCGCTGACAGCGACCTGAATGGAGCCCGCGACACCCGCCACGAGCGAGAAGAAGATCGCCAGCGAGCTCGCGGACACGGCGGCGAGCATAACCGCCCGCTTTCGGCCCCTGCGGCCAAGGAACGGGGCGTCGCACCGGTATAGACTCGGCGAATGTCGCTCCAAGAGCGAAGTGCGACCGACCGTGTCCTGGCGGCGCGCGAGCAATACGTCGCCGCCGGGGTCTCGACGCCCCCGCTCGTCGTCGAGCGTGCCGAGGGCGCGCGCATCTGGGACGTCGACGGGCGGGAGTACATCGACTTCGCCGGAGGCCTCGGCTGCCAGAACACGGGCCATGGACTTCCGACGGCGGTGGCCGCGATCCACGAGCAGGTCGACCGCTATCTCCACCAGTGCTTCATGGTGGGGATGTACGAGCCCTACGTGGAGGTCTGTCGACGGCTGGCCGAGCTATCTCCTTGTCGCGGCGACAACCAGAAGAGCCTGCTCGTCAACTCGGGCGCGGAAGCGGTCGAGAACGCCGTAAAGATTGCGCGCGTCGCAACCGGCCGGCCGGCCGTGGTCGTCTTCGACCGGGCGTTTCACGGGCGCACGCTTTTGACAATGACCATGACCAGCAAGGTCGTCCCGTACAAGCGCGGGTTCGGCCCGTTCGCGCCGGAGGTCTACCGCACCGCGGCTCCGTATCTGTACCGGGGAGTGACTTCGGACGACGCGATCCACGAGCTCGAAGGCCTGTTCAAATCCGATGTCGATCCTGAGTCCGTCGCCTGCGTCGTCCTCGAGCCGGTGCAGGGCGAGGGCGGGTTCATTGCGATGCCGGAGGACTTTCCCGGCCGGCTAAAGGATCTCTGCGAACGCCACGGAATCCTCTACGTCGACGACGAGGTGCAGTCAGGGATTGGAAGGACCGGGCCGGTCTGGGCGATCGAGCATTACGGCGTCGAGCCCGATCTGCTGGTTTCCGGCAAGTCGCTCGGCGGCGGCCTCCCGCTCGCTGCTGTAACCGGTCCGGCCGAGATCGTCGACGCTGTCCCCGCAGGCGGACTCGGCGGGACGTTCGGCGGGAATCCCGTTGCGTGCGCCGCTGCGATCGCTGTTCTCGATGAGGTCGCTTCGGATGAGTTTCGCCGTCGCGCGGAGGAGGTCGGCGAGCGCTTGCGCGCGGCCCTGGAAGGCATCAGCGAGCGCGTGGACGCTGTCGGAGAGGTGCGCGGGGTCGGCCCGATGCTCGCACTCGAGCTCGTCGAGGACCGTAAGACGAAGGAGCCTGCTGCGGCGCTGACCGCGGCCACGACCGCCGGCGCGCGGGACCGCGGACTCGTGCTCCTCTCCTGCGGGATCTACGGCAATGTCGTCCGCATTCTCGTTCCGCTCGTCATAAGCGACGAGGATCTCGATCGAGGCCTCGAGATTCTCGAAGAAGCCCTTGTCGACGCGAGCGCAAGAGCGAGCTGAAGCAACCGAGCAGACCGAGGCCGGGGCGATTCCAGACGTCCGCCTCGAGTCGGTGCGCAAGACGTTTGGAGACGTTGTGGCTGTCGACGGCGTCGATCTCGAGATCCAGCCCGGGGAGTTCTTCTCCCTGCTCGGCCCGTCAGGCTCGGGCAAGACCACGATGCTCCGCATCATCGCCGGTTTTGAGCGGCCCGACTCCGGGCGCGTCTTGCTGGGCGGGAAGGACGTCACGACCCAGGCGCCGTTCGAGCGCGACGTCAACACTGTCTTTCAGGATTACGCGCTCTTCCCGCACATGACGATCGGAGAGAACGTCGAGTACGGGCTCAAGGTGAAAGGAGTGGCGAAGCGCGACCGGCGCGCGCGTGCGGACGAGGCGCTCGCCATGGTTCGTCTCGAGGGTTACGGGAAGCGCAAGCCGAGCCAGCTCTCGGGAGGCCAGCGCCAGCGGGTCGCTCTCGCCCGGGCAATCGTCAACCGTCCGAGAGTTCTCCTTCTGGACGAGCCGCTGGGCGCGCTCGACCTCAAGCTCCGCGAGGAGATGCAGATCGAGCTCAAGCGCATTCAGCAGGGGGTTGGCATCACGTTCGTCTACGTGACTCACGACCAGGAAGAGGCACTGACGATGAGTGACCGCCTTGCCGTCTTCAACAACGGGATGATCGAGCAAGTCGCGGCTCCGGCCGAGGTGTACGAGCGGCCGGCGACCGAGTTCGTGGCGGGCTTCGTCGGTGTCTCGAACGTGCTCGAAAGGGACGGGAGGCGGTTCACGGTCAGGCCCGAGAAGGTCCGCATCCTGACGGAGAGCGACTCTCCAACACCCGGGGCGCACGTTGAAAGTGGCCGCATCCGCGATGTGGTCTACGTCGGGATGATCACTCGCTACGTGGTTGAGCTCGACCGAGGCGGCGAGCTGATGGTCGTCCGGCAGAATCTCGAGACGTCATCCCAGGACGTCCTCGAGGCGAGAGGCAAGGAAATCCGCTTGGAATGGCGCTCAGAACAGACGTACGCGATCGAAAGCAGGGGGGAGACGGAGGCAAGGCAATGAAACGGAAGCGATACCTGCTGCTGAGTGTGCTTGCCCTGGCAGTCGCCGGGCTCGCGTTCACGGCGGCCGGCTGCGGCGGCGGCGGCGGTAGTAGCGGCACGGGCGGCGGTGACACCGGCAACCTGCCGCAGTCGGTTGGACCCGGCGAAGGCCAGCTCGACATCATCGCCTGGGCCGGATATGCCGAAGACGGGTCGACGGATCCCAGCGTCGACTGGGTCACCCCGTTCGAGAAGAAGACCGGCTGTCAGGTGAACGTCACAGTCGGCAACACCTCCGACGAGATGGTGACGCTCATGAAGACGGGCAATTTCGATGGTGTGTCCGCTTCGGGCGACGCGACTCTGCGGATGATCGCCGGCGGA
>Ga0307296_10001025_pt1 | contig 13731 bp, 12 predicted proteins | sample ER_DNA_153_FD_194467 | JGI IMG/M metagenome (GOLD analysis project Ga0307296, IMG submission 194467) | Bulk soil microbial communities from the East River watershed near Crested Butte, Colorado, United States - ER_DNA_153 | ecosystem: Environmental > Terrestrial > Soil > Floodplain | place... | reverse complement strand
TCATTATCGCGACCTTAGCGAACGAGTGTTTCAGGGAGGGACGGACGAAGAAATTCTCGAATGGTGTTTTGAAAAAGGCCGGCGCTTGAACGACGGCGACTTGTTTGTGTGGAATGGATTCGCGTCGAAGCTCGGATGGCGCGATTCGGTAACGCCGCGATTAGAACAACGAAAGCGCGAATTCGGAATCGCCGATCGCACCGACATTCTCACAATTCCTGATCTCATCGATTTCGACGAAGGCCGCTTTCCGGGCGAAAGCAAGCAATCGTGAGTTCGTCGGATTTGATTTATCGCCGTTTAGCTTTGGCTGTGGGTGTTTGCCTCGAGCTCTTGTTGCTCGGTGCTTGCCAATACGACGTCCCGATCACACCCGCTCCCACGCGCAATGTGGATCAGCGGCTTCTTGGCGATTGGCTCTCGGCGGATGGCAAGGAAAACATGAAAGTGCGACGACTGGATGACAGCGTCTATATCGTTTATTACGACGGTGATTTGTTCCGTGCTTATCATTCCGAGATCGCGGAGACGCCATTTGTAACTGTCCAGGATCTCAATGCCAATAATCGCAAGTACGCTTACCTCGTTTGGAAGCTGTCGGATGACGGCAAGAGTCTGAATTTGCGGAGCGTCAGCGATAAAGTGATCCCAAAAGAAACTAAAGACTCACCTGCGGTTGTCGCGCTTTTGAAAAAGAACGCGCGTAACGCTCAGCTGTTCGGCGAAGAAATTGAGTTTCGCAGAGAGAAGTAGTAATAAAGAAACGATCGGCAGCACGAGGGTCGAGCGCGATTCCTTACTTGCAACAATTGATGGTCAGAGGCTTTTCTGACAGAATTCGGGATGCCTAGACGGAGCAGTCGATTTCTCACAATTTGTTGTCGGCTGTTTCCACTCTGTTTTTGTGCGCTGGATATTGAGGCGCAACAAACACCCGCGGCAGCGTCAAGCCCGAGCGCGTCGCCATCGCCGACCCCAGCTGTCTTTTCGCCACAGACACTCGCGGACATGAAGCGATTGCAGCAGGCGGCTCTGAACAGCGACTACGCTTACCGGCAGGTTGCGCATTTGGCGAATAACATCGGGTCGCGTTTGAGCGGATCGGAGCAGGCGGCCGAAGCCGTCGCATACGTCGCGAGCGAATTAAGAGCGATCGGCTGCGAAGTGCAGCTCGAGAAAGTGATGGTGCCACATTGGGTGCGCGGTGAAGAGACCGCAGCACTTGTTCAGTTTCCCGCACAGGCTCCAAACACTACGCAGAAAATTGTCCTTTGTGCGCTGGGGGAAAGTGTCGCGACGCCGGCGGACGGAATCATCGCTGAAGTGATCGCTGTTCGGAATTTCGACGAATTGAAATCGCTGCCTCGGGAAAAAGTCGCCGGCAAAATTCTGCTCTTCAATTATCCGTTCGACAAACAAATGGCCGCACAGGGTCGCGGCAATGAAGGGTACGGCGAAGCGGTTGTTTACCGGAGCGATGGCCCGAGTGCAGCGGCGCGACAGGGCGCTGTCGCATGTTTAATTCGCTCAGTGGGTGGCGCCGATTACCGGCTTCCACATACTGGACAGACAGATTACGCAAATGATACGCCGAAGATTCCAGCCGGCGCAGTTACCGCGGAGGACGCAGATTTGATCGCGGACTTGGTTCGACAAGGGCCGGTGAAAATGAAACTTGTCCTCACACCGCAGCAACTGCCCGACGTAGAGAGCTATAATGTAATCGGCGATATCAAAGGGAGCGAACATCCCGAACAGGTCATTGTCGTTTCGGGCCACCTGGACTCGTGGGACCTCGGGACGGGCGCAATCGATGATGGCGCTGGTGTCGCTGTTTCAATGGAAGCAGCAAATCTGATGCAAAAACTTCATCTCAAGCCGAAGCGGACGATTCGCGTCATCGCGTGGATGAACGAAGAGAACGGCCTGGCCGGATCAAAACAGTACGAAAAAGATCACGAAAAAGAATGGATGAATCATTTTGCAGCCATGGAAACAGATGGAGGCGCTGGCCATCCGCTTGGCATCAACATCAAGGGAAACGCGGAAGTGAAAAAGATGTTGGCACCCGTCGCGGCGATTTTGCAGCAGTCAGGCGCCGGCATGCTGAATCTCGTCGAACATTGCGGGGCCGACATTGGGCCGATGGAAAAAGCCGGTGTGCCTGCTTTCAGTCCGATCCAGGACAGCCGCTTCTACTTCAATTATCATCACACTGCGGCTGACACACTGGACAAAATCGTCCCGAAAGAATTGGCTGAGAATTCAGCGGTTGTCGCAGTCCTCGCATATGCCCTTGCTAACATGGAACCCCGAATGCTTTCGGGGTTGCCTCGCTGAGCCACCGACACTCGTTCTGTGGGGCCGCGACGATATCGCGATCATTTTCCGACTTCATCGATTTCGACGAAGGCCGGAAAAGATAGAAAGAATCTCCAATCTGTTTGTTAAGTAGACAGGTTCGCGGCTGAGTGCGATGGAAAGATCGAAAAGGAGGATGGAATCATGAACGGAAAGGCATTGTGGGTAGTGCTGGAAGCGAAGCCGGGCAAGGAAGCGGAAGTGGAGAAGTTCTTACAGGCTGGCCAGGGATTAGTGGAGGCCGAGCCGAACACGGTGTCATGGTTTGCAATTAAAATCGGGCCGTCTAGGTACGGGATCTTCGACACGTTCGCGGACGACTCCGGTCGAGATGCGCATCTGAATGGCAAGGTGGCCCAAGCCTTGATGGAGAAAGCGGCCGAACTTCTGGCGAAATCACCTTCCATTGAGAAGATCGACGTGATCGCGTCGAAGCTCCCGAAATAATTGCGGAAAGAGCCGGGCTTGTCTGCTTCAAGCGCGTCGCCGAAGCCGGTTCAGTTGCGCTTCAAATTGCGCACCTCGTTGAGCAAAGCATTCAGGAATCGGCGCCCGCGGTTGCGCACAAATCGCAAGGGCCCGGCATCGACGAAGTACGTTAGCAGAATGCTATCGCGCGTGTTCACCTCCGGCCCCACGGGGTCGGCCGAATGCCATGTATTATCGGCCACGGCAAACGCGTAGCCGGTATTCGGCGAAAACGGCATCTGTGCTTTCTTCGGTTTTCTCCCACTGGGAAGTACCTCGTGAAAGATCGTCCCGACATTTGGCGTCGAATTATCTGGCGGCAGATACAATTGCACCGTGATGCCTTTCCAGAGGCTGTCGGTGTGCTTGAAGATCCGGTAGCCGGGAATGTCTCGAGTCAGAATCGGCACGGGATACATTTGCACCTTCTGAAAGTTCTCTCCAAACCGGCGCCGCAAGCCGGGCGCGAGCCGCTGCACGAAAGCGGATTTCACCTCTTTCGAGCGAAGGACGCGGCCCGCCACGTCCCACACAGCGCACTTCTTTGCAGGCAAGTGCCGAATGTATTCCGGAAAGAGATCAATCTTGGCGCGAGTAGGTTTTCCGTCGGGCCTGCTGCTACCCACCTTACTTTTTCCAGACATTGCTCGGTAATCTTCCGCGACAGGCATGGCTTCCAGCATCTCCGCGTAAAAGTCGTCGGGAAACACGCGATCAAATCTCAGATGATGAAACGGTGCATCGTCCGCATGCGCGTTTTGCACCGAATTCACCACGAAATCGGTCAATTTGTTGACTGACCACGATTGTCTCATTGATTGAATTGTTCCCGTGAATTATGAGCCAAACAACTGAAAAACGCTCGCGTTTCTCTCGTGTCGGCGGCTGGGTTGCAGAATTAGTTTTAGTGTTTGTTGGTGTTTATGCGGCGTTTTGGCTCAGTAATTACCAGCAGCACCGGCAGGATGATCAACGGCGCGATCGAATTCTGGCTTCGATTGAGGAGCAATTGCGCGAAGGAATCGAGAGCGGAAAGATTAACCGCACAAAACAAGAACGAGAAGCCGCGGAGTTTCAGCGCGCCCTTGACGCTGGTGAGATGCCGCCGCTGCATCCTTTTGTTTTCACGACCGACTATAGCCCGGGCGATTGGGCTACGATGCTGCAGTCCGGAGGCGTCCAACTGCTTGACGTGCAGACGCTCATGGCGGTGCGCAACGATGAATCAGTTATCCGCTGGGGACTCAGCCGGATGGCGCGTTATCAAAAACTAAGCGACGAACTGATCGTGCCGAATCTCGATCAGGACATCTCCTTCTTTTACGATTCGGCGACGAAGAAATTGCAAAAACGTTTCGAAATATATCCCGAAGCTCTACAAGCAAGGGTAAAATTTGCTAACGAGCTTGAACGAACCCATACCGGGCTGCTCAAACGAATCCAAGCGGAACGCCAGGGAAATCGTTAATATGAATCGAACAATCCGAATCTTCGCACTTCTCTTGTCTGTCTCGGCCGGGAGTTTCGCGTCCGCCACCGATTATCCGACACCGACCGAAGCGACTATGCGATTCGCGATTTCAAATTTGCCTCTGGTGAAAGTTTGCCGGAGCTGCGGCTGCATTATCGCACGCTTGGAACACCGCAGACAGATGCACAAGGGAGAACGACAAACGCAGTTCTGATCATGCACGGGACAACCGGCAGCGGTGCGCAATTTATTCGCCCGGAATTTGCCGGCGAATTATTCGGAAAAGATCAACCGCTCGATGCGACGAAATTTTTCATCGTGTTGCCGGACGGAATCGGCCACGGCAAATCGAGCAAGCCGAGCGACGGCATGCACGCAAAATTCCCGCGCTATGGATACCTAGACATGATTGAAGCGCAGTATCGCTTTCTAACCAAGGGATTGGGCGTCGATCATGCGCGGCTTGTGATGGGAACATCGATGGGCGGAATGCATGCCTGGCTCTGGGGCGAGTTGCATCCCGATTTCATGGATGCGCTCATGCCGCTGGCCAGTTTGCCGACGCAAATTTCAGCGCGCAACCGTGCGTGGCGTCGCTCGGTTATCGACACCATCCGTAACGATCCGGCATGGACCGGTGGCGAATACAAAACGCAGCCGCCGAGCCTGCGCACAGCCGCGGAAATGCTTTGGCTCATGAGCAGCAATCCAGTGCTGCGACAAAAAGAAGCGCCGACCTTCGCGAAAGCCGATGAAGTTCTCGAGAAGTTTGTTGATGGAATCGTGAAGAATGACGACGCGAATGACGTGTTATACGCGCTCGAAGCTTCACACGATTACGATCCAGGACCAGATCTTGAAAAGATTCGCGCACCACTCTTGGCGGTTAATTCCGCCGATGATCTGATCAACCCGCCCGAGCTAGGCATCCTCGAGCGCGAGATCAAGCGCGTCCCGCATGGGCGCGCGATCGTGATACCCATGAGCGACAAAACGCGCGGTCACGGCAGCCACACGATTGCGGCGTTGTGGAAAGATGAATTGATGAAGCTGCTACACGAAACCCAGAGATAACCTCGACACGCGCCGCCGTGCCTTCTCTAGCAGTGGACAGGTAGGCGAAAGGGCAACCGCTGAAATCGCTGAGCACTGTGCCCGTGTTGAGAGGCTAACTGGGCGCTATCCGCAGAGTTTACGTACCGAATTTTTCTTCGATCAATCGCTGCAAATGCTCGGCGATCGCCGGGTGATTGAGACGTTGGATGACCTCGTCGAGAAAGCCGGTGACTATGAGCCGTTGAGCAATTTTTGTGGGGATACCGCGGGTGTGCAGGTAAAACAGCTCATCCTCGTCGATCTGGCCAGACGTTGCGCCGTGAGTGCAACGGACGTTGTCGGCGAGAATTTCCAAGCCCGGCATTGAGTTTGCCTCGGCGTCATCGCTCAGGAGAAGATTGCGGACTTTTTGATAGGCGTCAGTGAAATGGGCGTGCGGTTCCACCCGGATCAGGCCGCCGAAAATGGTGCGAGCGCGATCGTCCAGCGCATTCTTGTAAAGGAGATCGCTTGCGGTGTGTGGCGAGACATGGTCCTGCAATGTGCGCGCGTCAAACTCCTGTTGGTTTTTCGCGACCGAGACAGCGAGAAGATCGCTGCGGCCGCCTTCGCCGATGAGCCTGCTCAAACTCTCGAAGCGCGAATATCGCGAACCGACATTCAAATTCAGACTCATGGCTGAAGCATCGTGATCGACTGTTGTCGTGTTCATTTGCAATGCAACCACATTGCCTCCCCATTTTTGCGCGCAGACATAAGTCACTTTCGCACCGGGGCCGGCGATCAAGTCATTCACTCCACAAGCGAATGCCGGTAGGGGCGGATCTAGTGAGCGGAAATGTTCGATCACAGTAACTTTCGCGAGCTCGTCCGTGACCAACAACAAATGCGGAAACGCGGAAGCGTTTTCGCCATTGAGCCAATGGAAAATTTCAATCGGCAACTCGATCTCGACGCCGCGCGGAATGTAAAGAAATGTTCCTGACGAAACCAGGGCTTGATGCAAAGCCGCAAACCTCGCCGATCCGAGAACGGCTGGTTGCGACATGAAATGTTTCCGGAACAACTCTGTATGCTCGACCATGGCGCGCTCGAGCGATTGAAAAATTACACCGCGCCTTTTCAATTGATCAGAAATCACGTCGCGCTCAATGAGCTCGTCGCCCGCGAAGATCATGCGGCCGGCGACTTCATCCAACCCGCGAGATCGCTCCAGGATCGCAGCGCGTTCCTCTTCGCTTAACGTGCCGCCGTATTTGAACGGCGTCAGATCGAGAAGATTGACATTCGCAAATCGCCAAGGTTGATCCTTTCGCGTCGGCTTCGGCAACGATTCGAATTGTTTCCAGGCTGCGCGTTGCTGATCACGGAACCAATCCGGAAATTCACGCAACTCAGCCGGGCCAGAGAGAATCGGCGCGGATTTGACCAATTCCTGATTAGCGACGGAAGACATGGTTCATATTACCTTAGACCAGAACGGCGGTCAGGAGACCGCCGCTACAGAATTCGTTAGGGGCGAGAGTTATCCGACCGAGCCTTCCATCTCCAGCTCGATCAGCCGCTTGAGCTCGACGCTGTATTCCATGGGGAATTGGCGGACGAGATCGTTGACAAAACCGTTAACACTCAAACTCATCGCCTGCGCCTCGCTGAGACCGCGTTGTTGCATGTAAAAAATTTGCTCCGCGCTGACCTGGCTGACGCTCGCTTCGTGTTGAACTGCATTCCCAGTGCCGCGCACGGTAATAGCCGGATAGGTGTCCGTTCGCGACGTCGCGTTGATCAAAAGGGCGTCGCACTCGGTGTTGTTCTTACAATTTTTCAGATGCTTCGGCACATGAACCAATCCACGGTAAGTGGCGCGGCCTTTGCCGATGGAGATCGATTTGGAAACAATGTTGCTCGTTGTCTCATCGGCGGCGTGAATCATCTTCGCGCCCGTGTCCTGGTGCTGTCCGTCGTTAGCCAGCGCGATTGAGAGAACTTCGCCGCGCGCTTTGCGACCTTTCATGATCACGCTCGGATATTTCATGGTGAGACGTGAACCGATGTTGCAATCGATCCATTTTACTTCCGCGTTCTCCTGAGCGAGGCCGCGCTTCGTGACGAGATTGAAGACGTTTGATGCCCAGTTCTGCACGGTGATGTACTGAATCTTTGCGCCCTTCAATGCGATAAGTTCCACGACAGCGCTGTGTAGCGTTGGGGTGTTAAACTTCGGCGCCGTGCAGCCTTCCATGTAAGTCACTTCCGATCCTTCATCGGCAATAATTAGGGTGCGCTCGAACTGACCGAAGTTTTCAGCGTTGATCCGGAAGTACGCCTGCAGCGGGTGTTTCACCTTCACCCCAGGCGGGACGTAAATGAATGAGCCGCCACTAAACACAGCCGAATTCAGTGCGCTAAATTTGTTGTCGGCGATCGGAATGACTTTGCCGAACCATTTCCGGAAAATTTCCGGGTGATTCTTTAGTCCCTCTCTCGAGCCGACAAAAATAACGCCCTGTTCGCCGACAGCTTTCTTGATGTTCGAATAAACCGCTTCGCTATCGAACTGCGCTTCCACGCCCGCGAGGAATTTTCGTTCCTGCTCGGGAATGCCAAGTCGCTCGAATGTGCGCTTGATGTCGTCCGGTACTTCTTCCCAGCTGCGTTTCGTTTCGGTCCCCGGAGAGAGATAGTAACGGATTTTGTTGAAATCGATGGCTTCGAGATCTTTGCTCGCCCAATGGGTGGGGAGCGGCTTTTCTAAAAACGTCTTCAGGCCGCGCAGACGAAACTCGCGCACCCAATCCGGATCGTCTTTGACATCCGCAATGTAATGGACGGTTTGTTCGCTCAGCCCGACGCCCGCATCGCGCACGTGAGCTTCCGGATAAAAGAAATCCCCCTTGCTTCGATCAATATTGACCGCAGAAGTCTCGGTTTTCATTGTGAATTGTCCCGGTTGTTACCTATACGCTGGTTCAGCCGCCTCGTCGCGCGCCCAATCGTAACCTCTCTCTTCGAGCTCGAGAGCGAGTTCTTTCCGCCCGCTCCTGACGATTCGCCCCGCCACCATTACGTGGACGTGATCGGGGATGATATAGTTCAGGAGGCGCTGATAGTGCGTGATTAACAATATACCAAGATCGGGGCCGCGCAAAGAGTTTACGCCATGCGCCACGGTCTTCAGCGCGTCGATGTCTAGGCCGCTGTCGGTCTCGTCAAGAACCGCATATTTGGGCTCGAGCATCGCCAGTTGCAGAATTTCAGCGCGCTTTTTTTCGCCACCGGAGAAACCCTCGTTGACCGCCCGCGACGTAAACGACCGGTCCATGCCGAGCAGTTCCATTTTTTCATAAAGCTTCGCGTAATAGTCGGTAGCCTCGAGTTCTTCGCCTTCCGGCAGATGCGATTGCAACGCGGCACGAAGAAAGTTGGCGATTGTCACACCTGGAATTTCGCTGGGATACTGGAAAGCCATGAAAAGACCCCGCCGCGCCCGTTCGTCCGGCTCAAGTTCGAGGAGGTTCTCTCCGTCCATCAACACCTTCCCAGCAATCACCTGATAGTCGGGGTGACCAGCGAGCACTTTGGCCAGGGTGCTTTTTCCTGAGCCATTTGGGCCCATAAGCGCGTGCACCTCCCCCCGAGGCACACGTAGAGTTAATCCGCGGACAATCTCCTGACCGTCCACAGCGACACGCAGATTCTCTATGTTCAGTTCCTTCATAAAAGCGAACAACAAATATATGTCGGATCGGCCGATTTGCGAATGCTTTAGCCCTGTCGATCGCGTGCTTTTTCCGGGCACATTGGTCTTGACGCCGGAGTGCCTTAGCTTCGTAAATAGGGACAAGTTTCTCTGTTAAAAATCGCTTGCCTTTGGCAAAACCTGAGAGCCGCAGTTTTTTGGCATTGCACGACACACTCCAGTGATGATTAACTCTCCGCCGAATCCAAGCGGCTCAAATGACCAGCGCGATTACTGAACCGCCTGCCACTGACCAGAAATTGGTTAGGGGACTCGGCTTGCTCGACTCAACCATGCTCGTGGCTGGCTCGATGATCGGCTCGGGAATTTTCATCGTTTCGTCGATCATTGCCAGGCAGGTCGGCTCGCCGGGATGGCTGCTCGTTGTGTGGATCGTCACCGGGTTACTGACGCTGACGGCCGCGCTGTCATACGGTGAATTGGCGGCGATGATGCCGAAAGCTGGCGGCCAATATGTCTATCTTCGTGAAGCTTTTTCGCCGCTCTGGGGATTTCTCTACGGTTGGACGCTTTTCCTTGTCATTCAGACTGGTACGATCGCGGCGGTCGCAGTCGGATTCGCGCGCTACATGGGCGTGCTCGTTCCCTGGGTTTCTGAAAGTAATTACTTGATCACGCCCATCCGTTTCGGTGGGTACGCGCTGTCGATCTCCACTGCGCAGCTCGTCGGATTAGCCCTAATCGGTTTTCTAACATTCACAAACACGCGTGGCCTGGAAGTAGGCAAACTCATCCAAAATGTCTTCACCACAGCGAAAACTGGCGCGCTAATCGCGCTAATCGTCCTCGGGATTATCGTCGGGTGGAGATCGGGCGCAGGCGCGGAAAACTTTCAGCACTTCTGGACGCTGCGCGGAAATTTGCAGGACGTCGGCGCGGGTCTAACCGCTGCGACCGCGTTCGGCCTCTTCGTCGGCATCTGTGTGGCGCAGACGAATTCGCTCTTCTCGGCGGATGCTTGGAACAACATTACATTCACAGCAGGCGAAGTGATCAACCCGCGACGAAACGTGCCGCTGTCCCTAGCGTTTGGCACGTTTCTGGTGATCGGACTTTATCTGCTCGCGAATGTCGCTTATCTGGCCACGCTCCCGTTTGCCTCTATCCAAAATGCGCCAAGCGATCGCGTTGCGTCGGAAACCGCAAATGTGATCTTCCCAGGCGCCGGGGCGACGATCATGGCTGTGGCGATCATGGTCTCGACTTTCGGATGCAATAACGGTCTTATTCTTGCAGGGGCTCGCGCGTATTATGCGATGGCGCGCGACGGCCTGTTCTTCCGATCTGTCGCCGAGCTGAACAAGTTCCGCGTTCCCGCCTGGGGTTTGGTGATTCAAGGCATATGGGCCGGCGCGCTCGTCCTGCCCCGCACGGTTAAGACCGATTCTACGGGGGCCGTAACGGGCTACGGCAACCTGTACGGCAATCTGCTCGATTATGTCATTTCGGCCGCGCTCATTTTTTACATCCTGACGATCATCGGCATCTTTTTGCTGCGTCGAAAACAGCCAGACGTGGAACGACCTTATCGGGCGTTCGGCTATCCAATCGTGCCCGCTCTATATGTCGTCGGCGCGACCGTGATTCTTGTGGTCCTGTTCGCATATCAGACGGCGACCACCTGGCCGGGCTTGATCATCGTGCTGAGTGGTGTGCCCGTGTATTTTCTGTGGAAATTTCGGAGTAAAAGATCACCACTAGCTTGACTTGCTGGGTCCATCCCGACTAGCACAACCAAAAACAAACTTCGCTAATGAACTTACTTCGACGAAAAAGCGTCACACAGCTTCAAGCTGATGCACTGACGGATCATCGACTGAAACGCGCGCTCGGAGCGACCAACCTGACGGCGCTCGGCATCGGCGCCATCATCGGAACGGGCATTTTCGTGCTGACCGGCACCGTCGCGGCGCAGAATGCGGGCCCAGCCGTGGTTTTATCGTTCGTGCTGGCGGGAGTGGCGTCGATCTTCGCGGCACTCTGCTATAGCGAGTTCGCCTCTCTGGTGCCGATGGCCGGCAGCGCTTATACCTACGGCTACGCCACGCTCGGCGAAGTTTTTGCGTGGATCATCGGATGGGACTTGATTTTGGAATATGCCCTCGGGGCAGTGACAGTGTCTATTGGCTTGTCAGGCTACGTCGTCTCGTTCTTGCACGATATAGGCATTGATATCCCGGCGCAGCTGTCGGCGGCACGCGGCACGCTCATTACGCTAGCCGACGGAACGCAAGTCGCGGCGATCTTCAATCTACCAGCTGTAATCATCATCGGTATCGTCACGCTCCTGCTTGTGATCGGCATTAAGGAATCTGCAAACGCAAACAACGTGATCGTAATCATCAAGGTGGCAGTCGTACTGCTGTTCATTGTCGGCGCGGCGCACGCCGTCAACCCCGCTAACTGGCATCCGTTTATGCCGCCGAGCACCGGTGTCCGCGGACAGTTCGGCTGGAGCGGGGTCATGCAAGGCGCTGGAATTGTTTTTTTTGCGTATATCGGTTTTGATGCAGTCAGCACGGCAGCGCAGGAAGCCAAAAATCCGCAGCGGGACATGCCGATTGGCATCATCGGCTCGTTGTTGATCTGCACGGTTCTTTACATTCTGGTTTCCGGCCTCGCGACTGGCATAATGTCGTACCGCGATTTGAACGTGCCGGATCCAATCGCGGTCGCAGCGGATCACGCCGGGCTCGGTTGGATGTCGTCGCTCATAAAGCTAGGTGCCATCGCAGGCCTCAGCTCAGTCATCCTGGTGATGCTGCTGGGCCAGTCTCGGATTCTTTGGACCATGGCCGACGATGGTTTGATGCCGAAATTTGTGAGCAAGGTTCATCCAAAATTCCGCACACCATGGATCACAACGATAGTGACCGGTGCAGTAGTGGCGTTCTTCGCCGCGATTTTGCCAATCCGCGATGCCGCGAGCCTCGTTTCAATTGGCACGTTGCTGGCCTTCGTGATCGTCTCAATCGGGGTGCTGGTGCTGCGCGTGCGCGAGCCGGAGTTGGTGCGCAGATTCAAAGCGCCGGCAGTGTGGTTCGTTGCGCCTATGGGCGCGCTGTCCGCGCTTTATCTGATGATCTCGCTGCCATGGCGAACGTGGGAACGGCTCATCATCTGGTTTGTGATCGGCATGGTCATTTACTTCTTCTATGGCGCCCGCCGCAGCAAACTCGGGAACCAGCGCGTTTAGGCGGATACACCTGCGAGAAGGCAATCCGCTGCGCCGACTTAACCGGACAGCCGACTCACGAGCCGGCTGAGCCCCAATCCCCTTCGAATCCGCGCGTTGGGCTAGTCGAACCGAATCGGAGCAGCGCGCGCGTACGCTTCGCGAGCTTTTGGCGATCGATCTTATCAAAAGCACGCCGCGCCGCTGCGATCTCGGACGTGGAAACGTGTAGCTTGCGAAGAATTTCTTCTTCCTCTTCTCCGGTCACGGTCTCCGGTTGTTCGCTGCTCAATGCGCGCTTTTGAAATTGCGACATGACGGTCGCCAACGCAGTTTCATTGGACACTCCGAACAGATCGAGTAGTCGTTGAAAACTGAGGTGAAACGGAAGGGTAGCAAGATGCACATCTGCAGCCTCGGCGATGCAGTTGGGCGGCATCACAACCTCATTCGACGTCGCAACTGAATGCCAGACCTCGGCGGGTTCGTAATAACCGATCTCGACAACGCGAGAGCCGCACGGCTCCGGTATTGTGACATAATGTGTCGCGACCATCGGTTCGACAGCAACGCTTTTTTCTTCAAGACCGTCCGCGCGATAGACCCGAAGATGGACCTGTCGATCCACTGGCATCGCTTTTTCAAACACTGACGTCCAATCGACATTCCAACTTGCGAAGATGGTGCACGAATCGCGTGCGATGGCGAAAAGGATTGGCGCACTGGAGACGCGCGGCAGAGACACGCTATCGCCGAGGTCGGTTTGTCGGTGGTCCACGGCAACACGCACCACCGGTTTTTTGCGAATCCGGAATCCCTCGCGAGACTTTAATGTTTGAGCATTGCGCTTTCCTTTTCGTTCGGTCATTTTCGCGGGGTCGCTTAAATCGGTGAAAGGCAAACAGCGAATATTGCCGCACAATGCAGCGATGAGCCAAATGTTTTGACTCAAAAAAGATGAGCCCAAAAATCATTAGTGTTCAGGAACTTTCTGATTACTGCGGAAAGTTGCGTGCTGCTGGCAAAAAGCTGGTCGCTACAAACGGCTGTTTCGATCTATTGCACCTCGGGCATGTGCGATATTTACAAGCTGCGCGTGCGCTCGGTGATTTCCTGGCAGTCGGCTTGAATCGCGACCATTCGGTTCGTGAGCTGAAAGGAAGCGGGCGTCCGATTACAACGGAGAGCGATCGTGCGGAGCTTGTTGCGGCTTTGCAGTGTGTCGATCTGGTGACAGTCTTTCCACAAATCCGAGCGACGCAATTTATTGCTGCAGTCAGGCCCGCCATTTACGTCAAGGGTAGCGATTACACGCCTGAAACGTTGAACGAAGAGGAGCGGGCAGTGTTAAAGGAAATCGGCGCGGAGATTCGCCTTGTTCCATTTGAGACTGGTTATTCGACCTCGCGTTTAATCGAACAAATATGCAAAAGCAGGAGT
>Ga0307296_10001022_pt1 | contig 13749 bp, 12 predicted proteins | sample ER_DNA_153_FD_194467 | JGI IMG/M metagenome (GOLD analysis project Ga0307296, IMG submission 194467) | Bulk soil microbial communities from the East River watershed near Crested Butte, Colorado, United States - ER_DNA_153 | ecosystem: Environmental > Terrestrial > Soil > Floodplain | place... | reverse complement strand
AAGGCGTGGAGTCAAAACCTCGGCCATGAGCACGTCCTTACTACGTTTTCAAGCTACGGCGATGTTGCACGCCACCGTCAGGCTGAAATCATTCGTGCGCTCGGCAAGTCGGAGCAACACGTCTACGCAAACGGTCCCTGCCGTTCGTCGTGCATCGCTTGCAAATAGCTTTCGACATCCGACCGCGCACGCTCGCCCATTTCGCGCTTCGCATCCGTGAACGGCGCGGGGGCTTTCGGGTTGAAGGTGATCTTGTGCTTAAGCAAATAGTCCATCACGGCCGCGACCTTATCGGCGTCCGCGATGTTCCGGAACAACGTGCTGTAGTAGTCGGCGGACCGCTTCTTCACCGCTGAAAACAGAATCAGCCGCCGCCTATCGTCTTCTTCAATCGGCAACGCATCCTTGTAATTCGTCATGCAGAAGAAGTTCATGTGATTCGGAATCTCAAAGGCGTTGCCGAACTTCTTTTCGATGCGAAGCGTGTCTTTGATAGGTGACTTCAGCCGGTTCAAAACATCGGCGCGGCCGGACGCCATCAATTCGTTGATGATCGCGAGTTGCGCACCTTCCTGCCATCCGGTCCAAGCCTTCGTCACTTCATCGTTGGACGGTTCACCCCGTCCTCACCCTCCTTCCCTCGATCGGATACGCCGGATCATTGAACCCCGGCGTCGAGGGATGGCCGCTGGCGACGAGGCGGTCGACCAGCGCTTCGTCCTCGGCGGTGAAACGATAGTCGAGCGCGCGGATGTAGTCGTCCCATTGTTCCTCGGTGCGGGGGCCTGCGATCACGCTCGATACGAAGGAAGAATTCAGCACCCATGACACCGCAAACTGGCCGGCGGTGATGCCTTTGGCTTCGGCGTGCCGCTTGATCTCCTGCGCGAGCTTTAGCGATTCCGGCCGCCACTCGGTCTGCATCATGCGCTTGTCGTTGCGTCCGGCGCGCGTGTCCTTGTCGGGCGCGGCGTCGGGGCGGTACTTGCCGGTCAGCACGCCGCGCGCCAGCGGGCTATAGGGCACGATGCCGAGGCCAAAATATTCGCAGGCCGGAAAATGCTCGACCTCGGGCATCCGGTTCATCGCGTTGTAATAGGGCTGGCTGGCGACCGGGCGGTCGATCCCAAGGCGGTCGCAGATGTTGCAGATCTCGGCGACCCGCCAGGCCCGATAATTCGAGACGCCGAAATAGCGCACCTTGCCCTGCTGGATCACCTCTCCCATCGCGCGCACGGTTTCCTCCAGCGGCGTCGAATGGTCTTCCTTGTGCAGGTAGTAGATGTCGATGTGGTCGGTGCCGAGCCGCTTCAGGCTTTCTTCCGCCGCCTGCAGCACCCAGCGCCTCGACAGCCCGCCGCGATTGGGATCGTCGCCCATCTGGTTGGCGAGCTTTGTCGAGAGAATCCAGTTTTGCCGGTTGTTGGAAATGGCGCGGCCGACCACCACTTCCGAATTGCCGCCGTTATAAGCGTCCGCGGTGTCGATGAAGTTGACGCCGGCCTCGCGCGCCTTCGCCACGATCCGCATCGACGTCGCCTCATCGGTCGGCCCGCCGAACATCATGGTGCCCAGGCAGATCGGCGAAATCTTCAGGCCACTGCGGCCGAGGTTGCGGTATTGCATGGGGTGGGTCCTTTCAATAACAGCTCTATGTGCTCCCTCGCCCCGCACTTCGCGGGGTCGAGACGAGCGAAGCTCGCTCTTAGAGGGTTGGGGTGAGGGGCTCTCTCCACGAACTCGGACTCGCGGAGAGTCCCCCTCACCCGGATCGCACCGGACGATGCTTCGCATCGCCGAGGCGATCCGACCTCTCCCCGCAAGCGGGGAGAGGTGAATGCCCCTCACTCGTTCTTCAATATCTTGAACACGCCGCTGGCCATCGCGATACAGCGCTTGTCGACGGTCACCTCGGTTGTGATGAAGATCAGGCTGCGGGTCGAGCGCACCACATGCGGCTTCGAGACCAGGATCTCGCCGATCTTGCCGGGCTCGACGAAATGGGTGTCCATCTGCACGGTCGCGAGCATCGGCTTCCCCGACACGTATCGCGCCGTCATGCCGCAGGTGCGGTCCGCGAACGTCATCAGCACCCCGCCCTGCACCAGGCCGCGGCGGTTATGGTGCTTGTCCTGCGCGACCAGGGCATATTCGTGCTCGCCGTCGACGACCCTTTGCCACAGCGGCCCGATCAGGCTGATGAACCCGCTGGTTTCAACTGTTGTCCAGCCGGAGGCCTTGAGTTTCGCCGTGGCCTTGTCGGTCATGTCTTTTCTTTCGCCTTCAAATTCCGTCGTCCCCGCGAAAGCGGGGACCCATAACCACTGATGCGTGTTGTGGTAAATGGTGGGGCCCCAGCTTTTCCTCAACATCGACATCGGTGGTTATGGGTCCCGGCTCGCGCGCAAGCGCTCGGCCGGGACGACGAGGGGTCATTTCATCAATCGCTGAGGTGTTGTAGTCAAGCGGGATGATCTGGCCGTTTGACGAACCCACCCGCCAAAATATCGCCGCGCGTTGCGCGGCGTTTGCGCGGCTGCCGGAAGGCGAACCGGCACCGGGGCTGAAGCGGGCCGCGGTTGCCATCGCGCTGGTCGAGGCCGGCGGTGCGGGAAGCGGCACGGCGCTGTTGTTGACGCTGCGCGCCGCAGGGCTGCGCGCCCACCGCGGTCAATGGGCGCTGCCGGGCGGACGCTGCGACCAGGGCGAGACGCTTGCTGAAGCGGCGCTGCGCGAGCTTCACGAGGAACTTGGCCTCGAACTCACGCGCGGTGACGTGCTGGGCCTGCTCGACGATTATCCGACGCGCTCCGGCTACCTGATCACGCCGGTCGTGGTGTGGGCAGCGACGGGCGGTACGATCTCGCCCAATCCGGAAGAGGTCGCCTCGGTGCATCGCATCGCGCTCGATAGTATCGGACAGGCTGACGCCTTCGACTTCACGGCCATTCCCGAGAGCACCCGGCGCGTGATCCGGTTTCGTCACGCCGGAAAATTCATCCACGCGCCGACCGCGGCCCTGATCTATCAGTTCCGCGAAGTGCTGGAGGGGCGCGCTACCCGCGTGACCGAGCTGGAACAGCCGGTGTTCGCCTGGAAGTAGGCTAGATCGTCATTCCGGGGCGATGCCAACGGGTCCGGCCTATGGCCGGCCCGATGACAGGCTCCGCATCGAACCCGGAATCTCGAGATTCCCCGATGTGCAATTGCACATCTGAGGTCTGGTCCTTCGGACCATCCCGGAATGACGGAGTCTGATCGGGTTGCGGACATCGCAGCTTTCGAGGACGATGCGGCCAAGCAAGAACGACGACACCCGGGAGGTTCTGCAAAATGCGTATCTGGAAGATCTGGCTTTGTGCCGCCGCAACGGTGTTCGGCTTGCCCGGCCCGCAGGTTGATGCGCAAGCGCAAAACTTTCCGAACCGGGCCATCACGCTGGTCATTCCGTTCGCGCCCGGTGGCTCAACCTCGATCGTCGGCCGCGTGATCGCCGACAAGATGAGCGAGTTGCTTGGCGAAAAAGTCGTGGTCGATAATCGGCCCGGCGCCGGCGGCACCGTCGGCACCAAGGCGGTCGCGAAAAGCGATCCCGACGGCTACACCATTCTGCTTGGTTACACCGGCACGCTCGCGATCGGACCGTCGCTCTATAAAAATGCCGGCTATGATCCGCGCAAGGATTTCGCGCCGATCGGCCTGATCGGCAACGCCCCCAATTCGCTGGTGGTGCATCCTTCGTTCCCGGCCAGGACCGTCACCGAGCTGATCGCCTATGCGAAGGCCAATCCCGGCAAGGTCAATTTCGGCTCTGCCGGCGCCGGCACCGCCAGCCACATCACCGGCGAATATTTTGCGCGCTCGGCCGGCATTGCGCTGGTGCATATTCCCTACAAAGGCACCGGCCCGGCGCTGACCGATTTGTTGGGCGGGCACATCCCGATGGCATTCGCGCCGATCCCGGCCTCGCACGCCAACGTCTCGGCCGGGACGTTGCGCGCGCTGGCGGTGACCAGCACGACCCGCTCCAGCCTGCTGCCGGACGTGCCGACGATGGCGGAAGCCGGCCTGCCCGGCTTCGACGCGTCGCTTTATTACGGCCTGGTGGCGCCGGCCGGCACGCCGCGCCCCATCGTCGACAAGCTCAACAAGGAATTGCAGGCAGCACTCGTCTCCAGCGAGGTGAAGAAGCAGCTCGGGCTCGATGGCGCCGAGATCACGCCGGGCACGCCGGAAGACTATGCCGCCTTCATCGACAAGGATGAGAAGAAATGGTCGCAGCTCGTCAAGGCCAGCGGCGTCGAGCCGGAGTGAGCGAATTTCGGGGCTGACTTGCCCGGCACGCTTGATACAACAGGCCGATGCTTTTTCATCCGATTCGCCATCCCGGATATGTTGCGCTGGCGCTGCTGCTGATCGCGCCGCAGGCGGCGGCGATCGATGCGGCAACGCTTCCGGCAACAACGGCCGGCGCGATGGCGCAGGCCGCATCGGCGCAAGCGATCGCGGAATATCGCCGCAAGCTGAAGGAATATCTCGAGGCGCGCGCGGCGTTCGACCAGGAAGCCGGCGCCTACTGGAATTCGATCGCCGAGAAGCGGCGCGGGCGCAACGCCAAGCGGCGCGAACGCCAGACCATCGCGCTCGAGGATTATGTGCTGACGCAGCCGCCGGTCTATGCCGGGCCGAGGCGGCCGGTGAGCCCCTCGCCCGAGGCCGAGGAGCCGCGCGCGCCCCGCGAGCGCAAGCGCATTCCGGTGGTCGCCGATCTGTTGAAAGCCGTCGCGGAGCATTTCCAGTTTGCCCCGCAGCGGCCCGCGGGCGAGCTCGAGTTCAAGCGCGCCTACGCCCGGGCAGCATCAGCGGCCGGGCTGACGCGCGAGCAGGCGGTGCGGGTCTATTCGTTCGAGACCGGCGGCAACGGCAATCACGACATGCAATCCGGCTTGAGCGCCTCGCGGCCCGGCTCGCGCGCGATCTCGAGCGCGATCGGCTACAACCAGCTATTGACCAGCAACAGCGTCGAGCTGATGGCCGAGCAGGGCCAGGAAATCGTTCGTGCGTTGACGGCAAAGGCCGCGCTGTTGTCCGGCAGCCAGCGGCAGGCGATCGATCACAAGATCGCGGTGCTGAAGCGGATGGTGGCGCTGGCGCGCTCGGTGCCGGACGAATGGGCGCAGCACGAAAAACTCGGCAATACGCCGCAGGGCTGGGCGATCCATGCCATGGTGCTGGATATCGACGTCGGCCCGCTGCTGCAGACCCACAAGCTCCTCACCTCCGTGATCTTCGCCCGCGCCAAGGGTTTTGTGCGCCCGCTCACCGCCGCCGAGCTGGAGATGATGAACCTGACCGGCGACGGCACCGGGCTCGACATGGTGACGATGCCGCAGCCGATGCGCGAGCAGGTCCCGACCTCGAATTTCTTCCAGCGCGCAGGCTATGAGCGCAATCCGGTGGCGATCCGCAACAACACCGTGGCGAAACTGCTGGCAGTCACCGACGCGCGGATGGACTCTAACAGCACCCTCCCGGGCGCGAAGGAATTAGCGACGGCGTTTTAGCCTGCCGGGCCTCCAAGCCGTCATGCCCCGCGAAAGCGGGGCATCCAGTAACCCGCGCCGCCGAATGAGACCCTCGGCAGCGCGGCGTACTGGATCATCCGCTTTCGCGGATGATGACACCATCATTTCGTAGGCAGGCCGAGCGTCGCGGATAATTTCAGCGTCGTCCCGGCCAAGCGAAGCGCGAGCCGGGACCCATACGCCGCGGCTTTTCAACAGGGCAATCGGGTTGCCACCTTCTGCGACAACGGACGCCGGTGGTTATGGGCCCCGGCTTTCGCCGGGGCGACGTCAGAGAGTTTAATGCCTCTCACCCCGGGCCGAACATGAACCTGCCGTCGCCCTCGAGGTACGGGCCGGTGCGCATATAGAGCTGTCCGTTCTGGCCGATGAAGAACAACGTGCCCTTCGGCACCTTCTTCGCGCCCTTCAGCAGCAGGCCGGCATTGCTGGTGCCCATCTTGTAGGAATAGGTCTTGCCCTCCTTGTCGTAGCCATAGCCCATGTCCGGCGTCAGCACCCAGGGCGCCGGCGCCAGGGCCTGCGCAAACGCCGACGTCGTCAGCGCGCCGAACGCGGCCGCGATCAAAAGGGTCTTTGTCGAAAATCCCGTCATCTTGCATTCTCCCCGGCAACCAATCGGCAATCGTTGATCCCGTCTTGAACAAATCACGAACACCATCGCCGCGTCAATACGGCGGGACTGTTCGCCGCAGCGCGCGTCACTTTGTGATTTCCCGCTCTCCTCTTCGCGACTATGTTCCGGTTCCGGTCTAGAACCGGTGTTTGCAAGATACGTCACGGGGATGATTCGGATGAACCACGTCATGAAAATTTGTTTGGGCGTCGCGGTGGGGTGTGTGACGCTGGTTCCTGTTGCCCGGGCGGATGATTTCAAGCTCAGCAATAACCAGAGAATTTCCTGCAGCCGCGGCTTGAGCCCCGGAAAACTCAATACCGCGACCTGCAAATCCTACGCCTACCTCTTCAACATCAAGACTTCGGAATATTTCAGGTGCCAGGTCAGCCTGGCGCTGACGCGGGACAACAAGGAAGTGATCAACGTCCAGACCGACGGCGGCTGCACCAAAAGACCCCGCATCTTCGAGACCGATTCCAATTATGCGTTCGATGCCACCGAAACCGAGCCGCCCAACACCAATTCGTTTTTCGGCCCCGGCGGCTATGCGGTGTGGGCCAGCGACACCACCACGCGGAAACTTCGCGGCTGCATCACCATCTCCTCGGGCCTCGGCTCCGACATCTCGAAATGCCTGGACATGACGTTTCAGTGAGGGGCATCGGGCGATGCCGTCAGAAAGATGGGTTACATCTGTCGATGAGCTAGTCCAGATATTCCGCGCCGCGCTGATTGCGTTGGTTCCAATAGCTGACAGAGCACATATGCCATGGAGAGAGCCGAACAATTATGACGATTGGGATTCAATTGCCGTCGCAATATACGAATCTGTTGTATCGCGCTCGCTTGAGGAGTCATCCGAATGGGACAAATTTGATGCGGTCCCGAAATACGACAAGAGAACCGATTGCTACTCAAACAGCAGTTATCTAACAACGAAGGACGAGTCCGGCGCGTGCGCATTCATTTGTTTTGAGACGAAATCCTTTCCGTTCGATACAAGTCTCTTCGGGCGGTTGGACGAATCGAATGTTGTGATCAGTTTTGAACGCCGAAAAACTGACTCTGTGGGCTTCGTCCTCGCGGGGCGGTCCGGAGATGTTGTCACGATAGTCGATACGCTTCGAGTTCTCCCTTGATTTTGAGCGAAATCGGTTGGAAGGCGCCATCACGCCCTGAAAGCGATCCGTGGCCCGGATGGATCGAGGCGCAATCCGCGGAACGGCAAAAAAGGACCCCGGATTTCGCTGGCGCTCCGTCCGGGCTACGATTTCTGAAATCATAGAGGGAGAAGTCGATGGAACGGCTCAAGGGGAAGACAGCGCTGGTGGTCGGCGCCGTCTCGAACCATGAGGCCGCGATGCTACTCATCCCTTGAGACGCGGCGAAGACGCCGCACCTCAGTCTCTGATTCACAATGCAGCCAATGAAATAGGGCTTTATAGCAAAAAGTCGTCATGCCCGGCCTTGCGCCGGGCATCCACGTCTTGGCTTCACTTGAGCAAGAAAGACGTGGATGGCCGGGACATCTAGCGCGAAGACGCGCTTCGCGCTTTTGCCCGGCCATGACGAAAATGAATCATCTTCAAGCTGTTAGGAAGAGCCTGAAAATACTGGTTGCTCAGGCCGGATGCTTAGCCGCCGACGCCTTTTTCCTTGAAATACTTCAGCGCACCGGGATGGAACGGGATCGGCGAGCGATCCTGCACCTGGTTGTCGAGCGAGAAGCTTTCGGCTTCCTTGTGCACGGCGACGATGTCGGCTTTCTTTTCCACCAGCGTCTTGACGATCGCATAGGCGTCGTCGTTGCTCATCTTGTCGCCGGTGACGATCAGGTTCCAGACCTCGGCAATGCTGTTATCCTTGTCGTAGCCGGGATACGAGGCCGCCTTGATCTTGCTCACGGTATAGAGCTTGCCGTATTTGGCGTTCATCTTCTCGACCGTTTCGCCGTGGTCGACCAGCTTCATCTTCATGCCGGGCGTTGCCGCAAGATCGGTCACCGCGGCGGTCGGGATGCCGCCGACCCAGAAGAACGCGTCGATCTTGCGGTCCTTGATGGCGTTGACGGATTCGGAGACGCCGAGCCGTTCGCGCTTCATGTCCTTGTCCTTGTCCAGCCCGGCGGCCTCGATGACGCGGAACGCCATCACCTCGGTGGCGCCGCCCGGCGATCCCGTCGAGACGCGTTTGCCCTTGAGGTCCGCCATCTTTTCAATGCCGGTGCCTTCGACGGTCACCACATGCATGCGGTTCGGATAGACCACGAGCAGCGCCTGCAGCGGCACCTTGCTCTTGAATTTATCCTGGCCCTGCATCGCATCGAGCGCGGCGTCAGCCATGGTGAAGGCCATCTCGCTCTGGCCCGACGCGATTAGTTTCAGATTGTCGATCGAGCCGCCGGTGACCTCGGCGGTGGCCTGCACGTTGGGCAGGGACTTCGACAACACGTTGGCGACGGCGCCGCCGAGCGGATAGTAGACACCGCCGGTGCCGCCGGTGCCGATCGACATGGTCCTCTGCTGGGCATGGACGATCCCGGCGAAGGCGAGCCCGGCCGAAACCGCAACAGCCAGCACCGCCGTAGTCTTCTTGATTGTCTTCATCGCTCACTCCCTGACTATGTTGTAAGCGCCGGCCGTTTCGGCGCCGGCGTTTTGGCTTGCCACAGCAGCACGCCGAGGCCGATGACCAGGCCGGGCACGTAGGTGTAGCTGATATCGCGTCCGATGATCCATTCGATGATCGCTTCTATCAGGCTTGGAAACACCAGCAGCAAACCGGATAGCAGAAGCAGGCCGCGCTCGATCGGCGTATTTTGTCGCAGGCCCCAGTTCTGGGCAACCGCGGCGAGAGCGACGAGCCCGAACGTGGTCTTGATGGTGATCTCGACGATGTCGATCCACGAGCCACCCTTGGGGATAGCCAGCAGCAGGCCGACGCCTTGCGGATCGAGCACGAACACGAACGGAACCAGGAAGGCCGGCAGCGTGTATTTCCACGATTGCAGCGTGGTCTTGTAGGGATCGCCGCCGGTGATGGCGGCCGCCGCAAATGGCGAAAGCGCGGTCGGCGGCGATACCTCCGACAGCACGGCATAATAGAAGATGAACATGTGGGCGGCGTAATCGGGCACTCCGAGCTTGATCAGCGCGGGCGCGGCGATCACCGCGCAGATGATGTAGGACGCGGTCACCGGCACCGCGAGACCGATGATCCAGACGATCAGCGAGGTATAGATCGCGGTGAGCAACAGACTGCCGCCGGCATAGCTGATGACGATCGACGAGAATTTGAGGCCGAGGCCGGTCAGCGTCACGATGCCGACGACAATGCCGGCGCAGGCGCAGGTGGTCGCGGCATTCAGCGCACCGATCGAACCGTCGGCCAGCGCCTTGACCAGCTTCTTCGGCACCAGCGCCGTTTCCTTGCGCAGGAAGCTCAGCGCGAAGGTGACCACCGTGGCGTAGAACACCGACAGCGACGGCGAGTAGCCGACGATCATGAACACGACCACGGCGAGCAGCGAGATGAAATGGAAGCCATAGCGCTTCGTCATCTGGCCGAGCGACATCTCCGGCGTGAAGGTCACATCCCTGGCGCCGTATTTCCTGGCATCCAGCTCGACCATGATCAGCAGCGACAGGTAATACAGGCAGGTCGGAATTGTCGCCATCCAGATCACATCGAGATAGCTGATCTTGAGAAATTCGGCGATCAGAAAGGCGGCGGCTCCGAGCACCGGCGGCGACAGGATCGCGCCCAGGCCGCCGGCCGCCAGCAACCCGCCGGCGGCGTTTTTCTCAAAGCCGGCCTTGGCCAGCATCGGATAGGCGACGGTGCCGATCATCACGGTGGTGGCAACACCCGATCCCGACGGACCGCCGAGCAGGAACGAGGACAGCACCACCGTGCGGCCGGCGCTATTCGGCTTGCCACCCATCAGCGCCAACGAAAAATCGATGAAGAATTTTCCGGCGCCGGATTGCTGCAGGAACGCGCCATAGATCGTGAACAGGATGATCAGGGTCGCCGAGACATCGACCGCGACGCCGAAAATGCCTTCCAGGGTAATGAAGAGGTGACCGACCAGACGCGGCAGGTCGTAGCCGCGATGCGTCCACGGCGCCGGCAGATACGGGCCGAGCATCGCATAGGCAATGAACAATACCGCCACCACGGGCATGATCAGTCCGGTGGTGCGCCGCGTCGCTTCCAGCAGCAGCACGATGAAGACGAGGCCGACGATGACGTCCCAGCGGTCCGGCGAGGTGGCGCGATCGGTAAAATCGTCGCCGCCCCACAGCGCATAGACGATGGTCGCAACCGCGACAATGCCGGGCACGACGTCCCACCAGCGCACGCGATTGCGAAACCGCGTCGCCAGCGGAAACAGCAGGAAACTCAGCACCAGCGTGAAGGCGACGTGGGTGTAGCGAAGTTCCTGGGTTGGAACGATCGCGTAGGCCGCATAGAGGTGAAACAGGCTCATCACCACCGCGATGGTCGTGGAGATTCGCCCCGCCCAGCCCATCAGGCGGTTGGCCGCGCCTTCTTCGGCCTCGACGAATGATTCCGCCTTGAGCAGCGCTTCGTCGGAGACGACGACCACGTCGTCATTGGGCGTTGACTTGCTTGGCGATGGATTGTCTGCGGCCATGCTCCCCCCGGAACGTTTTTTACTCGGCCCGGCTGACCGGGCGCGCTTGATTGTGGCGGCATTGATGCCGGTTTGGCCGACCGTGGCAAGGGCCTTGAGCCGCCCTTAGGTTGATTGCAACGGTGCCGGACGCTGTTGGAGATATTCGGGTATCAGGTCGGCGCCAATGCGTAAAGAAGAGCGCGCGTGATCCGTAGCCCGAATGAAGCACTTGCGAAATCCGGGGCTGTCATTGCGCGGCACCCGGATTGCGCTTCGCTGCATCCGGGCTACGATGACTCAATCAAACGGGGAGAAGTCGATGGAACGGCTCAAGGGGAAGACAGCGCTGGTGGTCGGCGCCGGCTCGATCGGGCCGGGCTGGGGCAATGGCAAGGCGACCGCGGTGACGTTTGCGCGCGAGGGCGCGCAGGTGTTTTGCGTCGACCGTAACGGCGCTGCCGCGGAAGAAACCGCAAAAATCATCGCCTCCGAAGGCGGCAAGGCGACCGCGTTCACATCAGATGTGTCCCGCGCCGCCGATGTCGAGGCGATGGTGGCGGCATGCCTCAAAGCCTATGGCCGCATCGACGTGCTCGACAACAATGTCGGCATCGCCGAGACGGGAAACGTGGTCGAAGTGTCGGAAGCCGATTGGGACCGCGTGTTCGCCGTCAATCTCAAAAGCGCCTTCCTCGCCATGAAGCATGTCAGCCCGGTGATGGCGCGGCAGGGCGGCGGCTCGATCATCAATATCTCGTCGATCGCCTCGATCCGCCATCTCGGCATCTCCTATGTCAGCTATGCCACCACCAAGGCCGCGATGAACCAGTTGACGCGCACCACGGCGGTCGAATTCGCGCCCAAACATATCCGGGTCAACGCCATTCTGCCGGGCCTGATGAAAACGCCGATGGTCGAGCACTCCGCCGGCCTGGCGGCGAGCTACGCCGCGGGCGACGTCGAGGCGATGTGGCGCGCGCGCGACGCGCAGGTGCCGATGGGGCACATGGGGGAAGCCTGGGATGTCGCCAACGCGGCGCTGTTTCTCGCTTCCGACGAATCGAAATACATCACCGGCATCGAGCTGGTGGTCGATGGCGGCGTTACGCTGAAGGTGAGCTAGTCGCTCTCGCAGCAATGTGCCCCGGATGCTGCGCAGCGCGCCGCTCTTGCGGCGTGGTGCGCTGCTGATCCGGGGCCCATGGCGCAACCATGGAATTGTGGGTCCCGGCTCTGCGGTGCACCGTGAAGGACGCTGCACCGCGTCCGGGACACCGAAACACCTCACCCCTGCGCGCTCAATTCCCGCCAGTCGAATTCTTCCTCAAGCTGATGAAAGGCGTCGTCGCCGATCTCCTCGGATTCGCGCAGCCCGAGGATCGCTCGCCGCGCGGCACCGATTGCGCGCCGCCGCAGCGGGTCTGCCGGAAGTTCGCCGGTGGCAACGCCGCGATCGGGATCGCCCTCCGCGCGCAACAGCAGGGCGCGGTATTCCAGCCTGAGGATTTCGGCTTCTTCGGAAGGGTCGCCGTCGATTTCATCCAGCGCCGCGCGATAGGCGACGGCGCGGGCGCGCCCGACTTCGGCGGCCACCGGATTGTCGTCCTTCAGTCGCAGCGCCGCGATCAGCGGCCGCAACGTCAGGCCTTGAATCAACAGCGATCCCAGCACCACGGCGAACGCCGTCAGCAGAATGAGATCGCGGTACGGAAAGCCTTCCGGCAGCGCATAGGCTGCGGCCAGCGTGACGATGCCGCGCATGCCGCACCAGGATACGACGATGCCGCCTTCAACAGCGGGCACGGCCGTGGAGCGTCGAGGGTGAAAGATTCCTCGCCCGATCAATAGCCGCAACGTGGCGCCGTATAGCATCACCCAGGCAATGCGCGTGAGGATGACCGTTGCCAGAACGCAAGCGGCCACCGCGCAATATTCCAGCCGCACCGGCTCGTCGAGCCGCTCCCAGATCGGCCGCAACTGCATGCCGATCAGCATGAACGCCAGCACGTTGAGAACAAAGACCATGGTTTCCCACACCGCGTAGGCGGGCACGCGCAGCCGCGCGGGCGTTCGCGCTGGCGCGGTGCGCGCAATGGTGATCGCGTAGGCGACGATGGTCAGAATGCCGGAGAGGCCGATTTGCTCGGCGACGATCCAGACCGTGAAGGTGCCTGCAAACTGCACGATGATCGCGCTTGGCGCGTACACGATCCGCCGGGTCAACAACATCGAAACCCGGGCGAACAGATAGCCGGCCACCAGGCTTCCCGCCAATGCCAAGGCGATCGACGGTGCAAACTCGCTCCATTTGAAGTGCTGGACCGCCGCGGCGCCGACCGCGACGCGATAAATCAGCAGTGCGCTGGCGTCGTTGAGCAGGCTCTCGCCTTCGAGGATCTTGAGGATCCGGTGCGGCAGTTTCACCTGGCGGAGGATGGCGGTTGCCGCGGCCGCGTCGGGCGGCGCCACGATGGCGCCGAGCGCAATCGCGGCCGCCCAGGGCATATCCGGCAGCAGCCAGTGGACAAGCACCGCCACGGCGGCGGTGGTGAGGCCAACCGCGACGAACACCAGTGTCGAGACCGGCAGCCAGTTCTTCCTGAGGTCGCGCAGCGAAGTGTCGAAGGCGGCATCCATCAGCACCGGCGCCACGAACAGCGCCAGCGCCAGATCAGGCTCCAGCGTCCAGGACGGGCTCGAGGGCACGAAGGCCAGCAGCATGCCGCCGATGGCGAGGAAAGTCGGATAGGGCACCTTGATCCGCCGGGCGAGCGCCGACAGCAGCACCGCGCCAAGCAGCAAGCCGATAAGCCATTCGAATGTAACCAAGCTGCGATTCCTTGTCGGTCGGTCGAGATCAATATTATCTCGCAATCTAGCATCAAAATCCGCCTGTATGATCG
>Ga0307296_10001021_pt1 | contig 13754 bp, 13 predicted proteins | sample ER_DNA_153_FD_194467 | JGI IMG/M metagenome (GOLD analysis project Ga0307296, IMG submission 194467) | Bulk soil microbial communities from the East River watershed near Crested Butte, Colorado, United States - ER_DNA_153 | ecosystem: Environmental > Terrestrial > Soil > Floodplain | place... | reverse complement strand
CTTGCGTCTCCGCTTCCGGCGCGCGTCAGCCTGTGGTCCGTCATTCTCGCTCTCACCCTTGGCGCCAGCGTCGGAGTGCTGTTCGGAGTCTATCCGGCCTCGCGCGCAGCGCAGCTCGACCCAATCGACGCACTCCGCGCAGAATGATCATCGCCGAGCGGATCCAGAGCAACGTGCAGATCGCCCTCGACACCTTGAGAGCGAACAAGCTGCGATCGTCGCTGACGATCCTCGGCGTCGTGATCGGAGTATCTACGGTGATGGCGATGGCAGCGATCGTTCAGGGTATTCAGGACCAGATCGTCCGCACGATCGAGATCGCCGGACCCACGACGTTCTATGTCGTGAAAGTCTTTTCGCAGACCCCGGTGAATCCCGACCGGTTACCGAAATGGATCCGGGTGCGGCCCGATCTGGTCGAGGATGAGGCGGCGCGCATCAGGCAGCTGCCCGAGATCTCGTACGCCGCAATGTGGGCCCAGACCAACGGCCGACTCACCTACGGGGCGCAGCACACGCAAATGACTCTCATCATGGGCGCCGACGACAGGTATCAGGAGATCCAGGGCGGAGAGCTGCTGGATGGGCGATGGTTCACCCAGGCTGAGCTGACTTCGGGTGCCAATGTCGCAGTACTTGACGAGAACGCCGCGCACAAGCTGTTCGGTCGGGAATCGGTGTTGGACAAGGAGATCCGAATTGGAGGACGGCCGGCGCGAGTAATCGGTCTATATGCTCAGCCGGGAAACATCTTCTCGCCACCCGGCCAGGACATCAGCGCGATCGTGCCGTACGCGATGCTCGACCATCAATTCACCATCGACAAGACGAACGCGCTCTACATCCCGGTGAAGCCGAAAAAGGGCGTGACGACTGCGGACGCGCAGGAAGCGGTGACGATTGCGCTCCGCGAGATGCGGCGCCTGCGTCCCGCCGACAAGAACAACTTCGACCTGATCACCCAGGATCAGATACTCGACACCTTCAACAAGATCACGGGGGTGTTCTTCCTGGTGATGATCGTTCTCTCGAGCGTCGGATTGCTCGTCGGCGGCATCGGCGTAATGGCGATCATGATGGTGTCAGTGACGAGCCGAACACGTGAGATCGGCATCCGGAAGGCACTGGGCGCAACAAAGCGGGAAATACTCTTTCAGTTTCTCGTCGAGGCGGCAACACTCACTGGATTCGGTGGACTGATCGGAATTCTGATCGGGCTGGCATTCGGCAGAGTCGCGACAATGGCGATGAAGATCGACGCGGCAGTGCCGATCGGGCTCACAATCGTCGCGGTGATGGTCTCAGTGAGCATTGGACTCATCTTCGGAATCCTGCCGGCACAGAGGGCGGCGAAGCTGGACCCGATCGCGGCGCTGCGATACGAGTAGCGACATTGGCCGGGAAGTATCCGCACTCGCAATGCGCGGGTAGCTTTCGCGCATGAAGCAAGTAGACGTTCTCGCGATCGCCGCTCACCCCGATGACATCGAGCTGATTTGCGGCGGCACGCTCATCCGGGCGCAAATGCTCGGCAGGTCGACCGGAATTCTCGATCTCGCTGCTGGCGAGCTGGCGAGCCGGGGGACTCCGGAGCTTCGGGCAAAAGAGGCCGCCAAGGCCGCGAAAGTCATGGGTGTCTCGGTACGCGAGAACCTCGGCCTTCCGGACGGCGGAATTCAGAACACCCCAGAGACCCGCGCCAGGGTCGCAGTGGTGATCAGAAAGCTTCAGCCCGACGTCGTGATCACCCATTCGCTGCACGGACGTCATCCGGATCATCCGATCGTCGCGCAGCTCGTTCGCGACGCGTGCTTCGTCGCCGGCCTGAAGAAGGTCGAGCCGAAGATTCCAGCGCATCGCCCACGCAAGGTTCTGCACGCACTCTCATTCCGTGAGGACAACCAGAAGCCGACGTTCGTGGTCGACATCAGCGATGCATTCGAGAAAAAGCTGGAGGCGATTGGGTGCTACGAGTCCCAATTCGGCGAGGCGGTCCAGGCTGGAGAGGTCTACCCGAACGGCGAGCCGCTGCACGAGCTGATCAGGCACCACGCCGCCCACTACGGCTCGCTGATCCGGTGCAGGTACGGCGAACCCTTCTACACCACCGAGACGATGCGCGTCGACGATGTGTCAACGCTCGAGGTCTCGACGTTTTGACGGAAAAGAGCCGCAAGGCGCAGCCGGCGTCTGCTACAAAAAAACCGGCGGAGAGCGAGCTCACTTATCCGTCCTACCTGGCTCTCGATGAGTTACTCCAGCTCCAGCGGCCCCGCTCCACGCCGGAGCATCCGGACGAGCTGCTGTTCATCATCGTCCACCAGGCGAGCGAGCTGTGGTTCAAGCTCATTCTCCACGAGCTGAATGGCCTTATCGTCCTGCTCGAGGCGAAGGACACGCTAGGCGCCGTGACAGCAATTCGGCGAGTCAACGCGCTCGTCAACATCGTCACCGGCCAGCTCTCGGCGCTCGAGACTCTTCCGCCGCAGCGATTCGCGCAGTTCCGCGGATATCTCGGCACGTCGAGCGGGTCGCAGAGCGTCCAGTTCCGCGCCATCGAGGCGATGTCCGGAATGCGCGGTGAGCATTTTCTTCAGGTGCTATCCCAGCACGGAGAGATCGCGCCACTGGTGAAGGAAGCGCTGGCCCGGCCGACGCTGCAGCAGCTGTACGACGATCTCCTCATCGCGCACAACGTGACGCTCGAGCAGGTGTACGCCGAAACCAATCAGCGCCCGCTTCAGATGCTCGCCGAGGGGTTGCTCGAGTACGAGCAAGGGTTTGCCTTGTGGCGATTCCTCCACGTCCAGCTGGTCGAGCGAATCATCGGCCCCGCCACATCCGGCACCGGTGGCACGCTCGGCTCCAAGTACCTGCAGAAGACGATCTCGCAGAGGTTTTTTCCGAAGCTCTGGGAGGTCAGGAGCAAGTTTTTCAAAGGGTAACACGGATGCTTCGGATTGAGGCTGATCATTCGGGATCGCTCCTCCCGGCGGGAAGACGCGTAACACCAGGGCAGGAAAGGCCTCGGCGGGAGGAGCTCTACCGCCGCGAGGAGCGATCCGAAGCATCCGCTCCGATCCCAAGCATCCGTGTTGAAGCCTCGCTCAGTCCACACGACACCCTTAAATTGCAGGGATGCCACCCGCACTAAACCCGATCTACCTCGATCACGCGGCTACGACGCCGGTGCGCGAAGAGGTTTTCGAGGCGATGAAGCCGTTTTTCGGCCCGCGCTTCGGCAATCCCTCGAGCACGCATCGGTGGGGCCGCGAAGCGCGCGCTGCGCTGGACGAAGCACGGGAGCGGGTGGGCCGATGTCTAGGCGCTCGGCCGGACGAGATCTGCTTCACTTCTGGCGGCACCGAGGGCGATAACCTCGCCATCCTCGGCGCCTGGCGCGCGCTCAAGGCGAAGGGGCGCACCGCAGTCGTCACAACGCCAATCGAGCACAAGGCGATTCTGGGCGCAGTCCATCAGGCTGCACGCGAAGGTGCCGAAGAGCGCGTGCTGGCGATGACCACTGACGGCGTCGTCGACCTGGCGTCGTTCGACGAGCTTGTCGACGACGCTGTTGCGGTCTGCTCGGTGATGTGGGTGAATAACGAGATCGGCTCGATCCAGCCCGTTCCGGCTCTGGCGGCGAAGGCGAAGCAGCGTGGCGCGCTCGTCCACACCGACGCGGTTCAAGCGTTCGGGAAGGTTCCCATCGACGCGCAGAAGCAGCAGTTCGATTTCCTCACCATTTCCGGACACAAGATCGGAGCGCCAAAGGGGATCGGCGCCCTTTTCATTCGGCGTGGCACTGCGCTCGAGCCCCTGATGCACGGCGGCACCCAGGATCGAGGCCGGAGACCGGGCACGGAGAACGTTGCGGCGGCGGTCGGACTGGCGCGTGCCGCCGAGCTGACGCTGGCGGATTGGGAAGCGAATTGTGCACGCCTGAGAAGGCTGCGCGAAAAGCTCGAGGCCGGGATTCTCGCCCGCGTTCCTGACGCCGTCATCCACGGCAAGGGCGCCGAGCGCGCGCCGCATATTGTGAATGTGTCCGTGCCGGGAACCGACAGCGAATCGCTGTTGATGGCGCTCGACCTCCGTGGAATCGCCGCCTCGGGCGGTTCTGCCTGCCAGAGCGGGAGCATCAGTCCGTCCCACGTCCTCACTGCGATTGGTGTACGACCCGATCTGGCGAGCGCGGCGGTTCGCATGAGCCTTGGATCTCTCACCACCGACGAGTGCATAGATCGGGTCATCGATGTCTTCCCCGCCCTCGTAGCCAAGGCGCGGCAGCTCGCGACGGCGGAGTAGTCACGATGCGCGAAAGAGTTCTGGTCGCCATGTCGGGGGGCGTCGATTCATCGGTGGCTGCGGGACTCCTGGTCGAGCAGGGATACGACGTCGTGGGCGCAACGATGAAGTTGTTCTGTCACGGGGAGGATGTTCCCGATCGTCCCTGCTGCTCGCTCGACTCTGTGAACGACGCGAGACGGGTGTGCGAGCAGCTTGGGATCCCGCATTATGTGCTCAATCTGGAGAGCCGCTTCGGGCACGACGTCGTCGACAACTTCGTCGACGAGTACGCGCGCGGACGCACGCCGATCCCCTGCGTGCGCTGCAACACGTTCACGAAGTTCCGCGATTTCCTGAAAAAGGCAGACGCCATCGATGCCCGCTGGATCGCAACCGGCCACTACGCGCGGGTTGCGGACGGCGAGCTACGGCGAGGAGTCGACGAGAACAAGGACCAGACCTACTTCCTCTGGGGGATCGACCGCGCCGTTCTGTCGCGCCTCATTCTGCCGGTGGGAAGCCTGGACAAGGCCCAGACTCGGGCTCGTGCGCACGCAATGGAACTGGAAGTGATCGCGGAGAAGCCGGAAAGCCAGGAGATCTGCTTCGTCCCCGATGGTGACTACGCGCGGATCCTGGAGCAGCGGCTGCCGCTCGATGCCCCGGCGTTGTCGCGGGGGCCGATCATCACCTCGAGCGGTACGATTGTCGGCGAGCACAACGGATTCGCGCGCTACACAATCGGCCAGAGACGCGGCGTGCCCGGTGGTTATTCGCACCCGATGTACGTGATCGCCATCCGTCCGGAGCTGAGGGCAGTCGTCATAGGCCCCCGTGACGAGCTGCTCGGGAGCGGAGTCGTGGCGCGCGAGGTGAACTGGCTGGCTGCGCCGCCGAGCGTAGGCGCTCGGGTCAGCGTGCGCGTGAGGCATCGCGCACCACTCGCGTTGGCGGAGATAGTCCGACTGGATCGCGAGGAGATCGAGCTGGCTCTCGACGAGCCGGTTTCGGCGATTACCCCTGGCCAGTCGGTGGTGCTCTACGACGGTGATCAGGTGCTGGGCGGTGGTTTCATCGAGGCTTCGCGTCGGCGACGCGCGGCGCTACCCGTCTTGGCAGCGTGATGCAACGCACGCAGCTCGCAATCGCTGCTGCCGTGCTTGGATGGGGGTGCCAGCCTCCCGCTCCGTCTTCGCCGCCCGCACCCGTGCCGAGCCTCGTCGTGCCACGCGTTATTCCGTCTCCCGCCTCGCTTGCCCTGTCGGGAGGGGCGTCGTTTCAGCTCACCAAGGCAACCCGCGTCACGATTGTCGGCTCCGGCCCTGAGGTAGCTGCAATCGGAGAAACTCTCGCGGCGCTGCTCCGCCGCGCGACCGACTTTCCAATTCTGGTGGAGACTGCTTCGGCAGGTAACGGCGCTGGAAGCATTGAGCTCCGTCTCGCCGGCGACGCGGCTTCGGTCGGAGATGAGGGTTACCGGCTGACCGTGACGACCGATTCAGTGCGCCTCCTCGCCAGCGCGCCCGCCGGACTCTTTCACGGCATCCAGACGATCAGACAGCTTCTGCCGGTCGAGATCGAATCGGATATCGGTGTAGAGCGTAGTGCCTGGCCGATACCCGCGCTCACAATAGTGGATCAGCCGCGCTTCGCCTGGCGCGGGTCGATGCTCGATCCCGCACGCCACTTTCTCACCGTCAAGGAAGTGCAGCAGTACATCGACCTGTTGGCGCTCTACAAGCTCAACGTGCTGCACCTCCATCTCTCCGACGATCAGGGATGGCGGATTGCGATCAACTCGCGTCCGAAGCTCACGGCTGTGGGCTCTCTCTCACAGGTCGGAGGCGGACTGGGCGGGTTCTACACCCAGCAGGATTATCAGGAAATCGTGCGGTACGCGCGGGCCCGATACATCATGGTTATCCCCGAGATAGAAATGCCGGGGCACAGCTACGCGGCAACTACAGCGTATCCCGAGGTTGCGTGCACGAGCACTCTCTGCGTCGACAAGGAGGAGACCTACACATTCGTGGACGACGTAGTGCGCGAGGTCAGCGCGCTGACACCCGGTCCGTATTTTCACATCGGCGGCGATGAGGTAGTGGGACTCACTCCCGAGCAGTATGCGCGCTTCATCGAACGGGTACAAGCGATCGTCAACAAGTACGGAAAGAACATGATCGGGTGGGAGGAGATCACGAAGGCGCGCATCAAGCCGACGACCATCGCCCAGCAGTGGAAAAGCGATTCCGCCACCGCCGCGCTCCAGTACGGCTCGAAGCTGATTCTTTCCCCGTCGAACAAAGCGTACCTCGACATGAAGTACACTCCAGCGACGGAGCTCGGACTGAACTGGGCGGGAGTGATAGAGGTAAAGGATTCTTACGACTGGGATCCCGCGCTCTACCTTCCTGGTGTCACGGAGCAGAACATCGTCGGCATCGAACCTCCTATTTGGGGCGAGACGGTGCGCAACATCTCCGCCGTCGAATACCTGGCGATGCCGCGTCTCGTAGCGTTAGCGGAGGTGGCGTGGACACCCCAGATTTCGCGTCAGTGGGAGGGGTTCCGCTCGAGGCTCGCCGCTCACGCGCCCCGCTGGCACTACCTCGGCGTCAACTACTATCGCTCGCCACAAATCCCATGGTGAAGCTCACGCTTGCGGTGGGATTCGTAGCGCTTCTCGGGGCGCCGCCATCGCAATTGTCTGGACAGAACCCTGACGCATTCCCTCCGCCCCGGCAGGAGCCGGCCATCGTTACACCGGGCAGGACAAGCGCCGATCCCCCGTCGGATGCGTTGGTTCTCTTCGACGGAAAGGGCCTCGGCGCCTGGCGGAGCGCGGATGGGAGCGCAGCGAAGTGGCAAGTGAGAGATGGCTACATGGAGGTCACGCCCGGCGCGGGTGAAATCGTAACTGGCGATGCATTCGGCGATTGCCAGCTCCATATCGAGTGGGCAACCCCGTCAATCGTCAAAGGCGAAGGACAGGAGCGTGGCAACAGTGGCGTTTTCCTAATGGGCCAGTACGAGGTTCAGGTTCTGGACTCGTACAACAACAAGACTTACTACCACGGGCAGGCCGGCTCGGTTTACAAGCAGTACGCCCCACTGGTGAACGCGTCGCGCAAGCCCGGGGAGTGGCAGACTTACGACATCGTCTTTCACGCACCGAAGTTCGACGAGCAGGGCAAGGTGATCGACCGCGCGCGCATCACCGTTTTGCACAACGGGGTTTTGATACAGAACAACGCCGAGATCTACGGCATCACGTACAATGACCGGCCGGCGCTCTACATAGCGCATTCCCCACAGCTGCCGTTGCGATTGCAGGATCACGGCAACCCTGTGCGCTACCGGAATATCTGGATCAGGCGGCTGTAAGCCCCGACTCGGCCTCCGCGCCGGGCTCGGCTGCGGGCTCGCGTGTCGAAAGCCAGAATGTCAGAAGAGATGCGGCCGCCAGAAGTGCGGCGGCGAGGAATGCCGCGCCTGGCACGTGGACCGTCGATTCCGGAGACGTAAAACGCGCGAAGAGGTGCGTCATGATCGGCGGTCCGATTATCGCCGCCAGTGAGAAGAGACTCGCCACTGCACCTTGCAGCTCGCCCTGGGCATTCGGGCTGATCCGGTGCGACATGAACGCATTCATCGTGGGCATCACGATCGCGGCGAAGAACCAGCTCGCGAAGAGGGCGAACATCATCCAGGTCGCGGTGGCGAGGCCGAATCCAGCGTATCCGATCATACCGGACGTGATACCGATCAGCGCCGTGCGGCGCTCACCAAGTCGCGGCACCAGCCGGCGCATCACGATTGCCTGACTCGAGGCCATCACTACCCCGACCGCTGCGAACGACGCCCCAATCATCGCTTCCGACCAGCCGAACCTGAACTTGGTGTAAAACGCCCAGGTGCTCGGCATCACCTGGTTGCCGAGGCCCCACAGAAAGAGCGCGCCCAAAACTCCCAGAACGACGGGGTGCTTTTTCATCTGGTTGAGAGTCCCGAGTGGGTTGGCGCGCCGCCACTGGAACGCACGCCGCCTCTCCGGCGGAAGCGATTCCGGAAGCACGAAGAATCCGTAAAAGAAGTTGATCAAACTCAACGTGGCTGCCGCGAAAAAAGGCGCCCGTGACCCGAGCGTACCCAGGAGTCCGCCGATCGCCGGACCGATTATGAATCCGATTCCAAACGCGGCGCCGACTACTCCGAAGTTCTGAGCGCGCTTCTCGGGTGGACTGATGTCGGCTACGTACGCATAAGCCGGCGTGAACGAAGCTCCAGCCGCACCCGCAATCGCGCGCCCGACGAAGAGCCACGCGAGTGTCGGCGCGAACCCCATGATGATGTAGTCAATGCCGAGCGCACCGATGGCGAAGAGCAGCACTCGTCGACGCCCGTAACGGTCCGAGAGATTTCCGAGGATGGGGGCGAATACGAACTGCATCACCGCGAACACAAAGCCGAGCCAACCGCCGTACACCGCCGCGCGACTTAGACTCTCGCCGGTGAGCTCGACGAGCAATCTCGGATAGACCGGCATGATCAGTCCAAAGCCGATCGTATCCAGCAGCAACGTCACCGCGATAAAAGCGAGTGCGTGCTTGGTGCTCCGGGCAGGGGCTGCCTGTGTCTCGGTCTCCATCGAGGTTGACTGGGGTTAGCGACGTGGACGGACGTTGACGCAATTCTATCGACATTAACCTCAGGCGGCACTAGACCAGAAGTAGCAGAGGCGCAATCACGAGCAGGAAAAGTCCGAGAATCAGCGCGAGTCTCAGCTGTGTCCGAGTCAGCATTTGCTCAATCAGTGACCGGCGAAAGAGATAAAGGCAGAATGGGAGGTTTACCACCAGCGCCGTGAGTCCGCCCGGGGCGTATCCGCGAAGCATGATCATAGCGGATACATGTGGAAGAAAGACGTTCCATAGCAGCGCAGCTGCAATTACTGCGACAACTTCGCGTTTCACACCGCTGTCGCGACCGGTCGTGGCCCAGCCGAGCACGAGCGCCGGGACCAACGTCACTATGATGAGAGCAAGGTATAATCGCGGCAGCGAGGGTGGCAGCAGTCCCCTTTCGCGCAGCGCTGGTACCTGCTCAATGATTTCGCGCACTCGCGGGAGATACTTTCCCGCTGTGATGCCCTCCTCCGCGTTGTGGAGCGCTATCACAAACGCCAACGCGCGCTGCAAGAACCGATACGGAAGCCGGTTGAGAACCAGTCCTACACCTCCAAAGGGCTGACTAGTGACCAATCAATCAAACTTGTTATTGCGCGCTCAATATGTCGCGGCTATGGTCGAATTGCCGATTTCCGGGCAGCTCCGCCACTTACGAAGTGGTGTCAACTCTCCAACAGGAGGTTGCAATGAGAACGCTCACCGTCCCGCTTCTCGCCGCAGCATCACTGCTGATCGCGTGCGATAACCCCACGCCAATGCCGACAGCGCTCAAAGCTCCGCCGCCGTTGCTAACAATTGGCCAGGGTAACGGTATTCTGCATCGGGTTTCTCTCGCTAGCCACGACTTCGGTATTTTGAAGCCTGGAACCGACGCGAATGACTCGTTTATCGCGGTCCAGTATGCCGATGGTTCAGTAGAAGGCCAGTGGACAGATCAATTCGGGCACGGCAACGGCGGCTACCACATCGCGGTTAACTGTGTCGAAGTCGACGGGAATCAGGCATGGATAAGTGGCATTGTGACTCAGTCCCCTTTCGAGGAGGACATTGGTCAACCAGCGGGAACGAGAGTGGTGGATAACGGCACATCCGCCAACGATCCTCCAGATCAAATGAGCTTCTCCATCGTTGGCGTCCGCTTCGACTGTCACGCAAAGCGCCCCTATCCGCTCTTTGACTTATCTGGCGGAGAAGTGAAGGTAGACTAGGTTCGCCTCGAAACGACAAGTGGGTGCGTATTACACTGCGCACCCACCTGCTTTAGACGCCACGACTCCGTCCGGCCGACAAGGATGCACCGGATTCCGGTGCGCTAATACTTCATTCCCCCTGATTCCGCGAACTCCCTCATCATCCGCTCCTGCTCCTCGGATAGCTTCTCCGGAACCTGAATCGAGACTTCCACGATCAGATCGCCCTTGGTGTCCCCCTTCTGGATTCCCTGACCGCGCACCCGGAACCGTTTCCCGGATGGAGTGCCGGGAGGAATCTTGATCGCGACTTTTTTTCCGTCGAGCGTGCGCACGCTGATCTTCGTGCCCAGCGTCGCCTGCGCGATGTTGAGCGGCACCGTTGCGATCACGTCGAGGCCATCGCGGCGATAGAACTTGTCGCTCAGCACGTTGAAGGTGATGACGAGATCGCCGGGCGGTCCATTCGCGTTTCCCTTTCCGCCCTGTCCCTTGAGCCTGATTTTGGATCCGGTATCGACGCCCGGGGAGACATTCACCAGAACCTTCCGCCGGGCGCGAACTTCGCCCGTCCCGTGACACGTGGGACACGGCTCCGTCGGAACCTGCCCCTTACCCAGGCAAACTGGACACGGCCGATTCACGGCGAACCCGCCCTGGCCGAACGAGATCACGCCACGGCCGTTGCACTCCGGACAGGTCTTGAGCTGAGCTCCAGGAGCGGCGCCACTGCCGTGACAGGTGCCGCATTCCTCGCTCACCTCGAGCTCGATCGGCACCTTGCCGCCGCGGGCAGCCGTCCGAAATGGAATGTCGAGCGTCGCTTCGACGGTCTGTCCCTTCTCCGGACCGCGCGGGCGTGAGCTTTGTCGCGTCTCTCCGCCACCGAACATCGAGCTGAAGAGATCTCCTAGCCCGCCCAGGCCGCCGATATCGAAGTCCTCGAAATTGATGCTCTGCGCTCCGCCCCGAGCGCCCGGCCCGCGCGCTGACCTCGCGCCGCCGCCAAACCCGCCGAATCCTCCGCCGTCGAACGCGCCCAGCCGACGCATCTCGTCGTACTGCTTCCGCTTTGCCGAATTGCCGAGGACGTTGTTAGCCTCCGAGATCTCCTTGAAGCGTTCCGCCGCCTTTGCATCGCTGGCGTTGGCATCGGGGTGATACTTCTTGGCGAGCTTTCGATACGCCTTCTTGATTTCGTCCTGAGAGGCGTTGGATCCTACGCCGAGAACGGCGTAGAAGTCTTTCGTCTGTGCCATGTCCGATCAGCGCGCGAACACGGTCAGCCGTTCCACTGCTTCACGACCACTCGCGCGGGTCGAAGCAGCTGCGACTTGAACACGTATCCGGGCTGGTACACGCGAGCGACGACGTGATCGTCTTCCCTCGCTGAAGTTGGCTCCGTTGCAACGGCCTCGTGAAGCGCTGGGTCGAAGGTCTCGCCAACAGGGTTGATTATCTCCAGGCCGGCAGAGCCCAGCGCTTTGAGGAGCTTTTTCTCCACCATGTCGACGCCCTGCACCACGGTCGCGGCGTCGGTCGTCGCGGGATCAACGTGTGCGAAGCGGGCGACGTCGTCGAGGGCCTCGATTAGCTGCCGCACCAGGTCAGCCTGCGCCCGCGTACCGGCATCCGAGCGTTCTTTCGCCGACCGCTTCCTGTAGTTGTCGTACTCGGCGGCTAGCCTCAGATATTTTTCCCGCTCGCCCGCCGCATCCGAATCGGAGGGACGACTTTCTGTGGCGTCCAGGCTTGCGGTGCCCGCGGCGCCGCTTCCGTCGGCCGCGGCGGTGCCACCTGAGGAATCGAACGACGGATCGGCTCCCTGCTCACCAGCGGCATTTCCGCCTGGCGCAAAGTCGTTCTCGGAGCCCATGACGTCCTGCTCGGAAAGGGGGGCCTGCTCTCCTTTTTTCTTCGAGTGTCTCATGTGCGTAAGTTAACCGTTTGAGAGCGCGCGCCGTACCATCTCCAACGCAGCTTGAGCCGCGCGCTGTCTGATCTCTGCGCGATCCCCTCCAACATGGAAACGCCGTGCCTTGAGCTCCGAAGCATGCACGGCAATCCACACCAATCCTACGGGCTTTTCGGCCGTGCCACCGCCGGGCCCGGCAATCCCTGTCACGGAAACCCCGACATCGGCGCCCAGCCTCTCCCGGATCCCTGACGCCATCCGGAGCGCCACCTCTTCGCTCACCGCACCAAACTTTTCGATGTCCTCCCTTCGCACTCCAAGCAGATCCAGTTTGACGTCGTTGTGATACGCGATCACGCCGCCAAGAAACACATTGCTCGAACCGGGAATGTTAGTAAGCCGTTCGCCCAGCATCCCGCCCGTGCAGCTCTCCGCCACGGCCAAGGTGAAGCCCAAACCCCGACACTTTTCGAGAACGACAGCGGCAAGGTCGGCGTCGTCCACACCATATGCATACGCCGCGACTCGACCCTTCAGTTTCACGATCGCTTCGTTGACCAGTTTCTCCGCCCGCGCGCGGGGTAGCCCTTTCACGGTCACGCGCAGATCCACGCCGGCGACGCCGGGCAGGTAAGCGAGCGGCAAGGACCCCAGCTCTGTGCCGGGCTCGCCCAGGGGGTTCGTGCCAAGGAGCTCCGCGATCGCAGATTCCGCGATCCCCGTCGTCCGCAGCGTCCCCGAGAGCACGACGCTCTGGTCTCCCTTCGCGCGCGCCTTGATCGCTGGGAGCAGCTCCTCCACCAGCATCCCGCGCATCTCCCGTGGGACGCCGGGCATCATCGCCACCCATCGGCCCTTGTCGTCCTCGAGCCAAATTCCGGGCGCGGTGCCATGACGATTCGTGAGTATTCGCGCCCCCTCGGGGATCTCGGCCTGGGTGCGATTGGTCGTCGGGAACCGACTGTTGGGAAAGCGCGCGCGCCAGCGCTCCTCGAGCTGTGCGGCGATCGACTCATCGAGCTTCATCTGCCGCCCGAAGATCTCCGCGATTGCCGGCTTGGTGAGATCGTCGCTCGTCGGGCCGAGCCCACCGGTCGTTATCACTGCGCCGGTTCGGTCGAGCGCTTCGCGCACTGCTGGCGCGATCTTACCGGCTTCGTCACCTACCGTCGTCCGGCGGACTACCTCGACGCCGCTCGCCGCGAGCGTACGCGCAATGTGGGCGGCGTTCGTGTCGATCGTGAAGCCCAGGAGGAGCTCGTCACCAATGGTGATCAGCTCGACCTGCAGAGAGCTCACAAGGCGAATACGCCGGCATAGCGCCGGATATACACAGCAAGAGAGTACACGGTCAGGACCACCGATACGACCATCGTGACAGTTCCGACGATGCCGTTGAAGTTCGCGAAGGCGCGCCACGCGGCCTCGTTGGTCCAGCCTTGTTGTCTGGCCAGAGTCGCGGCAAAAAACCAGAAGTAGGCCGAGCCGACCCACGTTGACTGGAAGCCGGTCTTCCACTTGGCGGAACCGATGGCGGAGATGATGACGCCACGGCGGGCCGCGGCGTGGCGGAAAATTGTCATGAAGACCTCCCGACCGATCACGATCGCCGCGATCCACCATGGAAGTCCGACTTGTCCAAAGGGGGTCACGAACTGAAGACGCGCGGCA
>Ga0307296_10001019_pt1 | contig 13763 bp, 9 predicted proteins | sample ER_DNA_153_FD_194467 | JGI IMG/M metagenome (GOLD analysis project Ga0307296, IMG submission 194467) | Bulk soil microbial communities from the East River watershed near Crested Butte, Colorado, United States - ER_DNA_153 | ecosystem: Environmental > Terrestrial > Soil > Floodplain | place: USA... | reverse complement strand
GAAGATCACCGACGTCACGATCGGCACCTCGTGTTGCAGCTCGGCCAAGGTGTCGATCCTGAGGCCAGACGGGTCGACTCTGGTCGCGCCCGCATATTTCGGGACCAACGGCGGATTCCTCGACACCCGAACCCTGGCGGTCAACGGGACGTACACGATCGTCATCGACCCACAGGGCGGCGCCACAGGGAGCGCCACCTTGACGCTTTACGACGTTCCGCCGGACCAGGTGGGGACCATCGCTCCCGGTGGAAGTGACGGGACCGTCACGACCACCGTTCCAGGTCAAAATGCGCGCCTCACCTTTGCGGGCGCCGCTGGGCGGCAGGTGAGCCTCGCGCTCACCGACGTGTCGATCGGGCTGTCTTGCTGCAGCTCGGCCAAGGTCTCGATCCTGAAGCCCGATGGCACCAATCTCGTCGCGCCGGCGCCGTTCGGCTCGAACGGCGAGTTCGTCGACACGAGGCTGTTGCCTGTCTCGGGAACGTACACGATCGTCGTCGATCCACAGAGCAACGCGACCGGTAGCGCGACGCTGACGCTCTACGACGTCCCGCCGGACGCGAGCGCGGCGATCACGCCGGGCGGCGCCCCCGCATCCATTACGACAACTGTTCCCGGCCAGGACGGTCGCTTGACGTTCAGCGGCGTGGGGGGCAGGCGCATAAGCCTGAGGCTGACGGACGTGTCGATCGGGCTGTCTTGCTGCAGCTCAGCCAAGGTGTCGATCTTGAAGCCCGATGGCACCACTCTCGTGGCGCCGGCGCTGTTCGGCTCGAACGGAGGCTTCGTTGACACGAAGTCCCTTCCCGTCTCGGGGACGTACACGATTTCGATTGATCCGCAAGATGCTGCGGTCGGGAGCGCGACAGTCACCCTTTACGACGTTCCGGCCGACGCCTCAGGGACATTGGTCATCGGAGGGCCTTCCGCGACCGTCGCAATGACCGTCCCAGGACAGAACGCCCTCGCCACGTTCAGCGGTGCCGCGCTGCAGAAGGTGACTCTCAGGCTCACGAATGTCACCATCGGCGCTTCCTGTTGCACCTCGGCCAAGGTCTCGGTCCTGAAGCCCGACGGATCGAACCTCCTGGCCCCCACGTTCTTCGGAACGACGGCCAAGACTCTCACTTTGCAATTGGCCGCAGCCGGTACCTACTCGATCGTGATCGATCCGCAGGGCATCGCCACGGGGAGCGCGACGCTCGGTCTCACGTCGCCTTAGTAGCTAAACGCTCCGCTGGACGTGCGCCCGCGTCAGGGCTTCGGGTGAGGCGCAACCGAGCAGGGTGAGCGCGAGCTCGACCTCTGCGCGCAGTAGCTCGAGCACCCGCCGTACGCCCGCCTCGCCGTCAACGGCGAGGCCCCAGAGAGCCGCGCGCCCGATGAGGACGGCTTGCGCCCCGAGTGCGAGCGCCTTGACCGCGTCGGTTCCGCGGCGGACGCCGCCGTCGACGAGGACGGCGACCTCGCCGGCGCATGCCTCGACCACCTCGGGAAGAGCATCGAGCGTCGCGGAGACGCCGTCCAGCTGACGTCCGCCGTGATTCGACACGACGACACCCGCGACGCCGTGCTCACATGCCAGGCGCGCATCCTCCGCTGTGAGGATTCCCTTGACGACGAGCGGAAGCTCCGTCAGGGACGCGAGCCAGTCGAGGTCGCGCCATGTGATTGTCGGATCGACGACCTCGCCGAGAGCAGCATGGAAATCCCCTCCCACGAGATGCGCCGCGATGTTGGGAAGCGGGAGATCCGCCGGAAGCTCGAACGCGGCCCGAATGTCGCGCTCGCGGCGTCCCGCCACCGGTAGGTCGACCGTGAGGAGGATCGCCGAGAAGCCGGCCGCCGCCGCCGCCGCAACGAGCTCGGCCGTGAAGTCGCGGTCGGGCGACCAGTAAAGCTGGAACCAGTTCTTGCCCTCGGGCGTTGTCGCCGCGATGTCGCCGGGCGTCGAACTGGAGAGGGTCGAGAGGCAGAAGACCGTGCCCGCTGCGGCCGCCGCGCGCGCCGCGGGCGCTTCGGCCTCGGGATGGACGAAGCGTTGAAAGGCCGTGGGGGCAACCAAAATCGGCATCGAGATGTCCTGTCCCAGGACGGTGGTCGCGGTCGTGACCGAAGAGACGTCGACGAGCACGCGCGGCCGGAGCACCCAGCGGTTGAAGGCCGCGACGTTCTCCCGCATCGTCCACTCGTCCCCGGCACCGCCGGCGATGTAGGCGAACGGGCCCGAATCGAGCCGGTCCTCGGCGAGGCGCTCGTAATCTGCGACGTTGACCGGCTCGGGAGCCATCCCGGCCTGATCCTAGATCGGAGCTAGACGGGGTGGGTTTTGAGCGCCTCTGGTGCGAGGCGGAGAAATGCTTCGACCACGCTCGGGTCGAACTGCGTGCCCGCGTTCTCCTCGAGCTGGCGAAACGCCGCTTCGAGCGGCATGCGGGTCCGGTACGGACGATCGCTCGTCATCGCATGGAACGCGTCGCAGACGAGGATCACGCGCGCTTCGATCGGGATGTCCTCCGCGGACTTGCCGTCGGGATAGCCTGCGCCGTCCCACCGCTCGTGAGCGTGCCGCACGATCGGACGGACGTCCTCGAGCCTGGAGATAGGCGCGAGGATCCGCTCGCCGAGCTCGGGATGCGTTTCGATAACCGCGCGCTCCTCAGGCGTGAGCGGACCAGGCTTGGCCAGGATCGAGGACGGGATGCCGATCTTGCCGATGTCGTGGAAGAGGGCGCCGAGCTCGAGGCGCTTAAGCGTCTTCGCGTCGAGCCCGAGCTCACGGCCGACCTGAAGCGCCATGTCCGTAATCCAGCGCGCGTGCGAGGAGGTGTATTCGTCGTTCGCCTCGAGCGCGTTCGCGAGTGCCTCGACGGTCGAGAGGAAGGTCTCCTCGAGGCTCTGGAAGCTGCCTGCGTTCTGGATCGCGAGCTTGGCCTGATGCGCAATGCCTGCGAGCAGGCGCATGCGTCGGTCGGAAGCCTCGATGTCACCTTCTGGCGTGAGGACGGCGATGCAGCCAACGCGTCCCGCATCGAGATGAAGCGGGGCGAGGGCGATTGATAGACCCGCGATCGAAGGGGCTCCGTCGATCTTCGCCACATCCTCGGCGCTCAGCACGAACGGCTCATAGCCCGAAAACAACCGCTGTGCGACCTCGGCGGGGAAGCGGACACCGTGAAGGCTTCGCCGCGCCTCGTCGTCGTGCCCCCAGAGCACGAGCGGGACGAGATCTCCGTTCTCGGGCTCCTGCAGCCAAACGGAAGCGCGCTCGGCGCTGAGGGTCTTTCCGGTCAGCTCGACGAGCCGGGCGAGGACCTCGTCGAGACCCTCGGCGGCTGCCAGCTCACGGCTGATCTCCAGAAGAGCATTGGCGATCGCCAGAGCTTCCTTCGCATGTTCGGCCTCGTTGCGCTGCGCTTCGTAGAGACGCGCGTTCTCGAGCGCGACGGAGGCATGACCTCCGAGTACTTCCAGGAGTCGAACATCGTCTTCGTCGAACTGGCCGATGCCCAGCTTTGAGATCACGACGACGCCGATCACGCGGGACCCGTATTTGAGCGGCACCGCGACCATCGACTCCTCGATGTCGTCCGTGCCCGGGATCGTGACTGCGAAATCGATGTCGAGGGCGTTAGGAATGAGCAGCGATTGCCCGGTCTCCGCCGCGTGACCCGTGATGCCTTCGCCGAATTTGGACTGCAGCTCTTCGGCTCCCTCATCGGTGTATGGCCCGAGATCGCCCCGCCAGGCGATGGGGAAGAGGTCGTCGCCGTTGGCGATGTAGACGCGGCAGCTGTGGTAATCGACCAGCATCCGCAACTCGTTGACGATCGTCGCGCCGATTTCGGCGACGTCGTTCAGGCGGTTCAGCTTGCCTGCCAGGCTCTGCAGCATCTTCAGATGAGCGATCGAGCGGACGTCGTCGCGTGAGGCGGGAACGGCATTCGGGCGCTCGTTCGTCCCATCGTCGAAGAGGACAGCCTGGTTCTTGCCGCGAGCCTTCGCGGCCATCATCGCGGCCTCCGCGCAGGCGACCAGCTCTCGGGGATTCGTCGCATGCTCCGGGCCCTGGGCGATCCCAATCGAGACCGTCAGAACGTCGGCCGGCTCGAACGACTGCTTTTCCGTGCTATCCAGCAGCCGCTGGGCAAGAGCGAGGGCGTCGCCGGCGTCGCACGCGGTCATGATGATCCCGAATTCTTCGCCGCCTAGACGGCAAACGACATCCGAAAGGCGGACGCTTCCGCGCAGCACGTCGGCGAGCGAGACGAGTACCTGATCGCCCGTTCCATGTCCGTGAACGTCGTTGACCCGCTTGAAGTCGTCGATGTCGAGCATGAGGACGGCGATGGAGTCATGCGTGCGGGTGGCGCGGGTGATCTCCGCGCGCAGGCGGTCGTGGAAATAGCGGTGGTTGTAAAGGCCGGTCAGCGAGTCCGTCTGGGCCTGGAGCTCGAGCGTCTCGCGAACCTGGGCGTTGTCGAGGGCGAGAGCCGCCGCGTCGCCGAAGCGCTTCGCCATCTCGAAGTCGTCCTCGGTGAACCGGGCGTCGGCCCCGAGGCGGTAGATGTTGAGCGCGCCCTTGATCGCGTCTCGCGCTACGAGCGGAATCGTGATCAACGCCTCTGGCTCGTCCGGAGGCGTCCCAGGAACGACCTTTACGCGCGGGTCGAGATGCGCCTGGTTCACGAGCTGCGCCTCACGATGCTCCACGGCCCAGCCCGTGATGCCCTGGCCGAAGACGGGGCGGTCGTTCATGATCTCCTCCGCCCAGTTGTCGCGGGCCATGAGGGGAATGAGGCAGCGGCGCGTCTCGTCGGCCTGGTAGATCGTGAATGTGTCGTAGGGAACGAGCTCTCCGAGCGTGTCTGCGATCCGATCGAGCAGCGAGTCGAGACGCTCCTCGGAGAGGACGTCGTGAAAGATGTCTGCGAGCCGCCGGTAGGAGTCGACGAGCGTGTCGACCGTAGTCAATCTCGGGCGCGGCGAAGAGGGCGCGGGCGCGCCTGGGACTGCGTCTTTTGCCTCTCGCAAGACTCCCATAGCCGCAGCGGCCTCTCGAAGGGCTCTGCACCCGAATTCAACTGGGTTTGAGGGGCCGCCCCCTCCCTGAAAAGGGTGATTCGCCGCCCTTGCCGTCAGGCCTCTCGTGGAGGAAGATCGGCTTTCACGCTAGGAAGGAGAGCTGCGGTGCCCCCTCATTGGTGGATTCCTCTCGGCGCAAGCGACGCGAACACCCGCAAGGAAGAGGTTAGGGTCATCGTCGAGGACGAAGCAGGCGGCATGCTTGAAGGTTTTTGGCAGGACGAAGTCGCCAAGCGGTTTTACGCGCTTGCGATGGACGTTGAGCTGACAGCCGATCGAAAGCAGCGGCTTCGGACCGACGGAGAGCCCGTCAAGTTGCATTCGAAACCGCTGAAGAAGATCTAACTCAGCGCATGTAGAGCCTCGGCTTGGCGTACGTAGCGGCGGGCGCCGACGCGGCGGAAGAACTCGAGGGCGAGCTCTAGCTCGCTCGCACCCTCCGCGCGGCGGCCCGCCCCGAGCAGGGTCTCGGAAGCTCTCAGACGAGCGAGAGCTTCGTCGGGCTGCGAACCGATCCGGGCGAACACGCGGGCAGCTTCCTGGAAGTCGCCTGCTGAGAAGGCGGTCGCAGCCTCGAACCAGAGCGTCTTGAGACGCACCCCTCCAGCCACGGCGATCAGTTCGTCGCTGAGGCCGAGTTGTGCCGCGGCATACACGGCGGCCGGGAACCACATCGATGGAACGGAGGCGGGGCTCTCGTGCCAGGCTGCGAGGAGCTCCGCGAGGGTGGCCTCGGCTTCGCCCGCTCCCGCCTCCGCAAGCACCCATGCGTGACAGGCAAGTGCAGGAAAGAGGCTTTGCGGATCGGAGGTTTCCCGGGCGAGCGCCAGCCCGCGCCCGGAATCGGACTTCGCTCCGGCCAGATCGTCTCTGGCCAATCTGATGAGCCCTCGTATGACGGACGCGTCGAACTCCAACATGTGCCGCGCCCCCCCGGATTCTTCACCGAGGAAGTCACTGGCGCGCCGCACCGCGTCATCCCAGCCCCCATGCGCGTAGAGCTCGTCGAGCTGGTTGATCTCGAGCCACCGGACAGACGCGGTCCACCCGAACCTCTCAGCGGCGGCCTTCGCTTCGTCCATCAGCTCGAAACAGCGATCCAACTCCCCGAGGGCTCCATAGGTGCTGGCGAGGTTGTTCTTCGCGCGGATGACCTCCGGCACGTTGAGCTCCTCCGCGATCTCGACCGCGCGGTGGAGGTCATCGAGCCCGCGCCGGTCTCCTAGCATCGTGCGAGCCGTGCCAAGTGTGTTGAGGATGTGCCCACGCAGATCGTCCAGGCCTAGCTCCTCGGCCATCTCTAGGGCGGGGCCCCCCATGGCGATCGCCGCCTCTGCTTCGTCGGAGGTCATTCGGTAGCGCGCGAGATCGGCGAGGACGAACGCTTTCGCGCGCGAGGGAGGCTCGTCGGCTACAAGCGCAGCCGCGCCCTCGAGGTGTTCGAGCGCAGCTTCGTGGCGGCCCTTGATCCAGAGCACCTCGGCAGCCAGGGCCTGCGACTCTGCCGAGCGCTCGCGGTCACCTACGTCCAGGAGCTCCTCGGCGGCTGCAGCCAGAACATCGTCCCCTGTCCCTTGCGGACGTAGCGTCTTTCCGTACCGATAGAGAAGATCCGCGTGCTCCGGGTCGTCCTCGGACCAGAGCTCGAGCGCAGCTTCGTAGAACTGCGCCGCAGAGGCTGGGGCATGGACTCTTGTCGCCCTATCGCCCGCATCACGGAGGGCGAAGCGCGCTCTCTCGGCAAGCTCGGTTGCGTCCTGCCCCGCCGCGCGGGTGAGCTCGAGTGCGCTCAGATAGTGGTGGGCAACCATGTCGGCGAGATCTTCGTGACGGTCTCTTGTGAGCGACTCGATCCACTCGGCAGCCAGGACGTGCTTCTCCGCGCGTCTCGAGCGCGGAATCTGTCCGTAGGCGACGTCGCGAACGAGCGAGTGGCGAAAGACGTAGGCCGTCTCTCCAGCGACCGAAGATCGCCGCTCTCGCCGAATGAACTCCTTGCGCTCCAGCGCGTGCAGTCGCTCGTCGACGACTGCAGGTGCCAACGCTGCGACGTGGCCGACTTCTCCGGCCCAGAACACCTTCCCCAGAACGGCCGCGTCCTGGACGAGCGTCTTCTCGTCGACAGGCAGCGTGTCCAGTCGCGCCGCGATGATCCCCTGCACTGTGTCCGGAAGCGCGAGCGCTCCACCGTTGCCACTCTGGGCCAGCATGCGTGCGTACTCCTCCGCATAGAGCGGATTTCCGCCCGCGTGCGCGACGAGATCGGGATGCGACTCGCCCATCAGCGTCTGAACCAGGCTCGCGGTGTCCGCGTCGGACAGAGGAGAGAGGGAGAGGGTCACTGTGTTGCGCTTTCCACCGCCCCAGCCGGCTCGTCGCTCCAGCAATTCCGGGCGGGCGGTGCAGACGACCAGCAACGGCACGTCGCTCGTCCACTCGACGAGGTGATCGACGAACTCGAGCAGGCCGTCGTCTGCCCAGTGGAGGTCCTCAAAGACGAGCACGAGCGGGCGTTCCTCAGCCAACCCTTCGAAGAAGCGCCTCCAAGCGGCGAAGGCCTCACTTCGGTCGGCGCCGCTGGCTTCCTCGCCGCTGAGCCCGACCAGCGGGCGCAAATGACCTTCGATCCAGGCCGCTTCGGCCTGATCCGTGACCGCGTGCGCCACCGCGGTTCGCAGCTTCTCTTCGGCCGCGTCGGCGCCATCGGTCTCGAGGATCCCCGCCTGGGCCTTCGCCATCTCCCCGAGCGCCCAGAAGCTGACGCCGTCTCCGTAGGGAAGGGAGCGCCCTTGGCGCCAGTACACGAGTTGCTCCGGGTTCGAATCCAACGCAGACCAGAGCTCGTAGACGAGGCGACTCTTGCCGATCCCCGGAACTCCAACGAGCGTGACGAGTTGTGCTGTCCGCTCGCGCTGAGCCCGGGCAAGCGCGTCGTTGAGAGCGTCGAGCTCGTCGTCGCGTCCGACGAGAGCGGCTCCTCCACGGAAGGCGATGTCCACTCCCAAGCGGGCCCGCGGCGCGACCGCTTCCCAGACAGGGACCGGCTCGGCCTTTCCTTTCGCTTCCACAGGCTCCCCGGGGCGGTACTCGATCGCGTGTTCGGTCGCCCGGTAGGTTGCGTCGTCCACGAGGATGCCGTCCACAGGCGCTCCCGCCTGGAGCCTGGCGGCGGTGTTGACCACATCACCGGTGGCCATCCCTTCGCCCTCGCTCGGGCGCGCGTCACGGGTCACGAGAGCCTCTCCGGTCGTGACGCCTATGCGGATCTGAAGCGAGGGGGACGACTCTGGCGAGTTCAGCTCCGCGATCGCTTCACGGACAGCAAGCGCGGCTCGCACGGCACGCTCAGGATCGTCCTCGTGCGCGACGGGGGCCCCGAAGAGGGCCATGACCGCGTCGCCGATGAACTTCTCGACCGTGCCGCCGAAACGCTCTAGCTCGCCGCGGAGGCGCGCAAAATAGGGCGCGAGGAAGGCACGCACCTCTTCGGGGTCCAGGCTCTCGGCTCTGGCCGTGAACCCGACAAGGTCGGCGAACAGCACGCTGACGATCTTGCGCTCCTCCGTGCTCGCGGGAGCCTCGACCCCCAGGGGCGAACCGCAAGACGTGCAGAAATCGACGTCCAGGGCCACGACGGCCGCGCAAGAGGGGCACTTGCGACCCACGCGGGTTCCGCACCGGCCGCAAAAAAGGGCTCCCGGCGCGTTTTCGGCTCCACAAGCGGCACAGGCCTGGCTAGACATGGCCCGGCTAGTCTAGGCTCGCCCGGATGGAGCAAGAGCGCCGCCCGGGGCTCGTCGAGGCTCTGATCGTCTGGGCGCTGTTCGCGGCGGTGGGCGTTGCAGCTTTCGTCACCTATGCGCGCCTCCCGCCTGAAGACCTCTACCACGTCAGCGGAACAGGGATCGAGGCCGGTGCCTCGCGCGTGCTCGTGTTCCTTGGGTATCCCTTCTCGATCGTCGCCGTCGCGCTCGCCTGGATCGCGGCGGCCCGGCTGGGCACGCGGATTGCGGGCGTCGCTGCTGCGGTAGCGACCGTACTGTGCGCGACGATCGGAATTCCGGGAGTGGTCGACCAGGGCGATCTCGACGCTCGGCCGGTGAACGCACTCGCCGCCGTCGGCGTCGCGCTCGCGCTGGTGCTGACGGTTCTCGCGCTCAGCCGTGAAGGCCTGGGGCCGACGGTTGCCTTCAGCCGAGCGGACCTCGTTCGTGCCCTCGTGTCAGCCGGGCTCCTATTCGCGGGCCTTCCGTGGATCTGCGCCGAGCTTGGCTTCTACGTGACCGACGTCCCTGTCCTCGGTCGTATCTTCATGGCGAAACAACTCTCGCCGTCGGTAGTCGGGGAGCCGTCGCTCCACGCTGTCCACCTCGGGCGGCACCACGGCATGGACGGTGTGCTGCTCGCGATCTCGGCCCTCGTGCTCTCCCGGGTACCGGCCCAGATGCGCTCGAGAGCCGGGAGAATTGGACTGACCGCCTACCTATCGCTCGCGTTCGTCTACGGGCTCGCGAACGCGCTCCAGGACTTCTGGACCGAGCAGCTCGTGAAGAGGGGAACGACGTCGATGCGGATCCCCAGCCTGATCCGGCCGGGCGTCTCCTGGGCCTGGGCGGCCATGATTGCGGTCGCCTTCCTAATCTGCCTGGCGGCTTTGCACGTAGCTAGAGTTGTTCACCCGCGAGGAGGTACTCGATGACACAACGCTCAATGGCTTTTCTGATTCTGTTGCCGACGATGGTGCTTGCTCTCGCCGCGTGCGGCGGAGGCGGCGGGTCCGCGACGACCGGAGGCGGTGGCGGCGCGACAACGGCAGCCAGCGGGGGCGGCGGTCAGACGCTCGCGCTCGCGGCGGATCCAAGCGGTGCTCTGAAGTACGACAAGAGCCAGCTCGAGGCGACCGCCGGCGACATCACGATCGACTTTACGAACGATTCGCCTCTCCAGCACGACGTCGCCGTCGAGGGGAATGGTGTGAACGAGGCGTCCGACAAGATCACCGGCTCGAAGACGACTCTGAGCCTCAACCTCAAGGCGGGCACTTACACCTTCTTCTGCTCCGTCGACGGCCATCGCGCGGCCGGAATGGAAGGCACGCTCGTCGTCAAGTAGCGTCGAGCTCCTCGACCTCTTGCACCTCGGGCGGCCGAGGGTTATCGCCGCGTACCTGCTCACCGGTGACGAACCAGCGCTCGTCGACTGCGGGCCAACGTCGTGCCTGGGGGCGCTCGAGGCTGCGTTGGACGAGCACGGTCTCGGGCTCGAGGATCTCAGGCATCTCGTCCTCACGCACATCCATCTCGATCACGCCGGCGCCGCGGGCGTGATCGCGCGGGCGAACCCGGCGCTACGGATCCACGTCAGCGAGATCGGCGCCCCGCACCTCGTGGATCCGAGCCGCCTGGAGCGGAGCGCACGGCGTCTCTACGAGAACTTCGACGAGCTCTGGGGCGAGCTCGCTCCAGTCCCGGAGGAGGCGATCGAGGTCGTCGGGGACAAGGTGCTCGACCTCGAGGCATGGCCGACACCCGGGCACGCGTCGCACCACGTTTCCTACCTCGCAGCCGACGGCACCTGCTTCGCCGGCGACGCAAGCGGCGTGAAGATCCCACCTTCCCCTTTCCTCGCTCCCGTCTCGCCGCCGCCTGATATCGACTTGGAGGCCTGGGAGCGCACGCTCGAATCGATCGAGTCGCGCGCGCCGGACCGGCTTTGCCTTCCTCATTTCGGCGTGGTCGAGGACCCGGACATCCACGTGAAGGAGATGCGCGAGCGCCTCCGGACCTGGGGAGAGCGCGTACGCGACGGCGCGACCGAGGACGAGTTCATCCTCGCCGGCGAACAAGAGCTTGCCGAAAAGGCCGACCCCGATACGGCTGCGGCGTACACGCAGGCGGGGCCCTTCTGGCAGTCCTACGCGGGGCTGGCGCGCTACTGGGACAAGCGGCGTGAAGCGGTTGCCGACCAGCGGAGCCTGGCCTAGTCTGTGAGCAGATGCGCTTAGGGGTCTTCGCCGCGGTCCTTGCGCTTGCGCTGCCGACAACGGCCGCCGCCGTGACTCTCTCTCCGGTACCCGGGGGAGGCGGTTTCAGCAACCCGGTGCACGTCAGCGCGCCCAGGTCAGCTCCGGCGGGAACGCTCTACGTGGTCGAGCAAGGCGGCTACGTCCGGCGCCTGGAAGGCGGTTCCAAAACCCTGTTTCTCGACATTCACGATCTTGTCTCCGGGGGGAGTGAGCAGGGGCTGCTTTCGATCGCGTTCGATCCCAACTTCGCCACGAATCACCTCTTCTACGTCAACTACACGAACGTGATCGGTGACACCCGCGTCGTCCGCTATCGCACCGATGCCGGTGTCACACAGGCAGACGAGGCAACCCGCAGAGTCATCCTTACTGTCAAGCAGCCGTACGACAACCACAACGGCGGTCAACTTGCCTTCGGGCCGAACGGCCGCCTGTACGTGGGAATGGGAGACGGCGGCAGTGGCTGTGATCCCGGGAGCCGCGCTCAGAATCTCAGCTCTCGGCTGGGCAAGCTCCTCAGTGTGAACCCGCGCAACCTTGCAGCGGGCTGGCGTATCGACGGTTACGGGCTGCGGAATCCATGGCGCTTCTCCTTCGACCGCGGCCTCGGTCGCCTCTACATCGGCGATGTCGGACAGGACTCGTGGGAGGAGATCGACACCGTCGTCCCGAGCGTGCTGGGCGGGACCCCCGAGAACTACGGCTGGGATCCCTTCGAGGGGCCGCACCGAAGCGGCTGCTCGACGACGGGACTGAGGGGCCGCGGCAAACTCATCTGGCCGGTCAGCTACTACAGCCACTCCTACGGGTGCTCGGTCACCGGCGGCTTCTCCTATCGGGGCTCCCTCATGCCGGCCATCCGGGGCTGGTACTTCTTCGGCGACTACTGCAGCGGCCGGATCTGGCGGCTCCAGATCAAGAGCGGCCACCTGATCCACCCCAAGCAGCTGGTGATGGACTCTGCGCTCAACATCTCCTCGTTCGGCGAGGACTCGAAGGGCGAGCTCTACGTCGTCGACCGCGGCGGCACGATTTACCAGCTCGTACCCTAGGGGCGTGCGCATCCTCTCGCTCCTCGGCCGTCGCTGGCAAAGGAGGCAAGCGAGCAACGCGCAGCACAGCACAGATCAGTGCGGGCAAGCGTTGCGAGCGCAGTCTCCTGCCGCCAGCGGCGGCAGCCCGCGGCGAAGCCCGGCTTTGCCGGGCTTTAGCGAAGGGCGGCGAGGGGCGTGAGGTATCAATTCGTCGACTGCCGGTGGGAACTGGGCAAGCCGGAGCGTGGCCGCGAGCTGTACCTGGAGGGCCACATCCCCGGCGCGTCGTTTCTCGACGTCGAGCGAGAGCTCTCTGCGCCGCCGGGCGGCCCTGAGGGCGGGCGGCACCCTCTTCCCACGGCCGAGGACTTCGCCCCTGTGGCAGGCGGGGCCGGGATCGGCGCAGATGTGTTCGTCATTGCCTACGACCAGGGGATGACAGGCGGGGCCGCCCGCCTCTGGTGGCTGCTGCGGCACTTCGGACATGATGCCGTCGCCGTCCTCGCAGGAGGCATCGGCGCCTGGATCGGCCCCCTCCGAGCCGGCCAGGAGGAGATCGAGCCGCAGGAGTTCGTCCCGCGGGCTCGCGACGACGATGTCATCGCGGCGGAGGAGCTCGAGGAGAAGGTCGGCCAGAACGGCGTCATCCTGCTCGACGCACGAGTGCCCGAGCGCTATCGAGGAGAGATGGAGCCGATCGATCCAATCGCCGGCCACATTCCGGGAGCCCGCAACCTGCCGTACCCGGAGAGCGAATCCGTTCCGGACGAGCTCCTCGGCACGGAAGACGAGGTCGTCGTCTACTGCGGGTCGGGGATCACTGCTTGCGTCGATGTCCTGGCTTTGGACCGAGCGGGCATCAGAGCGAAGCTCTATCCGGGGTCGTGGAGCGAATGGTCTTCGCGCGGGCTTCCGGTTGAGCGTGGCTGAGGTCGAGATTCGGGACTTTCGGCCGGACGACCTCGACGCCGCCTACGAGCTCCTCATGGAATGGCACACGGAGCTGCCTGGAGAGCCCGAGGTGACGCGCGGAATGTTCGGCAACCTCGTCGAGATCGCGGACGCCGGTTTCGTTGCCGAAACCGCTGGAGGAGTTGTCGGGACCGCCTTCGTTCGCGGCCAAGGCGGCGACGTCTTCGTCCGTCGATCGGAGCGGAGGCGCGGGATCGGAACTCGCCTTCTGCGATCGGTCGAAGGGACGGCAGAGGCGAAAGTTCTCTCGCTCGTTGCGATGCGGCCGGACGACCCTGCTCGTTATTTCCTCGAGGCGAACGGCTACTCGAAGGCGTGGGAGTACTGGCTCATGGGCATCGATCTGGACGACGAGCCGGAGAAGCCGGCTTGGCCAGAAGGAATCTCCGCGCGGACGTTCCGGGAAGATGATGCTCCCGCGGTGAAAGAGCTTCTCGACGCGTCGTACGCCGCGGAGCCTCACCATGTCCCGCTTCCGTTCGAGGACTGGCGAAGCTTCATGCTCGGAGACCCGAGCTTCGACGCGAACGTGTGGTTTCTCGCCCTCGCTGTGAACCGAATCGTTGGCGCCGCCTTGAACTGGAAAGAAGGCTATGTCAAGGACGTCGTCGTCCACCCCGAGTGGCGCGGCCGCGGGCTCGGAA
>Ga0307296_10001017_pt1 | contig 13773 bp, 14 predicted proteins | sample ER_DNA_153_FD_194467 | JGI IMG/M metagenome (GOLD analysis project Ga0307296, IMG submission 194467) | Bulk soil microbial communities from the East River watershed near Crested Butte, Colorado, United States - ER_DNA_153 | ecosystem: Environmental > Terrestrial > Soil > Floodplain | place... | reverse complement strand
GCGCGCCGGTGCCTCGCAGATGACCGAGGCCGGCTCGATCATGGGCACGGCGCAGTACCTCTCCCCGGAGCAGGCCCGTGGCGCCCCCGTGACGGCGTCTTCCGACCTCTACTCGGTCGGAATCGTTCTCTACGAGATGCTGACCGGGAAGGTGCCGTTCACCGGCGACTCGGCGATCGAGATCGCGATGAAGCACCTGAACGACGCGCCGAAGCCACCGTCGAAGATCCGGCCGGAGATTCCGGACGAGCTCGATCAGGTCGTCCTGCGCGCGCTCGCGAAGAACCCGGAGGACCGCTACCAGAGCGCCGAGGAGTTCTCCGAGGACCTGCACCGCGTCGAGGCCGGGCTCCCACTCGCGCCCGAGACCGCGGAGGCGGCGACCGCGCTCCTCACCGGCGTGACCGTGCCCCTGGCGGGCGACGGGGGCTCGACCGAGGTGCTCTCCGGCACCGCGGTGACACGGCCGCAAGGCGTGCCGCCGCAGGCGCCGCGGAGACCGCCTCCTCCATACGGCCCCGGCTATTACGAAGAGCCGCCTCCGAAGCGCCGCCGCTGGCTTCCCTGGCTGCTCGTGGCGTTCCTTATCGGTGCCGCCGGAGTCGCGGGCTGGTACGTCTTCTCGCAGATCCAGGACCAGCTCGCCGCGAACGAGCCGGTCGCCGTCCCGAACGTCGTCGGGCTCAAGGAGGCGGCAGCAGTCAACCTGATCCAGAACGCCGGTTTCGAGCCGAAGGTCGAGCACGCGGCGAACCCCGATGTCGAGAAGGGGCGGGTGATGAGCCAGAACCCCGACGCCGGCACCCGCATCCAGAAGGGAGACCGCGTCACGCTCCTTGTCTCGACCGGCGCGCCAAAGACATCGGTGCCGAATGTCGTCGGCATGGACTACGCCGACGCGGTACAGGCGCTGAACGACGCCAACCTGAACGCGAAGAGGCACCAGGTCTTCTCGCCGAAGCCGGCAGGCCAGGTCGTGGCCCAGAACCCGAAGGCCGGCGAACAGGTCGTCGAGGGCACCGAGGTCGTCCTCAACGTGTCGAAGGGCGCGAAGACCGTGGCCGTCCCGAACGTGGTCGGCATGTCGGAGGCGAATGCGCGCGCGACCCTCGAGCAGGCGGGCTTCCAGGTGCAGTCGGTCAGCGCGCCGTCCGACTCGACGCCGCAGGGCAACGTCTCTGCCCAGAGCCCCAGCGCCGGCACCGACGCGCCGAAGGGCTCGACGGTCACGATCACCGTCTCGAGTGGGCCGAGCACGACGACGGTCCCCGACGAGGTCGGCCAGGAGAAGCAGGTCGCCATGGACGACCTCAAGGCCAACGGCTTCAAGGTCAAGGTCGTCAACACCGCGGTGTCCGACCCGGGCCAGGAGAACATCGTCCAGGATCAGGACCCGTCGGGCGGTAGCCAGGCGCCCCCCGGCAGCACGGTCACGATCTTCGTCGGGAAGTTCGCCTAAGAGAGCCCCGTGACGAGCCGGGTCCGCGTAGCGGTGATCATGGGCGGACGTTCGAGCGAGCACGACATCTCGGTCGCGTCGGCACGGTCGGTCGTGGACGGACTCGATTCCGCGCGCTACGACGTGCGGGCGATCGAGATCGGCCAGGACGGGCGCTGGCAGCTCGACTCCCCGCAGGCCCGACTCGGCGTCGGTGACGAGAAGCTCCCGGTCCCGGCTGACGGCTCACCGTCGCCGTTCGAGGGCGTCGACGTCGTCTTCCCCGTCCTGCACGGGCCCTTCGGTGAGGACGGAACCGTGCAGGGCTTCCTCGAGCTCGCCGGCGTTGCCTACGTCGGCGCCGGCGTGACGGCCTCGGCGCTTTGCATGGACAAGGACCTCTTCAAGGCGGTCATGCGCGACAAGGGCGTGCCCGTCGTCGAGAGCATCACGCTGCTCGACCGCCACCGCGACCGCGTCGAGAACCCGTTCGGCTTCCCAGTCGTGGTCAAGCCGGCCCGCCTAGGCTCGAGCGTCGGCATCTCGATCGTGAAGGAGCAGGAGGACCTGGCCGCCGCCGTCGACCTCGCGCTCGAGCACGACGAGAAGGTCCTGCTCGAGCAGTTCGTCTCCGGTGTGGAGGTGGAATGCAGCGTGCTCGGCAACGAGGAGCCGATCGCCTCGATTCCGGGAGAGATCGTCCCGCTCGTGTCCGACTGGTACGACTTCGCGGCCAAGTACGACGAGGGCGGGATGGAGCTCCTCATCCCCCCGCGCCTCGATGAACGGACGATCGCCAGGGTGCAGGAGCTGGCCGTCGCAGCTTTCGTCGCCAGCGACTGCGAGGGGATGGCCAGGGTCGACTGCTTCGTCCGCGAGGACGGCGAGGTACTCGTCAACGAGCTGAACACGATCCCGGGCTTCACGTCCACGAGCGTCTACGCGAAGCTCTTCGAGGCCTCGGGAATCCCGTACGCGGAGCTACTCGACCGCCTCGTCGAGCTCGCGCTCGAGCGCCACGAACGCCGCGCGCGGCTCCGTTACTGACTTACCCTCTTAGGCGAACCTCCCCGGCCTAGCTAGGCGCTCTGGGGCGAGGCTCGCAAAGGAGGCCCGCGAGCCGCGCCGAGACAGTACCAGTGGTACGGCGAGGTGCTGCGAGCGCAGGATCCTGCCGCGAGCGTCGTCAGGCGGTGGGGGAGCCGGGCTTCGCCCGGCGATAGCCGCCGCCGCCCAGAGCGGCTAGCTTTTTGCCTTGACCTCGTTGATGTGAGCGCGGCCGTTCGGGTCGGTGATCCAGATGAGGTAGTAGCGGTAGCTTCCGCCCTGGAGGTCGAACGTCGTCTCCGCCTCGACGGTCTGGCTGTCCGAGACCGTCTTGAAGCCGCCGTCTGCCTTGTTCGAAGCCTCGATCACGGCGGTGAACCCGGACGTGTCGGTCGTGACAGTGAGCTCCGAGAGCTCGACCGCGCTGCCGGCATCGAGCACGATTCCGACACCCGGCTTCGAGAAGCTCAAGTACGTCTCGGTCGTCCAGTACGTGGCCGGGTCGCCGTCGGTCGCTCTTGGGACCGCCTCCGGATGCTCCACAGAATCGCCGTCAGGGTCGTAGTCGCTGACCGCCTGCAGATGGACTCGCGCGCCACCTCCCGAGCCGCCACCGTTCCCGGGCAACGCATTGGTGCCGCCGCCCGCGATCACGAGCGCCGCGATGAGCGCGGCCACCCCGGCCGCGATCAGAGCGAAAAGAAGCGGGAGGGGCAAGCGGTGTTGCCGGCGGCCGCGGCCGTTCACCGGACGCGCGAGGGGGCCGGGCAGCTCGATGCTCTCGGTCGCACCGTCGGAGGCCGCGTTCGAGACCGTTCCGGTGTCGATTCGCGCCGCCTCGAGCGCGGCCATCAGCGCATCGGTCGACGGAAAGCGGTCCTCTGGGCGCTTCGCCATTGCCCGCGCGACGATTGCGTCGAGCCGCGGGGACACGTCGGGCCGTCTGTCCCGCACGCTCGGCACGGGCTCGCGGACGTGCTTCAAGGCGACGGCCATGAAGCTCTCGCCGGTGTACGGCGGCTCGCCGGTCAGGAGCTCGTAGAGGACAGTCGCCAGCGAGTACTGGTCGGAGCGCTCGTCCACCCGCTGCCCGCTCGCCTGCTCGGGGGCGATGTACTCGCTCGTGCCGAGCAGCGCCCCCGTCTCGGTGAGCTCGTCTGACGGGTCGATCGACCGGGCGATGCCGAAGTCCGTCACCTTGGCGACTCCATCCTCGTCGAGGAGGACGTTCTGCGGCTTGACGTCGCGGTGCACGACGCCGTGCTCGTGCGCAAAGGCGAGACCGCGCGCGACCTGGTGCACGAGCGCCAAGGCGCGGTCGACGGGCAGCGGGCCTTCGCGGTCGACCAGGGACTTCAACGTCTCGCCGTCGACGTGCTCGAAGACGATGAACTGCCTGCCCTCGAACTCGCCCCGGTCGATGACGGTGACGATATTCGGGTGGTTCAGCTGCGCCAGCGCCCTCGCCTCGCGGCGGAAGCGCTCCACGTACTCCGGATCGTCCGAGAAGTGCTCGTGGAGAATCTTGATCGCCACCGTGCGCTCGAGCACGGAGTCGCGCGCCCGGTACACGCTCGACATCCCGCCTGTCCCGGCGAGGTCCTTAAGCTCGTAGCGACCCGCTAACAGCTGCCCGATCATCGCTGCGGGATGATGCCCGCTCGCACCGCGCCTTATGCGGAGGCTTCTTCGAGCGCCTCTTCCCAGGCGCCGAGCGCTTCGTCCAGCTCGGAGTCGCTGATCACGAGCGGGACGAGGACGCGGATGCAGTTGCCGTGGATGCCCGCCTTGAGGATGAGGAGCCCCCGGCGCGCGGCGGCATCGGCAACCGCAGTCGCGAGGTCGGTCGCAGGCTCCCCGTCTCGCTCGAGCGCGATCGCGAGCATGGCGCCCAGGCCACGAACGTCCGTGACCGGGTCGAAGCGCTCCCGCCAGGACTCCATGCGGGAGCGGATCGTCTCGCCGACCTGCTCCGCGCGCTCGCTGAGCCGGTCCTCCGCGATCGTGTCGAGCACAGCGTGCGCCGCCGCGATCGCGACGGGGTTTCCAACGTAGGTGCCCCCGACGGCGCTGTCGCCGGGCGCGTCCATGATGTGCGCCCGCCCGATTACGCCGGAGAGCGGGATCCCCGCGGCGATCGACTTGGCGATCGTCATCAGGTCCGGCTCGACCCCGAAATGTTCCATGGCGAAGACCTTGCCGGTGCGACAGAAGCCCGTCTGCACCTCGTCGGCGACCATGACGATGCCGTGCGCGTCGCAGAGCTCGCGCAGGCCCTGAACGAACTCCTGCGAAGGGACGATGAAGCCGCTCTCACCCTGCACGGGCTCGAACACGATCGCCGCCACTTCCTCCGCCGCAACGCGCGTCTTGAAGGCGTTTTCGAGAGCGTCGAGGTCATCGAAGGGAACCCGGTAGACCTCCGGGGCGAACGGCCCCAGGCCGGCCTTGTAAGGGTGCGTCTTGGACGTGAGGCTGAGCGCGAGCAGCGTGCGCCCGTGGAAGCCGCCGTCGAAGGCGATGACCGCCGGTCGCCGCGTGTAGGAGCGTGCGAACTTGACCGCGTTCTCGACGGCCTCGGCGCCGGAGTTGAAGAAGGCGGCCTTGAGGTCGCCGCCGATCGGGACGAGCTCGAGGAGCCGCTCGGCGAGCGAAATGTAGTTCTCGTAGGGGACGATCGTGAAGTCGGTGTGCGTGAAGCGCTCGATCTGCTCCTTCGCGGCCTCGACGACCCGTGCGTTCGAGTGTCCGACGTTGAGGCAGCCGACTCCGCCCGTGAAGTCGACGAACGTGTTGCCGTCGACGTCGGTGATCGTGGCGCCGTGCGCCTCCTCGATCACGATCGGCAGATAGATCGAGAGCGGCTCGGCAATCACGCGGGCCTTGCGTTCGAGGATCTCGCGGCTGCGCGGGCCCGGGATCTCTGTCTTAAGTTCGATTGTTCTGGTCGTGGCCATGGATCGTGAGCTTATACATTGCAGCGCAAGCCCATGGTCCTCTCCGATCGCACCATTCGACGCCTGCTCGAGGAGGGGAGCATCGTCATCGAGCCCTACGACGAGGGGCTCCTGCAGCCCTCGAGCGTCGACGTGCGCGTCGACCGCCTCTTCCGCGTCTTCCGCAACTCCCGCTACCCCTACATCGACGTCAAGGAGCCGATGGAGGACCTCACGGAGCTCGTCGAGGTCTCCGACGACGACCAGCCCTTCATCCTCCACCCCGGTGAGTTCGTGCTCGGCTCGACCCTGGAGCGGATCCGCCTGCCTGACGACCTCGTCGCGCGCCTCGAGGGCAAGAGCTCCCTCGGCCGCCTCGGCCTCCTCATCCACTCGACCGCAGGCTTCATCGACCCAGGCTGGGACGGGCACGTCACGCTCGAGCTCTCCAACGTCGCCAACCTGCCGATCACGATCTACGTGGGCATGAAGATCGGGCAGCTTTCGTTCGTGCAGCTGACCGAGCCCGCCGAGAACCCGTACGGCGCGGCGCTCCTCGGCTCCAAGTACCAGGGACAGGCGGGACCGACCGCGAGCCGCTATTGGAAAAACTTCGAATGACCGTCCTCGTCGTCGGCGGAACCGGGTTCGTCGGGGGTCACGTAATCCACGCGCTCCGAGCCGAGGAGCTCGATGTGCGTGTGCTCGCCAGACGGCCTGAGAAGCAGGAGCGTTTCCGGGCCTGGGGCTGCGAGGTCGTCCAGGGCGACATGACGGATGCGGAGAGCCTGCGCAAGGCGGCCGAAGGGGCCGAGACCGTCGTCCACCTGGTCGCCCTGCCGCCGTTCTCCAAGCCGGATGCGATCCGGCGCGTCATGGAGCAGGGGACTCGCGATCTCGTCTCCGCCGCCAAGAGCGCCGGCGTCAAGCGCTTCCTGCTCATGAGCGCGCTCGGAACGAGCGAGCGGAGCAAGGATCTCGCCCCCTACTACCACGCGAAATGGGAGGAGGAGCACGAGGTCGGCGGTTCGGGAATCGAGCACACGATCTTCCGGCCCAGCTTCATCTTCGGCCGCGACGGCGGCATGCTCCCCGGCCTGATCTCGCTCGTCCGCTGGTCGCCCGTGACCCCGGTGGTCGGCACGAAGAAACTGCAGCCGATCTGGGTCGAGGACGTGGCGGCCTACTTCGCGAAGGCGCTCTCGGCGAAGGCGGCGGTCAATCAAACCTTCGAGCTCGCCGGCCCGGATGTCGTCACCTTCGCGGAGCTGAACGAGCGCATCCGGCGGGCGCTGGGCAAGCGCCGGCTCGCCTTTCAGACCCCGACCGGCCTTCTCAAGGCCGGGGCGGCCGCGGGCTCGCTCCTCCCGCCGCTCCGAGGCGCGCGCGACGGCGTGGCCATGCTCGAGTTCGAGGACAACGTCACAGACATCACCCGTGCCGTCGAGGCGCTCGGCGTCAAGCCGATCACGCTCGAAGAACAGCTGCGGCGCGCCACCGCCAGGGCTTAAAGCATCCAGGGCGGCCTCACGGCCGCCCTGGAAGACAGTAGATCGCCTGGATTGGCAGGGGCGCTTGGGTACTTCCTCGGTCCCCCACGCTGGCTAGGCGATTCCCCGTAGGTCCTGGGGACACGCCCCTACCTGCGACTACCTCCACTGCCCGAAGAATCGTTACTCAAGATCGGACCACCTCCTTTCCGTGGTAGACCCGATCATAGCGAGCCGCCCAGGACGAACGAAAGGGCGCTACACGCGGACTTTGATGAGCCCGTCCTCGACGAAGACCTCGAACGCCTCGACGGGCTGGTAGGCGGGCAGCGAGAGAGCCCGGCCCGTGCGGATGTCGAAGCGCGACCCGTGCCGCGGGCAAATGGCGACACCCTCGTCGACGTCGAAGTCGCCCTCGGCGAGCGGGCCGTCGTCGTGCGAGCAGCGATCCTCGATGGCGTAGTACTCCCCGTTCAGGTTGTAGACGCCGATCGCGAGCTCCCCGGCACGGACGATCTTCACTTCCCCGGGCGGAAGCTCCTCGACCGGGCCGACGGTCAGCTCCGGCACACGCTTACTTGAGCTCGAGGTCCTGGGCGAGCCCGGCCCACTCCTCGGGGAGCGGGGTGCCCTTGCCCTTGTGCAGCGCGAGCTTCAAGACCCCGAGGCCCAGGAGCGCGCACTTGAGGCGCACCGGCGTGAGCGGGATGCCCACCTCGTCGAGGAGCTCATCCCGGGACATCGCGGCGACCTCCTCGGCGGTGCGGCCCTTGACCATCTCCATGAGCATGGAGGTCGAGGCCTGGCTGATCGCGCAGCCCCGGCCGCGGAACTTGACGTCCTCGATCCGGTCGCCGTCGAAGCTGACGAAGATGGAGACCTCGTCGCCGCAGAGCGGGTTCTGGCCCTCCGCCTCTACGTCGGCGCCTTCGATCACCCCGTGGCCGCGCGGGTTCTTGTAGTGATCGAGGATGACCTCCCGATAAAGCTGATCAAACTCACTCATGAGAAGACTTTACGCGCCTTGTCGATACCCGCAACGAGCCTGTCTATCTCCTCTGGCACCGTGTACAGGTAGAAGCTCGCCCGCGACGTGGCGGGGACTCCGAGCTTCGCCATCAGCGGCTGGTTGCAGTGGTGGCCCGCCCGAACGGCCACGCCCTCCCAGTCGAGGATCTGCGCGACGTCGTGGGGATGGGCGCCCTCGACCTCGAAGGAGACAATCCCGGCGCGCCGCTCGGCTGGCGGGCCGAAGATGCGAACGCCGTCGAGCGCCTCGAGCCGGGGCAGCGCGTAGTCGAGCAGGTCGCGCTCGTGGCGCTCGATCGCGTCTAGCCCGACTGCGTCCAGGTAGTCGATCGCGGCCCCGAGGCCGACCGCCTCCGCGATCGGCGCCGTGCCGGCTTCGAACTTGTCTGGGAGCTCGTTCCAGGTCGTCCGCTCCACGGTGACCTTGCGGATCATGTGGCCGCCGAGCTCGAAGGGAGACATCGCCTCGAGGTGGCCCGAGCGACCCCAGAGGACGCCGATGCCAGTCGGGCCGCACATCTTGTGCCCGGTGAAGGCGTAGAAGTCGGCGCCGAGCGCCTGCACGTCCACGGCCCTGTGCGGAACGGCCTGCGCGCCGTCGACCACGACGATCGCCCCTTGCTCGTGGCCCCAGGCGATCAGCCGCTCGACCGGGTTGACCGTGCCGAGCGAATTGGACACATGGACGCAGGCCAGGATCTTGACGTTGCCGCGCACGGCGAGCGCATCGAGCTCGTCGAGCTGCAGCTCGCCGTTCTCGTCAACGGGGACGACGGCGAACTCCGCCCCGGTGCGCCCCGCGATGTATTGCCACGGCACGAAGTTGGAGTGATGCTCCATCTCGGTGACGACGACGAGGTCGCCCGGCCCGAGGTTGTCGAGCCCCCACCCGTACGCGACGAGGTTGAGCGCCGCGGTGACGTTGTGCGTGAAGACGACCTCGCGGGTCGACTCGGCGTTGACGAATCCGCGCACCTTCTCGCGCGCGCCCTCGTAAGCCTCGGTCGCGCGCTCGCCCAGGTCGTAGACGCCGCGGTGGATGTTCGCGTAGGAAGTTTCGTAGAAGCGCGTCATCGCCTCGAGAACGGCACGCGGCTTCTGCGCCGATGCCGCGGTGTCGAGATAGGCGAGCGGATGGTCGTGGACCACCTGCTCGAAGATGGGGAAGTCGGCGCGGAGCTTGCGCGCGTCGAGCTTCGGCTTCGTCGTTACGGCCACGGACTCATGGTACCCGCGCCCTTGCGGGCGACTATTCCGGGATGCGGGCTTCGAGCGCGGCCTGAAGCGCATCCCGCACGGGCGCGAACTCGATGCGGTCGAAGATCTCCTGATAGAAGCCGCGCACGATCAGGCGCTCGGCCTCCCCGCGGGAAAGCCCGCGGGCCATGCAGTAGAAGAGCTCGTTTCGGTCGACCTGGCTGATCGTCGCCCCGTGCGTGCAGCGGACGTCGTTCGCCTTGATCTCGAGCCCTGGAATCGAGTCCGCGTGCGCCTGGTCGGAGAGGAGCAGGTTCCGGTTCTCCTGGTAGGCGTTCGTCTTCTGTGCGTCCTCGGAGACGCGGATCATCCCGCGCCAGACCGCGGTCGCCCGGTCGCGCAGGGCGCCCTTGAAGGCGAAGTCAGACGTCGTGTTCGGCGCGAGGTGCTCCTGGAGTGTGTCGTAGTCGAGGTGCTGGTCGCCGTCGGCGAAGTAGGCGCCGGTGACGCGGGAGGTCGCGCCCTGGCCGGCGAGGTCATTCTCGATCCGCACCTTGCCCTTCTTCGAGCCGAAGCCGCCCGCGACCCAGTCGAGCTCGGCGTCCCGTTCCACGCGGGCCCGATGCGAGGCGAAGTGCCAGGTTTCGGGCGAAAGGCTCTGGATGGAGACGTACTCGAGCTTCGCGCCCTGCTCGACGAAGAGCTCCGTGACGGCGTTCGAATAGCCGGCGAGCGCGGGTGTTTCGGAGATGTACTCCTCGATGAAGCTCACGCGGCTGCCCTCCTCGGCGACGACGAGCAGGCGCCAGAAGAGCGCGCCGCCCTCGACCGTGTTGACGATCCGCACGTAGAGAGGCTTCTCGAGCTCGACCCCTCGCGGAACGCGCACGAGGAGCCCGTTCTGCCACTCGGCAGCGTTGTGCGCCGCGAACTTCTCGTCCGCGCCGACGAGCGTGCCGAGCCGCGGGTCGCCTTCGAGGCGCTCGAAGACGATTCCGTCGGGCGCGCGCTCGATCTCGATCCCCCCCTCGCTGACGTGGGCGACCGCGGCGGCGTCGACGTCGAGCATGCCGCTCGCGCGCTCCACGGTCGTTGCGCCGTTTGCGGTGAAGCTCTCTGGGTCGAAGCCGCGCAGGTCGGTGAAGCGCCAGTGCTCGTCCGTCGTCGACGGAACGGGGAGCGCCTGGAAGCGCTGGAGCGCGCTAGCTCTCATACGGCGCGTACCTCCGGTGGAGCATCAGATCGTTCCCATCGGGATCGGTGAAGAAGGCCATGTGGCACACGCCGCTGTCGAAGATCTCGCCGTTGAACTCGACGCCGTTCTCCTCCAGTGAGCGCCTGGTGGCGGCGACGTCGTCGACGTGGAAGGCGGGGTGTGCGTTCTTCTGCGGCGCGAACGGCATGCCCATCTTCTCCGGCTCCCAGATCCCGAAGCAGGTCTCGCCGGCCCAGACCTCGAACCGCGACTTGTCGTCGGGCCGGAGCCCTAGGGTCTCGACGTAGAACGTACGCGAGCGCTCCGCGTTGCGAGAGGGGATGCCGATGAAGTCGACGCGCTGGACCCCGCTCACGGCTGCGACCCGTCCGCAACGGGGGCGTACCGGCGGTGAAGCTGGAGCGCGTTCCCGTCGGGATCCTGGAAGGTGGCCAGGTGGCAAACGCCCGAGTCGATCGTGCCGTGAAGGAACTCGACCCCCTCGGCCTCGAGCTTGGCGCGCGCCTCGTCCACATCCGGCACCCGCAGGGCGACCGGCATCTGGTGACCTCGGGCTTGGAAGTCCGGCCCCATCGCCTCGGGAGAGACGAGCGCCAACGTGACGTTGCCGAGCTCGTACTCGACCCAGCGCTCGCCCGAATTCGGGTTCCGGCGCAGGCCAAGGGTCTTGCCGTAGAACTCGTCCGCGCGCTTCAGGTCTTGAACGGGAAGGGCGACGAAGTCGGCACGCTCCACCAGGAGCTCAGCCAACCGAGCCTTCCATCTGCAGCTGGATCAGCCGGTTCATCTCGACCGCGTACTCGAGCGGAAGCTCCTTCGTGATCGGCTCGACGAAGCCGGAGACGATCATGGCGGCGGCCTCGTGCTCCGGAATGCCGCGGCTCATGAGATAGAAGAGCTGCTCTTCGCCGATCTTCGACACGGTCGCCTCGTGGCCGATGTCCACCTGGTTCTCGTCGATCCGGATGTACGGGTAGGTGTCGGAGCGCGAGTCCTCGTCGAGGATGAGCGCGTCGCAGACGACCTTCGACTTCGAGCCGTGCGCTCCCTTCGCCACCTCGAGTAGCCCGCGGTAGCTAGCGCGCCCGCCGTCCTTCGAGATCGACTTCGAGGTGATGACGGAGGTGGTGTTCGGCGCCACGTGGACGCACTTGCCGCCGGCGTCCTGGTGCTGCCCCTCGCCCGCGAAGGCAATCGAGAGCACCTCGCCGTGCGCACCCTCGCCCATCAGCCAGATGGCCGGGTACTTCATCGTCAGCTTCGAGCCGAGGTTTCCGTCCACCCACTCCATCGTCGCGTTCTCGTAGGCGACCGCGCGCTTCGTGACGAGGTTGTAGACATTCTGCGACCAGTTCTGGATCGTCGTGTAGCGGCAGCGCCCGCCCGGCTTGACGATGATCTCGACGACCGCCGAGTGGAGCGAGTCGGTCGTGTAGATCGGAGCGGTGCAGCCCTCGACGTAGTGCACGTACGCGTCCTCGTCGACGATGATCAGCGTGCGCTCGAACTGGCCCATGTTCTCCGCGTTGATGCGGAAGTAGGCCTGGAGCGGCAGCTCGATCCGGACGCCCGGCGGCACGTAGATGAACGATCCGCCCGACCAGACGGCCGAGTTCAGGGCCGCGAACTTGTTGTCGTTCTGCGGAATGATCGTCCCCATGTACTGCTTGACGATGTCCTCGTGCTCGCGCAGGCCCGAGTCCATGTCGAGGAAGAGCACGCCCTGCGCCTCGAGGTCGGCCTGCAGCTTGTGGTAGACGACCTCCGACTCGTACTGGGCGCCGACCCCGGCGAGGTACTTCTTCTCCGCCTCGGGGATGCCGAGCTTGTCCCAGGTGTCGAGGATGTCGGCCGGCAGATCCTCCCATTTCGAGGCCTGCTTCTCGGTCGGCTTGATGTAGTAGTAGATGTTGTCGAAGTCGATCTCGGCGACGTTGCCGCCCCACGTGGGAAGCGGCCGCGCCAGGAAGTAGTCCAGGCTCTTGTGCCGGAACTTCCGCATCCAGTCGGGCTCGTTCTTGTGCTCGGAGATCGCCTCCACGAGCTCGTGCGACAGGCCGCGGCCCGACTTGAAGAAGTAGTTCTCCGCCTCGTCCGAGTTGGAGAAGCCGTACTGGTACTCGGAGCGAATCCCCTTGACGACGTCGGTTTCGGAAGCCGTCATGCCGCCACCTCTGCTTCCTTCGGGATGAAGGCGTCGTAGCCCTCGGCCTCGAGCTTGTGGGCCAGCTCCTGACCGCCGCTCGCGACGATCTTGCCGCCGACGAAGACGTGTACGTGGTCCGGCGTGACGTAGTTGAGGATGCGCTGGTAGTGCGTGATCACGAGGGCGCCCATCTCGGCGCTCACGAGCTCGTTGACGCCGTTCGCGACGATGCGCAGAGCATCGATGTCGAGCCCCGAGTCGGTCTCGTCGAGGATCGCGATCTTCGGCTGCAGGAGCGCCATCTGGAGGATCTCGACGCGCTTCTTCTCGCCGCCCGAGAAACCGTCGTTCAGGTAGCGGGACGCCAGCTCGCGCGGCACCTTCAGCCGCTCCATCGCCGCGAGGATCTCGGTCCGGAACTCCTTGACCGGGATCGGGTCGTCCTGGCCGCCGTTCCTCGCCTTGCGGATCGCGTTGATCGCGCTCCGCAGGAAATTGGTGACGGTCACGCCTGGGATCGCATGCGGGTACTGGAAGGCGAGGAAGAGTCCCTTCTGCGCGCGCTCGTCGGCGCCGGCCTCGACGATGTTCACACCGTCGAGCAGGATCTCGCCCTCGGTGATCTCGTAGGCCGGGTGTCCCATGAGCGCATAGGCGAGCGTGGACTTGCCCGAGCCGTTCGGGCCCATGATCGCGTGCTTCTCGTTCAGGTCGACGGAGAGATCGACACCCTTGACGATCTCGGTGCCGTCCTCGAGCGCGACATGCAGATTCTTGATCTCCAGAAACGCCAAGCTTGTGATCCCTCTTTCCTCGGATTAGAGCGGTTTTCCACCCCGCTTCGTGCTTCCATCGTAGCCGATCGAGGCGGCCACAGCGGGTGTGGCCAACGCGGCCGTCAACCCCACCCTACCTAGCCGGAGGCGCGCTCCCGGCCGGGTGCTCGCCCTGCGTTCGAAACGAACTAACGGTGGTACAGTGAGGCACATGCCCTTTGGAATCGGCGTCACCGAGCTCGTCATCCTGCTGGTCGCCTTGCTGATCATCTTCGGCCCGAAGCGCCTGCCCGAGATGGGCCGCTCGCTCGGCAAGGGGATGCGCGAGTTCAAGGACTCGATCTCGGGCAAGGACGATGACGACGAGGCCGAGCATCACCGGCTCGCGGAGGAGCTCCCGCCCGCCGATGAGCAGCCGGTCGCGCAGCAGCAGGCGCGCGAGCGCGAAGTCTCCTAGCCCCAGCGGCGAATGGCACTGAAGCGTCTGCCGCGGCGCCT
>Ga0307296_10001016_pt1 | contig 13781 bp, 12 predicted proteins | sample ER_DNA_153_FD_194467 | JGI IMG/M metagenome (GOLD analysis project Ga0307296, IMG submission 194467) | Bulk soil microbial communities from the East River watershed near Crested Butte, Colorado, United States - ER_DNA_153 | ecosystem: Environmental > Terrestrial > Soil > Floodplain | place... | reverse complement strand
AACCTCGACGACAGGGTCCGGGTGACCACCACCACGCTCGACGAGCCAGAGCATGGGCTGACCGAGGAAGTGCTCGACGACCTGGACGTCCTGGTTTGGTGGGGCCACGCCGCGCACGGCGAGGTGGCGGACGACGTCGTGGAGCGCGTACACCGGCATGTGCTGTCCGGCCTCGGCCTCGTCGTCCTGCACTCCGGCCACTGGTCCAAGATCTTCGGCAAGCTGATGGGGACCACGTGCACGTTGCGGTGGCGGAGCGAGCAGGACCGCGAGCTGGTGTGGACGGTGAACCCGACCCATCCGATCACCGACGGAATCCCGAACCCGATCATCATCGACGCGCAGGAGATGTACGGCGAAACATTCGACATCCCCGCCCCCGACGAGTTGATCTTCATCTCATCGTTCAGCGGTGGGGAGGTCTTCCGAAGCGGCTGCACGTTTCGCCGGGGCCACGGCAAGATCTTCTTCTTCTCACCAGGCGACCAGGACTACCCCGTCTACTACCACCCCGACGTCCGCCGGGTGATCGCCAACGGCGTCGCCTGGGTGAAGAGCGACCGGTCGGGCCGCGAGCTGCCGACCCTGTTGCGCTACGACACCGACGACTTTTTCAACGGCCACGGCTACACGGGGCCGATCGAGGCGCCCGATGACGAGCAGACTGATGCCCTCGCCAAGTGAGCGGATCAAGATCATCCAGGTCGGCGCCGGCGCCATGGGCCGGCTCTGGCTCGACGTCGTCGCCGGCTCAGCGCACGTCGAGCTGGTCGGTCTAGTCGACCTCGACCTGGCGGCGGCGCAGCGGTCGGCTGCCGGTGCGGGGTTGCCCGACGTGGCCATTTCACGCACGCTGCCGGAGCTGCTCGACCGGGTGACGGCAGACGCCGTCCTCAACGTCACCGTGCCCGAGGCCCATGCAGAGGTCAGCATCACCGCGCTGCTCCACGGGCTCGCGGTGCTGTGCGAGAAACCCCTTGCCGACACCCTGCCCGGTGCACTGTCCATGATCGCCGCCGCCGAGGTCAGCGGCCGGCTGCTGATGGTCTCCCAGTCCCGCCGCTATTGGCGCAACCTCACCGCCCTGCGCGCGCAGCTGGCGCGGCTGGGGCCGCCGGGGTTCGTCCAGTGCAGCTTCTTCAAGGCGCCGCACTTCGGCGGTTTCCGCGAGGAGATGGCCTACCCCTTCCTTGGCGACATGGCCATCCACCAGTTCGATCTGGCCCGCGAGCTGATCGGCGCCGAGCCGGTCTCGGTCTCCTGCGAGTCCTTCAACCCAAGCTGGAGCTGGTACGCCGGCGACGCGGCCGCCCACGTGGACATCGACTTCGCGGACGGCAGCCGGTTCGTGTTCACCGGCAGCTGGTGCAGTCCCGGTCTTGAGACGTCCTGGAACGGCAGCTGGCGGATCAGCACGGCCCTCGGCACGGCGCTCTGGGACGGTGACCATGTACCGGTCGCTCAGACCGCCGACGGCGAGCAGATTCCCGCTGAGCCGGGAACAGAGCCCGAGCAGATCGCCGGCTCGTTGGCCGAGTTTGTCGGTGCGCTGCAGACCGGCGCCACGCCGTCGGGCGAGGCGCACAGCAACGTCATGAGCCTAGCCATGGTCGAGGGCGCGATCAGGTCGGCGCAGACCCGGCGGCGCGTCGTCCTGGGCGATCTGCTCGACGACGCCTACCGCCAGGCGCTCGCTGCCGAGCAGCGGCCCGAGCTGGCGGCGGCGCTGGCGTCCTGGGCGTCGGTGCACGAAGTGATCGGCAACGCGAGTCGGGCGGTCCCGGCCGACGGGCTGAAGGGAGAGCTGAGATGAGTGGCGTCCTGCGGGTCGGCATGGTGGGGTACGCGTTCATGGGCGCCGCCCACGCCCAGGCCTGGCGCAATGCTCACCGGTTCTTTGAACTGCCGCTCATCCCCGAGCTGACGGCGGTCGCCGGCCGCAACCCGGAGGCGGTGAGGGCGGCGGCCGAGCGGCTCGGCTTCGCCTCGACTGAGACCGACTGGCGCAAGCTGGTCGAACGCGACGATATCGAACTGGTCGACATCTGCACCCCCGGTGACAGCCACGCGGAGATCGCAATCGCTGCACTGCACGCTGGCAAGCACGTGCTGTGCGAGAAGCCGCTGGCGAACACTATCGAGGAGGCGGAGCAGATGGTGACGGCAGCCAGCTCAGCTGCCGAGCGCGGAGTGTGGGCCATGTGCGGCTTCACCTACCGCCGGACGCCGGCACTGGCTCTGGCCCGCCAACTGGTCGAGGCCGGCCGGATCGGCCCTGTCCGCCAGGTGCGGGCCCAGTACCTGCAGGACTGGCTGCATGATCCCGACGCCCCGATGACCTGGCGGCTGGACAAGTCGAAGTCGGGGTCCGGCGCACTGGGCGACCTCGGCGCCCACCTGGTCGACACCGCCCAGTGGTTGACCGGCCAAGAGATCACCGGCGTCTCAGCGGTCTTGGAGACATTCGTGAAATCTCGGCCACTGAGCGGTGAGCGCTCGGGACTGGGCGGTCACGGGGACGTCAGTGCGGCCGTGCCGCGGGCCGAAGTCACCGTGGATGACGCCGCCCTCTTCACCGCGCGGTTCTCCGACGGCGCGATCGGGGTGTTCGAGGCCACCCGGTTCGCCCTCGGTCGCAAGAACGCGTTGCGGATCGAGATCAACGGCACCGACGGCTCGCTCGCCTTCGACTTCGAGGAGAACAACGTGCTGCAGTTCTTCGACGGCACGCAGCCGATCGAGGAGCAGGGCTTTCGGCGGATCCTGGTCACTGAGCCCGAGCATCCGTACGTGAATGCGTGGTGGCCGCCGGGGCACGGTCTTGGCTACGAGCACGGCTTCACCCACCAGGTCGTCGACCTGGTAAGCGCGATCGCGGAGAACCGGCAGCCGACCCCGTCATTCGACGACGGGTTGCGCGTGCAGCGGGTCCTCGGCGCCGTCGAAGACAGTGCCGCGCGCAACTCGGCATGGATCACCGTCTAACAAGGACCAGCAGCGCTGAACCGGCCCGAAACGAATGACCCGATGAGTCCGATCGAGGTGGAGGAGGCATGCAGATGGATCGAGACCAGATCGGCGCCGGCGCCGCCGCAGAGGTGTCGGTATGAGCATCACCGCCGACCTCTCCGAAGTGCTCGCGCTGGTCCGTCGCGAGGTGTGCGACCTGCATGCGCTGCTGCCCCGCCACGGACTGGTGGTCTGGACCGCCGGCAATGTGTCGGCCCGGGTGCCCGGACAGGCCCTGCTGGTGATCAAGCCGTCGGGGGTGTCTTATGACGAGCTGACCCCGGAGAAGATGGTGGTCTGCGATCTAGAGGGGCGGCTGGTCGAGGGCGGCTACAGCCCATCCTCGGACACCGCCGCCCATGCCTACGTCTACAAGCACATGCCTTGGGTCAATGGCGTGGTGCACACCCATTCCACTTATGCGACTGCATGGGCGGCCCGCGGAGAACCGATTCCGTGCGTCCTCACCATGATGGCTGACGAGTTTGGCGGGGAGATCCCGATCGGGCCGTTTGCGCTTATCGGTGACGATTCCATCGGTGCGGGCATCGTCGAGACGTTGCGCTCGCACCGTTCTCGCGCGGTGCTGATGCAGAGTCACGGGCCGTTCACGGTCGGTAGAACCGCCGAGGACGCGGTGAAGACCGCCGTACTCTGCGAGGAAGTAGCGCGTACGGTGCATATCTCCCGGCAGCTCGGTGAGCCGCTGCCGATCGACCAAGCCCACATTGACTCACTCTTCGAGCGGTATCAGAACGTCTACGGTCAGAAGTGAAGGAGCGTCGGATGACCGCCATGTCGCCCATGTCCGCGCCGGAGGCTTCCTCGGTATGGTTTCTCACTGGCAGCCAGAGTCTGTACGGCCCCGAAACGCTCGCCCAGGTCGAAGATCAGTCGCGACAAATCGTCGAGCAACTCAACGCCGCGACCCTGCGCGTTCCGGTGACTTGGCAGCCCGTCGTGACCGACGCCGAGTCCATCCACAGGCTGATACTCGCTGCCAACTCCGACCCGTCCTGCGTCGGCATCGTCGCGTGGATGCATACCTTCTCGCCGGCCAAGATGTGGATCGCCGGTCTCAACGCGCTGCAGAGGCCGCTGCTGCACCTGCATACCCAGGCGAACGTGGCCCTGCCCTGGGCGGAGATCGACATGGACTTCATGAATCTCAACCAGGCAGCCCATGGCGATCGCGAGTTCGGCTATATCCAGACTCGAATGGGCGTGACCCGCACCACCGTGGTCGGGCACGTGTCCGACCCCCAGGTCACGGCTCGCATCACGGCCTGGCAGCGGGCCGCGATGGGGTACGCCGCGTTGCGCGGCCTGAAGCTAGCGCGGTTCGGTGACAACATGCGCGACGTCGCGGTGACCGAAGGCGACAAGGTGGACGCCGAGATCCGGTTCGGTGTGTCGGTCAACACCTGGGGTGTCAACGATCTCGTTGCGGTTGTGGACGCGGTGTCTGATGCCGAGGTTGACGAGCTCATCGAGGCGTACGGCGATCTCTACGACATTGTCCCGGAGCTGGCACCCAGCGGGCAGCACCACGAGTCCTTGCGCTATGGCGCGCGAATTGAGGCCGGGCTGCGACACTTCCTGGCCGACGGGGGTTTCGGGGCGTTCACCACCAACTTCCAAGATCTAGGCGGTCTGCGGCAACTCCCGGGACTGGCCGTGCAGCGGCTGATGGCTGACGGCTACGGCTTCGGCGGTGAGGGCGACTGGAAGACCGCCGTGATGCTGCACACGGTCAAGGCGATCGGCAGCGGCCAGCCCGGTGGGACCTCGTTCATGGAGGACTACACCTATGAACTCTCACCGGGCCGCCAAAAGATCCTCGGCGCACACATGCTCGAGGTATGTCCGACGATCGCCGGTGACCGGCCCCGGATCGAGATCCATCCGCTCAGCATCGGCAATCGCGAAGACCCGGTGCGGCTTGTCTTCACCGCCGCCGCCGGTCCGGCTTCCGTGCTTGGCATCTGCGATGTTGGCGACAGGTTCCGGCTCGTGCTCAACGAGGTCGACGTGGTGCCCCCCGACGAGCCGCTGCCGCAGTTGCCAGTGGCCCGGGCAGTGTGGACGCCCCACCCAAGCCTGGCGACCGCGGCCGAGTGCTGGCTCACCGCCGGCGGTCCGCACCACACCGTGCTGTCGCAGTCGGTGACCACCGAAGAGATCGTCAACCTCGCCGCTATGGTCGGCACCGAGCTGTTGATCATCGACGCCGAGACGACTCCCCGCAGCTTCGGCAACGAGATCCGCTGGAACCAGGCCGCGTACCGGCTCGGCATCGTACGGTAGATCGGCCTTTCAACCCACGGGTCGTAGCAGGCCTCGGTCTTCTAGATCGGCCCACAAGGCGGCGGGTACCTGCTGGGCGTGTGCCACAAGGTTGTGGTGGACCTCCTCGGGGTTCCGCATGCCCACCACGACGCTGGCGACGGCAGGGTGGCGGAGGGGAAAGTGGATCGCCGCCGCTGGGAGCGTCGTCCCGTGTTCGCGACAGACCGAGGCCAGCAGTCGTGCCCGCGCCCGCACGTCCGGCGATGCCAGCTCGTAGTCGTACGTCGCGGTGTCCGGAACCTCCTCGCGGGCAAGGAGGCCGGAGTTGAAGACGGCTGCGGCAACCACTGACCGGCCCTGCTCAAGGGCCGTCGGTAACAGGTCGTCGGCCGCCCCCTGCTCCAGGAGCGTGTAGCGCCCAGCAAGCATGACGACGTCGACGTCTGTCTGCCGGATGAAACGAGCCAGCATCGCGGACTCGTTCATGCCCACGCCGATGGCGCCGAGGACGCCGGCCTCGCGCAGTTCCACAAGCGCGGGCACCGCTTCCTCCGCCGCCTCCCGCCAGTGCTCGTCGGGGTCGTGGACGTACAAGATGTCGATCCGGTCTAGACCGGTCCGCTGCAGCGTCGCCTCCAGTGAGCGCAGAACGCCGTCGCGGCTGTAGTCCCGGCGCCGGGTCAGGTCGCCCGGCACATCGAATAGGTCGTCGTCGCGCGGTAGTGGAGGTGTGCGTGGGACGAGCAGCCGGCCGACCTTCGAACTGACGACCACCTCCTCCCTCGACCTATCGCGGAGCGCCTCGCCTAAGCGTCCCTCCGACAACCCGAGGCCGTAGTGCGGTGCGGTGTCGAAATAGCGGATGCCGCCTCCCCACGCCGCATCGATCGTGGCGCGGGCGGTCGTTTGGTCGACGGCGCGATAGAGGCCGGCGATGGGGGCGGCGCCGAAGCCGAGGGTGGTCAGGTGCACGCCGGTGCGGCGGATCTCCCGACGCGGCAGGGCGGTGGCCGTGGTCATTGTGCTCACGCGTCTATTGCGCAGCCGGCAAGACGAGCGAGTGGGAGCCGCCATCGACCTGCAGGATCGTGCCGGTGGTGGCTCCAGCGAGTGGGCTGGCGAGGTAGCACACCGCGTGGGCGACCTCTTCTGCGGTGACGAGGCGGCCGGTCGGCTGTCGCGCGCGGAGCGCAGCAAGAGCCGCCTCCGGGTCGGGCGCGGCGGCCAACAGCCGTTGGACCCAGGGAGTGTCGGCGGTGCCAGGCGCAACGGCGTTGACGCGTACGCCCTCGCGTACGAGGTCGGCTGCCATTGCGAGCACGAGTGCATGCAGGGCACCCTTACTGGCGCTGTACGCTGCGCGCTGGACCAAGCCGGTCCAGGCGGCGATCGACCCCGTGCACACAACGGCTGCACGTCCGGTGGTCGCTGACTCGCGCAGATGGGGCAGCGCGGCGCGCACCAGGCGGGCCGTGCCGACCACGTTGATGTCCAGGATGTGGTGCCACTCCTCGTCCGTGACGTCCTCCACCCCACCGGCGGAGCCGATGCCGGCGTTGGAGACCACGACGTCGAGGCCGCTTAACCGCTCGGCGACCTCGGCTACCGCCTCGCGTACCGAGGCGTCGTTGCCGACATCACAGGCAATCTCGAGGATGTCCTCTTCGGGCTGGGTGAGTGGTCGCAGGTCTAGGGACGCCACGGTTGCGCCTCGCATCCGCAGCGCGCGGGTGATGGCTCGGCCGATTCCACTGGCGCCGCCGGTGACGAGGGCGCGTATCCCATCGAACTCTGCCGAGCCGCCGCCGGTCGATGTGACGGGTGCCGGGATTGTGGTCACAGCTGGTCCTCCTCGTGCTGTTGGTGGTCAAGGTCCGCATCGACGGTGCCGTCGAGCCCGTATGTTGCGGTCGCGGTGGTGCTCAACACGGCGTCCGCCTCGTCAGGCGACAAGGGTGCGATGAACTCAGCGGCGGTGGCCGCCCAGCGCTCCCAGCTAGCGGCCAGTAGGCAGACCGGCCAGTCTGAACCGAAGAGTACGCGGCGTGGTCCGAAGGCGTCGAGCACGGTGTCCCACGCGGGGCGGAGGTCTGCGACCGACCAGTGCTGGTGGTTAGCCTCGGTGATCAGCCCGGAGACCTTGCAGGCGACCTGTTCCGAACGGGCCAGGGCGCGGACCTCGTGTGACCAGCGCTCGAGATCACCCGAGGCCAATTGCGGCTTGCCCGCGTGGTCGAGCACGAGTCGAAGGCCAGGCAGGCGCCGCGACAGCTCTACAGCGGCCGGTAGCTGGGGCGGCCTAACGAGCAAGTCGTACGGCAGGTCGGCGTTCGCGAGAGCTTGCAGGCCAGTCAGGACATCGTCGCGGAGCAGCCAGCGCGGATCCGGCTCATCCTGTACGAGGTGCCGCACTCCGCGCAGCAGGCGCCCACCGTGTCCGCCACGCAGCCGATCCAGCTGGGCCGACACCTCGGCGGTCAGGTCCACCCAGCCGACCACCGCGGCCACCAGATCATCGTCGGCGGCCATTGCCAGCAGCCGCTCGGTCTCGTCTATACGGGCGACCGACTGCACGAGCACGGTGGCAGTCACTGGCCGGCCGGCGACCCCGGCACGAACCGCATCGTGTAAGTCCTGCAGATCGAAGCGACGCCGGATGGTGGCCAGCGCGGTGTCGGCCAGCCAACCCTGCCCGGGGTCGCTCGGGTTCCATAGGTGGTGGTGGGCGTCAACCGCGCCCCTCACAACGGCTGCGCCTCTGCTGTGATCACGGCCGCAATGCCACGATGGACCGGTGAGCCCAACAGACGCCAGCCCCAAGCCCTCCGACGCTGTTGATCGGGGTAGCCGCCGGATAGCCACTGTCATCCGCTTGCGTCCCGAGCACGAAGTCGAGTACCGGCGGCTGCATGCAAACGTTTGGCCCGGTGTGCTGGCCACCTTGCGGCGTGTCGGTGTGCGGAACTACTCCATCTTCCTGCGCGATGGGCTGCTGTTCAGCTACCTCGAGTACTCCGGGGACGACTGGACCGCAGCGCAGGCGGAGATCGCCGCCGACCCCGATACACAGCGGTGGTGGCAGCTGACAGACCCGATACAAGAGCCCCTGACCACGGCGGCCGAGGGCGAGTGGTGGGCGCCCGCCGAGGAGGTCTTCCACCTGGACTGAAGTCCTGGCCACACCACCGGCCGGGCCGCCTGGGCCGTTCATGACCGGCGCGCCGCCCAGACCGGGCCGAGCGGATAGCTGTGCTGGGCCACGGAGGCTGCGAGCATTTCCCCGCTCCCGCCGGGCGTCAAAGGAGCCCGGTACCGGCCGCGCTCCAGGCGTACCGGAGTGACGAAATGCTCGTGGAGATGGTCGACGTGCTCAATGACCCGATCCTCCCAGGTTCCGGAGACGGCGACGTAGTCAAACATCGATAGGTGCTGGACCATCTCGCACAGGCCGACCCCGCCGGCGTGCGGGCAGATCGGTATCCCGCGCCTAGCAGACAGCAAGAGGACGGCCAGGTTCTCGTTGACGCCGGCCACGCGAGCCGCATCAATCTGTACGATGTCGACGGCGTCTGCCTGGAGCAGCTGCTTGAACACGACCCGGTTCGCCACGTGCTCACCGGTGGCGACCTTGATCGGGTGTATGGCACGACGTATGACTGCATGGCCGAGCAGGTCGTCGGGGCTGGTGGGCTCCTCGATCCAATAGGGGTCATACGGCGCCAGTGCGCGCATCCAGTCGATCGCGGGTCCGACATCCCAGCGCTGGTTGGCGTCGACCGCGATGCGGATGCCGTCACCCACCGCGGCACGGGCCACCTTCATCCGGCGTACGTCGTCGGCCACATCGGCGCCCACCTTGAGTTTGATCATGGTGAAGCCCTGCTCGATGGCCTCCCGGGCGAGCCGGTCGAGCTTGTCGTCGGAGTAGCCGAGCCATCCCGGCGTCGTCGTGTAGGCCGGATAGCCCTCGCTCAGCAGCCGCTCTTCCCGCTCGGTGCGGCCCTGTCGCGCGCGCTCCAAAATCTCTAGCGCCTCCGCCGGCGTGAGCGCATCAGTGAGGTAGCGAAAATCCACGAGCGACACCAATTCCTCAGGTTCCAACCGGGCCAGGAGCTGCCATAACGGCTGCCCGGCACGCTTGGCCCGCAGGTCCCAAGCGGCGTTGATCACCGCACCTGCGGCCATGTGCACAACGCCCTTCTCCGGTCCCAGCCAGCGCAGGTGCGGCTCGTAAATCAGCTCCTTCGAGAAGGTCCCCATATCGCTCAGAACCTCTTCAACGCTTCGGCCGACCACCCAATCGGCCAGCCCTTCGATGGCCCGGGCCTGCAAATCGTTGCCGGGTCCAGTGGTGAAGGCCAGCGCATGGCCCTCGAGGCCGTCACCAGCATCCGTGCGCAGCACCACGTACGCGGCCGAGTAGTCGGGATTGGGGTTCATCGCATCGGAACCGTCAAGGTAGTCCGACGTAGGGAAACGCACGTCGTGGACGTTCAACGCTGTGAAGCGCGCAGTCACAGGCGACACAGTACTTCGCGGCTCGGGTATGACAGTGCCGCGGACTCACCATAGCCTGCGGGTGACCGCCCGCCGCGGCCGGCGCTGTCGACTCAGACCGCAGATCAGGGGGCGGCACGGCTTCGGCTGCGGCTCAGGTGGTGCACTGAGTACGATTTCACGTTGCAGCGACCCTTCGGAAGGCGATGGCGTGACACGAGTTGTGATTACTGGGGGTTCTGGAAAGCTGGGCAACGCATGCGTCGCGGACCTTGTCTCGCACGGGTACCACGTCGTGATCTTCGACCGGGTGCGCTCGGCAAACCTGCCACAAGAGTCCACCTTCATGCCGGTCGACCTGACTGACTACGGACAAGTGCTGGACGCCATGCTCGGTGTTGAGGAGCGTTACAACGAGGTCGATGCACTGGTGCATCTTGCAGCCATCCCCGCTCCAGGTATGGTGCCGAACCACGCCACGTTCGCCAACAACATGAACGCGACCTGGAACATTGTCACCGCAGCCCGGCGGGCGGGTGTCAAGAACATCGTCTGGGCCTCCAGCGAGACCGTGCTAGGCCTGCCGTTCGATACGCCGCCGCCATACGTTCCGGTCGACGAGAATTACCCGCCCCGACCCGAGTCCACCTATTCGTTAGTGAAGACGCTGGAAGAGGCCATGGCTGCGCAGCTGTGTCGTTGGGACCCCGAACTGAAGATGTTGGGCCTCCGGTTCTCCAACGTCATGCGACCTGAGGACTACGCCGGCTTCGCGGACTTCCAGCACGATGCCTCACTGCGTAGGTGGAACCTGTGGGGTTATATCGACGCTCGTGACGGAGCTGAGGCCATCCGGCTGGCCCTGGAATCCGATCTCACCGGTTGCGAAATCTTCGTGATCGCCAACGCGGATACGGTGATGGAACGCAGCAACACCGATCTACTGGCTGAGTGTTTCCCCGACGTCGAGGTTCGTGGCGAGATCGGCCCCAACGATACGTTGCTCTCGATCGACAAGGCCCGTCGACTACTCGGCTACGACCCACAGCACAGCTGGCGTCACGAGGTCATCAGAACCGTCTGAGGCAGGAGGAAACGTGCGCATCGTGGTGATCGGCGGCAGCGGTCACGTCGGGACCTTCCTTGTTCCCCGGCTAGTACGTGCGGGGCATGAAGTGATCAATTTGACCCGCGGTGCCCGGTCTCCCTACATCGATGACGAAGTGTGGTCCGACGTCGAGCAGGTCGCGGTGGACCGGGAGGCCGAGGACGCGGCTGGAACGTTTGGGAAGCGGGTCGCCGCACTCGAGGCCGACGTAGTGGTGGACATGATCTGCTTTACGCCCGATTCAGCGGCTGCGCTCGTAAAGGAACTGCGCGGACATAGCGGACACCTGATCCACTGCGGAACCATCTGGCGGTATGGGCCAAGCGTCAAACAGCCCATGCGGGAGGACGACACTTCGCCGCCGATTGGCGAGTACGGCACGCAGAAGGCCGCGATCGCCGAGCTGCTGGCCGCCGAGACCGCATCCGGTGGCCTCATTACCACGGTGCTCCAGCCCGGCCACATCAGCGGTCCTGGCTGGACGCCGATCGGGCCGCTGGGAAATTTGGATCCAGGCGTCTGGTACGCCCTTTCCGCAGGTCAGGAGATCGCAGTTCCAGGGCTGGGCGCCGAGCTCATGCATCACGTCCACGCCGACGACGTGGCGCAGGCGTTCCAGCTTGCTGTCGAGCACCGCGACGCGGCAGCGGGAGAGTCGTTCAACGTGGTCGCCCCGTCGGCCCTGACGGCGCGCGGCTTTCTCGCGATCGTCGCCGGCTGGTTCGGACAGACTGCCAAGATCCGGTCCGTGACTTGGGCCGAGTTCCGCTCGGGCACCACGGCGGAGTTCGCCGACGCCAGCTGGGGGCACCTATCTCGCAGCCAGTACGCCTCCATTGAGAAGGCGCGGACTCTGCTCGGCTATGCTCCGGCCTTCGAGCCGGAGGCAGCCGTCCTGGACGGCATCCGCTGGCTGATCGATCATGATCAACTCGAGGTCGCCAACCGGCTGGTCATCTAGCAAGTCCGAAGCATCCGGCGGTGCCGGCAGACGTGAGGAGAATGATCACCACGAGTGGGCCTCGGGGGAACGACCTTGGCCGATTCTGCGCCCATCGTTGATGTCGAAAATCTCGTTCAGCCGTTGCAAGGCTGCGTCATCGAGCTCCAGTTCGGCAGCCCGATCGAGCCCAGCGAGCTGATCGACGGTCCGAACGCCGACGATGGCCGAAGCGACGGCGGGGTGCTGGAGCACCCAGGCGGTCGCGACGACGTGCTCGGGTTCTCCGAGCTCGCGACAAAGCTGGGAGAAGTCCCGGAACTGGCGGTTCTCGGGACCGATCCGGATCCCGTACTCCCTCTCTACTTGATTGGTCCGGCTGCCGTCGAGGGACTCGGTCTTGCCCGTCAGCAGACCGCCCGCCAACGGCATGTAGACGATCACGCCGATACCGAAGTCCTGCGCCGCTGGGAGAACCTCCAGCTCGGGCACACGGCTCAGCAGGTTGTATTGAGTCTGCTCGGAAACGAAGCCCACGAAGCCTCGCTGCCAGGCCTGCATCTGCCGCTTGGCCAGACCCCAGCCCGAGTAATTGCTCGAGCCTGCGTAGAGCACGTCCCCGTCGGTCACGATGCGCTCGTACGTTCCCCAGAACTCTTCCGCTGACACCCGTTCGTCGATGTGGTGGATTTGGTAGACGTCGATCCGGTCCGTTCGGAGCCGCTGCAAGGAGTCCGCCAAGTGCTTGCGGACCTTGTACGCCGAGAAGCCGCGGTTGTTGTTGGCCGGACCCAGATCGCCCATTGCTCCGTAGACCTTGGTCGCCAGCACGACCTCGTCACGCACGCCCGGCCGGGCGGCAAACCAGGTGCCGATGATCTCCTCCGAGCGACCTCGAGCGGTCTCACCGCCGTAGACGTTCGCGGTGTCGATGAAGGTGATGCCCATGGAGAGCGCCTTGTCCAAGATCGCGTGCGACTCCTCCTCCGTCGCCTTCGGGCCGAAGTGCATCGTGCCCAGACAGATCTTGCTGACGTTCATGCCGGAACGACCCAGTTCGCCGTACTTCATGTGATCTTGCCTCCGAATCGATTCTCGATGAGGTCACCGCTTGGAAAAGAGGACGGCGGCCGGGCCGTCGGTGAGCTCCCCTACGGTCACCCGCACACTGCCGCCGACGACGCGAACCGCCCCCGGCGCAGCTCGCACCTCGGCATCACCACCGAGTGCGTCCTCATCGACATCGAGTGTCGTGTCGCCTGTCTGATCGACCAGCGCCACAAGGTGGTCCGGCGTGTCGAGCCAACGTACCCATGGTTCGTTTGTCGGTCGGGCCACGTTGCGGGACGCCGGGTGCGACGCTCGAACGATGTCGCCGACCTGGGCCATCCAGCGGCCAAGCGACCGCAAGGACGCCTGCTGGAGCTCCGGGATCTGCCCCTCAGCGGTTGGTCCGACGTTGAGCAGCAACCGTCCGCCGCGGGATACAACGTCGGTCAGGTGGCATGCCAATTGGCGGCCGGTCAGGATCTGCCGCTCGTCCTCGGCGCGGTTGTATCCGAATGAGAAGCCGATCCCGCGGCAGTTCTCCCAGCCTGGGTCGGCCTCGTTCTCACTCCCGGCCTCGTACTCGCTGGTGCGGAAGTCCCAGTGCGTGTCGCCCCATCGATCATTGACCACGCCGTCGGGGTTACCGGCGTAGTAGTCGGAGAAGAGCTCGTGCAGCGACCAGGGTCCCGTCCGCTTCCCGGCGTCCGGCCAGTTGATGTCGTTCCACAACACATCGGGTGAGTACCGGAGGATCAGATCGCGCACGTGCAGGCTCGCGTACACGTTGTAGGCGGGATCTTTCGGTCGCCAGGCCGTGAAGTCGGCGTGGCTGGTGAGCGGGGGAAAGTCGGTCACGCCCCAGTCCAGGCCGCCTGAGTAATACACCCC
>Ga0307296_10001014_pt1 | contig 13784 bp, 12 predicted proteins | sample ER_DNA_153_FD_194467 | JGI IMG/M metagenome (GOLD analysis project Ga0307296, IMG submission 194467) | Bulk soil microbial communities from the East River watershed near Crested Butte, Colorado, United States - ER_DNA_153 | ecosystem: Environmental > Terrestrial > Soil > Floodplain | place... | reverse complement strand
ACCGCCCGAAGCATCCGGTCCTCGCAGTCGATCAGGAGCTCCGCGAAGGCGCGGCTCTCCGGGTAGCCCCAGAACTCGCCGATCCCAGTCGGCTCGCTCGAAGTCCGGCAGCATGAGGACGTGGAGCGTTCGGCGCGAGGGGGCCCCGCCCAAGCGCGTCGAGGCGCTTTCGCAGTCGGCGCTCGAGCTTGTCGGGACGCACGGACGACAGGCTACGCTGACGGAGCCCCGAGTTGTGTCGTCGGTGACAGGAGGCACTGTGAACTGGCTAATGCGCCTCAGCTTGGTGACGTTCGTCGTGTCAGTCAGCGTGTGGGGAGTGATCGCCGTCTGGGGGACGGTGCGGGTATACGAGCTAATGCGGACCTGGCAGATTATCGCGGTTAGCCTCGCCGTCGTCTCGGGGCTAGTAATGCTCGCGCTGCTCGTACAGGCTGCATGGGCGCGACTGAGACGCTAGACGTGGAGCAGTTCGGCGCGGGGAGCCGGGCCGAGAGCGTCCAGGCGTAAACGGAGTCGGCGGTCAAGCTCGTCGGGTCTCACAACGGCAGGCTACGCCGTTGGAACCCTTGGCCCGCGTGTCGGACACGCCCGGTTTGAACTGACTGCTCGACCCTTCTGATGCCTACCTCCACCAGCTCCACCAGCTCAGAAGATCGCTAAGTGCGTCAAGGATTCCCCAACCGTATCCTCTTTGCTCGTCCCGCCGCGTCAGGAGGTACAGGACGGCGAGGATAACGGCCACCGTCACCGGGATGAGCAGGACGCCTCTCATCGCTTGCTGCCCCAGCTCCTCTGGCGCCGCGACATCTCGGGTCCCCCTCGCTCCTACCGTGGTTATCGGCGACTGGCTGGCGGCAGTTGATTCTTCGAGCTTGTTGACGCCATCGGACCCTCGGCCGTCGTTATTGTCGCAACGTGTGGCGCAAAGTTGTCGTCTCCGTCCTCGTCGTGGTCGCGCTCGCAGTTGTGTGGGTCTGGCCGGCGTTCAGCGAGCCACCTCACCGCACAGCCGACTGCCGTGAACGGCACTGGGGGTATGACGCGTTGGGCCGACGGTGGGCTTGCGGAGATCACTGGTTGATCCGGATCGGCGACTACGGCGTCCTTGGCGTTTGAGTACGGGACGAAGTCGGCCAACCATGTACGTTCCCGAAGCGTGACCGGCGTCACGCGTCCAGCCGCGAGCGGGGTCTTGCTGTGCGCCGAGCGTTGGCGAATGTCACTTGAGGCGTCTTAGATTCAACGGGGAATCCGACGGCAGCACTGGGATCCAGCCCGCGACGTGCAGCCAACGATCCTCACCCTGCGCCTTCACGTAGACCACGTATTCGCGGTCTTGTACTGGAGCGCCGCGACGGCTTGCTGGCCCCCGGCCCGACGCGAGCGTCGTTTCCGCCCACTGGATCACTTCGCGAACATCGTGAGCACCAGCAAGTTCGAACGTCAACTCCTCCCACCCCTCGGGCGCCCCCGGGAGGGGGATGGGGAAGGGCTCCAACCTACCCGCGGGCTGGTCGATGTCGGGCGACTCAGCGGGTTGCTCCCAGAGGGTGACGCGGTAGGCGGCGGCCAGCTCCCAATGTTCGTCGTCGTAGACGTCCGGAGCCGGTCTTGCGTCCACGAACTAAGCCTAGAACTCTGGGCTGAGCGAGTGTCGACCTTCCCTGACGAAAGAAGGCGTGATGTACGCCGCCGTAGCGTGACTGGCGTCACGCGTCCGCACGGAATCAGGTCCAGGTCTAACGGGGCGCCGCTCATCAGGCTCGCGTATAGCATGTGGAGATGCCGATCTATGGATTGGTCATCACGCTGAGCGACGCTGAGTTGAGCACCCAGCAGTCAGAGCGTGTACTGCCTGCTCTTGCCAGTGCGTTCGGCACCGACGCCATAACCGAGGTCGCGACCTGGGGTCGCTATCACATGTGGCGTCTCGCGCACACGATCGAGGCTCCGACGATGCTCGAGGCGGCGGAGGGCGTGATACGGATGGCGCGGGAAGCGCGCGACGCCGCGGGCATCCATCCGGGACAGACGGTCGGGTTCTCGTTCCAGTTGAGGGATCTTTCTCATCCTCACGAGCTCGTCTTTCCGATGGGGGAGACGCGTCCGAGATCAGGGTTTGAGCGAGGATCAGCCTCCGACCCTGGAGCTGACTCCGAGCAATAGGGACGCTTCCGCCCACCCCCTTGTAACCCGACTCCTGCTGGCTCACGGGAACATTTCGCCGCCCAGCGCTCCGGCTCGGTCGCGATGTACGTTCCCGTCGCGTGACCGGCGTCACCGTCGTCGGCGTCCGCGGCCATCTCGTCGCCGTCGAGGCGCACGTCGGTCGCGGACTCCCGTCGCTCACCCTGACCGGGCTGCCCTGACACCGAGGTCTCCCCGGCCGACGTGGCCGTCCTCGAGCAGATGATGGCGTGGATCCGCCGAACCAGGAGCGGCTCGACTTCCTCGGCTAGACATTGCCCCACGGATTGCCCCACGAGCTCGCGAAGACGATGCAACGGGCCGCCGTAAGCACCACTAGGTCGGAGGCATCCAGGCACGGGGCGACGCTGGGGGACACCCGACAACACGCGCTGCAACGTGCGCCAACGGGTTGAGGGCCTAGTGGCCTTATGGGCCGTGGGGGTTCAAATCCCCCCTCCGACACCGATCTACGTGCGGAAGATGCAAAGATGCCCCGAGAGCCAAGTCGCGCTCCCGGGGCCATTGTCTGCCTGTTGTCTGCCCACTCGTTCGTGCTCTTGTCACCTGACCCCGTAGGCCCGCCCCATGAGGACGGCTACCGGGTCGTGGCCGTCCGGCAGTCCTACTGCAACGCGGCCAGCACGTCGGCCGAGCGGGAGACTCCCTCCAGCGCCGCGTGGACCATGAGGAAGATGAAGACGGCCGCGGCGGCGGCGAACGCGATCCGGAACAGAGGGTAGTGAGTGTTCATCTGCGCTACCTCCTCGGGAGAGGGCCCCCTTTCGGGGGATTCGGTTCGTCCCCCGAAGGGTACGGATAGGCGGCGTTGCAGGCGATAGGCCGTAGGGCCATACGCGTTCGCCGAAGGGCCAATAGTCGTCGCCCGTGGCCAGGGTCGATGATCGGCCGTCGCCCTTCCAGCGCCGAACCACCTCGCCGAGTCAGCGGTCGGACTCACGTAGCACCCCCGGGCCAGCACCGCCCTGAGGACCAGGTCCTCCTCGGAGTCGATCAACAACTCGGCGAAAGGGGCGACTCTCCGGGTAACCCCAGAACTGTCCGTCCCGGTCGGCTCGGCGCCGACCGGGTCTAAAAGACCTGCTCCTGGCGCCGAGCTGCTGCACGTCCGGATGCAAGTCGAAGCCATGCGCCTACGACCTGATCCGACGGTCGGCACGCAGCTGCGCCCACCGGGCCCTCTCGCACGTTGAGCGGGCGTCGATAGTCCGAACGGGTGACGGCCGGGTGGCGCCACGTCGTGTCGGCGAGCGTAGAACCATCGTGCGACATGACCAGCGGCGCGTGTGGTGGTACTCAAGGGGTTCGTAGAGGAGGTCGTCTACGACATTCCACCGGGAGCCTACGGACATGTCGATCCTCGAACCTTCTACCTCGGCACGGGCTCCGGCCGGCTCGCGGGCGCCCAGCGACCGACTCCGCGTGATCACGGCGGGCCGCGTCGGCAACATGGAGGCTCGGCTTGGAACGAGTGGGTTTGACGTCGTTGCGGCCGCCGAAACGGAGGACGCGCTGATCGATGCCGTGTCGGTGGACGAGCCGGATGCGATCGTCGTCGAGGCCGACCTGTGCGACTCGCTTGAGCACGTTCGAGAACTGGCACCCGATGCCGTGCTCATCGTCGTCGGCGATCACACGCCGGCCGGCGCGTTGGGTCGCGTCGAGCGAGGTATGTCCGGGACAGCGATGGCCGGACTCCTGCACGCCCTGGTCGCCGAAGGCGTCGGGGCCGCCGTCATATGGGGCCTCGTGCCCACGTTCCGGGCAGGGGCCGCGTTGCATGTTCCCCATGGCGTGGGCGTATCGCTCCTGTTCGCGAAGGCGGATCAGATCCGAGCGCATCTTGCGAACGCGCTTCGCGACCACGCGGAACTCGTTTCCACGGCGAGCACGGTCCTGGTGACCGTTTCCGCGAGCCTTGTGGTGGCCATGAGCGCGCCCAGGATGCACGAACGACCGGAGCGCATCCGCGTTGCTGCGCCGACCGTGGAGCACGCGGCGCCGCATCCGGTCGTCGCTGTGTCCCCCGCGACGGGAACGCCCGTGCACGCTCCCTCGGCGAAGGAGGGCGAGCCCGGCGACCGACGGGGGCCGAACCGCGGTCAGTCCAGGGATCATGGTCGTCACGACCATCCACCGAGCGATGCCTCGCGGCCGCCGGGCGTGGCTCACGGTTGGGATCACCGGCCGCCCAAGCATGCCGACAAGGGGCACCACAAGGGGTGGGATAGCAACTCCGTTCCCAAGGACCTGCCCGCCGGGAAAGCATGAACGAGGGCCGTCGGAAACCGCGGACGACCGAACCCTCCCGGGCTCTTTCGGCATCGCGCCCCTAGGACCTCGCGGGAGGGTCGAGCTTGATCTCGCCCTCACCGGTCATTCGTCCGATCGGGCAGGCCCTTCGCCAGATGCACGTCCCGATGGTCGTGACGTTCGTCCGCCAGCGCCCTACTTCATCCGGGTTACTCTCTCGGCTGCCAGAAGGTCCATCCCGGATCCGACCTCGTTCGCCGGTCGAGGAGGACCGGGGCCGATCAGTAGATCCCGCCCGAACCGCTGCCGGCGTTCGCGGCGATCAGGATCACCGCCACGAGCACCGCGACCCCGAGAGCGATCCCGAGCCACGTCTTCCAGGTCCAACCGCCGCGCCGCTTCATCCCGCTCGAGCTGTCCATCTCGAACCTCCTTCGCTCCCGAACGCCGGTGATCCCTACCTTTGCCATTCGCACCGACGCGGCTCCGGGTTCCCCTGTCGAGGGTGATGAACGTCACCGATCTTGCATCGAGCCCGGGGAATGCGCCCGTACCGGCTAGCGGACGCCGATCTCGTCGAGGTGACGGAGGAGGTCCGCCGGGTCGTCGTAGACGCGATACGCGCCGGCGCGCTCGAGCTCCTCGAGGCCGTAGCCGCCGGACAGCACGCCGATCCCGAGGGACCGCGCCCGCCGGGCGGCGAGCAGGTCCCAGACGCTGTCGCCGACGACGACGCAGTTCTCGGCGGCCATGCCCAGCGCGTCGGCCGCGGCGAGGAACAGATCGGGATCGGGCTTGGCCCGTTCGACGAGGTCGCGCGTGATGACGGGCACGTCCTCCGGGAGCTCGAGCAGCTCCAGCGTCGGGCCGGCAGACTCGCGGTAGCCGCTCGTCGCGATCGCCCACGGCACGCCGGTCGACGTCAGGTGTGACAGGAGCTCGCGCGCTCCCGGCAGCGGGTGGACCTCCGTCGAGCGCTCGGCGTAGGCCTCGGCGTGCAGGCGCCGGAGCTCGCTGGCCTGCTGGTCGGTCACCTCGCGACCGGTCTCCCGCAGCAGGGCGTTCGCGAACAAGCCGCCGCTCATCCCGACCTTGCGGTGGATCCGCCAGACGGACAGGTCGATCCCGGCGCGGTCCAGGGCGAGACGCCATGCCAGCACGTGCTGGTAGACGCTGTCGACGAGGGTGCCGTCGAGGTCGAACAGGAACCCCTGGGCCCGGTCCACGCCGCCATGCTACGGGCGCGAGGGTGCGCCGCGCGCCGGCGTTGGTTCCCCCGGGGGTGGCTCGTTGCTACACTCCGCCCGTGAGTTGAGGTCGATCTCCCGGGCACGACCTGCGCCGACCGGCGCTCCGTGACGCACACCCCGACCAGGAGACGACCTCATGTTCGATCGCTCGACCCAGCCGACACCTCGGAGCGCTCGATGAGCATGCTCGAGGTCATCGACCTGTCCGTCGAGGTCGCCGGCACCCCGATCCTCGAGGGCCTGACCCTGTCGCTGCGCGCCGGCGACAAGACCGGCGTCGTGGGACGCAATGGGGCCGGCAAGACGAGCCTGCTCAACGTGATGGCCGGTGACGAGCCTCCGCTCGCCGGCCGAGCCATCGTCCGCGGCCGGCTCGGCTACCTTCGGCAGGAGCCGCGCGGACGGGAGACCCATAGGCACTCCGCGCTCGCGCATGTTTTGGAGGCCCGCGGGCTCCAGGAGATGGCCGAGCGCCTGGAGAAGTTCCGGCTCGCGGTGGAGGAGCGCCCGAGCGAGCCGAACATCGCGCGCTTCACCAGGCTCGAGGAGCGGTACCGGGCGGCCGGGGGCTACTCCGGCGAAGCGGAGGCGCGTCGGATCGCAGCCGGGCTCGGTCTTCCCGACGACCGCCTGGACCTGCCGGTCCGGGCTCTCTCCGGAGGGGAACGCCGCCGCCTCGAGCTCGCCCGGATCCTGTTCTCGGGTTCGGACCTCCTGCTGCTGGACGAGCCGACGAACCATCTCGACAGCGACGCCAAGCACTGGCTCATGAGGTTCCTCGCCGCGTACCGCGGCGCGCTCGTGGTCGTGAGCCACGATCTCGGCCTGCTCGACGGCGCGATCACCCGGATCCTGCACCTGGACCGCGACGGCGTCGTGCAGTATCGGGGGACCTACTCGGAGTACCGGGCGGCCCGCCGCGCCGACGAGACGCGGCTGGGTGCGCTCGCCGGGCGTCAGCAGGCCGAGATGAAGCGCCTGAAGACGCTCGCGGATTCGATGCGCGGTCAGACCGTCAAGCGCGCCAAGAAGGCGAAGGCGCTCGACAGCCGCGTCCGCAAACTCGAGGAGCGCGTCGTCAAGGCGCCGACCCGTGAACGCCTCGTGCGCTACCGGTTCCCCGAGCCTCCGAGGGCGGGGGCGATCGTGCTCGAGGCCGAGGGGCTCGCCAAGGGCTACGGTGGCCCGCCGGTGTTCGAGGGCATCGGGTTCCACGTGGCCCGGGGTGAGCGGCTGTTGATCATGGGTCTGAACGGCGCCGGCAAGACGAGCCTGCTCAAGATCCTCGCGCACGTCACGACCGCGGACGCGGGGCGATTCCGCCTCGGGCACGGCGTCTCGCTCGGCTACTACGCGCAGGAGCACGAGGGCATCCGCGACGGCGAGCCGGTGCTCGCCCACGTCCGCGCCGAATCGGTCGACGCCTCGGACCAGGACCTGCGCGGCCTGCTCGGGATGTTCGGCCTCACCGGCCGGGTCTCGTTCCAGGACGCCGGCACGCTCTCCGGTGGGGAGAAGACGAAGCTCGCGCTCGCGCAGCTCGTGGCGGGTCGGCGGAACCTCCTGCTGCTCGACGAGCCGACCAACAACCTGGATCCGCCGTCGCGGACGGCGGTGGCGGACGCGCTCGCGGGTTGGTCGGGTTCGATGGTGCTGGTGAGCCATGACGTCGGATTCGTGCAGGCGCTCTCGCCGCACAAGGTCCTGATGATGCCCGAGGGTGAGCTCGCGCTCTGGGACGACGAGCTGCTCGAGCTGGTCGCGCTCGCGTAGCGATCACGCTGGACGAGTGGAGGCTCGGTACCCCCGGGAAGTCGCGGTCGGCGCGGCATGGCCACCGGGACGCTCGCTATGCTCTGCGCGCTCCGTGTCCGGAGCACCGACCTGGAGGGGACCACCTATGGATCAGAACGCAGCCGCGAACCTCACGTTGGTGAACGGCCGCGTCTACACGATGGACGCCGCCCGGCGCTGGGCGAGCGCGGTCGCGGTCTCGCAGGGACGGATCGTCGGGGTCGGAACCGACGCAGACGTCCGGGAGCTGATCGGTCCGGGGACGGACGTCGTGGATCTCGGGGGCAGGATGCTCCTGCCCGGGTTCCAGGACGCGCACGTCCACCCACCGTCGAGCGGCTACGAGATGCTGCACTGCAACCTGTCCGAGGCGTACTCCGTGCCCGAGTACGAACGCATCGTGCGTGAGTACGCGGCGGCGCATCCCGACGACGCGTGGATCGTGGGCGCAGGCTGGTCGATGGACGTGTTCCCGTCCGGGAACCCGCCGAAGGAACCGTTGGATCGTGTCGTCGCCGACCGACCGGTGCGGCTGTGGAGTCGCGACGGCCACAGCGTGTGGGTGAACTCGCGCGCGCTCGAGATCGCGGGGGTAAGCCGGGACACGCCGGACCCGGTCGACGGGTGGATCGTGCGCGACGAGGAAGGGGAGCCGACCGGAACCCTCCACGAAGGCGCCTTCGAGTTGGTGGAGAGATTCGTCCCCGAGCCCTCGGCCGAGGACTGGATCGACGGCCTGCGAACCGCGCAGACCTACCTCCACTCCCTCGGGATCACGGCGTGGCAGGACGCGATCGTCGGCGGGCACGATCCGACGTTGGACACCTACGTGTCGTTCGCGCGTTCGGGGGAGCTCACCGCGCGGGTCGTCGGAGCCCTGTGGTGGGACCGGCACCGCGGCATCGAGCAGGTGGAGGATCTGATCGCGCTCCGGGAACGCGGCCGAGCGGGCCGGTTCCGCGCGACGTCCGTGAAGATCATGCAGGACGGGGTGATCGAGAACCACACGGCCGCCCTCCTCGAGCCCTATCTCGACGCGGAGGGGAGGCCGACCGGGAACCGCGGCAAGTCGTTCATCGACCCCGAGGAACTCAAGTCAGCCGTGACACGCCTGGACACCGAGGGGTTCCAGGTCCACGTCCACGCGATCGGGGAGCGCGCGGTCCGGGAGGCGCTGGACGCGTTCGAGGCGGCCCGGGCGGCGAACGGCCCGAACGACCACCGTCACCACATCGCGCACATCCAGGTCGTCCACCCGGACGACGTCCCGCGCTTCCGTGAGCTCGGCGTGATCGCGAACGCCCAGCCGCTGTGGGCGGTGAACGAGGGGCAGATGCTGCATCTCACGATCCCGTTCCTCGGTACCGAGCGGTCGGCGTGGCAGTACCCGTTCGGGAGCCTCGTGCGTTCGGGGGCGGTGCTCGCGATGGGGAGCGACTGGTCCGTCTCGTCCGCGAACCCGCTGTGGGAGATGCACGTCGCGGCGAACCGCACCGCGCCGAACGCCTACGAGTACGGCGGTGGGACCGACGAGCCTTTCCTGCCCGACGAGCGGATCGACCTTCCGACGGCGCTGGCCGGGTTCACGATCAACAGCGCCTACGTGAACCACCTCGACCATCTCACGGGGTCGATCGAGGTCGGGAAGCGGGCGGATCTCGCGGTACTCGACCGGGACCTGTTCGCGCGCCCGGTCGAGGAGATCGCCGACGCCTCCGTCATGCTCACGTTCGTCGACGGCGAGCGCGTCTACGATGCCGAGGCGCCGGCCTGATGTCCGGCTGCCGCTGACCAACGGTCACGGGCGCTCGTTGCCAGGTCGCGGGGCCGGACGCACGATAGCCGCGGCCGATCGGCCGATGCACCCACCGAGCCGAGGAGGTTCCGCCATGGCCTTCGACATGAGCCAGGTGCAACGCGGGGCACGCAACCGCCGCACGCCGTACCACGAGGCTGCGCAGAGGCACGACCCGAAGGGCTACACGGTCTACAACCACATGTACTTCCCGATCCGATTCGACTCGTTCGAATCCGAGTTCGAGACCCTCCTCAACGGCGTGACGCTCTGGGACGTCGCGGTCGAACGCTGCCTCGAGATCGATGGCCCCGACGGGTTCCGGTTCGCCCAGCTCCTGACGCCGCGCGACCTGTCGAGGTGCGCCGTCGGGCAGGGCAAGTACGTGCTGATCTGCGATAGCGACGGGGGCATCATCAACGATCCGGTCCTCACGCGGATGGACGAGAACACCTTCTGGTTCGCCCTCGCGTCCTCGGACGCCCTCCTGTTCGCCCGCGGGCTGAAGAACGCGTACCCGGACCTCGACGTCACGATCCGCGAGGCGGACGTCGCGCCGCTCCAGGTCCAGGGGCCGAAGTCGAAGGACCTGATGGCCAAGCTGATCGGTCCCGAGATCCTCGACCTCCGCTACTACTTCTGGACCGAGGCCAAGATCGCCGAAGCGCCGGTCGTGATCACCCGTACCGGCTGGACCTCGGAGGTCGGCTACGAGGTGTACCTCACCGACACGACCAGGGGCGTCGAGGTCTACGACGCAATCATGGAGGCGGGGGCGGATTTCGGGATCCGCCCGACAGGCCCGAGCGACATCCGCCGGATCGAGGGCGCGATCTTCAACTGGGGCGCCGACATGACCTACGAGAACGACCCGCTGGAGATGGGACTCGAGCGGCTCGTGGACTGGGACCTCTCGGACGACGCCAGCATCTCGATGCGAGCGCTGCGCACGATCAAGGAGAGGGGTGTGCGCCGCCAGATCAACGGCGTGGAGCTGGACGGCGACCCGTTCCCCGAGCTCAACAACTTGAAGTGGCCGATCGTGGACGGAGGAGAGGAGATCGGCAGGGTGACCTCGGCGATCTACTCGCCCCGCCTCGAGCGCAACATCGGTTTCGCGTGGCTGCCGGTGAAGCGGTCGACGCTGGGCGAGCGCCTCACGGTCGAGACCGAATGGGGTCCGCGCTCGGGGACCGTGGTCGAGATGCCGTTCGTCGACCCGAGCAAGCAGATCCCGGTCTCCTGAGGTCCTCGGCTCCGAACTGAAGCGCCGTTCAGCCGAACCGTCTCGCCCGTGGTCGCCGCCAGGCTTGCGGCGGTGCGGGTATTGAACGATGATTCAAAGTCCCGGGGCGCCCGGCCGCGGGGATCGAAGGGGGTCGTGCCCGGATGGTGAACGAACGGCAGGAGATGCTCGAGCAGAGCGCGACGATCTACTTCGGACCCTGGTACCGACGATCCCCGTTCTTCGACGCGACGCGGCGCGCGGGCTGCACCGCATACGACGTCTACAACCACATGCTCCTGCCCGCGTACTTCGACGACCCCGTGGTCGAGTACTGGGCGCTGCTGAACGACGTCACCGTCTGGGACGTGGCGGTCGAGCGCACGGTCGAGATCTCCGGCCCGGACGCAGACCGCTTCGTCGACTCGCTCACGTGCAGGGACCTGACGAGGTGCGCCGTGAAGCAGGGCAAGTACATGATCGTGACCGCCCCGGACGGTGGGATCCTCAACGATCCGGTGCTGCTCCACGTCGGCGAGGAGCGGTGGTGGATGCAGCTCGCGGACTCGGACGCCGGGTTGTACGCGCTCGGCGCGGCGGCACGGTCGAACCTCGACGTCGAGGTGTCGTACCCCCAGGCGTACCCGATGCAGGTCCAGGGGGCGAAGGCCGCCAAGACGCTCGAGAAGCTCGTCGGACCCGCCGTCCTCGACCTCAAGTACTACTGGTGCGACTGGTTCGACGTCGGCGACATCCCGGTCTTGATCAGCCGGACGGGATGGACGGCGGTCCAGGGGTTCGAGATCAACCTGCTCGACCCGGGGCGGGGAGACGACCTGTGGGACGCGGTCTTCGCGGCGGGGGAGGAGTTCGGGATCCGGCCGGTCGCGCCGGTCGAGGCGCGGCGCATCGAGGCCGGGATCATGAACTACAACTCGGATATGACCCACGAGGACACGCCGCTCCATCTGATGGGTCTCGAGCACCTGGTCGAGGAGCAGCCGCAGGACTACATCGGCAAGGCGGCGCTCGAGGCACTCAAGGCCAAGGGTGTGGATCGCAAACTCGTGGGGGTCGAGTGGTCGGGCGACGAGCTCAAGGCCGAGCTCTCGTGGTTCTGGCCGGTGGTTCGGGACGGCGAGCAGGTCGGCCGGGTCACCGATGCCGTCTGGTCACCCCGCCTGGAGAGGAACATCGGGTACGCGTGGGTGCCGATCGACCTCGCCGGGCCCGGGACCGGCCTCGACGTGGAGTCCGAGCATGGGCCGATCTCGGTCACGACCGCCACGATCCCGTTCATCGACGCTCGCAAGGAGGTCCCGGCGGCCTCCCTGCGCGGGTAGGGGTCGGCGGGGCGGTCCGACCGAGGGAGCATCGTCAGGGGAGCGCAGATGGAGGGAACCAGGGTCGACCGGAGGCCGCCGCAGACGGCGCCTCCGCCCACCGGGCTCCGGCGGGTCCTCCTGCTCGTCGAACGCGTCACGAAGGAGACCGTGTGGGACTGTCGCATGTGCGGACAATGCATCCTGCACTCGACGGGGCTGTTGTGCCCGATGCGCTGCCCGAAGAACCTCCGGAACGGCCCCTGCGGCGGCACGCTGCAGGACGGGAGCTGTGAGGTGCTGCCCGAGATGAAGTGCGTCTGGGTCTCGGCCTGGGAGGGCTCGCGGCGCCTGCCGTTGTGGCGCGACCACATCCAGCACGTGGAGCCTCCCGTCGACTGGCGCCTGCAGGGAACGTCGTCGTGGGAGAACCTGGTGACGGGGCGCGATCGGCAGGTGCCGGCGGGCTGGGCCGGATCCGGACGCGGATCTCGGTCGTGAGTCCCGCCGCATGACGGACGAGGCCCCGCGCAGCCACCTGCACCGTCTGCTCCAGGCCGGCGAGTTCGTCGTGACGGCGGAGCTCCAGACGAGCGACTCGGCCGACCCGGCGCGCGTCACCGAGCTCGCAGGGACCCTCCGGGGGAAGGTCGACGCGGTGAACTGCACGGACAACAGCGCCGCCCACGCGCACATCGCGGCGATCGCCGCGGCGCGGCTGCTCCTGGACCAGGGGGTCGAACCCGTGATGCAGCTGGTCTGCCGCGACCGCAACCGGCTCGCCCTGCAGGCCGATCTGCTCGGCGCGGCCGCGCTGGGGGTCCGCAACGTCGTGTGCATGACCGGGGACGACGTCAGCGCCGGCGACCATCCCGAGACCAAGCCGATCTACGACCTCGACTCCGTCCAGCTGATCAGGATGGCCACGATCATGCGCGACGAGGGCACCTACCTGTCGGGCCGGGCCCTGACCGACGCCCCGAGCTTCCTGATCGGCGCCGTCGAGAACCCGTTCGCGCCGCCGCTCGAGTTCCGGCCGATGCGGCTGGGCACGAAGATCGAGGCCGGTGCCGAGTTCATCCAGACCCAGATCTGCTTCAACCTGGACAAGCTGCGGTTGTTCATGTCGCGGTGCGGCGAGCTCGGGCTGCTCGACCACGTGTGGGTGCTCGCGGGGGTATTCGTGCCGAACTCCGCGACGGGTGCGCGCTACCTGCGCGACCAGGTGCCTGGGCTCGACGTGCCCGACGACGTGATCGAGCGCATGGAAGGTGCGCCCCGCGGGGAGCAGAGGGAGGAGGGGATCCGGATCGCGCTCGAGATCGTCGAGGCCGTGCGAGAGATCCCCGGCATCTCGGGGATCCACCTGATGACGATCAACCATGAGGAGGCGATCCCGAGGGTGGTCCAGAGCGCCGGGTTGCTCCCGCGCCCGACCCCGTCGGATGTGACGATCGCGTAGCGATCGTGCGGGCGACAGCCGCCCGTTCGAGACTCTCAGGCAACGTTCAGTCACATCGGTGAACGTGGGGGTGCCGCGTGCCGAATGGAGCCTGAACCCGACAGACTGGAGCCATGACCATGAGGCGAGCCATCCTCGCGCTCGGCGCCGTCGCGGCGCTGGCGTTGTCCGCATGCACCACCGGAAGCACCAACACCCCTACCACGCAACCCCAGACGAACGGCTCTCCGGCGGCGAACTTCCCCTCCTCGCAACCGGTCCTCTCGAGCGGCAGGGATGGCGTCGTGAACGTCGTGAAGAGCGTCCTGCCGGCGGTCGTGAACGTCGTCGTCGACACCGGCGCCGGTCAGGGGGAGGGCACGGGGTTCATCGTGCGCTCGGACGGCATCATCGTGACGAACTACCACGTGGTCGAGAACGCCTCCAAGGTCACGGTGCTGACGTCGGCGGACGACCCCGTTCAGTACGACGC
>Ga0307296_10001013_pt1 | contig 13788 bp, 9 predicted proteins | sample ER_DNA_153_FD_194467 | JGI IMG/M metagenome (GOLD analysis project Ga0307296, IMG submission 194467) | Bulk soil microbial communities from the East River watershed near Crested Butte, Colorado, United States - ER_DNA_153 | ecosystem: Environmental > Terrestrial > Soil > Floodplain | place: USA... | reverse complement strand
TTCATTTGCGGCGACGCGAACGGACAAATCACTGGCACAGGAACGACGGGTAGCACCGCTGGCAGTGGCCTGGGCAACGGAAGCGCCGGCGTCATGACTGGAACAGGTCCGGATCCCCTCTCGACCCCATATGAACAGACCATCACTGAGAGGATGATCGTAATGCCAAACAGCCAACGTAAAAAAGGCGCGAAGGTGCGCAAGCGATCAAAAAAGATTGGGAGCAAAACCTCGACAACGCAGAACGCGCCCGCAGCGGCAGCTACTGCCGCTCCATCGCCGAGGTAAGCTCGCCGCAGAGGTAGTGGTGATTGCTCGCCACGCCGTCTTGTCACGCCCAAGTCGGACGTAGGCGGAAGCTTTACGCGAAGGCGATTCTCTTCGCCAACGAACGAAGTCGCAGCGCTCTTTAGCTCCACGCGTCCGATTCCGTGTTCGCAGCCTTCTTCAATGTGAATGGCGGGAACCCGTGGCGCGCTGAACTGATTGTCGCTGGAATGCGTGTCCCGCCGCCGCCCGGCCACGACTGCGGCTATGTCCGGCGCCGGAATTTGCTGATCGTTGAGGCTGAGCGAGTCGCCAACTCGCTCGTCGCGCCTTCTCGCCGAAACAGAGAAATCTCCGAGGAATCGGTAAACAAAATAAACGACATGGTGTTAATTAGTAAGCTTTCCTCCGAAAGCCCGTGCCAACGCGTGTGCTGGTCCGGTCTTTGTGACTACCGGCCACGGGGACGTTCTGGTCCGCCCGGCGCCTCCAGAATCAAATGTCCTGAAACTCCCAGCGCGGTGAAACTGTAGGTCTCGCCGCTTCGCACATCCAGAATCATTCCCAACGGGTCCGGCCATTTCGGATTGGGAGTTGGCAGCACTGATAAAACATGCCGTCCGGGTGGCAGGAAGCCCTCATAGGTACTACCATATCCGATAGCTGCAACCTCCACGCCATCGACACGCAAGTGGACGATCAAATGATTACCCAGACCCGGGAGTCGGCGTACGATTAAACGAGCAGCACCCTTAACAGGTTGCACAACGGCAGATCCTGCGACGCCGGCGCGACGTGACTGCGCGTCGGAGCTCATCGCCTGACTAGCGGCGTATGTACTAAGAAACAAAAGGCACGTGGTCATCAGAATGAGGACGTTGCGGTTACTGTAGCTGTATGTCTTCATAATAGTCTTGTTACTCCGGTATAAATTTTCGTTCCTGCTTAAAATATTAACGATAGCACTTCTATTAACTATTGCGCGTTCGTAAGATTTTTCCGTGGCACTTAAGAAAGAATCGCGAGTCCCTCTTTGGAGGGAATCTTTCTTTACACCCCATTATCGGCGTGTTACTTGCAATATCCGCGACAGGGGCCGGAGCGGCTCTTGCCTTGGAACCGCGGCTCGAAAGCCCGCTTTGGTAACACGCGACGCCAAAGGCCGATTTCCATTTCGGAGAGAGCTTTTCGAAGTGCGACGTAAATCCCATTTTTGATTTTGTATCTTCCTCCAAATCCCCTCGGTGGAAGTTGGGTTTTTAAATGCAAACCAGATTTGACCGGCATAGACACTGTGCGCTTCAAATTAACCTTTCTTAGGACGTAAAAGGTTTAGTGCTTCACGAATGACTGAAATAACGTTCATGGCTTTTTCATAACATCTTTCGATGTCTATCTGTCCGCCACGAATCGTCGGATACGAAAGTTGCCGTTTTCAAGTTTCTCGATTACACAAGCCTGGTCAGAAGAAATTTATTTACCCCGTGATCGCTGCCGTCACGGCTCCCATTTTGACTTTTGCGCCGCCGGAATGTTTTGGCACATAAAGCAAAAATTGGCCGCTGCCCAAATCAATGGTTCGCGCCCCTTCTCCCGCACTAAAGATAGTCTTTTCCCCGAGGCGGGTGATCGTTTGATCGTTAAAAGTCAGTTCACTCCGGGACTGGACACCGGTCTGCACCGCCGTGCCCTGGCGAACATTATCGTTCACTGCAGCCGGGCGGGGTGCTGCGCTTGACGGGAGAAGTCGAACGTACTGGATGACTTGAGTCACCTGAGCTTCTTTGAGATCGGACGCGCTGACTTTAGTTGGGAGCCAATTGGCAAGCGCAAACGCTACCGACGCGATCGTTAAAATGACCCGGATTTGGATATGCATGATCCTTTTGTGATCAGCATTCATGCCAAGTCTCCGAACCCCTAACTGAATAAAAATGAACGCTGCATTAGTTATTAAACAATAGGCGCTTAGGGAGCATTTCTTTTACCAAAATAGACAGCTGCTATTGGGAGCGCGTCGAACTTCCCCGAGTCTATTGTAAGGCCGCGCTGGCTCATTTTTAGCCCAATCACGCCATACTTTTGTGCCACACCTCGGAGGTGGCGTGCGAGCGTTGCGCATCCGCGTGACAAATCCAACATTCGTTACGCATTTGTTAACGAAAGGTTACGTATTAGTTACGAAAATAGTTGACACTCTGCGAATCGAACCTCACGATCCAACTCGCTTGTCATTGGATATGTGAATTCGCGTATGCGACAGCTTGGCGGCCGACGACTACGGTTGAACGCGGCAAAAGGCTTATCCGTAATTTCCGCTGCGACTCACGCGCAAGACCATTGACGGCATATTGACACAATGACCGTCGTTTACGGTCGCTAAACGTCGTGTCTGTTCGCACGCTGTCGAAAGACGGAGTGCGCGTCGAGAGCGAAACGCTAGATTATGAGTCCCCTGCTCTAACCGCTGAGCTACAGGCGCGCGTGTTTTCCAATTTATCTGGAATTGCGGCGGTTTCTTCCAGCTTAACCTGAATTTTTTAACCGATGCGTTTCAAGAACGTGCAAACGATCGAAAACAGCAACTTTTGCTTTTCCAATTCGGATTCATCTGTCTAGTCTCCTCAAGAAGGCCCGGATCGAGGCCGTCCACGCGAATCAGAATGCCCGACCAGCCGCCCGCCCTTCAAACTTTTCAGATGCCGGAGATGCCGCGCATTCCGGTGCGGCTGATCGCTGGGATCGCCGCGATTATTCTCCTGATCGTCCTTACGTGGACATCCTGCTACACGGTGCAGGCGGAATCGGAAGGTGTGGTTCTACGTTTCGGGAAGTTTTTGAAAACGGTGGAGCCAGGCCTGCATTTCAAGCTGCCTCTCGGCATCGATCAAGTAACTGTCCTGCCAACGCGGCGGCAGTTGAAGCTTGAGTTCGGCTTCGTCACTTCCGGCTACACAAATCCCGACCAGCCGGCAAAAGATGCGGAAGAAGAAAGGTCAATGGTCACGGGCGATCTAAACGCCGCACTCGTCGAATGGGTCGTGCAATACCGCATCGACGATCCCAAGCAATATCTGTTCGATGTCCGTAATCCGGCCCAGACGTTACGCGATTTATCTGAAGCAGCGATGCGCGAAGTGATCGGCGACCGAACGGTGGACGAAGTCATTACGATCGGCCGGCAAGACATTGAGGTCTCGGCGCTTGCGCGAATGCAGGAACTGGCGAAACGCTATATGCTCGGCGTCCGCGTCGATCAGGTGCAACTGAAGAACGTCAATCCACCGAGGGAAGTGCAGGCGTCCTTCAACGAAGTCAACAAAGCGCAGCAGGACCGCGAAAACGCCATTAACATCGCGAACGGCGATTACAACGAAGCGGTGCCGAGAGCCAAGGGTCAAGCCGACCAGGCGATTCGTGCCGCCGAAGGCTACCGATTCAAGCGTGTGAATGAAGCGCAGGGCGACGTCGCGTCGTTCAATGCCATGCTCGAGCAATACATCAAGGCGCCGGAAATCACGCGCACGCGGCTTTATCTCGAAACCATGGGCGACGTGCTCTCTGCGACCGGGGAGAAAATCATCATCGACGATTCGATGCGAAATCTGTTGCCGATCCTGCCGCTCACCGGAAAACCCCTGGAGAAGAAATGAACAAACTCGGTTGTCTTGGCCTCGTGTCGATCGTCCTCGCGGTCGTCTTTTTGCGCGCGTTGCAAGGATGTTTCTTCGCCGTTCACCAGACGGAACAAGTAATCATTACGCAATTCGGCAAACCGGTTGGAGAACCAATCACGGACCCGGGATTGCACTTTAAGCTTCCCATCATTCAAGAAGTCAACCGGATCGATAAGCGATTTCTCGAATGGGACGGCGCGCCCGTTGCCATCCCCACCCGGGACAAGACTTACATTCATGTCGATACATTTGCCCGCTGGCGAATCAACGATGCCAAGACCTATTTCGTCCGACTGCGCGATGAGCGAAGCGCGCAATCGCGGTTGGAAGATATTCTTGGAAGTGAGACACGCAACGCTGTCGCCAAACATGACCTGATCGAGATCGTTCGCATCGACAGGAATCGCAAACCACTGCGTGACGAAAATCTGAAAAATGTGCCAACAGGCCTGGGAACGATTGGAGTCTTGCCGCCGATCGAGTACGGGCGATTGAAAATCGAGGACGAGATTAAGACGAAAGCGGCAAGGAAATTGTCGGAGTTTGGCATCGAGCTGCTCGACCTCCGCCTCAAACGCGTAAATTACAATCCCGATGTGCTCGATCGAATTTACCAGCGAATGATGAGCGAACGCCGGCAGATTGCGCAGCGGTTTCGCTCGGAAGGCGAAGGGGAAGCGGCACGCATCGCCGGACAAAGGGAACGCGACTTAAATGAAATTCAATCGACTGCCTACCGGCAGGTGCAACAGATCCGCGGCGAATCTGACGCGAAAGCAACCGAGATTTATGCGCAGGCTTACACCCAGAATCCCCAAGCCGCCGAATTCTACAACTTCCTCAAGAGCATGGACACATATCGGAAAGTTCTCACGAAAGATACGACGCTCGTCTTTTCTACCGACAGCGATCTTTTCGGCTTGCTGAAACGCGCAAACGCAAAGCCTCAAACCTTGCCGCCTGCACGCTAAGGTACTCAAACCAAAATCTTCCGAGCGAGCGGCTGAAGTTATAGGTCAAGCTCTCGAGCGAATCGTCCCGCGAAATCGAGCGCGCCGGGTTTTCTATGGTCAAGCCGACTTTCGGTTGCAAAACGTCGCGAAGCTGCGCAATAAATTGAAAAGATCAATCACCCACGAAGCTAGTTCTAAGCGGTTTCCGATAGATTGTGCAAATCGTTGCAAACGGACGCAAAATGCCCGTTTACAATTATGAGTCCCGTGCTCTAACCGCTGAGCTACAGGCCCGTGCGATTTCGAATTCAACCATACTTTATCGCCTCCGGGGATGAATTTCACATCGAGCAAGAGACGGTTCGATCCACCCTGCGGCGGCGTAGATCACCTGCGCTGATTTCGTAATCAACCACTGCGATTCGCAGTCTGCGGAGCGCTCTTGCCCGGCAGCGCCGCGGCGCCTTCCTGAATGAGCGAGTCAAGCTTGTTCAGATCGATCGGTTTAACGAGGTGATGCTTGAATCCTGCATCGTGACTTTTACGAATATCATCTTCCATTCCGAAACCGGTGAGAGCAATGCCAAGAAGTGGCCGTTCGGAGTGCAGCCTTTGCATCAGATCGATTCCGCTGCCATCGGGCAAACCGAGGTCGCTAATGAGCACATCGAATTCCTCCCTCGCACTTAGATCGAGCGCAGATTGAAGCGTGCGGGCCGACTGCACATGATAGCCGCGCCGCCGAAGTAATTTTGTGAGCGACCGATTTGTATCTTCATGGTCCTCGACCAGCAGAATCCGCATGGTCCGACGTTGTGGTGTTGTGGGAGAGACGGCTGGCGGGGTCTGAGCGTCCGCCTTTTCGCAGGTGGGAAAGGTCAAGGTGAATGTGGCACCTTTATTTCGCCCGGCGCTTTCCGCGGTGATGCTTCCTTTATGGGCATCGACCAACGCCTTACTAATGGCAAGGCCGAGACCCAAACCTCCAAACTGCGTCCAGCCAGCTTGCTCAAAAGCATCGAAGATTTTCGGCAGTGATTCAGATTCAATCCCCAAGCCGGTATCGACTATTTTAACATGCAGGTGATCGCCTGCATCATTACTCGTGGAAACACAAATTTGACCGCCTTCAGGTGTAAACTTCACAGCGTTCTTGATGAGGTTCCAAAAAATCTGCTGGAGTCGCGCTGGGTCCGCTTGCAGATAGACTTTGTGCGCAGCGAGATCAAGCCGAAGCGCCAGGTGTTTTCGATCGATATCCGCCTGACAAATCTCAAGAGCATTTTGCAACAGCGTATGAGCGTCGACGACTTCAAAATTGAGTTGCACCTTGCCTTTGCTAATACGCGTTAGATCGAGCAGATCATCAATGAGACGAGCCTCCAACTCGACGTTGCGATGGATCATTTGCAGTGATTCGCGAATATTCTCCGGCAAGGCCGGCTCATTCTCGAGGGCGAAGGCGGACGCGAGCACCGGGGTAAGAGGAGTGCGCAGCTCGTGACTGAGCATGGCGAGAAACTGATCTTTCGCCAGATTGGAGCGCGCCTTCTCTTGCAACTCCAGGTTCGTGTTCTGCAACTCCTCCTGGCGGTTTTGGAGTTCCACGGCGAGCAATTGCGACTGTTTGAGCAGGTTTTCTGTCCGCGTGTTTGCTTCAATCGTATTGAGCACAATGCCGATGCTCTCCGTCAGTTGATCGAGAAACGCCTGATGCGTGGAGGTGAAACGATCAAGCGATGAAAGTTCCATCACCGCTTTTACTTCTCCTTCGAACAAAATGGGCAGAATGACGATGTTCATCGGGCGCGACTCACCCAGACCGGAACTCACCTTCACGTAACCGTACGGGACGTCGGTCAGGACAATGCGTTTTTTTTCCAGCGCCGCTTGCCCAACCAAACCATCGCCCAATTTGAAACGATTCTTTGCACCTCTCCGCTCGCGGTACGCGTAGCTTGCCAAAAGCTTGAGTTCAGGCTCTTCCCCCGAGTTATCCATGATATAGAAGACGCCGTGTTGCGCAGCGACGACTGGGGCCAGTTCGGACAAGATAAGTTTGCCAACTGTTAGCAGGTCCCTTTGTCCCTGCAGCATGCGCGAGAATTTCGCGAGATTGGTTTTGAGCCAGTCCTGTTCCTCATTCCGCAACGTCGTGTCTTTCAAATTGCGGATCATTTCGTTGATGTTGTCCTTCACGAACGCGACCTCGCCCTGCGCTTCCACCTGGATCGAACGTGTCAGGTCTCCTTCCGTAACTGCCGTCGCAACCTCCACGATAGCGCGAAGCTGCGCAGTCAAATTTGCTGCCAGCCGGTTCACATTATCAGTCAAATCGCACCATGTACCGGCGGCGCCAGGCACGTTCGCTTGACCGCCTAGCTTTCCTTCAACACCGACTTCGCGCGCCACCGTCGTAACTTGCTCCGCGAAAGTGGCAAGCGTCTCCGTCATGCTGTTCATGGTGTTGGCGAGCTCAGCAATTTCACCTTTCGCTTCGACAAGGAGCTTTTGTTTCAGGTCGCCATTCGCGACCGCGGTAACAACTTTTGCAATGCCACGCACTTGGTTGGTCAGATTGCTGGCCATTGAATTCACGCTGTCGGTCAAGTCTTTCCACGTCCCGCCAACCCCTTTGACCGTGGCTTGTCCACCCAGTTTGCCTTCCGTGCCGACTTCGCGCGCGACGCGCGTCACTTCCGAAGCGAACGAATTGAGTTGATCCACCATCGTATTGACGGTGCTCTTGAGCTCAAGAATTTCGCCTTTTACGTTAACCGTGATCTTTTTCGAAAGATCGCCCCGCGCGACCGCCGTCGTCACATCGGCAATATTGCGGACCTGATCGGTCAGGTTGCCAGCCATGGAATTCACACTGTCGGTCAAGTCTTTCCAAGTTCCGGCTACTCCTTTCACGTCCGCCTGACCGCCCAGTTCTCCTTCGGTGCCCACCTCGCGAGCTACGCGCGTTACTTCCGATGCAAATGAACTGAGCTGGTCAACCATTGTGTTGACAGTGTCCTTCAACTCCGCGATTTCGCCTTTTACGTCGACCGTGATCTTTTTCGACAGGTCGCCGCGCGCGACCGCGGTTGTTACGAGAGCAATGTTTCGCACCTGCGCAGTGAGATTCCCCGCCATGAAATTAACCGAGTCGGTCAAATCCTTCCATGTGCCGGACACGCCGCGCACCTCAGCCTGACCACCAAGAATTCCCTCCGAGCCCACTTCGCGCGCGACGCGTGTCACTTCGGATGCAAATGAACTCAATCGATCAACCAGCGTGTTGATCGTGTTCTTCATTTCAAGAATCTCACCACGCACATCAACAGTGATCTTTTTCGACAGGTCGCCATTCGCGATCGCCGTCGTAACCTCAGCGATATTGCGGACCTGGCCCGTCAGGTTTCCCGCCATCATGTTGACGTTGTCGGTCAAATTCTTCCATGTGCCGGCGACGCCTCGCACATCCGCCTGCCCGCCCAGCTTGCCCTCCGTCCCGACTTCGCGCGCCACCCGCGTCACTTCCGAAGCGAATGAACGGAGCTGATCGACCATTGTGTTGATCGTGTCTTTGAGCGCGAGAATCTCTCCGCGCACATCGACAGTGATCTTTTTCGACAGGTTGCCATTCGCAACGGCGGTAGTGACTTCGGCAATGTTACGCACTTGCGCGGTGAGATTCCCGGCCATTGAATTCACACTGTCGGTCAAATCTTTCCAAGTCCCGGCTACTCCTTTCACATCCGCCTGACCGCCAAGTTTTCCTTCCGTGCCCACTTCGCGAGCCACGCGTGTTACTTCCGATGCGAATGAACTGAGCTGATCGACCATTGTGTTAATGGTATTTTTCAGCTCAAGAATTTCCCCTTTCACCTCGACCGTTATCTTCTTCGATAGATTCCCTTGCGCGACAGCAGTCGTGATCGCGGCAATGTTACGCACCTGACTGGTCAGATTGCGCGCCATAAAATTGACCGAGTCGGTCAAATCCTTCCACGTACCGGAGACACCTTCTACCCGCGCTTGTCCGCCAAGGATCCCCTCGGAACCGACCTCGCGTGCCACGCGCGTAACCTCAGAAGCGAAAGAGCGTAGTTGATCCACCATGATGTTGACCGTGTCTTTCAGTTCAAGGAACTCGCCTTTGACATCGACTGTGATTTTCTTGGTTAGATCGCCATTCGCCACCGCGGTCGTCACGGTTGCGATGTTGCGGACCTGCGCCGTAAGATTGCCGGCCATGAGGTTGACGTTTTCTGTTAAATCTTTCCAGGTACCGGCGACACGTTGGACCTTCGCCTGACCACCGAGCTTGCCTTCCGTGCCCACTTCACGCGCAACGCGCGTCACTTCCGACGCAAAGGCCCCGAGCTGTTCGACCATTCTGTTTACGGTTTTTGCCGTGCGCAAAAACTCTCCTTCGAGAGGCCGACCCTCGATCTCAGTCGCCATGGTTTTGGACAGGTCGCCTTTCGCCACCGCCCCGATGACGCGCGCCACTTCACTCGTCGGGTGCACCAGATCGCCGATCAGATCATTGACCGATCCGATCGTCCGAGTCCACGAATCCGACACGTCTCCGAGTGACGCTCTCTGCGTGATTCGGCCTTCCTTGCCAACCACGCGCCGGATTCGCTCCAGTTCCTGCGTCATGCGCCGGCTGGTTCTGATTACTTCATTAAATGTATCCGCGATTTTGCCGGCCGTGCCTGCCCAGTCGTCTGGCAATCGCGCCGAAAAATCACCACGCTTGAATGCTAATAATGCGGCAAGCAGCTTTTTGGCATCCGGCTCGTTGCCATTGAGCCGCGAACCGTTTCTCGGGCGCGCCATGTGAGCAGAAGTGGTTTTCTTCATAAGAGATTAGAAAGTTGGCTCATCTTCGCTGTCGCGAATTCGACGCGTGAGATCAGAGGGATCATAGGCCAACGTCGTAGATTAATCGCTCAATCGATCTCACAAGGTCGTGTCGTCGGCAAAAAATCGCCACTTTGCGCGCCTTGGTGACGGCAAAGAAAACTCGACTCTTCGAACCCGGAACCCAGGAGGCTATGGTCCCTGCTCTAACCGCTGAGCTACAGGCCCGTACGATCATGATTTTACTGCCCTCGGGGGGAACAGGCGAGTTTCTATCAGGATGGAAGCGGCGTACGCAGACTGCGTAATCGGAAGCCAAAAATGATCGCCAGAAAACCGAACACGATCGCGTAGGTCGCAATGAGCCAGAGCAGAGCGAGAGCGCCCGGCCCCGGATTCCATAGAAGCAGCACGGCAAAGATAATCGATGCCAAACCCATAAGAATCAGGAACCACTCGCCTTTCATCTCCTTGCGCAGTTTGATTGCCAATGCGATCTCAGCCGCGCCGACCATGAGCGCCCAGGCGGCGATGTAGATGATCAGCGCCAGTGCCGTTATGCCGGGCGCACGGAATGTCAGGAAGCCGACGACAACTCCGAGAATCCCGACGATGAGATGGAAGCCCCAGTCCGGATCAGAGGCGCGACCTGCAGTCGCGCCAACAATGCGAAATACGCCGTCAATCAGCACCCACGCCCCGAACAAGAGCACCAACGTCGCGAGAGCCAAGCCAGGATACGCAAGCGCGATAACGCCGAAAACAATTCCACAGATGCCCCTTATCACCAGAACCCACCAATGACGTTTTAAAGCTTCAATCATTATTTCTCCTTTTTTGAGTTTGGATTTAGACGCATGATTTTCAACGCTGCTTTAGGGCAAACTGTCTTCAGCTTGAGGCCGCGCACAATTTCTGAAAAGTACAAAATTGCTAACCTCACGCATCGACCGCGACCAACTGCTGCAGCCTAGGCCTTTTCATTGAGTCGCTCGTCGAGATAAGCCTGAAAGTCAGGTGCGTTTGCTTTCCGCAAGACATGCTTAATCCATGCTTCCCGTTCGAAAAATTGCAGGCGCAAATCCCAAACGCAAACCGATGAATCGGAGCTTTTCGCCGGAGCCAGCGCTTCCGGGTCATTGGAACGCGAGAGAAACACATGATGAAACAATTCGTTCTCGTTCCCCCAGTAATCGACAAACACGAAGCATGCGTCCCTACCACCATGGGCACCGATAAATCCAAGCTTGTAATTGTTTGACGCAACATTGCGCAATTCTTCCGCCGCAATTCGCTTCGCCGCATCGAGTAATTCTGCTCGCGGCGATTCCCGTCGCCACGCGATTCCGTAGAGCTTCATTCGCCAATCGATCATCGTTAACAGCTCGATAAAGCGAAAGGCTCGCGGTTCGTAAGCTTCCATTTATTCCTCACGGCCACCAGGCCGCGACCATGCCCCCGCCCAATCCAAGCAAAGTTCCAGTCAGCATTTCCGCCAGATCGTGCCGTTGCAGATGCAGCCGCGACCAGAACAAGGTAGTGGCTAAGGCAAAGGCAACTCCACCAAAAAGCGGATTAATACGGAAGAGGATCACGCTACAATAAAACGCAAAAAGCGCGTGGAGTGAAAGTTTAATCCAAAAATTCGCGATCGCCGCCAGAATGAGGAGCGCAAACGTAACCAGCGTGCCGCGCAGCACGAAATTCGAAGCGCGCAGCGACCAAAGTGCGACAATACCAATCGTCAAGAGGAGAATGGTCATCGGATAGAACCGCTTCCGCTCCGTCCGCACCGAAATATCAGCATCACTCCAGTGGCCGGAGCGCACGCCGCCAAACAGCAGTAGAGCCGTTGGCAGAATCACTGAAACAAACAATACCAGTAAGATCGAGAGCGCATCGCGGCGCGCGAGTCGCGATACGACAACGATACCGACCGACACCGTAACAAAAACCAACGGGTGACCCATCCACGAGACGGCGCGGGCAAACTGCGTAGCCGATTTCACAGTCGATTTGCTAAGGTTCGACATTAAGCGCGCTCGATTAGAAGCCACGAATTCCGAGCTTCCGCAACCTACTAAAGTAAGGTCAGTTGTTCTCTCGTGCGCCGAAATGCGGCTGTTGAAAGCTTGGGCCGCTCACCGATTCCAGCACGCCGGCAACCGACTTCGAAGAGCGAGGCAATCTGTTCCGCAAAAATCCCTTCTCCAGTCATCCGCGTGCGCCACTGTGAATTATTCAGCCTGCCATTTCCGCGCAGGTCCCGGATACGCCCGAGAATTTTCTCTTTGCGATCCGGAAAGTGTTCGTTGAGCCAATGTTCAAATAACGGCGCAACCGCCCACGGCAATCGAACAATTGTGTAACCGGCAAATTGCGCCCCTGCTTGAGAGCACGCTTCGAGAATTTTCGGAACTTCATGATCGGTAAGTCCGGGAATGATCGGCGCAACCATGACACCGGCTGGAATTCCAGCGCTGCGCAATTGCTGGATTGTTTCGATCCTCGCGCTCGGCGGCGAAGTCCGCGGCTCAAGGATATGCTGCAACTTCGCATCAAGCGAAGTCACCGAAATATTCACTGCGGCTGCGTTGCAAGCAGCGAGCTCGCGCAAAAGATCGACATCGCGCATCACAAGACGGTTCTTTGTAATGATCGCGACCGGATTGCGAAATTTCGTCAGCACCTCTAGACAACCGCGCGTAATTCGTAATTTCCTCTCGATCGGCTGATAAGGATCGGTCACGCCGCTCATCACCAGCACTTGCGGTTTCCAGCGCGGCGATTCCAATTCCGCTCGCAATAATTCCGCGGCATGAGTTTTCACCATGATTTTGCTCTCGAAATCGAGCCCGGCGGAAAATCCGAGATATTCGTGAGTCGGCCGCGCGTAACAATAAATGCAGCCGTGCTCGCAACCGCGATAAGGATTCACACTGGTTTCGAAACCGACATCAGGGCTGTTGTTGCGCGTGATGATGGTTTTCGAGCCGTCCCGAAAGAATTGCGTAGCGCGTCGCGGCCGTTCCCCTGGCACGCCGTAGGTCGCCGAGGCGGCCGAAGGCGGCTCATCGTCAAGATCGACGTCAACGACATCAACATCCCCAAGATCGACATGCAACTTTTCGAAACGATTGCCTGGGCTCCACGATGCGCCCCGTCCACGAATCGGCTCCGAGCTTTGCGGCGTTTCTTTAATGACCGGTCGATATTTTTTCCCCGCTTGCCGCATGTAGTAAGTTCACATGAACATAAACCATTGTCCAGTTCCTGAAAACTTGCAGAGGCGCTTATGCCAGGCGCCTGTTTCGACAATTTCGGCGGCTGAGACAGCCGCTGCTGCAGTCTTTACAGCCCGCATCAATCTTGCTCATCGGAGCGCTGATGTCAGAATAAAAGCGCGCGCGCATAACCGGAGGGGTGGCAGAGCGGTTGATTGCACCGGTCTTGAAAACCGGCAGGCCGAAAGGCCTCGTGAGTTCGAATCTCACCCCCTCCGCCAGCTCCAATGTGCGACCTGTAAATTGCGTTGGCCACTTCTCGTTGCTTGGGTCAGGGAAGGTGAGAACGCCGTTCGACTGGTGGGGCACGTCACGCGCAAGGGTTAAAATCCCGCAGCCACGATCTAACTCCAGAGCCAAAGCGCAGCTTTGGATAATCTCACCCCCTCCGCCATCACGCTTTCGATTGGCGATTTTGAATTGCCGGAAAAATCAGCAGCCACACGACAAGAGCGGCGGAAATAACCCCAAGGAACGCAGCGAAAACAACATCGGACAAGTAGTGCGCGTTGACGTACATGCGCGAGAATCCGATTAGTAGCGGGATCGGGAGACAAGCGAGACCGATCCGCCAGTTTGCGAACATTAAGACGGTGAAAAACGCGGTGGATGCCGCGACATGACCCGATGGAAACGCATGAAATTTTGAACCAAGGCGCAGGCCGTTCCACACTTCCTCCGATTTCACAGATGGTCTCGCGCGACCCGTGGTACGCTTGATGACGTGCCCGGCCGCACCCGCGAGCG
>Ga0307296_10001012_pt1 | contig 13789 bp, 16 predicted proteins | sample ER_DNA_153_FD_194467 | JGI IMG/M metagenome (GOLD analysis project Ga0307296, IMG submission 194467) | Bulk soil microbial communities from the East River watershed near Crested Butte, Colorado, United States - ER_DNA_153 | ecosystem: Environmental > Terrestrial > Soil > Floodplain | place... | reverse complement strand
CGTTTCGACGGGCGCCGATGGCGCCGCCGATGGGACGGGCGCCGTTGCGACGGGTGCCGTTGCAACCGGCGCCGTGGCAGCCGCCGAGCTCCCACCCGAGAGCGCTACGCAGGAAGCCGACGAAGCCCTGCTTTCCGAAGCATCGCCTGAAGCGCCGACCCATGACCGCCGGCCCCAGGACGATCGTCGTCCGGGCGGCGAGGATCGCCGCCCGGACGACCGCCAAGGCGGTCCCGGGGACGCGCGTCCTCAAGGCGGTGATCGCGGCGACGGCGGCGACCGGAACGACCCGCGCAACCGGCGGCGCCGGCCCACGCGCGAGGAGCGCCGGCAGCAGCGAGAGGATCGCCGGGAACGCGAGGAGCAGGAACGCGTCGAAGCGCTGAAGACCGCTCCGTCCGCCTCCGGCATCCTCGATCTGCTCCCGGACGGTTACGGCTTCATGCGAACCTCCGGCTACCTGCCCGGGCCCGACGATATCTACGTTTCGATGTCCCAGGTGCGCAAGCATCAGCTCCGCAAGGGCGACGTCGTGACGGGCAAGGTGCGCCAGCCCAAGGACAACGAGAAGTACTGGGCGCTCCTCGAGGTCGAGAAGGTCAACGACATCGACGTCGACGACGTCAAGGAGCGCAAGAACTTCGACAAGCTCACGCCGTTGTTCCCCGACGACCGGTTCAGGCTCGAATCGGGCCCGACGGCCGTGACCGAGCGGATCATCGACATGATCGCTCCGATCGGGAAGGGCCAGCGAGGCATGGTGGTGTCCCCACCGAAGGCGGGGAAGACCACGGTTCTGAAGCAGATCGCCAACGGGATCATCAACTCGAGTCCCGATACGCACGTGATCGTGCTCCTCGTCGATGAACGGCCGGAGGAGGTCACGGACTGGCAGCGCACGGTCGAGGCGGCCGAGGTCGTGTATTCGACCTTCGACAAGCCCACCGACCAGCACATCCAGGTCACGGAGCTCGTCTTGGAGCGGGCCCGGCGTCTCGCCGAATCCGGCAGGGACGTCGTGATCATCCTCGACTCGATCACCCGGCTGTCGCGGGCTTACAACCTGGCGGCGCCGTCCTCGGGCAAGATCCTGTCCGGCGGGATCGACTCGGGCGCCCTCTACCCGCCGCGGCGGTTCTTCGGTGCGGCGCGGAACATCGAGGAAGGCGGGTCGCTCACGATCATCGCCAGCGCGCTCGTCGAGACCGGCTCCCGGATGGACGACGCGATCTTCGAGGAGTTCAAGGGCACCGGGAACATGGAGCTGCGTCTCGATCGTTCACTATCGGAGAAGCGCTTGTTCCCGGCGATCAACGTGGACGCCTCGAGCACGCGGAAGGAGGAGCTGCTCCTGCCGCCCGAGGAGCTCGCGTTGGTGATCAAGCTCCGGCGGGTGCTTCACGCGCTCGATGTGGGCGCGGCGCTCGAGCTGCTCGTCGACAAGATCCGCGCGACGAAGTCCAATGAGCAGTTCCTGAAGGAGATCGCGAAGGCGCCTTCCGGGGGATAGGGGCCGCTGACGGGAGGTCGACGGCCTCGGTTACCCTGGTTGGGCCGAAGGAGACGACATGAAACAGGGCATCCATCCCGAATACCAGATCGCCAACGTGCACTGCTCGTGCGGGAACACGTTCCAGACCCGCTCCACCGTGAGCGAGATCCGCGCAGAGCTCTGCTCGAACTGCCATCCTTTCTACACGGGCAAGCAGAAGTTCGTGGACGCGGGGGGCAGGGTCGAGCGGTTCCAGCGCCGGTACGCGAAGACGCAGGCGGCCCAGCAGGCGCAGCAGGGCTAACCGACCCGTGGCGGAGGCAGCGGCCCCCAAAACGGCGTCCCCACGTACCCATCTCTACGGCGGCCAGGCGGTCGTCGAGGGCGTGATGATGCGCGGCGCCGGCTTCTGGGCGATCGCCGTCCGCAGGCCCGACAGCACGGTCCACGTCGAGTCCCACGAGATCGACTCCGTCGTCCTGCGCGTCCCGCTCCTGGGGAGGCCGTTCTTCCGCGGCATCATCGTGCTCGGCCAGTCGCTCGCGATCGGCATGCGAGCGTTGATGGTCTCGGCCAACCAGTCGTTGGAGGAGGAGGAGCGGCTCACCCCGCGGCAGGTCGCATTGTCGATCGCCCTGGCGTTGGCCCTCTTCATCGGGATCTTCATCATCGGACCGACCACGCTCTTCGCGTGGTTCGAGAACCGAACGGGCAGCAAAGGCGTCCTCACGCTGATGGGCGAAGGCGTGTTCCGCGTCGCGATCTTCGTCGCCTACCTCTGGCTGATCGGCAAGACGAAGGACATCCACCGGGTATTCGAGTATCACGGCGCCGAACACAAGACGATCGCTGCCTTCGAGCACGGCGAGGAACTGGAGCCCGAGCGAATCGATCGATACCCGAAAGAGCACGTTCGTTGTGGCACGAACTTCCTGATCATCGTGATGATCATCACGATCTTCGTGTTCACGCTGTTCGGCACGCCGGCGCTCTTGTGGCGGATCGTCTCCCGGGTGATCGCGATCCCGATCATCGCCGCGATCTCTTACGAGGCGCTTCGATTCGGTGCGAAGCATCCCGGGTCGCTCGTGATGCGAGCCTTGATGAAGCCCGGGATCTGGCTGCAACGGATCACCACGCAGCAGCCCGACCACTCCCAGATCGAGATCGCCGTGACGTCGTTCCGGGAACTTCTCCGCCGAGAGGCGGAGGCGACCGTGCCCGAGCGCTAGCGGAAGGTCGCAGGGAGATCTCAGGGCCGGAGTTCTCTGTTCGCGGAGGTCGTTGCATCCTCCTTTTCTTGCGCGAAGATGAAGCGGTTCCCACGACTCGGGAGGTTTTCCCCATGCCGACGAGCGACCTGGATATGCCGTTGCTACCGAGCGCGGAGCAGATCAGCAGACGCGAGTTCGCAACGGTTCGTCGCGGATACGACCCCCAGCAGGTGCGCGCCTACCTCTCCTCGATCGCCACCCAGGTGGGGACGTTGGAGCGTGAGCTCAGCCAGCTGCGCTTGGAGGCCGGTTCGGCCGCCTCGAGGAGCGACCGGGTCGCCGACCCTCTGAAGGCTGACCACGCCGCGCCACCGCCCGACGACCCGTACGACGCCCTGTCCAAGCGCTTCGCCACGCTGATCGAGATGGCGGATCAGGAAGCCGTGAGGATCCTCGAGAACGCGAGGTCGGATGCGACTCGAACGCTCGACGAGGCGACGAGCGAGGCCGACCGCATCCGGGTCGACGCCCAGGCGCACGCCGAGGAGGCCCGGCAGGAGGGGACGGATCTGCTCGAGCGGGCCAAGACGGAATCGGACCGGCTGCTCTCGGGTCTCGCCGATCGTCGGCGGAACCTGGTGATGCAACTGGAGGAGATGCGCGGGAAGCTCATCGCGGTGGCTGAGGACCTCACCGCGCCGATCGAGGATGCCGCGCGAGCGTATGCGGAAGACGCCGACCTCGCGGAGACGAGCGATGAGGCCGACGCCGAAACGCCGGTCGATCCCCGCTACGAGGATCTCTGGGTGAACACCGAGGGGTCGCTGCAGCTCCCGGATCTCGCGTCGATCGACCTGGACTTCGACGAACACGAGGAGTAGCCGCCGCAGGCGTCAGGACGGCGCCTGGGAGAATCGGCGTCATGGACGTCGAGGATCGCCTGAAGGAGATCGAGGCTCGCTTCGAGCAGATCCAGGCTGAGATGTCTTCGCTCGAGGCCGCGACCGACCACGACCGGATGCGCACGCTCGGTCAGCTCTTCGCGGAGCTCGAGCAGATCGTCCGGCCCTACCGCGAATACCGGCAGGCGTCGGCCGACGCCGCGGAGGCGCATGAGCTGGCCGCCGCGGAGGGGGACCCTGAGATGGCAGAGGCGTTCGAGGAGGAGGCCCGCTCGGCATCCGAAAGAGCAGAGATGCTCCGCGCCCGGATCGAACAGTTGCTGGTGCCGAAGGATCCGAACGACGGCAAGGACCTCATCCTCGAGATCCGGGCCGGCGCGGGTGGTCAGGAAGCGGCCCTGTGGGCCGGTGACCTGTTCGAGATGTATCAACACCTCGCGGACCGGCGGAAGTGGAAGACCGATGTGCTCGCCTCGACGCCGTCGGAGGTCGGCGGGTTCAAGGAAGTCGTGCTCGGGATCCGCGGGCGTGACGCGTACGGCCGGCTCCGGCATGAATCGGGCGTACACCGCGTGCAGCGCGTACCGGTGACCGAGTCGCAGGGGCGGATCCACACCTCGACGGCGACGGTCGCCGTGATGCCCGAGGCCGAGGAGGTCGAGGTCGAGATCCGGCCGGAGGACCTCGACATCGACGTCTACCGATCGAGCGGCCCCGGCGGGCAGTCCGTGAACACGACCGACTCGGCGGTGCGGATCGTGCATAAACCGACCGGCATCAAGGTCGAGGTCCAGGAGGAGCGTTCCCAGCTGCAGAACCGCGAGAAGGCGATCCGGTACCTGCGCGCTCGGCTGTATCAGAAGGCACTCGACGAGCAGCAAGAGAAAGAGGCCGCCGCTCGCCGGTCGATGGTCGGCACGGGCGAGCGCTCAGAGAAGATCCGCACCTACAACTTCCCGGAAGGGCGCGTCACCGACCATCGCATCAAGCACACCTCCCATCAGCTCGGCAACGTCCTCGGTGGTGGGGACGAGCTCGACGCCTTCACCGAACGGCTGAACGCCGCCGAGCGTTCGGCACAGCTGGCCGAGACGGAGGAAGAGCGGACGGCGAAGCCGGGCGCGGCCGAGGAACTGCCGGCGCAGCCGGGCGCCAAGGGCTGATGTGAGGCCCGCGGAAGTCGTCCGGCGCGCGGCCGCGTACCTGGAGCGGCACGGCGTGGAGAGTCCGGTTCCCACCGCCGAGCGGCTCCTTTCCCACGTCCTCGGAACGGATCGGACGGGGATGTACGCCAGCGAGGGGCTGACGTCGCAGGAGGCGAAGCTCTTCGGACGGGCCCTTTGCCGCCGGTGCGTCGGGGAGCCGCTCCAGCACATGACCGGCGAGCAAGGATTCCGGCGGCTCACCATCGGCGTCCGGCCCGGCGTCTTCGTGCCTCGGCCGGAGACCGAGGTGCTCGTGCAGGCGGCCCTCGAAGGCCTCAGCGAGACGAAGACGCCTGCGGTCGTCGACGTGGCGACGGGAAGCGGCGCCGTCGCGCTGGCGATCAAGGACGAACGCCCGGACGCGACGGTGTACGCCATCGATCTCTCGCCCGAGGCGGTCGCCCTGACCCGCGAGAACGCGGCAACACTCGGCCTGGAGGTGACGGTCTTCGAGGGGGACATGCTCGAGCCAGTGCCGGGCAGTATTCGGGGTGAGTTGGACGCGGTCGTCTGCAACCCGCCCTACGTGGCTCTCGAAGCGCGCGACTCGCTCCCGAAGGACGTCCGGGCTGAGCCGGAGCTCGCGGTCTTCGGCGGGCTCGACATCTACGAACGGCTCTTCGAGCAGGCGTTCGCGAGCCTGCGACCTGGAGGTCTCGTAGCCGTCGAGATCGAGGAGAGCAGGGCGGAGACCGTGTCGAAGGCGGCGGAGCAGGAAGGCTTCGAAGAGCTCTCGGTGCGCCAAGACCTCACCGGGCGGGACCGGGTCGTGAGCGGGCGGCGGCCGCCGCACCGATGATGCCGCTGCTCATGACGCCGCTGCGATGACCTCACTCAGTGGGCCATTGCGTGACGCGACGGCTGCCGCCCGCGCCGGCGAGCTGATCGTGTTCCCGACCGACACCGTCTACGGGATCGGCACACGCCCGGACGATCCTGCGGCGACCGCGCGCTTGTTCGAGGCCAAACGACGTCCTCACGATCTCGAGCTCCCCGTCCTCGTCGCCACGGTCGAGGCTGCGCGCGCCGTGGCGGCGTTCGACGAGCGAGCCGAGCGGCTGGCCGCGGCGCTCTGGCCGGGACCGCTCACGCTCGTCGTGTCTCGGGGCGCGGACGCCTCCGGGTGGGACCTGGGTGGTGACCCGGCCACCGTCGGCGTCCGCGCCCCGCACCACCCGCTCGCCCTCGCCCTCCTCGCGGACACGGGTCCCCTGGCCGTCACCAGCGCGAATCTCTCCGGCTCACCGCCGGCCGAGACCTGCGACGAGCTCCAGGGGCTGTTCGCGGACCAGGTCGCGGTCTACCTCTGCCAGGAGCTCCCGCTGGCCGGTGTCGCGTCGACCGTGCTCGATCTCGCGCACGGGCCGGCGACGATCATCCGCGAGGGCTCGCTCTCCCGCGAAGCACTCCTCGAGTTCCTGCCCGACGAGTCCTCATTGTTAGACTCGCCCTCTTCCTCATGAGCGAGATCCTGGTCGTGTGCACGGGGAACGTCTGCCGCTCGCCGATGGCCGAGGGGTTCCTTCGCGCCGCGCTCGACGAACGGCTCGGCGAGGCCGCGCCGGTCGTGAGCTCGGCGGGCACCGCCGGCTGGGACGGTTCCGGGGCGATGGAGGAGTCGATCCGCTCCGCACAGGAACTCGGCGTCGACATCCGAGCGCATCAGGCGCGCAAGTTGCACGGCGCGATGCTCGAGGACGCCGTTCTGATCGTGTGTATGGCTGCGGAACATCGTGAGGCGATCGTCGGCGCGATGCCGGACCTCGTCACCAAGACATTCACGATCAAGGAGCTCGTTCGGTTGCTCGAGCGGGCACAAGCCGGTGGTCCCCTCAAGGCTCGCGTCGCCGCCGCTGCGGCCGCGAGGAACGGCTCGTCCCCGCCGGCCGAGGACGTTCGCGACCCCCTCGGCGATCCGATCGACGGGTACCGTGAGGTGGCGGACGAGCTCTATGACCTGTCCGGCCGGCTGGCGATCGCGCTCACGCGGGATCGAGCCTGATGCGCGTCGCCCTCGGCGCGGACCATGCTGGGTACCCGCTCAAACAGGACCTGAAGGCCTTCCTCGCCGAGGAGGGCCACGAGGCACTCGACCACGGCACCGACTCCACCGAGCCGGTCGACTACCCGCCGTTCTGCGCAGCCGCGGCCCGGGCCGTGGTCAGCGGTGAGGCGGATCGCGCGATCGTGCTCGGTGGCTCCGGCCAGGGAGAGCAGATCGCCGCCAACAAGGTGGACGGCATCCGGGCCGCGCTCTGCCACGACCTGTTCCTTGCCCGCTTGTCGCGAGAGCACAACGACGCCAACGTCCTCGCGATGGGCGCGCGGGTGGTTGCGCCCGCGTACGCTCGGGAGATCGTGCGTGTCTGGTTGGACACGCCGTTCGAGGGTGGACGTCATGTCTCGAGGCTGGAGGAGATCGCGCAGATCGAGCGAGGGGAGCTGTGACATGAAGGAGTACGCCGCCGACTGGGACGCGCTGAAGGCCGCGGACCCGGAGGTCGCCGACGCGATCGCGAACGAGCTGCAGCGGGAGAGAACCAACCTTCGATTGATCGCCTCCGAGAACTACACGAGCCCCGCCGTGCTCGCGGCTCTCGGATCCACGATGACGAACAAGTACGCCGAGGGCTATCCGGGTCGCCGGTACTACGGCGGGTGCGAGTTCGTCGACGTCACCGAGCAGCTCGCGATCGATCGGGCCAAGGAGCTGTTCGGCGCCGAGCACGCGAACGTCCAGCCCCACGCCGGCGCCCAGGCGAACATGGCGGTCTTCGGCGCCTTCCTCGAGCCGAACAACCCCGACGACAAGGTTCTCGGGATGGAGCTCGCGCACGGGGGGCACCTCACGCACGGCTCACCGGTGAACGTGTCCGGTATGTGGTTCCACTTCGTCGGCTATCAGGTGGACCGCGAGACCGAGCAGCTGGACATGGACCGTGTCCGCGAGCTCGCGAAGGAGCACCGCCCGAAGATCATCCTGTCCGGCTACACGGCCTACGCCCGCGAGATCGACTTCGGTGCGTTCCGTGAGATCGCCGACGAGGTCGGGGCGCTCCTGTGGGTCGATGCCTCCCACTTCATCGGTCTCGTGGCGGGAGGCGCCTTTCCCTCACCGGTCCCCCACGCCGACGTCGTGACGTTCACGACCCATAAGGCGCTCCGGGGACCGCGCGGCGCGATGATCGTCTGTAAGCAGGAGCACGCGAAGGCGATCGACAAGGCGGTATTCCCGATGATGCAAGGCGGCCCCCTCGAGCACTGCATCGCGGCGAAGGCGGTGGCCCTGAAGGAAGCGATGACACCGGAGTTCCGGGACTACGCGCACCGGGTGGTGCGTGACGCGAGGGCGCTCGCCGCCGGCCTGGCCGAGGAGGGTCTGCGGTTGATCTCGGGAGGGACGGATTCGCACCTGATCCTGGCCGACGTCCGTCCTGTCGGGATCGACGGCAAGGCCGCCGAGGCAGTCTGCGACGAGGTGGGGATCGCGCTCAACAAGAACCAGATCCCGTACGACCCGAACCCACCGTCGGCACCCTCCGGCATCCGCGTGGGCACCCCGGGACCGGCCACGCTCGGGATGGATGAGGGGGAGATGGGGGAGATCGCCTCCATCATGGGCGATGTCCTGAAGAACCCTGAGGACGCGGGCACCAAGGCGAAGTCCGGTCAACGCGTGAGAGATCTGATGGAGCGTTTCCCGGCGTACCCGTAGTCACTGCGCCGCAGTCCGAGGGGCTCGGACGCGGTTGCCGGACGGCAACCACCCCCGCAGACTGTGGCAACCGTGGCCGCCTACCTGATCATCTTCCTCGTCGCAGCGGGCACCACGTTCGGCCTGACACCCCTGGTCAGGCGACTCGCCGTCCGGTTCGGGGCGATCGATCAGCCCTCGGATCGGAAGCTGCATGTGGTCCCGACCCCGACGATGGGCGGCCTGGCGATGTGGCTCGGTTTCCTCGTCGCGATGGGCGTCTCTCGGTTCCTGCCCTTCTTCGACTCGATGAACGACACGGCCGCCGAGCCGCTCGCGGCGGTCGTCACATGCACGCTGATGACCGGCCTCGGGGTGATCGACGACCGCCGCGGCACCTCGGCGCTTGCCAAGCTCACTGCCCAGATCTTCATCGCCGGGATCCTCGTCCTCCTCGGTGTGCAGCTCCTCTACTTCGTCCTCCCGGGGGAGGGGCTCGCCGTGCTCGGGACCGATGAGGCGGTGCCGCTCACGATCCTGTGGGTCGTGGCGGCCGCGAACGCGATCAACCTGGTGGACGGGCTGGACGGGCTGGCGGCGGGGATGGTCGCGATCTCGGCCGCCACGTTCTTCATCTACCTGGTCCGCGGCGGCGACACATCCGAGTCGGCCTCGGTCGCTGCGCTCCTCTCGGCGATCACCGTCGGTGTCTGTGCGGGGTTCCTACCCTGGAATTTCCATCCAGCGAAGATCTTCATGGGCGATACGGGCTCGATGCTCCTCGGCATGCTCGTGGCGATCGCGACGATCTCCGGGGTCGGCAGGAACCCCGTGCCACCTCCCCGAGGGGAGGTGGCGGTGATCGCCCTGCCGCTGCTCGTGCCGTTGCTGGTGCTCGGGATCCCGTTCCTCGACGTCCTTCTCGCGATCGTGCGCCGCACCCGCAAGGGGCTCGGGATCGCGCACGCGGACAAGGAGCACATCTTCCATCACCTCATGGACATCGGACACGGTCATCGGGGGGCCGTGCTGCTGATGTACCTGTGGTCCGCCTTGGTGTGCGGCTCGGCGCTCGCGATCGGCGTGATCGACGGACGTCTCGTCGCCGGAGCGATCGTCGGCTGCGCGTTGGTCCTGTTCCTCGTGACGGCCTTGCCGCGCCTGCTCGAGCGGCGACGCAACGGTGAACTGAACGGAAGGCACGAGGCGACTCACGACGCCAAGCCCGTCGACAGCATGTGAAATCCTTCACAAGCTCGTCCGGCCGGCCCCGGAAAGGGCCTCTGACCAGCGGAAATGCGTCGCCCCGCGTTTGACGGCGTGCAGCGCAGGAGTTTAGAGTGTCCGCTCCGATGAGCGGACCCCGCAAGAGCGAAGCGTGGGCCGGCATGGGGACCGGCTGGGCGATCACCTCGCACCTCGTCGGGGGGATGGTCACCGTCGGAGGGCTTGGATATCTGCTCGACGGGGTCCTCAGCACGGGGACCGTGTTCACGGGGATCGGCTTCGTCCTCGGGGCGGCGATCGGCATCTACATCGTGTATCTGCGGTACGGCAAGGGAGGCGAGTGAGCAGAACCACAGAGCCGGAGCACGAGCTGGTGCGCCGGATCCTGCCCTACTCGCTGCCCGCGTGCGCGGTCGCCGCCCTGCTGGGCGGGCTCCTCGGCGGCGCCGGCGCGGCCTGGTCCGCGGGTATCGCGGTCGTGGTCGTCACCGCCAACTTCGTCGGCAACGCGTATTCGGTCGCCTGGGCTGCTCGCATCGCCCCGACCGTGCTCATGGCGGTCGGACTCGGGGGGTTCATGGTCCGGCTCGCCACGCTCACGATCGCGTTGCTGCTGTTGGACCGCCTCGGATGGTTCTCCCCGATCGCCTTCGCCGCCGCGTTCGTGCCGACCACGATCGCGCTCCTCGCGGTCGAGATGAAGCTGCTCGCCGGTCGGAAGCAAGGTGACCTGTGGTATTTCCCGGAGCGGAGCTCGTGATCGCAGCGATCCTCGGCGCGGCCAAGTTCGATGCGCCGACGACGAAGGACTTCTTGTTCGACTGCTACTTCAGCTTCCGCCTCTTCGGGATCGAGTTCTGCTTCAACTTCATCATCGCTCTCGTCACGGCGGCCGTGCTGATCTACGTCCTGCTGTTCCTGTTCGCTTTCCGAAACGCGCGGACCGTTCCGGGGAAGCTGCAGTCGCTGATGGAGCTGGGCCTGGAGTTCGTCCGCGAGCAGATCGCGATGCCGATGCTCGGCCCCGCCGCCGACCGGTTCTTGCCGCTCCTGGTGACGTTCTTCTTCTTCATCTTCTTCATGAACATGTTCGAGGTCGCTCCATGGGTGAACTTCTCTGCCAGCAGCCGGGTCGCCTTCCCGCTGGTCCTCGCGCTGATCGCGTGGATCACGTACAACGCGGTCGGCGTCGCGAAACACGGGTTCCTCGGATACCTGCGGTTCACGTGCGTCATCCCGAGCGCACCGGCGTTCCTGCGCTATTCACTGCTGCTCCTGATCGAGTTCGTCTCGAACATCGTGATCCGGCCGATCACCCTGACGATCCGACTCGCGGCCAACTTCGTCGCCGGGCACTTCCTGCTCGCCCTGGCGTTCCTCGGAACCGAGTTCTTCCTGCTGGACGGCCCGAAGACCTGGGTGCTCCTCGGTGTGTCGTTCCCGCTCTCGGTGATCCTGGTCGGGTTCGAGGTGTTCGTATCGGTCCTACAAGCGTTCATCTTCGCCGTCCTCACCGCGTCGTACATCGGCGGGGTGTTGGCGGAGGAGCACTAGACAAGGAGGCAACATGTTGGGGTTGCTTGCACAGGCGGCCAGTGATTTCTCCGGCCTCGAGACGATCGGACGTGGCCTCGTGATCGGGCTGGCCGCCATCGGGCCCGGCATCGGGCTCGGCATCCTGATCGGGAAGTCGGTCGAAGCGATGGCTCGACAGCCCGAGTACGCGAACCAGGTCCGGACGACCATGTTCATCGGGATCGGTTTGATCGAGGCGCTCGCGCTCTTCGGCATCGCGTTCTCGTTCATCATCTGAGGAGGGGAGAACGCTGGTGCATGCACTCATCGCGTCGATCCTCGCCCAGGGCGGCGGGGAAGAGATCTCCGAGCCCAAAGACCTGTACCCAGCCCCGGGGGAGCTGATCGTCGGCCTGATCGCGTTCGCGATCCTCTTCTTCTTCACGTGGAAGTGGGTGCTGCCCCGGTTCAAGGAGGTGCTCGAAGAGCGCCGGGAGAAGATCCAGGGGGAGATGGAGAGGGCGGAGGCGACGCGACGTGAGGCCGAGAAGCTGCAGGAGGAATATCGCACGCAGCTCGCAGGCGCGCGCGACGAAGCCAACAAGATCATCGAGGAGGCCCGCGCGACGGCCGAGCAGTTGCGCCGCGATCTCCAAGCGAAGGCCGAGGAGGAGGCGCAAGCAACGGTTGCGCGAGCACAGGACGAGATCCGCACCGAGCGCGATCGAGCCTTCCAGGAGCTGCGGGCGCAGGTCGGTTCGATCGCGGTGGAGCTCGCGGAGCGAGTGGTCGGGGAAGCGCTGGATGAGAAGGCGCACAAGCGCCTGATCGACGAGTTCATCGACGAGGTCGCCTCGGGCGCCGCGTCCTCCAATGGCACGGGGAACGGCAAGGGAAACGGGAAGCGCAAAGACAAGGGTGAGGCCTGAATGGCGAAGGACGACGAGATCCGGGGGTACGCGCAAGCCCTCCTCTCGATCGCCGAGGCGGAGGGAGTTCTCGACCGCGTCCAGGACGAGCTCTACGCATTCGCGAAGTCCGTCGAACGCCACGCGGACCTGCGGGAGGCGCTCACCGATGAGGCCCTCCCGGCCGAGCGGAAGAAGGCCGTGATCGACGAGCTGCTCGCCGAGCGCGCGCACCCGCTGACCGCGACCCTCGTCGGGTTCCTCGTCGACGCCGGCCAGGCACGCCGGATCGGGGCGATCGCCGAGGAGCTCGCGAGGGAAGCGGCTCAACGATCCGAGCGCACGCTCGCCGAGGTGAACGTCGCCGTCCCGCTGACCGATACACAGCGTTCCAAGCTCGCGGACGCCCTGGCGAAGGCGACCGGACATCCCGTCGAGCTGAAGGTGGTTGTGGATCCGGCCGTGATCGGCGGTGTGAGCGCCCGGGTGGGCGACGAGGTGTTCGACGGCTCCGTCGCGAGTCGGTTGGCCGAGGCGAGGCAATACCTCATAGGGAGCGTGTGACCCGTAATGGCGACCGACATCGAAGATTTCAACCCGGACGACATCGCGCAGGCTCTCCGGAAGCACGTCGAGAGCTGGGAACCCTCGGTCGAGCGCGGTGAGCTCGGTCGTGTGATGGAGGCGGGCGACGGGATCGCCCGTGTGTCCGGTCTGCCGAGAGCCATGGCGAACGAGCTGCTGGAGTTCCCGGGCGGAGTCCTCGGGCTCGCGTTCAACCTGGACATCTCCGAGATCGGGTGCATCGTCCTCGGCGACGCGTCGCACATCCAGGAGGGCGACCCCGTCAAGCAGACCGGTCAGATCCTGTCGGTGCCGGTCGGCGACGGCTTCCTCGGCCGAGTCGTGAACGCGCTCGGCGAACCGCTCGACGACAAGGGGCCGATCCAGGCGAAGGAGCGACGGATCCTGGAGGTCCAGGCACCGAACGTCGTGAACCGGCAGCCCGTGAAGGAGCCGCTCTACACGGGGATCACGGCGATCGACGCGATGACCGCGATCGGCCGAGGTCAGCGGGAGTTGATCATCGGCGACCGCCAGACCGGGAAGACCGCGGTCGCGATCGACGCGATCATCGCGCAGAAGGAGCACTGGGCTGGCGGCGATCCGAAGAGGCGCGTGAAGTGCATCTATGTCGCCGTCGGCCAGAAGTCCTCGACCGTGGCGGAGGTCGTGGCGACCCTCAAAGAGAACGGCGCGCTCGAGTACACCGTGATCGTGAACGCGCCCGCCTCGGATCCGGCCCCGTTCCAGTACATCGCGCCGTACTCAGGCGCCGCGCTCGGGTCGCACTGGATGTACAACGGCGAGCACGCGCTGATCGTCTACGACGACCTCTCGAAGCAAGCCACCGCCTACCGGACGCTCTCCCTCCTGCTTCGTCGACCGCCGGGACGCGAGGCCTTCCCCGGCGACGTTTTCTATCTCCACTCTCGTCTGCTGGAACGGGCCGCCAAGCTGTCGGACGAGCTCGGGGCCGGGTCGCTCACGGCGCTCCCGATCATCGAGACCAAGGGCAACGACATCTCCGCCTACATCCCGACCAACGTGATCTCGATCACCGACGGCCAG
>Ga0307296_10001011_pt1 | contig 13794 bp, 11 predicted proteins | sample ER_DNA_153_FD_194467 | JGI IMG/M metagenome (GOLD analysis project Ga0307296, IMG submission 194467) | Bulk soil microbial communities from the East River watershed near Crested Butte, Colorado, United States - ER_DNA_153 | ecosystem: Environmental > Terrestrial > Soil > Floodplain | place... | reverse complement strand
CTATTGTCGTCCTGCTGTGGCTGATCGCCTTCGCTGCGACGGTGATTCCTGCTATTGCGCTCTCTGTTCGCCGCCTTCACGACACCGGCCGATCCGGAGCATTTTACCTGCTGACACTCGTCCCTTTCGGTTCGATAGTTCTTCTGGTGTTCCTGGCCGGTGAGACGCGCGCGGGCCCAAATCCTTTCGCTCGGCAGGTCGGCGGTAGCCGGGCTGCGGTTTCAAGTCCCGCCGACGGATCCTCGATCGTGAGGCTCGGTAGCGCCGCCGAACCCGATCGGCCGGCCTGGGGTGGCCGGCCGCCACAGGGGCGCTCGCCGAGCAGCCGTGCTCCCTTGGTGGTCGCTGGCGCCGCCATCGCATTCGTCTTGGCCGTCGTCCTAGTGATCGTGGTCAATGTCGGGACGAGTCCGCAAGTTACCGAGGGCGCATTGGTCAGCCAGATCAACGCGACACCACTATTCAACGAATCGTTCTCAGCCGTGGCAGGCACGAATGGGCCCGGGATCGACCGGGCGACTGCCTCGTTCGCCGGGCTACTCCGAGAATATCATTCTTGCCCAATCCGGCGGCGCCTCGCAGGCGAGCACGCCTGCGACCATCCAGTTCGTGGTGACCGCCGACGCCGATGACGCATCGGCGGCATTCCGTTCCATTCAAGGTGAGTTCGATCCGCTGATCATGGTCGCCGCGAATGGCGGCGGCGAAACGCACCTGAACAGCAGTTGGAAATCTTGGTCCTACCCTGAGTCAGGAAACTGGCTCCTGGGTCACGAGGGGAACGTGCTGTATTTTGCTCGATTTCCCGAGGGACTTCCCGCCGCGTCAGGTCCCTCAATCGACGCCGATCCCGAGGCGGCGGCTGATCAGATAGCGAAGCTAATCGACGCCACCTAACCTGTCACGGACAAACTTTTTCCTTACAGAATGGATGAAGATGCGAGTGCGGAACCACTGTCAAGGAGATCACTACTCCTGGCAAGCCAACGGCCGTTACATCCGCAACATCGCTGAAGCCTCTCGCCAGCGGCGGATGCATGCCGATGCCGCCAAAGTCGCTGCGTCGTCAGACTCAGTCGCCGCGGCTATGACTGGTTGATCTTGATACTAGAGAGATCAAGGACCTGTAACTGCAGTTGTAAGGAGCAAACATCCTTGGACCCCATTGCTCCCTCTCCCGGCCCGTGCTTGTGACTTGCTCGTCTTGGGAAAGTCGGGTAATTGATCACTGGCGCGCGGCAGACCTTAACAGACGAAAGCGACCCAAGTCAGGTCTCAGCACTCAGAGACTCCGATTGTGCCCATGACACCGATGTAACTCTTTCAGCGCCGAGATTTGCTGGTGGCCGACCCACCCTTACATGGTTTACCCACAGAAAGAGCTTCGCGGACGGTTATTCGACCCTCCCGAGTACGAGGCGAGATCATTGATTGGTCCCCTTTCGACGGGGCGACAACGAGCCGAACCCTGTGGTCTGCACCTCGTAGCGCCGCCGCGTAGCTCCTGGCGCTTTCAACGAGTGGATCCGTGACACCGACGACAAGAGTGACGCAGCTTGGAAACGCTGACATCAGCCAGCCGTAGGGGGTCGCGTCATGCCACGCACGCGGTGCTTCTCGTGGCGTCCCCCCTAGGAAGGCCTGGGCGCGGTCGTTTACATAGACAGGAGGGACAGGAAGGGTCCATCCGTAGAAGCCGGCGACTCCGATGAGGGCGTCCGGCACCGAAGATACAGCGCGATAGACGCATTGAGATCGGTCAAACTGATCACCAGCAGCAGCAGCGACGACAGCGCTCGCCATCGCTCCATCTGCCCAGCCGAGGAGCGTGACGTTTGCGGGGTCTCCGCCGAAATCTGCGGCGCGGGCTCTGGCGAAGCGCACGGCGCAGGCCACATCGGCGTAGGCGTCGGGGAATCGTGCATCTTTCTTGATGCCTGCCCAGTCGGCGTTCAAAACAATCGCACCGTCGGCGGCAATCGCCTCGGCCAGCTTGCCTAGATCTGCGCGATCACCACAGCATGCGTGGACCATCACAATCACAGGTAGCTCTCGTTTCGGGTTGGGGCCGGCGTAAACATCCAATTGTCGGTGTCGGGCGTATGTCAGCGGTCCGGCAATGATGCGAGCTACTGGAGTAGCCGCAGCCTCCGGAGAACTATCCGCGCTACCTGCTGGGTGGTCCGCCGAAAGCATAAGTATCGCCGCAAGCGTGAGAACTATGCAGACTGCACTCCGACTACGCGCTTGCATGACGAGAGTTGCGTTACGGGCCGTCGGGAGGCGGCGCTGGAGCAGGTGGAGGGGGCGGGGGTAGGTCGGAACAAGTCGGAGCGTACTTATCCCGCCTCAGGTAGTCGCGCTGCTCGCCCAGCTGGAGGTTACGTCCAGCGACTTCGCACGCGATGCTGGCCCATCGGTTCGGATCGATGGTCCACTCGGTCATGCCGGCGTCGGTGCCAACGAGGAATCTGTCGCCGGCAGGTACGACGGCCCCTGCGTGAGCTGGCGCGCCTCGTCCCAATTCTCCGACTTCGCCCGCCCCACTGGTCAGGTCCCAAAGTCGTACAATTCCAGCTTCATCGGCAGAGAGGAGAAAATGGCCATCCTCCGTGCATTCCATCGCTGTTATGCCAGCCAAGTGCCCTTTGAGAAGGGGGCGGCCAGTTCGAGAGGCATTGGTGGAGCTGGTGTCCCAGATGATAATGTTTCCGTCCCTATCCCCCCCGTACACGACCTTTTCAGAGGGACAGACAGCGAGACTCTTAAAAGCGCTCGTCGAAGCTGCGAGCATGCGACCGGTTGGGGGCAAACCCTTGACCGCGCCTTGAATTCCGCTCCACATCCAGATAGTGGAGTCGAATCCGGTGGAGATGAGAGCTTCGTCTGATTTCCGGAAAGTCAACGCGGCGATCCGCTTACTATGGCCCACTAGCGGCGACCCCAAAGGGCCGAGTTGGCTGTCCCAGAGGTGAATGGTCTTGCTATCCCCGCCTGTCGCGATAACTGCCCCATCCGGTGAGATTGCGACGACCGCCGCATCCTCACCGGTTTCGATTGGTCCGGCGAGCGATCGACCGGTGCGTGTGTCCCACAGTTGAAGTACTCCACGCGACGTCGTTGTAGCCAGCTTGTCGCCATGAGGGCTGAATGCGATGCCCCATACGGGATTCCGCCCGGTCTCAATATGTACCCCGACAGACGCGAGATCGGTGACTCGGCGCAAGGTGACTGTACCGTCGTCGTTTCCCTCAGCAACAAGGTCGGCCTCGGCATTCACCGTAACCGCTCTGACTGGACGATTAGGGTCATCGAGCACTCGAAGTAGCCGCGGCCGGTTCACGGCATTATGTGCCCAGAAGATGAGCCGCGCATCAGTCCCGGCGGTTACAAATTCCCCGTCATCAAGCTGGACGACGCCTCTCACAGCAGCGCCATGGCCGATGAGCGGCGGCGCTACCTCCCTGCCAGTGGAGCTCCATAGCCTGACCTGTCCATCTCGCCCAGCGGAGGCAATGAGGGAGCCGTCCGCCGAGACGGCGACTCCGAAGACCCGATCTTTGTGTCCGGTGAAGACCTGTTCGCGAGACCCGCTCTCGATGTCCCAAATGCGCACTCGGCCGTCGGCTCCGCCGGCGGCCAAAGTCTGATCATCGACAAGCGCAACACTGCGAACGGCATCTCCTTGATCAGGCAAGGCTCGAACTTGATGCCCTGACGCGATATCCCAGATCAGAATCCGCCCATCCTGTGAAGCGTGCTCGGTCCGGCCGCCAGCCGATATCAAATAACGCGAGTCCGCGGTGAACGCCAAGGCGTTCACCCAATCTCGATGGCCGGAAAGGATACGAGCGGACCCGGGCCCCCGGGGCCTGAGTATGACGCGGTTATCGATTCCACCCGTCGCAATCCATCGACCGTCCGGACTGTAAGCTACGGCGCGCACAGAACCGATATGACCAGTTAAAGGCGCTCCGTGCGCCAATCCGTCGCTAGTGCTCCATTCCTGGACCACGCCGGTGCTGCCGGTAGCAGTTACAAATGCGCCATCTGGGCTGAAGGCTACACTGTGAACTCTGCCTGGGATCGACATGGTATGTTGAATCTGATATTCAGAGCGGCCGCTGATCAACATCACCTTGCCCAAGATGTCTCCGACTGCTAGGAGCCTCCCGTCTTGCGACCTGGCAAGAGAGGTCAGAGGGGCATCGAAGTGAACCATCCGCGTGATTCGGGGATTGGAACGAAGGGCAGCCATCTCGCTTCCATAACTGCGCGGCGTCGGCCGGAGTCGCACCGCTTCTTGGCTGAGGAGCAATGCTCGATCCAGCTGTGTTTCGGGCAAGTTCGCTGCGGTGACCGCAAGCTCACCCGATAGAGCCGTGGCCCGTTGATCTCTCGCTTGGTTCCTTTGGATCCGGGCGACAACCCCAAGAGCCACCGAGGCTGACAAGAGTACCGCTAGGGCCGCACTAAGTGCTCGAAACATGCGCTCCGTTCGGCGGCGTCGATCCTGGGCCCGACTGATGGCCGCCCGACTCGCAGAGAGCAGCTCATTGACTGCAGGGCTAGCGCCGAGTAGCGCGGCGTCCGTACTGCTGCGCCAGCCGTCAGCCTCCCGCAGTTCCACATCATCGAGTAAGCCGCCCTGCCCCTTCCCCAGCCGTATCCAAGAAGTAGCCGCCGCCTCGAGCTCACGACGAGTCAGCTCGGCGGCACGCCTCTGCTTGATCCACTCCCTCAGGCTTGGCCATCCCAGGATCAGAGCCTCATGACTCAGGTCCAATTGGGTCGTGGCGTCCGACTCACTTGCCGTAGCCGTCAACAGATGGGCTGCAACAAGACTGTCGAGGGTCGTCGCAAACAACTCAGGATCGTCATCGGCACTTGCGAGAGACTCTCGGGTCTGCTGCCGACGGACATCCTCGCGTCCTTCGACGAACTGAACGAGTCGGAGAAATGTCCGCTGAGCGATGAGCCGCGCCTCGTCGTTCGGCAATGCAGCCATGACGGCGTCAGCACGGTTAGCCATGGCAACCTGGAGCCCTGTGCGCGGCGGATCGCCATACGTGCCGCGTGGCAATACCAGCGCCTCGTAAGCACTCATCGGCAGGAATCGATACGCCAGGCGCTCCCAGAGCAGGACCAGCGTCTCCTGGAGGAATGGCATGGCACCCGGTTGCTTGTCTGAATCGTCGATCAGCTTGTCCACCAGGGAGTTCTCGACGTACACGCCCACTGCTTCAGCAGGTGCAACGATGGATTCATGCAGCGCGTCTCCGGTCAAGGGGACGACTTCCATACGGTGCTGCTTAACTACGGTCCATATGTCGGGACTCATGAGCTGCGGATAGTAGTCAGCGCGCACGGTAGCGACGATTGGAGTCGGTCCGGCTTCCACGACAGACTGCAAATCCCGCCAGAATGTTTTCGACACAGAGTCGGCGCCATCTCCCCCGGAGAAGATCTCCTCAAATTGGTCAATGAAGAGCAGCGTCTGCTTACCGGAACTTGTCACGCTAGCGAGTGCGATCCGAGCGTTATTCAGCGCGGTCAGCGGATTAGAGCCCGGTCGCATGACGGATGGCTCATAACCCTTTTGTCGGAGCCTCGGAATCACTCCGGCTCGGATCAGGGACGATTTCCCGCAACCGGATGCTCCCACCACGAAAAGCCACGGATTTAGCCGGATGTGAGACATCGCCTCCTCTATTTCGGCTTCACGTCCGCGAAAAGAGGCTTGATCGTCTTCTTCGTACGGGCGCATCCCTCGATAGGGGCATGCCGGAACCGCCTCGTCCGGGACCAGCGGATGTCCTAGATCCCGGCAGAGTCGCTCGACGACAGAACCCCATTCGTCCTGGCTCGTAGCCTCGAGCGGGTTGAGGACCCTTAGGCGTAATGGCAGCTCAGTGGGCCGTAGCAGTATAGGAATGACGGGCCAGGTCAATTGCTCGTAACCGAAGTGTTGGCCCAACAATGTTATGAACTGTTGAGCATGATCCGACACGTAAGCGGGAGAAAGAACAACGAGGATGCGGTCGGCTAACTCCACGGCCCTTGCGGATGCTTCTAACAGCGGCATTCCTGCGGGGAAATCTTCGACAGTGCAGCAACGTATCCCACTAGTCGTCAGTGCCGCGAGAAGAAAGCCCTCAGCCCATTCCCTGTCGTCCTGAGCGAAAGAGATGAAGACATCAAACCTATCCGTTATGGAAGCGCGATGCTTTTCGGGAGTGGCTGCAGCATCGTTCGATAATCGATCGCTCGATCCGGACACATTTGTGGTCATGAAGATTCACGACTCCGGATTCATGCGAAGCTGACGACACAGAGTAGTAACGTCCTGCTCGAATCTTGCGTCGTCAGACATGTCGAACCACGTCCGAGCCCGCATACCCAGGCGTGGCCGGGTGAATTCTCGCATGACAACTATTAGTCGACGCTCACGCTCCTCAAGGCCCAGATGCTCTGCAAGTACTGACTCAAGTTCTGTAAAAGTACTTTCTATATAAGCGGGGCTGAGTACAGCAAGTGTGTAGGTGCTCGATTCAACCGCGCGTCCCATCTCTAGGACCAGGGGCGCGCCTAGCCGGAAGCTCTCGACATCGAGGCATACTCGAAGCCCCTCGAAACTGAGCCGTGGCACCAGTTGGCTGCGTACCCACGTCAGATCTGGCTCCTGATGCCGGTAGCTGATGAAGACGTCATAGCCATCGGCTTGGTGTTGTGCATTCTGACCCATCATCTGCCCTCCGACGAGCAACTGCTGGCCGGGGCCTGATGGATATCTGGAGAGGCGAACCAACGCAGCAGTTTCGATGCGGTGGGCATGTCAACCACTCTCAAGACAGACGAACCGCTGTGTTGTGGTGGAAAAGGTGAGGCGCCCTCATCATCGGGAATCTGCCGTTTAGTGGGCAAGATGCAGAGGTATCGTTCGACACCAGGCGTCGGGATAAGAATGGCTTTGGATACGGCGCGTAGGTCCTTTGACGTGAAGAGACTGTCGACGATAACACCTGACCGAACGTTCATGGCAACATGAAGAATTGTGATAGGGCCGTGGCTGGTATGAAATCTCGTGGCTAATGCAGAGAGGAGAAGCTGCTGACGGGCGATGCGGCCCAAGTCGCCTTCGGACTGCATAATCCCGTGGCCGTCGTGCATTTCTTCAACACCTCGAGCGCGAGCAAACCGCACTGCCGTATTCCCGTCGAGATGGACATGGCCCTGTGGCAAATCCAAAGCCATTCTTGCGTCACGAATTGGACTATCAATTCGGAGATCTACACCTCCGAGAGCGTCGACAAGACCTGCAAACCCTTCAAAATTGAGCTCAATGTAGTGGTGGATGGGAAGAGACGTAATCGATTTGACCGCGCGCACCAGCTCGGCTGCACCGTAATCGAGAACTGACCCCAGTTTGCGGTCTCCGTGCTGCGGGATATGCACACGTATGTCACGCGGTAGCGCGAGGACTACTATTCCATCATTGGGACGGACCGACCAGAGCATAATCGAATCGGCATATTGACCCGTGAGACGCCCGAGCGCCGGCAGACTGCGCGGTAATCCCGACCGTCGATCGCTGCCGACAATGAGATACGTAACTGACCCATCGCCTGATTCTCGGTCGAGCACCCGAAGGTCAAGATCGTTTCGCGGCAGGGCCGCCGCGGCCACCCAGCTGGTGACCTGCTCGAACCCAGATTGCGAGGGGATCTTTAGCGCCACAGCTACGGTCGCCAAGAGGCCGAGGGCCAAGATCGGGCCCAACAATCGACGACCACGACGGATAGCGTCCATTTATCACCCCGCCGAGTTGTCCGGGGGGTCCGTGGGGGTGAATGGCGCGGTGGGCTGGGGGCCGTGCTTCGGGTTGGCCTGGCCGGGCACGGTCGTGGGGCCGTGCCCGGGGTTGGCCTGGCGGGGCACCATCATGGAGTACACCTTGGAGTTCTTGCCCTCGCTGCCAATCAGCAGGGATCTTTTGTCCAGGCTGAGGGTCAGCGACTCGGCCTGCGGCTGGTCAGGAATGGTGACGCCGGTCACGACCTCGTAGCTGGTTGAGTCGATAACCTTCACCGAGCTATAGGTCAGGAGTGCGATGCTGTCGCCGCCGGGCAGGAAGGTCCCATCGGTGACATCGGATGGCGCCGGGCCGACCTGCTCAAGCTTATTGACGCCGTGACGCTTCGGTTTACGCGGAGCCTCGTAGATCGCAGCCTTCTGACCCTTCGTCACGATGAACAGCCGTCCAGAGCCACTAATAAGTAGCGTCTCGGCGTCCTGTGCTCCATCTGGATAGCGGAAGTCGTACGCGCGATAAGTCACCGTCAGGTCGTCGGCCCTCGGATTGGTGAAGACGTAGACGCGAACGAAGCTGCGGCGGGCGTTGTTGTCGCCGATATCGGCAACGTAGAGCCGGTCCTCGTGCACCGCCACGGCCTCGACATCACGAGGTTGGGCAACAAAGTTGAGGGTGCCGTGAACCGTACCGTCGGGACCAATCCCGTACACCACGCCGGGGTCGCCAGAGTCGTTGACCGTCCAATAAAGATTGCCGGCGGCGTCGGCAGCGAGTCCGGAGGATTTCGTAACGCGCGCGTCTTTGATGGTGAAGGCGACGGTGTCCTTGGCTCCGGCGGCCGTCGGAACGATCGCAAGGAACACGGTGACCAAGAGCAGAAGCCCCAGGCGGCTCGTGCCGCGCGTCCATGCCATCGTGCTCCACGGCCTCGCAGAACGTCGGCTAGATGCGATCAGACCGTTCTTGCGAAACGTCGGCGGGGGTGATCCGACGGCAAGCCAGCCTGCCAACGCAAGGGCATCTTGACGGCGCATCTCATTCTGTCCTTAACTTCGCGACGCCCCGTCGTCTATCCAAACGATGTCCTTACCGACGCGGTGGGTCAAGAGATATTTGTGCTGGGGCGAGTGATGCGCCGAGCAGCAGCCATGGCATCGCCGCATCTCTGCTCCCGCATTAGCCTCGATATCCAGAGAGCTGAGGCTTAGCTGTGATACCGGTTCAGGCGAGGCGCGCGCCCCTTCATCGTCGGAGCCGGCTCAGCGACTTCTTTCAGTGGGGGCCAGGCAGGCGGACGGCTTGTTCTCAGCAGAAAACTTTCCGCAGCAGCGTGTCCAGCATCTTCGCAAGCTGCAGGCCTCACCGGTGCACCGGACGCGCCGACCGTAGAGGAGGTCGGCGGCTGGATCGAGAGCTTTGCGACTCGTCGCGGCGGCAGGTCGACGGACTGGATTAGGGCCGCGTGGGCGGCAGCCGCCTGGAGTTTGGCCTACAACGCGCGGTGCGACGAGTTGTTGGGCGCAGACGCCACGACTCGCATCCGCAGGCTTGTCGACAAGATGCTGATCAATACTGTCAGCGCTCGTTGAAAAGTAGTCCAGTTTCGCTCGTCGAAAAGTAGGCCACCCGACGACAGATTTGGGTGGTGATCAGGGTGCAGGATTGGGCGGAGATTCGTCATCTTCACTTCTCGGAGGGCCTATCGGCGCGAGCGATCGCGTTGAGGCTGGGGCTGGCTCGGGACACCGTGTCGCGGGCTCTGCGGATAGAGTCACCGCCGAGGTACTTCAGGCCGGCGGCAGGGTCAGCGTTCGATGGGGTCGAGCCGGGTGTTCGTGGGCTGCTGGCTCAGTTCCCGTCGATGCCGGCAACGGTTTTGGCTGAGCGGGTCGGCTGGACCGGGTCGGCGTCGTGGTTCCGTAAGCAGGTTGCGCTGCTGCGGCCGGAGTACGCGCCCAAGGACCCGGCGGATCGACTCAGCTATCGGGCTGGTGATCAGGCGCAGTGCGACTTGTGGTTCCCGCCGGCGAAGGTTCCCCTCGGCGGCGGCCAGGTCGGTTCGCCGCCGGTGCTGGTCGTGGTGGCATCGTTCTCGCGGTTTATCACTGCCCAGATGCTGCCGTCGCGGACCACGCCGGATCTGCTGGCGGGGATTTGGCTGTTGCTCCAGCAGCGGCTCAGCGCGGTGCCGCGTCGGCTGGTTTGGGATAACGAGGCCGGCATTGGCCGTGGTCGCCTCGCCGAGGGTGTGGCGGGGTTCACCGGCACGTTGGCCACCAAGATTGTGCAGTTGAAGCCGTTCGACCCCGAGTCGAAAGGCATAGTGGAGCGCGCCAACGGCTACCTGGAGACCTCGTTCCTTCCCGGCCGCCAGTTCGGCTCCCCAGCAGACTTCAACCGGCAACTCGTGGAGTGGCTGGCGATCGCTAACGGCCGTCCGGTGCGCGCGTTGGGTGGCCGGCCCGCCGAGCTGGTCGAGGTTGACCGGACGGCGATGCTGCCGTTGCCGCCGGTCGCACCGACCCTCGGGCATCGAAGTCGGGTGCGGCTGAGTCGGGACTACTACGTCCGTGTTGCCGGCAACGACTACTCCGTCGACCCGACGATGATCGGCCGGATGGTCGAGATCCACGCTGGCCTGGACGAGGTGGTCGTCAACGCTGAGGGCCGGCAGTGGGCCCGGCACCAACGGGCCTGGGCAAACCGGTCGACCATCACCGACCCGGTCCACGTCGAGACCGCGGCCCGACTCCGGACAACACTCAGCCAACCCCGACACGCATCGGGCGATGACCTGCTGCGTGATCTTGCCGACTACGACCGTGCGTTCGGCGTCGACTTCGCCGCAGAGGTCGCCTCATGAACGACCCGGCCAAGCAGATCAGCTACCTCGCCGCCGCCTTGAAAGCCCCCAGGATCCGCGAAGCAGCGACGCGGCTGGCCGCCCAGGCTCGAGACTCCGGCTGGACTCATGAGGACTACCTGATCGCCGTCCTCGACCGAGAAGTCGCCGCCCGCAACGCCTCCGGTGCGCAGCTGCGGATCCGCGCTGCCGGCTTCCCCGCCACCAAGACCCTCGAGGAGTTCGTGTTCGACCACCAGCCCGGGCTGCGTCGCAGCGACATCACCCCGCTTGCTGCCGGCGGCTACCTCGCCCAGGCCCGCAACGTCGTCTTCCTGGGCCCGCCCGGCACTGGTAAGACCCACATCGCGACCGCGCTGGGCATCGCCGCCTGCCATACCGGACACCGGGTGCTGTTCGCCACCGCCACCGACTGGGTCGCCCGGCTCCAAGAGGCTCACCAACGCGGCCGACTACCCGCCGAACTCACCAAGCTCCGCCGCTACAGCCTGATCATCATCGACGAGGTCGGCTACCTACCATTCGAACAAGACGCCGCGAACCTGTTCTTCCAGCTCGTCTCAAGCCGCTACGAGCACGCCTCCTTGATCTTGACCAGCAACCTGCCCTTCGCCCGCTGGGGCGACGTGTTCGGCGATCAAACCATCGCCGCCGCCATGATCGACCGGATCGTCCACCACGCCGACGTCCACACCCTCAAAGGCAGCAGCTACCGGCTCAGACACATTACCGACGAGGCCCTGCCCAGCGTCCGACTCGCCAGCCAGGCAAACTAGACAACCAGAACGTGGCCCACTTTTCGAAGAGCAGAACCGGCCCACTATTCAGCGAGCGTCGACAGGTTCGAGCTGGCTGACGATGAAGAGGCGTGACAACACCTGGGTGTGCCAGTCTGATTTGGCCCCACTTGGAGGGCTATGTCGACGGCAACTGAATACTGACCACGGTGCGGCAACTGAAAATTGACCAGCTCCTTCGTGACCCTGGCCGGAGTCGAGCCAGGGAGGAAGCAGGTGCTGATCGTGGAGGATTGGGCTGAGATCCGACGGCTGCGGAGGTCGGAGGGAGTGTCGATCTCGGAGATCGCGCGGGTGGTGGGCTGCTCGCGGAACACCGTGAAGGCGGCGTTAGCTAGCGAGGGTCCGCCGATGTATGAGCGGCTGCCGGCCGGATCGCTGGTTGATGAGTACGAGCCGCGGATTCGGGAGCTGCTACGGGCGTTTCCGCGGATGCCGGCGACGGTGATCGCCGAACGCGTCGGCTGGCCGTACTCGATCCGCACGCTGAGTGGCCGGGTCGCGGAGTTGCGCCCGGCGTATCTGCCGCCGGATCCGGCTGGTCGGACCTGTTATGCCGCCGGGGAGATCGCCCAGTGTGATTTCTGGTTCCCTGATATTGAGCTGCCGGTCGGGTTTGGCCAGGCCCGCGCGGCGAAGCTGCTGCCGGTGTTGACCATGGTGTGTGGCTACTCCCGGTACGCGCTGGCGATGCTGCTGCCCTCCAGATCGGCGGCGGATCTGTATGCCGGCTGGTGGCGTCTGATCAATCAGCTCGGCGCGGTGCCCAAGGTGTTGGTGTGGGACGGGGAGGGTGCGGTAGGCCGGTGGCGAGCCCGCCGGGTCGAGTTGACCGATGAGTGCCAAGCGTTCCGCGGCACGTTGGGCACGAAGGTGATCATCTGTAAGCCGGCCGACCCGGAGGCCAAAGGCTTGGTGGAGCGGCTGCACGACTATCTGGAACGGTCCTTTCTGCCTGGCCGCCAATTCAGCTGCCCAGCAGACTTCAATAGCCAGCTCGCTGAATTCTTGGTCCGGGCGAACTCCCGTCAGCATCGAGTGCTGGGCTGCCGTCCGGTGGACCGGGTCGACGCGGACCGACAGGCCATGCTGAGCCTGCCTCCGGTTCCTCCGGTCACCGGCTGGAGGCATTCGATGCGGTTGCCGCGGGACCACTATCTGCGCTTCGACAGCAACGACTACTCGGTCCATCCAGCAGCGATCGGCCGGAGGATCCAGGCCGGTGCGGATCTGGATCGTCTTCAAGTGTGGTGCGAGGGACGGTTGGTCGCCGATCATCAGCGGGTCTGGGCGCGGCATCAGACCCTCTCGGAGTTCGAGCATATGCTCGCCGCCCGGCTGCTGCGCCGGGACCGGGTCGAGGTGCTGCATCCGGTCCAGACCGAGGTTGAGGTGCGGAATCTTGCCGACTATGACAGTGCGCTGGGACTCCTCACCGGCGCCAACGATGGAGCCGCTTGATGCCGGCCGCCAAGACTCCGACGGCCAGCCGGGATCTGACCGCCGAACTGGCGTTCCTCACTCGGGCGCTGAAGGCGCCCACGTTGCGCGAGTCGGTGAGTCGGCTCGCGGCGCGAGCCCGCGCGGAGTCGTGGTCTCATGAGGAGTATCTGGCTGCTTGCCTGCAACGGGAGGTGGCAGCTCGTGATGCGCACGGCGGTGAGGGTCGCATCAAGGCCGCCCGATTCGCAGCCCGCAAGAGCCTTGAGGAGTTCGACTTCGATCACGCCCGCGGTCTGAAACGTGACCAGGTCGCCCATCTGGGCACTCTGGACTTTGTCGCCGCCCGGGAGAACGTGATCTTTCTCGGGCCGCCGGGCACCGGGAAGACCCATTTGGCGATCGGGTTGGGGATCCGCGCCTGCCAAGCCGGGCACCGGGTGCTCTTCGCCACCGCCAGCCAATGGGTCGACCGGCTCGCCGAGGCGCATCACAACGGACGGCTGCAAACCGAGCTGACCCGGCTCAGCCGTTACCCGCTGCTGGTCATCGATGAAGTCGGCTACATCCCATTCGAGCCCGAAGCGGCCAACCTGTTCTTCCAGCTCGTCTCCAGCCGCTACGAACGAGCCAGTCTCATCGTCACCAGCAACAAGGCCTTCGGCCGATGGGGCGAGGTGTTCGGCGACGACGTCGTTGCCGCCGCCATGATCGACCGACTCGTCCACCACGCCGACATCGTCGCCCTCAAAGGCGACAGCTACCGGCTCCGAAACCGAGACCTCGGCCGCGTCCCCACCGCCGCCACCGAAACCGAATGACCCCAAAGCTGGTCAATTTTGACTTGCCGACAACTGGTCAGTTTTCGGCTGCCGTTGACA
>Ga0307296_10001010_pt1 | contig 13794 bp, 13 predicted proteins | sample ER_DNA_153_FD_194467 | JGI IMG/M metagenome (GOLD analysis project Ga0307296, IMG submission 194467) | Bulk soil microbial communities from the East River watershed near Crested Butte, Colorado, United States - ER_DNA_153 | ecosystem: Environmental > Terrestrial > Soil > Floodplain | place... | reverse complement strand
TTCCACCACATCAGCATCGATCTTCTCGAAGAGGCGTTCTTCGAACTTAAGGAGGACGCCGCGCCGGGCGTGGATCGGCTGACATGGAAGGATTACGAGGCAGACCTCGAGCGCCATCTCGAGGATTTGCGCAACCGGGTCCAACAGGGAGCGTATCGGGCACTGCCGTCCCGGCGGGTCTACATACCCAAGCCGGACGGCCGGCGGCGCCCACTCGCGGTCGCGGCCTTGGAGGACAAGATCGTCCAACGGGCAGTGGTCGCGCTGCTGAACGCGATCTACGAGGAGGACTTCCTCGGAATCTCGTACGGATTCCGGCCGGGACGCGGCACGCACGACGCGCTGGATGCGCTCTGCGTCGGGATCGACAGCAGGAAGGTGAGCTGGATACTGGACGCCGACATCCGATCCTTCTTCGATGAGATCAGTCAGGAATGGCTGATCCGCTTCCTAGAACACCGGATCGGCGACCGGCGTATCATCCGCCTGATCCAGAAATGGCTCAAGGCGGGCATCCTCGAAGACGGGGTCGTTTCGGTCAGTGCGAGGGGAACGGGGCAGGGGTCGGTGATCTCACCACTGCTTGCCAACACCTACCTGCACTACGTCCTCGACCTCTGGGCCGTGCGCTGGCGACGGCGCCAGGCCACGGGCGATATGATCATCGTGCGCTATGCCGACGACTCCATCGTCGGTTTCCAGCATGAGAGCGACGCCTGGCGCTTCCTGGATGAGATGCGTGAGCGGTTACAGGAGTTTGCGCTGTCGCTGCATCCCGAGAAGACCCGGCTCATCGAGTTCGGACGCTTTGCGGCGGAACGCCGCAAGCGGCGTGGGCTTGGCAAACCGGAGACCTTCAACTTCCTGGGCTTCACCTTCATCTGCGGCAAAACCCGCGCGGGTAAATTCCAGCTCAAACGGATGACCCGGCGAGACCGCATGCGGGCGAAGCTGCGGATGATCAAGGAGGAGATGTGGCGGCGCATGCACCAGCCGATCCCCGCACAAGGGACGTGGCTGTGGCATGTCGTCAGAGGCTACTTCAACTACCATGCAGTCCCGACCAACTTTCGGGCACTCGTGGCATTCCGGACCGAGCTCGCTAAACGCTGGCATCGGGTGCTTACCCGACGCAGCGAGCGGACGAAGCTCAACTGGGATCGGATGAACCGGCTGATTGACGATTGGCTCCCAAAACCGCGTATCCTTCATCCGTGGCCCGACAAGCGCTTCGCCGTCTCACACCCGAGGTAGGAGCCGTATGCGGAAAAGCTGCACGTACGGATCTGAGCGGGGGGCGCCCAGCAACGGGCGTCCCTACCGCGACCGGCGCGAGTTCATCGCGCTGCTCGGGGGAGCGGCGGCGGCGTGGCCGCTCATGGCGCGTGCGCAGCAGTCAGGCAAGGTGCGGATCATCGGGTTCCTCGGCAGCGCAACAGCCAAACAGTGGGCGCCTTTAATGGGTGCATTTCTTGAGGGGTTGAGCGAGGCCGAGATTGTCGTGGGCCGGCGTTTTTGTGAGCTCTTTTTTTGTTCGTTTCGGTGCGGCGCAGAGGTAGCCTCCGGAACGGCGCGCGCGAACGGAGGGAATGGCCATGCAAACCATCAGTCACGATCGTCGGGAATTCTTTGTGAAGAGTCTCCTCCTCGCCGGTGCGGCGGCCCTTGCGGTGTCAGGCTTGGGGCCGCTGGCGGCGCAGGCGCAGACCGCGCCGAAGCCGATCCGCCGGTCGGAGCGCTACGACGATACGTTCATTACCGAGCGCAAGCCGTTCAAATGGCCGGGCAATAACACGCTTGCCGTCTGGTTCATCCCCAATGTCGAAGTCTGGCACTACGATTCGGCCGTCGGCGTCGGCATTACGCCCAATCCCACGAACTACGTGCCCGACGTTTTCAACTACGCCTGGCGGGAATACGGGATGCGCGTCGGGCTGTGGCGCATGGCCGACGTATTCGACGACGCCGGCGTCAAAGCGACCGTCGCCTTGAACTCGCAGGTCTGCGAAGTCCATCCCAAGGCGATCGAGGAAATGAAGAAGCGCGGCTGGGAGTTTATGGGCCACGGCACCACCAACTCGACGAACCTCGCCGGCCTCAATCCCGAGCAGGAGCGCGACACCATCCGCGGCATCCTGAAGACGATCGAGCACGCGACCGGCAAGCGGCCGCGCGGCTGGCTCGGCTCCGGACTGATCGAGACCCACAACACGCTCGACATCCTCGCCGAGGAGGGAGTGATCTATTGCGGCGACTGGAACAACGACGATCAGCCATACCCGATGAAAGTGAAGTCGGGAAAGATGTTTGCGATCCCCTACTGCAACGAGATCAACGACATCCCGCTCTATATCCGCAAAGGCTATACCGGCGAGCAGTACCTGCGCTCGGTGATCGACCAGTTCGACGTCCTCTACGCCGATAGCCGCAAGCACCCGCGCGTGATGGGGGTGCCGCTGCATCCCATGATCTCCGGTCAGCCGCTGCGCATCCGATATCTGCAGCGCGCCATCGCCCACATGAAGGAGCACCAGGGGGTGTGGTTTGCGACCGGCAGCGAGATCATAGACGCCTATCAGACCGTGGCGTGATGGCTCCGGTGGATTTGTTCGGTCCTTTGATGGCTTGCCCGTGAGTGGGCACGTCATCGGTTAAATTCGGTAGCCCATTTGAGAAAAATCCGATGGCCCACCGTGGTCCCAAATATCGGAACGGCGCGCAGTCGCCGGCCAAAGCGGGCTACTCGCGGAAGCGGTCATCATCACCGGTGAGGTGGCGCAGCGCCTAACGCTCACCTTGGCCCGCGGTGGTCGGACATAGCACGGAGGAAATCCATGAAAAAACTGATGATCCTGATGCTCAGTGCCTGGTGCGGCTGCGCCGTGGCGCAGACCGCGCAAGAGTTGATCGACAACGGCAAGAACCCCGAGAACGTCACAACGTTCGGGATGGGCTACAATCTCAACCAGTACAGTCAGCTTAGCCAGATCAACAGGTCGAATGTCAAGCGGCTCGTTCCGGTCTGGAGCACCAGCCTGAGCAACGACACCGGTGAGCTCGCTCAGCCCACCATCTACAACGGCGTAATGTATGTGGTGAACGGACACTGGACGTTCGCGATCGATGTCGCGACCGGTCAGCAGATCTGGCGCACTCCGGTTGAGTATGAGCGTGCGGCGGCGCGGGTCGGGCAGCCGGGCGTTATCATTCGCGGCGGCGCCACCATCTACGAGGGTAAGCTGTTCCGGCAACAGATCGACGCGCACGTCGTCGCGCTCGACATGAAGACAGGAAAGGAAGTCTGGAAACAGAAGTTCGCGGATTACAAGGAGGGCTATACCGGTATCATCGCGCCGCTCATCGCAAACGGCGTCCTGATCACTGGGATGGCGGGCGGCGATCGGACCACGCGAGGTTTCCTCGATGGATGGGATCCGCACACCGGGAAGAAGTTGTGGCGCCGCTACACCATTCCGGCGCCAGGCGAGCCCGGCTCGGAAACCTGGCCCAAGGACATGCCGGACGCTTGGAAATACGGCGGCGGCGCAACCTGGCAGAATGGCGCCTACGATCCCGAGATCGATCTGGTCTATTGGGGCACTGGCAACGCCGAGCCGTACAATCCCGAATATCGCGGCGGGGCAGACAGTTTGTACACCGCAAGTGTGATCGCGATCCGGCCCAAGACCGGCGAACTCGTCTGGCACTACCAGTACATCCCAAACGAGAGCTACGATTTCGACGGCTCGGCAGAGCCAGTGCTTGCCGATCTGCGGATCGATGGACAAGTGCGGAAAGTGTTGCTGAATGCGAACAAGAACGGGTTCATGTACGTCATTGACCGTACCGACGGCAAGCTCATCGCGGCGCATCCGTTCGTGAAGGTCAATTGGGCAACCCATATCGACCTCAAGACTGGCCGCCCGGTGCTGACAGACATCTACGAGCGTGCGGTCAAAGGCGAGACCGTCGAAATCTGGCCGTCGCGCGGCACCAATGCATCGCTGATGGCGTTCAACCCGAAGACCGGGTTAGTCTATGTGAATTCCTGGGAAATCTCCCGGATCATGAAATATTCCAAGGTCAACTTCGTGCTCGGTCAAGGCTCGACCGGCGTCGAGACCAGCTTCCGTACGCCGCCATCTGGAGAGCCGTGGGGCTATCACCTGGCGTTCAATCCGCTGACCGGCAAAGCCGAATGGAAGGTTCCGGTCACCGACACAGTGCTTTCCGCCGGCATGCTGGCAACCGACGGGGGACTGCTGTTCACCGGACGGGTCAACGGCGAGTTTATCGCATTGGATCAGGCGACCGGGCAGGAATTGTGGAAATTCAAGACCGGGTCCGGCATCAACTCGCCGCCGATCACCTACACTCATAACGGGCGGCAATACGTGACGGTGCTGTCCGGCATTGGCGGCGTGCTCAACCGCGTCATGAAGGTTGCCGACCGCGTACCAACCGGGGGGTCGGTGTGGACCTTCGCTCTGATGCCGGAATGACGGGCCCCGCAACGCCGCATGAAAGCTCTGACAATGGCGGTCCTCGGCCTCGCGCTTTCGAGCGCGAGCGCCGGGGCGGAGAACCCACAATTCCCGCCCGAGCAAGTTCAGAAGGGCGCGCAGTTGTTCGCGATGAATTGCGCCACGTGCCACGGGACGCGCATGCGCAATCCGCAATGGGCGATCGACCTGCGCACTTTTCCGCGCGATGCCAAGACCCGTTTCGTCGACTCGGTCATGAACGGCAAGCGCAACATGCCGCCCTGGGACGACGTGCTTAAACCCGATGATCTCGACGCGTTATGGGCCTATGTCTCGACCGGTGACCCCGGCGACTAGAAGGCAAGATTGTTTCAAGGACGTACCTCGAACCAGCAAAATGCAGGACTATTTCGCAGATCAATCGAAGGAGGCGAAATAGAACTAGGCTCCCCGACGGTACCGTCTATGTGGTTCGTTCGCAAACAAACTGTCTTCATGAGTAAGCGCCTTAGTCCAAGGAAATGTTCGCCGCCTTAATCACTGGCTCCCACTTTTCGAGCTCGAGCTTGACGAACGTCGCAGCGTCGGCTGGCGTACCGCCGCCCGCTTCAACCGCTTGCTTGGCGATCAGCTCTTGACCCCGAGCACTCTTTAAGTAGCGATTGGTGACGGCACTGATCTTTTGCAGAGTGTCGGCCGGCGTACCGGCCCGCGCCATAATGACGAACCAAGCAGCCGCCTCGAAAGGTGCATGGATTAGTTCCTGCACGGTCGGCACGTTGGGGAGGTCGCTCAGCCGCTGGGGGGTAGCGAGGGCCAGGAGCCTAACCCTTTTTTCCTTGGCGAGCTGAATGAAGTTTGAAAGCAGGTCCGAGGCGAGAGGAAGATGGCCTCCCAGCAGATCGGTCACCATTGGTGCCCCGCCCTTGTAGGGCACGCCGTTCAGCTTGATGCCCGCCTTCTGCTGCAACAGTTCGTAGGCGACATGTGCCATCGAGCCGATACCCGCCTGTCCGATGCTGAGCTTGCCCGGATTGGCCTTGGCGTAGTCGATCATGGATTGAAAGCTGTTCACCGGTGCGTCCACGCCGGCGACCAAGGCCACCGGCGATTTGATCACCAGCACGACCGGCACTAGGTCGCGTGAAGGATCATAGGGCAAGCTCTTGAACATGAATCTGTTGAAAGCCGCTTGCGCTTGCGAGGCGAACAGCAGGCTGGAGCCATCAGGCGCCGCCCTTGCGACGGCACCAGCGGCTAGATTGCCGCTGGCGCCGGCGCGGTTCTCGACGACGAACGGCTGACCGAACGCATCGCTCAAAGCTTGCGCCGTTCCACGCGCGAGCAGATCAGCGGTGCCGCCCGCGGGGAACGGCACCATCAGGGTTACCGGTTGGCTCGGCCATGCTTGTGCCGAAGAGACGCTCGGCGATAGCAATAGCACTGCCGCCGCCAAGGCGATTATAGGAAAGCTAGGCATGACTCCAACCTCGCTTGGCGCCGACCGTGATCAGACCTTGATCGTTTCAGGTGTGATCGGCGCTTGCGGCTTGCCATGCGCGTATCGCGGCCGACCCGCGGCACGCCGGATGGCCTTGCGCACGTTTTCCGGATCGGCGCGTTCGACGCCTGTCACCGGCCCGCCTTTGATGGTGACCCGCTCCATGTAGCGGCGTTGCGGGAAGTAGTCGTTGACTGCGTAATGTTGGGTTGAGCGGTTGTCCCACATGATGAGAGTGTGCGGCGCCCAATGATGACGGAACTGATACTCGGGTATCTGCGCCTGCTGGAAAAGAATATCGAGCAGTGACTTGCTCTCGCGTTCGTCCATGTTCTTGATCGCGACCGTGAACTGTGGATTGACAAACAAGACCTTGCGACCGGTCACCGGGTGCATGCGTACAACCGGATGAACTGCCGGCGGGTACAACTGCTCCCAACGCATCACATTCTTTCGATCCTCCTCGGAATCGTCGAACAGTTCGCGGAACGGTTTGAAGTCGTGAATCGCTTCGAGGCCAGAGATGAATTGCTGCATGCGGTCGCTAAGACCGTCGAAGGCCGCCGACATACTAGCGAACATTGTGTCGCCGCCGATCGCCGGCACTTCCTTAGCGACCAGAATCGTGGCCTTCGGCGGCTCCTTGCGGAATGTCTCGTCGGAATGCCAGACGTCGGTGCGGAACGGTGGATTCGTTTCATCATTACGAAATTTGATCAGCGCCGAGGCTTTCTCATCCCTGGGCGCGAACGGATGCACGGTCAATTCGCCGAACCGCCGGCCAAAGTCCATCAGGTTGTCCGAAGTGATGTACTGGCTGCGGAGGATGATCAGCTCATTCTCGGCCAGTGCGTCCTCGATGGCGTCGCGCACCTCATCGGTGATTGGCTCGCGAAGATCGACGCCAGTGATCTCAGCGCCGAGGTTGGGACCGATCCGCGTAACCGTGAGGCCAGCATGCTGGGAGACGATAGGACGGCTTTGGAAATTGTAGATGGGCGTATTCACGGTGCATTCCTCCCTTGCGACTCAGCCGAGTACTGCGAACGAGCGAGACATGTTTTCAAATTGACGTTCCAGAGCAGCGCGCCTTGAAAAGAAGTAGATCGCAAGGTCAGGCATTTTGTCAGCGATCATGCTAACTTGCGTGGTGGTGCTTGCACACTCCTTCGCGAACGAAATGGTTGAGGAAAAAAGCATCCGGACTCGGATAATGCGGATTTTAGCCAGTAATTGCCGAAAACTCCGCGATTTGTGAGTGCACACATCGACCTTCCGTCTTCGGCCCTCGTGGACGATCACTCGTGAGGTCTGTGGTCCACGGGCCTTTTTTGACTTATCATCCTCGAACCTAAAAGCGCGGTTAGGCAGAATTCCCACCGGGGGGGGCCTAATGAGGCGGAGGGATTTCGTTACTTTTGTTGCGGTGCCGCGGCCGTATGGCCGCTCGTGGCGAAAATCGCAGATACGGCCGATGCCTGTTATCGGGTATCTCAGCGCCTTCTCCGAAGAGCAAGCCGCATTCCAATTGGCCGGGTTCCGACCAGGGGTTGAATGAATTTGGCTATGTCGAGTGAGGTGCCGCGAGTTCATCACGCTGCTCGGCGGAGCTGCGGTCGCGTGGCCGCTTGCGGCGCGTACGCAGCTTGTCCGCAGGAGCAGGAATGGGCCCTGGTCCTCCACAACCGCGACGGCTCCCCCGTGTGTCTATCAGCCTGCATTGCGGTTTAGGTTTCTTCGCTGGATAACGGCCTCGTGACCTAACTTCCTGCTACATCGGTGTGTGAGGGGCGGCGTTTGTGTTACAAGGGTCGCAGGGGCGATACCTGACTTGCGGAGGGTATCGTGACGCTCATCGTCTACTACGTCGTCTTCATGGTCATAGGCGACTTTGCCGCCTATTTTATCGGTCTCTTTAGCGAGTACGAGTGGGGCTCACAGGTAAGTCTGATCGTCTTCTTGGCTCTCTACTTTGCGTTCCTGTGGGTGTCCTGGATACTTGCCGTTCATTTCACGAAGCCAAAATCGGTTGAACAGCAAGCGACCTGAGGCAGCTGGCATATGAAAGCTAGCTGGAAAGACATCAATTATCCATCAGAGGCCGGGAGATATCATTTCCTGGATGGGCAGATATTGGTGGAACCTCGTCATCTTGAAATTTGGAATGAGTACCCCAACGCCGTCTTTGTCGTCAGAACGGTGCCCGCCTTCTCTGACGTCCAATATGAGCTCGGCGGCTATGAGGTGTAAGCCGTTGTAGACCTGTCGGCACCGAAAACTAGATTCGACAATTTGTTCCCTCGGCATCCGCGATCGTCCGACATCACCGCGTTCTCACTGGCAGAACGGCTATGCGGAGCGCCTGATCGGCTCGATCTGTCGGGAGTGTCTCGATCATGTCGTGGTGTTCGGCGAGCTGTCTGCACCGAAAATTAGATGACGTGACTCCCTACGGACTGCTGGCAAATGGGGTTATGCTCAACCCGAAAAATGTCCCACGCCATAGAAGTAGGAAGCGCCCTCATGTGCAATCTTTGTAGACGCCATTTCATCCGTGGAGCAACCGCCTTCGGTGCGGCAAGCCTCTTTGCAACGCCACGCCTTGCGCGAGCGCAGTCGGTGGCGGCCGGTCTGCCGGCACGCGGCGAGTTCGTCATTCGCAACGGCCATGTGATGACCATGGACAATGCGCTCGGTGACATTGCTGGCGGCGTTGTGCATGTACGCGACGGTGAGATCATTGCGGTGGGCCGGGAGGTGAGCGCACCGGGCGCCCAGGTAATCGATGCGACCGATATGATCGTGCTGCCAGGCCTCATCGAGACCCGCTGGCACATGTGGAACACGCTTTTCCGCAGCTTCTCGGGCGACGAACAGGCCCACGGTTATTTTCCGACGGTCGCACGCTACGGTGCACTGATGACGCCCGACGACATGTACCAGGGCGCTCGACTATCTGCAGCCGAGGCGATCAATTCTGGCATGACCACCGTGCACGACTGGTGCCACAACATCCGCAGCCGCGAATTTGCGGAGCGCGATATCCAGGCGCTTAAGGACACCGGTGTCCGTGCCCGTTTCTCATACGGTTGGGCGCAGGGCCAGGACGATAGCGAGATCCTCAAGATCGCCGACATTGAGGCGCTGCATGGCGACTGGAAGAATCATTCGAACGAGGGATTGATTTCGCTCGGCCTCGGTTGGCGCGGTATGTTCCGCGCTGGGCCGCTGCCCGAGAATGTCTATCGTACCGAAGCCGAAGCCGCACGACGCATGGGCATTCCCCTCACGGTCCACATCCAGAGCAGAGCCAATCCACCACGCCAGATTGAAGCGCATGCCAAGGCCGGCCTCCTCGGCAAGGACGTCCAGCTCGTACACGCCGTGTGGGCCACGCCCGACGAGATCAAGATGGTCAAGGATACGGGGGCCACCATCAGCTTAGCGACCACGTCAGACATGCGAATTGGTTTTGGCCTGCCGCCGGTGAGCGATTTCCTTGCGGCGGGTATTCCGTGCGGGATTTCGGTGGATACCTCCGCACTAATAGGCGGCTCGAGCGTGTTTGGCGTAATGCGCAATGTGCGCGATGCGGAGAACGCGCGCACGCTCAACGAATTTAAGCTCACCGCTCGCCGCGTGCTCGAACTCGGCACCATCGAGGGCGCCCGCTCGATGGGGATCGACCAGCAGGTCGGGTCGCTCAAACCCGGCAAGCGCGCGGACATCATCACGGTGACGACCCGCGCCCTCAACATGGGAGGCTTTGCCGATCCCGCCCATCTGCTAATCGGCTCGGCGCTCCCGGAGAACGTCGACACCGTGGTGATCGATGGCCGTATCCTCAAGCGTGATGGCAAGCTCACCGCGCTCTCGGGGTCCGAGGTTGTGGCCGATGCGCGGGCTTCACTGGAAGCGATCCGAAAACGCGCCAACTGGCGGTGAGGATGAGTCCGAAGTTGGCAGATACTGTTGAAAAAGGATTTTGAGTGGGGTCTCCGAGCAACATTGATTCAAGGCGAGCGTCGAACGAGCAACATCGATTCAAAACTCCATTTGCGCGGATTCGATTGTTTCAAACTCTGATTCCACAGCTTCATTTTGGAGACTTTTTCAACACTATCGGTCAAACCCGGACTTCCTCCTTGGGGGCCGCACGTCCGCTTCCGCCGAGTGCAGACATTGGTCCGGGAGGGCAGTCCGTTGGTCAAGCTGCGCAATTCTGCTTAGGGCGCGTCCGCTTCGTCCTCATTAGTGGCGGTCAAACAGCTCCCTCACAATGGCCGTGAGTTCGAGTATCGCATCAAGAGTGCCAGCGAAGAGCACGAGCACGTCGTTGGAGAAAGCGACCTTACCAGGCCATGGGGTCCGGCGCGTGCGCCATTGTGGAACCCCGGGGGTCGCGCGCTCCCGGGAACTTTCGCGCCGAGTTTGCCGCAGTCGTTGTTTCTGGCGATTGGGTTCCTTGTTGCTATACTTGTCTCTGGGTTAGGCGCTAAGCCCTGCGCCGGGCGTGATGGGGGTGATGTTGCCTAGCGAATATCTCTCCGAGAGGCTCACGCCCCACCCACTTCCGACGAAAGACGGCGGGGTGCTCCGCACTGTTGGGGACGCGCGCGGCTACATTCTGACACTGCCGAAGACCCGCAAGTCGCGCGCCCACTGGAAGCGGGCCAGCCTACTACTGCAGGAAGAGGTGGGTGCGGCGGCGTTGACCCAGCAGGTTCAAGCTGCGTTGGTTATGGACGGCAAGCTTGACCCTACGTTCGAGCGCATCAGCAACGCTCGGCGGTGGCCGGGCGCATACAAGCAGGAGGAGGATTGAAAATGAAGTTCATCCTGATTGCATTGGTTGCTGCTGCGTCCATCGGCAGCACCGCCACTTTAGCCGACACCCCGGTGACCCCGGCGGAGCAGGAAAAGATCAAGGCGGCCTTAGAAGCCCTCGGTTGCACGGCCGACGAGATTGAGAAGGAGGACGAGGGCAGCACCTTCGCCTACGAAGTCGATAACGCGAAGTGCAAGAATGGAAAGTATGACATCAAGCTCGATAAGAATTTCAACGTGATCATTATGTTGCGCGACTGACCCGTGGCGGCCTTAAAGATGCGGGTCCTTCTCGGGAGACCTGGAGCCGCAAAAAACCCGCCAGCGGGCTCGGCTTGCGCGTGTTCGGGCTTCTTCTTGATCAGTCGGAAGGAGCTGTCGAAGTCGAGATCATACGTCTTGCCATCGGAGCACACGGCGTTGTCGACCTCGAACTTGCCGTTCCTCGAACTCCATCTTGCCGCCCGAGCAGCCCTCCTGCTTGAGCGCGGCGTTGAGCCGGTCGCTCTCCTCCTGGGGGCGCTTATGTGGTATGATCTTCGTGCCCAACGCGTTTGTCCCGACCATCTCTCGTAAGGTGCATCAGCTCGATGCGGGCGGCCAACAAGCCCGCAGCCCGCCAGATGGTATTGACAACCGTTATTGTGCCCAGAAGTACAAGGCACTGCGTGCGGATACTATCGTCCGCGCCGACGTAATCAAACAGCAGGAAGAAGCCGCCAAAGATGATGACCGTAATGAATATCCAGACCATCGCGTGGCGGCCGGCCCATTCCCAATGGGCGCGCATAATGCGTTGTTCCTCTGAAGACAAATTGCTTGATGGCTGCCGGGAGAAAATCATTTGACGACCAGCACAGGACAGGGCGCCAGACGGACGAGACGATCCGCAGTTCCACCAATGATACGCTCATAGAGAGCCGAATGTCCCATGAAGCCGACAACCAGTAGATCGGCTTTTAATGCCTTGACACGTTCAACGACAGCAGCGACGGCATGACCAGCGACGACTTCTGCATTTAGATCGATGCCTTTCGCTTTGGCCATCGCACGCCCCCGCTCTAGCACATCGTGAAATTTGTGGTTTTCCTCCTCCTTAATCTCCACGATCTCATCGATGGAGGCGGGAAAGTTGGGCAACTCCTCGACTGAGATCATATGCAGCGCGGCGCTGTAGCGATTGGCAAGATCGCACGCCACGCCGAGCGCTCTGAATCCACCTTCCGACCCGTCGTTTGCGACCACGATTAGGGTGAACACGTCACACCTCCTGTGCCGCCGTGCCAACCCTGGGCATGAACCATTTTTGTGCGATGAGCGTCGGCACCACGGCGCTCCCAATCACCGCTGTGAGCAGGATCGTGTATTGCCGTTGATCAATGATGCCGTTCGTAAGACCATAGAGTGCCGAAATAGAGCCAAACGTGAGCCCGGTCGACATCAGTAGGGTGGTATAGATGCCCTCTCGTCTTTCGAATTTAAAGACCTTGGTCAAGGGCAAGATTCCAACGAATTTAGTCAACATTTTGAGGCCCAGGAAGAGCGCGATTAAGCCGGCACCGGTCACCACGGCGTTGAACTCGATCAGCGAACCCGCTTTGAGAAAATAGAATGGCGTCAAAATTGCAAATGCCATGACGCGCAGACGGTGTGCTAGTTCGTGCTGGTGTTGAAAGGTGGGCGCAAGCACCATGCCGATTATATACGCCGGCAGTACCGCCTCGCTGCCGACGGCCGTGGCGATGCCAGCGAGAAGAAACAGCACAAGCAGAACTAGCTTGGTCTGAGGTTCGCTGACGCGTTGTCCGACTTTGGCAAAGAACCACGGTGCGAACTTCGGAAGCAGGAAGGCTGCGACCGCCGTCGCAGCCGCGAAGGCAAGCAGCCAGACGGAGAAGTTCGCGAACACAACGCCAAGTGCTAGAACTGTGCCCAGATCGGTAACGAAGCAAGCCGCAAGAATGATCTTGCCAAGCTCGGTCTTATTGAGACCCGTCTCGACCATCACCGCGTACACTACAGCGACCGAAGTTGTAGACAGGGCAATACCGGCAATCTGAGCCTGCGGCCAGCTCCAGCCGAGGCCGTAACGCGCGGCAAGCAAGCAGCCCAGATAGGGAGCTAGGAAACTGACAATGCCGATGCCGATACTCGCACCGAAATTACGGCGCACAACATCGGCATCGACCTCCGTGCCCGCAAGAAACGTGAGTAGGATGGCACCGAAACCCGCGAGGTAATCGATCCAAGGTGTGAGCGGCAGCCCGATAATATTGCCCGCCACCGCGCCAATCATGATCTCGATCAGCGCGACCGAAATCGCGGACCAAATTGATATTAATGACGCGCAAAGAGCGAGGCCGATCCATAAGGCCGACAGTAGCCAAACTTTCTCCATCGCACTTCCCTTCGGCTCCGCCGTAAAAACGGCTGACCAAACAGGTTTGGGCGGTGGCGGCGTGCTATTAGGCCGAAAGAAAACCGCCGTGGCTTCAACACCTACCGCCACAGTCTACACGGTAGGAGTCATCAGCCTCAGCGGCGGTTTTGGGGGACCCCATCCCCTTTGGATTGTCTTAGCTCCGAAATTGTATCCTTGCAAGCCTGGGTGAGACGTGCGCGGGTGCCGCAGTCGCTTCCCTCTCGGACAGCCTAACCGCCCATGCTTCTAGAGTGGAGCGGTTCCCGAAATATATGTTTTGCGACACAGACAGTCGTTGCTCGCCCGCAGGTAGACTTGACTTCCGCATCGCGTCGCTCCGACGGGCAGCAAGGCTTCGCCGATGTCCGCTATGCCTTCAATGGCAACCGAATCTGTGCGTCGCAACGAACCGACGCGAGGTGCCAAAAGCAGACGTTTACGAGGTCACTCGATCACCCCGTCGGCGCGCAATACCATCGATGGCGGCACAGTAAGGGCGCGCGCCTTGGCCGTCTTAGCGTTTAGCGCCGTCACTGTCCCTATTGGCAAGTTTCCTTCGC